>Ga0184628_10000489_pt1 | contig 21437 bp, 16 predicted proteins | sample PLM4_5_b1_FD_133149 | JGI IMG/M metagenome (GOLD analysis project Ga0184628, IMG submission 133149) | Groundwater sediment microbial communities from an aquifer in East River, Colorado, USA - PLM4_5_b1 | ecosystem: Environmental > Terrestrial > Soil > Riparian zone | place: USA: East River... | reverse complement strand
GCCAGTCACGTACGACATCGACGCCGTCAGGTTGCGCTGCCAGTACGCGGTGTGGGACAGGTTCGTCGTGAACCCGTTGCCGCGGTTCACGCCGCCGTAGGTGTAGTTCGCACTCGTGTTCTGAACCGCGATGTTCGTCGCAGCAGACGCCGGCGAGTCGTCTGCCAGCCGATGATCGAGTCCGCCGCCGGTATCCAGCGCTCCGACTTCGAACAGCAGCTTGTTCGTCGACGGATGCGTCCAGTTGCCCTGCAGAATATGCAGCGGCGAATACCAGTCGCTGCCGGCCGCTTCCGGCGCGGTGATACCGGCCCCCAGGCCGAACTGGCAGTTGCAGTTCTCCTCCCAATGGCCCGTGAATCCGAACTTGTTCTTCGCTGTGGGCTGCAGCGTCAGGTGGACGCCACCTTCCCGCGCCTGCGAGCGGTCGAAGGCCTGGCGCGCAAGATCGGCCTCGTAGAACAGCGGGTTGGCCGCCTTGTTGTAGTAGTTGCCGGGCTGGAACGTGGAGGTCTCGAGCGTGCGGAAGCTGGCGAAGAACCAAGCCATATCTCGACGCAGCGGGCCACCGAACCCGCCGGCAGCGTCGTACTGTCGGCGCACCGTGTTGATCGTCAGCGGTCGCGTCGTGCCGACGTTGGCATTGCGGGTGCGCAACTCGTCGCTCAGGTTGTCACCCTGAAGGGCCTTATTGCTGCCGTCGGCGACAAACATGCCGTGAAATTGGTTGCCGCCGTCCCGCGAGACCACGTTGGTCTGCGTTCCGCCGCCGAGGGACTCAGCCGTGAGGCCGCCGGTCACCTGGACGACGACTTCCTGCTGCGTCGCCGGGTTCACGCTGGAGTTGAGGTTGCCGCCAATCCCGATGTGGCTGCCGAAATACATGCCGTCGCGAAGCTGGAACGATTCGGCTGTCCGGCCGCCGTGAATCTGCATCTGCTGCGAGGTCTCGCCCTTGTTACCGCCGACATCCTGATTGGTCAGGCCGACCGATGCGCCGGGGATCAACGCGACGTAGATGCCCGCGTTCTTGCCAATCGGCAGCGCGCGGAGCGTTTCCTTCGAGAAGGTCTGCTGCTGCGTGACCCCCTGCACGTCCACGATCGGCGCCTCACCCGTCACCGTGATCGCCTCTTCGAGACCGCCAACCGCCAGGGCGCCGTTGATCGTCGCCGTAAAGCCGGTGGTCAGTTGCAGGCCTTCGTGACGCTCCGGGCGAAAGCCAGCCAGCGTGAACGTCACCGAGTAGAGGCCGGGCGGGAGATCGACGAGGCGATAGCGTCCTTCGTCGTCGGTGGACACCGAACGCAACTTTTCAATAAGGGCCGGGCTGGATGCCTCGACCGTCACCCCGGGCAGCACACCGCCAGACGCGTCTTTCACTTGTCCGACGACCGTTCCGCTCGTGGCGTTTTGAGAATACGCGTTCGCCGACACAAGCACGATGCTCGCGAACACGCCGAGCATTCCGATTCGCAGACTCTTCATGAGTTGATGACCTCCACCAAGCCGCCGGTAAACGCGAGATTGTGGACGGGGATCGCGCGAACGAATGAAGCCAGTGAAAGCGGTCGTGCTCTCGTTTACGCAGGGCGGATTAGACTCGGTCGGATCTCCCCATGCAATACCGGAGTTCCGGTATGTCCAGCAGATGACCGGGTCGCTGCCGATCCGGTAATCTGGGGCCACAATCACTGGCTCATCTGCGCCTATTCGGATTGATCACCGACCACTTCGCGTTGGGCATCGTCCGCGAGAAGCGTGGCTCGCACGTAGCGGGACTTGATCGGCGGGAGGCTCTCGGAGGGTCGCCCGCCCGTGTATGATGATCGGCTGCGGCATCAATATTTCGGAGGGAATATGCAGGAACCTTGGAAGACGGACAAGTGGTACACGAGCCTGTGGAATCACCTGCCCGAGGCGCGGCGACAGACGAAGTTCCAGTCCAACATCAAGATCCACGACGTCACGCTCCGCGACGGCGAGCAGCAGACGGCCGTGGTCTTCCGACGCGAAGAGAAGGTAGCGATCGCCAAGAAGCTCGACGCGCTGGGCATCCACCGCATCGAGGCTGGCATGCCGGCTGTCTCCGAACAGGACAAAGCCGCCATTTCCGACATCGCGGCGCTGGGACTCAAGGCCGAGATCTTCGCGTTCGCCCGCTGCATTCCCGAGGAGATCAAGGTCGTCAAGGCCTGCGGGGTGAAGGGGGTCGTGGTCGAGATTCCCGCCAGCGACCACATGATCAAGAACGCCTACGGCTGGTCGTTCGACCGCGCGATGAAGTCGTCGATCGACACGACGCTCGCCGCGAAGGAAGCCGGCCTCTACACGGTCTTCTTCACGATTGACGCGACCCGCACCGAGCTCAACCGCTTCCTCGACATCGTCTCGCAGGTGGCCACCGAAGGACACATGGACGCGCTGACCATCGCCGATACCCTCGGCGTTGTCACGCCCGAAGCTCTTCAGGTGGTCATTCCCAGGGTGATCGATCGCCTGAAGAAGCCGGTTGAAATCCACTGCCACCAGGACTTCGGGCTGGGTGTCGCCAACACCGTCGCCGCGCTCCAGGCCGGGGCGTCGGTGGCGCACACGACGATCACCGGCCTCGGCGAGCGCGCCGGCAACGTGCCGATGGAAGACGTGGTCATGTCGCTGCTCTGTCTGCAGGACGTCAACCTCGGGATCAAGACCGAGAAGTTCGTCGAGACCTCGAAGTTCGTGATGGATCTGGCAAAGGTGACGCAGCCGCCCAATCGCCCAATCGTCGGCGACAAGCTGTACGAGGTGGAGTCGGGGATCATCGCCGGCTGGGTCCGCCTATGCCGCAAGGAACACCCGCTCGAGTACGTGCCGTTTACGCCAGACCTCGTGGGTCAGAAGCCGGTCAACATCGTGCTCGGCAAGAACAGCGGGCCGCCGTCGATCGACGAATGGGCCGAGAAGACGGGCATCAAGATCACCGACGAAGAGCGCATGGCGCTGCTGCTGGCGGTGAAGGCGAAATCGTTCGAGAAGAAGGATCTCCTGACGGCGGACGAGTTCAAAGAGATCGTCGCGCGTGTGATGAAGGGCAACGCGGCGCTCGCGTAACCCAACCGCGAACCGCGAACCACCAACCACCAACCACCAACCACCAACCAGAAACTCCCAACCCCCTGGGGTTGGGAGTTTCTACGTACGGCGATGCCAGTGTCGTCACATGGCGATACGACTACTCGATTAAGGCTCGTGCTAGGATCCGGCCGCCATTGGCCTTGTCGCTGCGAACACATCGTCGCGCGGCCGCACGTGGCTGGCGGCTACACGGCGCGTCGGTGCGCATACTGGCTGGTTGCTGTGCGTGAGCGGGGGGCAGCATGAGCGACTGGCTTCTCAGCCTTCCCGTCCTGTGGATGGGAGTCGTAATCCTTGGGGCCATCTACACAGTCGCTGCAGGGGTCTATGTGCTCGTCACGGCGCTCGCGGTTGGCGAGCGGACGGCCGCGTTCAAGGCGATCTCGCCGGGGATGCTTCCCCCACTAGCCATCATCTTTGCCCTGCTTGTCGGATTCCTAGCCGCGCAGGTCTGGAACGATGCTGACCGGGCGAGCATGGCGGTCAACCGGGAAGCGAGCGCCCTGCGCGCCGTCGTTCTCCTCGCGGCTGAGTTCCCAGGCGAGCCCGAGGCGCGCGTGCGCGACCTCGTCCGACGCTACATTCAGGACGCGGTGACCCAGGAGTGGCCGGCGATGGCCCGAAGGGACGCCACGCTCACAATCGCCCCGGCGCGTATGAACGAGGCACTACGACTGACGCTCTCGCTCGACGCTCGAAGCAGCGGCCAGGAGGCCGCCCAGCGGGAGATGCTCGTATCCCCCGAGAACGCGCTAGAGGCACGCCGGCAGCGCATCATTCTCAGTGGATCATCGATCAACTGGGTGAAATGGACCGTCCTGCTCGTGCAGGCGGGTCTCACCTTGATCACCATCGCCCTGATCCACAGCGACAATCGCGCCGCCAACCGCATCATCGTGACGATTTTCGCGACGGGGGTTGGGGTCGCGGTCGTGCTGATCGCCTCGCACAGCCGCCCGTTCACCGGGGAGATCTCCGTAACCCCTGCCGTGCTGCTCCAAGTGATGCCGGAGGCCAGCCAGTCGCCTAGCCCCTAAAGGCGGCGTGCAAGATGGCGGCGCGTGAGTTGCGTTCCCGACCGGCAATGGACGAGGGAACGATCGGTTGGGAGCTGCGCGTGACGTCGTCCACAACAGCGGTCCTGGCTGCACTCACGGAAGACGGGCAGCCCATTCAAGGCGAACTGAAATGGGATATGACCAAGTGAATCCGGCAGTCGCCGACCGAGTGCTGAAGCGTAATGCGGCGCTCGCGTAACCCAACCACCAACCACCAACCACCAACCACAACCACCAACCCCCAACCACCAACCACCAACCCCTGGGGTTGGGAGTTTCTACGTACGCCTCGGGATGGCGTTGAATTCAGCGTTTTTCAGCGCTTGGTCAGGACTTCTCTCCAGTCGACGAACTAACCTCTCGTCTCCAAGAGAAGGAGATGACCATGACTCGTTTTGCCTCTGTCGTTCTGGTATCGAGCCTCTGGCTCGGCGTCGGTCTTTCCGCCCAACAGCCGGCCCAGAGTTCGCTGCACGCATCGCTCGAGCGTGAAACCATTCGCTTGGCATCGACTGTCGCCAACGATGAGCCGTTCGAGAGCGTTTCGACTGGCTTCAACGGCGGTGTCCAGACGGAACGGTCAGACGACTGGGACGCTGTCCGAAGGCTCCAGCACGGCACGGGAGTGCTTGTGACAACCCGCCAAAATCGACGCATCAATGGAAGCTAAGCGCCGCCAGCGGAGATACATTGCAGATGACCGTTCGGTGGGGTCGGAAGCGGACGGTGCTTCGCAACGACATCCGAGAGGTGCGGCTTCGCCACCGACTCAGCGTCGGCCAGCATGCTGCCTTGGGAGGGTTACTGGGTGGCGTGATCGGCCGTGCGCTTGTTGGACCACCATGCATCGATTGTCCGGCCGATGTCGGGTTGGAGTTCGGGATCCTTTGGGGCGGCATCGGCGGGTATGTGGTCGGAGAAGCAGTGCATGCCCGGCCCGGGCGCCTGGTCTATACGCTCGCCAAGCCTTGAGACACCCTGAGCCGCAGCGGCTGAAGCGCGGACGGCAGGCTCTGAACGAGGACCAAACGAATCATACGGAAGACTGGACGTGAGCTCGTTAGCGATCAGTCGGAACGATGCGATCCGGTGCAACCGCGATCCGCCGGAGCTCGCCCCCGTCCAGCCAGTTCACGAGACAGTGTTCGCAGCTGTCGATCACGACATTCCCAGGGCCTGCGTAGACGTGATTGAGCATCGGCTGCCGGCATGTCGGGCAGTCAATCTGCCGCTCGCCCGGATTCTGGCGGCGTGGCAGCACGGTCCGAACAGACCGGGCGGCAACGGCACGCACGGCATCGATGATCGCCGTGAAACGGTCCATGTCGATCAACGTGCCGAAACAACGCGTGCAGCAGATCAGCGCGTAACCTTCCAGCCGGGCCGTCGAAAGGGGTGAGGAACAGACCGGGCACACGCTCGAGGTCTCACTCAGTATCTCCAGGCGCTCCAGAACCGCTGTCGGCGCCTCGTGCTGAGTGCCGCAATGGCCGCAGACAAGAAGTCCGCGGTCTCGCTCGAGCCTCAAGGGTGCTCCGCAGTTGTCGCAGTTGCCCACGGCGAAACTATCGGCGAAGAGAAACAGGACCGTTAGACGGAGTCATCGATGCGTCGCGTCGCCGCCCTCAACGATGACGTTCTGCACTTCGCCGACGCCGTTCTGGCGTCGATGAGCCGCGGCGGCGCGATACTCCTCTGACTCGAAGCACGCAATGGCCTGCTCGAAGGTTGGAAACTCGATGACGACGTGGCGGGCGAAGTACTCGGGGCCCTCCATCACCTGAAAACGGCCGCCGCGCGCCAGAATCCTGGCGCCGTATTTCTTGAAAATGTCGGGCAGCGGGTCGGTGTACTTCTTGTACTCGACGGAGTCGTTGATCTTGGCGTGCGCAATCCAGTATGCGGGCATGGCGGGTATTATCTCCAATGAGATGCCTGCCTCGCTCACCCGTCGCCGCTTCGTCGGCGCCGCCATCGGATCCCTGACGGTGTTCTCGCGGACGCTGCATGCGGCCGAGTTCACGTTCGTCCAGTACCACAACCAGACGCCGGCCAGCGCGCTGCACACGCGAATCGTCGAGATGTGGGCCCGGATACGCGAGCAGACGGGGGGGCGCGTCGAAACACAGGTCTTTCCCCAGAACAACAACATCACGGGCAGCGACCCGGCCGCGCTGAAGGCGCTCGTCTCGGGCGACATCCAGTTCTTCACGCTGATGGGTGGGATCCTCGGCACCATCGTGCCGGCCGCCGAAGTGCAGCAGATGCCGTACGCCTTCAGGTCGGCCGCGCACGCGCACCAGGCGATGGACGGGCCGCTCGGCGCCTACCTGCGCGAGGAGATGACCGCCAAGGGGATACACGGGTTCGCGGTTGGGGCGTTCGACAACGGGATGCGCCAGATCACGGCGAAGAAACGGATCGCAACGCCCGACGACCTCGCCGGCCTGAAGATGCGCGTGCCCGCCGGGCAGCTGGTGGCAGACACCTTCTCCGCTCTCGGCTGCCAGCCGGTCGTCATCAACAGCGACAGCATCCGCGCCGCTCTACAGGATGGACGCGCAGACGCGCAGGAGAATCCGCTAACGCTTGCCGATCAGTTCAAGTTGTACGAGGTGATCACCGACGTTGCGATGACGAACCACATGTGGTCGGGGTTCAACCTGCTCGCGCACGGCCCGACGTGGCAGCGCCTGCCGGAGGACATTCGCGCGGCGATCGACCGCAACGTCACCGCCAGCGTCCGCCTGCAGCGCGAGGATCAGATTCGGGCGAACGCGCGGCTCCGGACGGAGCTGGCGGCGCGAGGCGTTCGATTCGCGACGCCAGAGGCGGCACCGTTCAAGAAGAGACTGGATGCGGTCTACGCCAAGTGGAAGACGCAGCTCGGCTCCCGCTGCTGGACGCTGCTTCAGTCGGCAACCTGAGCAGATCTACCGGGTTGCTGCGGTGGGCCCCGGCGCCGCCGCGTCGTAGACCACCCTCCCGCCCACCATCGTCAAGACCGACTTGATGTCCTTGATCTGCTCCGCGGGCACCGTCAGGTAGTCATGATCGATCACCGCCAGGTCGGCGAATCTGCCGGGCTGGATCGACCCCAAGTCGTTCTCGCGGAAGAACAGGTACGCATTGCTGCGCGTGTGCGCGATGAGCGCCGCCTCGCGGCTGATGGTGTGCGTGTTGACGACCGTGCCGCCAACCATCTTTCCGGTGACGGCCCAGTACAGCGTCTGGAACGGCCGGAACTGGTTGACCTCGAAGGCGTCAGTCCCGAGTCCCCACATGATGCCGCTGTCCTGGATCTCTTTCAGCGGCGGCATCCCGAAGGCCTTATCCCCCTGGACCTGATGAAGCAATCCGCCAGACACGGTTTCCCTCGGATTGATCGCGAGGAACATGTTCAGCTTCTTCATACGTTCGACCTGCGGGGGCGTGACGGCTTCCATGTGCATGAAGGCCCAGCGCAATGGTCGCAGGTTCACCTGCTTGCTGACTTTCTCCAGCTGATCGAGCTGCGCGTCGATCGCCTTCTCGGTGACCGTGTGGAGCTGCGCCGGTGCGCCGGCCTTCGCCGCAGCCAGAGCAAAGCGGCCCCACGCGTCCCACGCCTCCTGCGACGCGATGGGCTCCGGGCCAGGGGTTAGCACGTCGCCGCCGCCGCCGCCCGGGAAGCGCTCGCCGTAGTTCGAGTTGTCCATCCATTCGTCGCCGTCGTGATAGCGGAGGCGTGCCACTTCGGCGATCTGCTGGTCGAGCACGTTGGCGCCGCGTCCGCCGGCCGCCACCGTGCGGAAGCAGAAGAAGCGCATGCTGGCGGTGCCTTCACGCTGGAACTGACGATAGAGGTCCTCCCACAGGCACTGTCCGCCCGACGCGGTCAGTCCGGCGATCGCGAAATCGCGCAGCATCAGCTTCTGGTTATTCCTGATGACGTCCATCGGCAGGTCCGCTTTGCCGCCGTTCTCGGTTTTCAGGAAGCCCGCCTTGTTGAACAGAACGTTGCGGCCCGCCACGCGGGTGATGCCGGTAGGCCGGCCGCTCGGGTCGCGTTCGATCCACGGCTCGGTCATCTTGTCGAGGCCGAGCTGCTCGATTGCCTTGCTGTTGAGGTACTGCGCCCAGCGCGTGAACTGCAGGAACACGGGATTGTTCGGTGACACCTTGTCGAGCTCTTCGCGGGTGAACTCGCGCTTGTCATCCGAGAACTGGGCCGGCGACCAGCCGCCCAGGTTGTAGACCCAGCCGCCGTTCGGCGTGGCCTTGGCCTTTGCGGCAATCGCATCGAGCACTTTCTTGCGGGTGTCCATGCCGTCGAAGCGGAGCTCCATCGTCCAGTAGGCGCCCTCCTCCTGGAAGTGGGCGTGGTTGTCGATGAAGCCTGGCACCACGGCCCGGCCCCGCAGGTCGATGCGTTTGGTGTTGGGGCCGGCGAGCCGGGCGATGTCCTGGTTCGTCCCTACCGCCACGATCCGGTCAGCGCGCACGGCGACCGCCTGCGCGATGCTGAACTGAGCGTCGACGGTAATGATCTTGCCGTTCGTCAGCACCGTGTCGGCCATCGGCTGCTGGGCGTGAACGAACGTGGCGGCCGCCGCAGCACAGAACGCGAACACGGCCAAGACCGAATGTCTGGATCGCTGCATCATGATTTCCTCGTCATCAGCGCGCCGCTCTTCCTCACCACGGTGAGGGCGCGGAACGGCCCGAGTGAACTGCCCCGCTGGGGCCCTCCTCTCAGTCCCGATCGACGGTCTGGTCGATCAGGTAAGCCACGACGCCAACCACGGCGAGCGTCGCCAGCACGATCAGACCCGTGATGAGCGGCAGGGGCATGTGGCCTCGTGTCTCAGAAGGCGTTGCCGATGAACGGCAGCATGCGGCCGAAGTACATGACGCCCACCGCGGCCACGAGCGTCGACACGGCCAGCACCCTGGCCATCCGCGGCGGCACGCCACCCGCCGGCAGCGCCCAGAGGCGGTCGTACACGGTGAGCAGGAGGAAGCACGCGCCCATCAGTTCGAGCAGCACGACCTTCCAGTGGAACGACACGTTGTCCACATACTGCTCGGGCGCGGCAATGAAGAAGAGCATGCCCGTCACGACGTTGATCGCGAAGCCGAGCACGCCGAACGGCAGCAGCCGGTGCGCGGCCGCAAACGACATCGACTTCATCCCGCCCATCAACCGCAGGCTCACGATCAGCAGCGTGCCGAACATGAGCGACATGCCGAGGAAGTGGAGCGCTTCGCTCGTCGGCCACACCCACTCATGCTGCGTCACGAAGCCGGCCACGGCCTTCGTGGTCAGCCAACCCCCAGCCGCCTCCGCAGCTCCATCGGACGAGGTAATTTCAGGATGGCGGATGGCGCCGCCGAGAAGCGCGGTCCTCGCCATAGCAGTCAAGGTGAAACACGAGAGCACGAAGACCGCAATGACGGTTCCGCGCGTGGGCCGTGACGACCGCCGACGCTGCCAGATGGCGACCCACGACACCACGCCGGTGATGGCCATCATCACGAACGAGAACAACGCGGCGTCTTCGTGCGAGGTGATCGCGCCTGCCGAGACGCCCTCGGCGTCGGCCAACGCGGCCTGGGCGGCGAGGCCGGTGAAAAACACCGGCAGCGTGACCAGCGCGACCCCGAACGACAATTCAAGAGCCACGGTGGCCAGGTCATCGCTCTTGCGAATGAACGCCAGGACGAGCAGCCCCACCGCGATCGTCGTACCGACGGTCGGCGCGTGATTGAGCAGCAGGTGCAGATGCGCGAGGTCGCCGAGCGACGCGATGGCAGACATTAGTTGACGTACGCGAGGAGACGGCCCGCCGTCACCGCGCCGCTCCAGACCAGGATCGACACAAGCGCCAGACGACGCGCCCTGCGACTCACGTCGCCAGGATCACCATGGCCGTCGAACAGATCCCGCTTGATCAGCACGAGGGTCGCGATGCCGACGGCGATCAGCACCAGCTTGGTGATGAACGTTGGCGACCCCGCCCGCTTGGACGCATCGGCGGCAAACAGCATCGACCCGGTCACGGCGTTGACGGACAGACCTATCCAGGTCACGCGGAAGAGCGTTCGTAGCGACTCGAGCGGAATGCCGCGGCCGAATCCGAGCAGTCGCACATCGATCATCGCGATCGCCCCCACCAGCACCATCATCCCCAGCGTGTGGACGGTCAGGACGGTCGGGTACGCCCAGATCGAATTCGAACCGAGAAGCCACTGCGAAAACGCACTGTGCTCGAGCGCGGCCAGCATGAGTCTCCTTCAAGCCCGCCGGCTGCGGCGGTGGTTGGCCATCTTTTCGAGGACGGCACACACCGCCCCCGTGTCCTGCTTCGGATTCTCGGCAGTGGCGGCCACGTAGTAGGGAATAGTAGCCGCGAACAGCGGCGTGGGACAGCCCATCGCCTTCGCGAAGTCGGCAATGACCGTCATGTCCTTCTGCCACACCTCGAGTTTCATCGTCACGTCCGACAGGTAATCGCCCCGGGCCATCATCGGCCCGCGCACCTGGAGCATCCGCGAGCTGCCGCTGCCATCGCCCAGCACCTCGATCGCAAGCGCCGGGTCGAGGCCCGCCTTCATCGCGAGCACGAGCGCCTCGGCCGCCGCGACGTTGTGGATCGCCACCAGGAGGTTGCCTGCAAACTTGATCTTCGACCCGGCACCGAACGGTCCCAGGTAGTAATGCGCCCGCGAGAACCCCTTGAAGACCGGCACCGCCCGTCGAAAGGCCGCCCGGTCGCCGCTGCCGTAGACGACCAGGTCCTTGACGCGCGCCTGCGATCCCGTTCCGCCCAGGGGGCAATCGAGCATGACGGCGCCGCTCGCCGCCAGGATGGCGCGCGCCTCCTCCTTGACGGCGAGTGGCAGGGTGCTGGTCTCGATGACGACATGGTGCGAACGTCCAGGGTTCGCGTCACTCCCCGCAAGCTGCCGCGCGACATCCACGAGCGCCGCCGACGACGGCAGCGACGTAATGATCACGGATGCCGCGTCGGCAAGAGCGGCGACGCCTGCAGCCGCCCGACCGCCGACGCGGACGAGCTGGGTGCGACGCTGCGCCACGAGGTCGTAGCCCACCACGGTGAAACCGCTACGCACCAGATTGGCCGCCATCGCCGAGCCCATGATGCCGAGCCCGACCACGCCAACCGTCCGGTTCGAACGCGGGGAGGGCCCGGCTTTCCGTGCCGTGGCTCGCTTACGCTTCATGGCGAGCAGAGGCAGGTCTCGCGTAGTAGTAGCCATCGTCTTCCTCGAGCGCCACGGGCGCGCCGAACAGGTCGCCGAGCCGCGCGGCCGTCAACACCTCACGCTTCGGCCCCGCGGCAACGATCCGCCCCCGGCTCACGAACACGACGTGCTCGATCTCCGGGACGATCTCCTCGATGTGATGCGTAATCAGAATGATCGTCGTACCGGCGCGCGCGATCTGCCGGACGCGCTCGGTGAAGTCGTGACGAGCTACAAGGTCGAGTCCGGTGGTGGGTTCGTCCAGCACCAGCGCGCGAGGCGCGGTGACGAGTGCCCGAGCCAGCAGCGCGCGGCGGGCTTCGCCCGTGGACATCTCGTCGAGCCGCCTGCGGGCCAGGTGCCCCACGCCCATTCGCGCCAGCGCCTCGGACGCGCGCCGGCGCATGTCCTCGGTAACGGCGCCGTACCGCAGGATACCCTGCGTGGCGAGAAACCCCGACAGCACGGCCGCCTCGGCTGTGACGCGGCCCTCATTGTTGCCGAGCACGAACCGGTGATGCAGATCGGAGGACACGATCCCGAGCTGCGACCGCAGCTCGAAGACATTCCAGTTGCCGTCGCCGAACACGCGCACCGGCGGGGATCCGTCTTCGTGGCGCAGGGGACGGTCGTCGTGGGTCAGCAGGTTGACCAGCACCGACTTGCCCGCGCCGTTGGGTCCGACGATGGCGGTGTGCTGCCCGGCGTGGATCGTGAGGGTCAGCCCGTCGAGCACGCGACGGTCGCCCTTGACGACCGTCGCGCCTCTCAACTCCAGAACGGGGTCCATCAGGCCGGGAGCGCCTTCCCTCTGGTCTCGTGGGCGAGGGGCACGATCAGGAGGCCGGCGATGAATGCCGTCGCCGTAATCGCTACCGGCACCCCAAGACTCCCGTAGCGCTGGATACCGCTGCCGACGAGGAAGATCATGCCGACGCCAACAAAACGACCCACCGAGCTAATGAACGCGATGGCGCTCGCACGGCAGCTGGTCGCGTACTGCTCAGGCAGCCAGAGGGTGAAGATCGCGAAGTTGGCGCCGCCCAGGCCCATGAAGAAGATCAGCACGAAGAAGGGCTGCAGCGCGCCCGGCTGATAGAAGACCGAGCCGAAGGCGATCGCAACCGACACGCCGAGCGCGACGTAATAGGTGGCCATCGCAAGCCGGCGCCCCAGCCGTTCGGCCAGCCACGGTGCGATGAGGCATCCGATGATGGTCCCCACCGCGAGGATTGCGGCGCCGTACGACGCCATTCGGGCCGCGTCGGCGGCGGCATAGCCCTCGCGGACGGCAATCTGGGTGACGGCGGCGGGGATGTAGATCGAGCCGGCCCACAGGCCGATGATCGAGACGGTGAACAGCAGTGAGGCGACGATCGTCCGTCGCAGGTAGTGCGGCGCGAACAGCTCGGCGAATGGCGCGATCGCAGACCGGTGGGCCGTGGCGGCCGCCTGCTTCTTCCATGTTTCGGGCTCACGCACGCCGACGCGGATCCAGCTCACCAGCAGGGCCGGCAAGCCGCCAAAGATGAACATCCACCGCCAGCCGTAATTGGCACCGATGATGTAGTTGGCCAGGGCAGCGATGAAGAAGCCGAAGTAGTAGCCCGTGTGCATCAATCCGGCGCCCATCTTCCGACGATCCTCGGGCCACTCCTCTGCGACGAAGGTACCGCCCATCGGCTGCTCGCCCCCGAGGCCGATGCCGCACAGCACGCGCAGGATCGCCAGTTGCCAGATGCTCGTGACCAGCCCGCACATGAACGTGAAAACCGAATAGAAAAGGATGGTCATCATGAGCGCCTTGACGCGCCCTAGCTTGTCGGCCACGGGCCCCCACACCATCGACAGACCCCACCCGAGCAGAAACAGGGCTTGCAGGATGCTTCCGTAGTACCCGATGTTGCCAGGCGTCGCTTCGATGCCTGACTGGGGCAGCAGGTCAGTCAGCGCGGGCACGAGCACCAGGGCGTAGATGAACGCGTCCATGCCGTCGAGGCACCAGCCGCCCCAGGCCGCCCAGAATCCCTTGATCTGGTTCGAATTGAGTTTCGTGCGCGCGCCGGGAACGGACGCAACTGTCACGGCCATGAACGGTCCTCCGGACTCGAATGTCGACGTGTGAAAAGCCTCGGAATTCTATCCTAAACACCAACTCCCAACCCCAAGGCGACTTGGGAGTTGGGAGTTGGGAATTGCGGGGTCGCGTGTGCGGCCTAGAAGGTCAGACGGAAGCCAAACTGCGCGGTGCGCACCTGCGCGGAGGTGTGCTGCAGGAATTGCGTGGTCGTGCTCTCGACCGTGCCGATGCCCCAGTTCGGACGATTGAACGCGTTGAAGACTTCGAAAATCGCGTCCAGCGCCACGCGGCCGCCCAGCGGCACGCGCTGCTGGAAACGGACGTCGGTCTTGTTCTGCATCGGTGCGAGCAGATCGTTGCGCGGAACGATCGTGCCGTTTGGACGCAGGCGCTGGCTGAAGTTCGCACCCGTGCCTCGTACATCGCCGCCGTAGGTGTGCGGCTGACGGATACCGGCGGCGAAGAAGTGCAGCGCGCTCAGCTGGAAGCCCTTGCCCACCTGCCAGATGCCGTTCAGCACCATACGGTGGCGCTGGTCGTCCGCCGACAGGCCCCACTCACCGCCGAGATCCGGGACGGTGTCCATCGTCAACTGCTCGAGTCCGCTGAACGGCTTCGTGTCGGCGTTCCACAGGCCCGACAGCGTGTACGTGGCCGCGCCCTGCCACCGCTGGCTGAAGCGCTTGGTCACCGACGTCTGCAGGGCATGGTAGGACGACCGGCCGAGGTGCGTGTTCATCGAGACGACGCCCCAATCCGGGTAGGGGCGCGTGGCGCGATTCGAGAACGGATAGTTCGCGCCGGTCGCCGGATTGAACGTGAGGTTGATGTTGTCCACGACATCCTTCTCGTCCGTCCCCTTCGAGTAGACGTAGTCGACCGTGAAGGCGGCCACCTGCGTGAACTGATGCTGCACGCCGATTGACGACTGGAACGTGCGGGGCAGGTGCACGTACTTGGGCAGCCCAACGAACTCCTGCAGTGACCGTGTCAGGCAGGGTGCCGGGTTCGGATAGCCGAGCGCCTTCCACGCGTTGAAGACGCCGGGATTGCCCGAGCACAGCCGCGCCTGTGCCTGGTCGTAGTTGGGGAGCGGCTGTCCGTTGGTCGGGTTGGCCGCAAAGTCCGGCCGGCCGTCATTCGCATACTGAATGACGACGATCTGCGCGTTGCCGGTCGCGAAGGACTGATCGGCGCCAATCGCATCGCCGTAGTAGATGCCCGACCCTCCGCGAATCCCGGTGTTGTCGGTCAGCCGATAGTTGAACCCGACGCGGGGCTGGATGTTGTTGGTGTCGTTGGGACGCCCGGCCTCCTGGAACGGCGGGACCGCGACGTCGTTGGCGAACACACCCAGCTCGAGGTCGTACCGGAGCCCCAGATTGAGGGTCAGGTTGTCGGTGATCTGCCAGTCGTCCTGCGCCCAGCTGGCGATCTTCTTGGAATAGAGGTTCACGTTGAAGTCGCCAACACCAATGTCGTACGTGCTCACCCATGGCGAGATGGCCGCGAGATTCCACGTGTCGACGTTGAACACATCCGGGAACCACGCCTGCATCTGCGCCGGGTTCGGGATCGAGGCGCCATTCACCACCGTCCGCGCCACCATGTCGCCGCTGCACTGTCGGCAGTTGGCCTGAATCTGGTGGCGATTCAGGAACTCGCCGCCGAGTTTGAGGTCGTGCCGGCCGCCCTTGTTGTACGAGTAGGTGAAGTCGTCACGCGCACTCCACACCCACTGGTCCTGGTGACGCGGATAGTTCTGATTCGGCGCGATCGCAAAGCCCGTGAAGGCGATGCGCGGCGATCCGATCGTGATGCCGTTGGGCTTCTGCCAGTGGTTTGACCAGCTCGTGAGGTTCTGGTTGGCCAGGCCGAAAACGGCCTGCCCCACCTTGATCTCGTTGACGGTCGAATTGTTCAGCACCTGGGTAAAACCGACGAGTGTCTCTCGGTTGTACTCGTTGGTGGTCCCGGTCGATCCGGTAAATCCCGTGTTCCCCACACCAAACGGTTCGGCGATCGTGGCCTTCGAGAACTTGCCCATCAGCCGTGTCTGGGACGAGATCTGGTAGTCGAAGCGGATGCCACCCTTCTTCTGATTGTTCTCCCCTTCCAGGGTCTTGTTGAAGAACGGGTACGGCGAGTTGAACGTGCTGGTCCGCGGCTCGCGCTCGTATTCGAAGTTGCCGAAATAGTGCAGCTTGTCCCTGACCAGGGGGCCGCCGAGCGTCGTGCTGTACTGCTGGTTCTGGATCGGCTCCACGAAGCCGAGGACGGGGTTCTCGGCATTGAGCGCGTCGTCCCGGAAATTGGCACGGAACGAGCCGGCCAGTTGGTTCGTGCCCGACTTGGTGATGGCGTTCACCTGCACTCCGGTCGAGCGGCCCATCGTCGCGTCGAACCGGTTCGCGACGAACTGGAACTCGGCGATCGAGTCGGCGCTGAACTTGGCCTGGCCGCCCGTGCCGATGTCGGCCGACACCTGCTGCCCATCGACGTTCAGCTGAAATTCGCGCGCCTCTCCGCCGTTCCGGTCCGGGAGCGGCGTCACGGCGTTCACGGCGTTGGTTCGGCTGCCCGGGGCCGTCAGCGCCAGGCCTATCCAGTTGCGGCCGTTCGCCGGCAACTCCGCGACCTGCCGTGGGTCGATGTTACCGCCAAGCGACGAGCCCTTGAGATCGAGGAGCGGTGCTTCGCCGGTCACGGTCACGGTTTCCTGCACGGTCGAGGGCGCCAACTGAAAGCTCAGCGTGGCATTCTGTCCTACGAGCAGTTGGACGTCGTTTCGGGCGGCCGTCGCAAACCCTTGCAGCTCCGCGGTTATCTGGTACGTGCCGACGCGCACCGGTACGCGGTAGTTCCCGCGATCGTCCGTCACGCCGACGAACGTGTTGCCGGTCGCGCTGTTCGTTGCCGTCACGGTGACGCCTGGCAGCACCGCGCCGGTCGAATCGGTCACGGTTCCGGTAATAGCCGCCTCTTGGGCAAACGCCGCGGCGGGTAGCGCCAACATGACGCTGAGCAGGATCAGCCTTGCGACAACGGTCGCCGATCTCATGGTTGAAACCTCCTCGTGGGGGAAAAAGAGAACATTTGTGGGCCCAAAGCTGAAAGATAGTAGGGCCCTACTCCCGGGGTGTCAACCGGTATAACGACCACGTCCGACCGCCAACGTCCCTAGCGGCGTGCACTTGCGAGCACTGCTGCGAGGTCGCGCCGCGCATCGTCGTTGGCCGGGTCGAGCTCGACTGATCGCCGGAGGTGCTCGGCTGCCTGGTCGAGGGCGCCCCGGCTCGCGAGCGCAGCTCCGAGGTGCCAGTGGGTCGCCGCCGAGTCGGGCTCGAGCCGCAGCGCCTCGTTGAACTCGGCAATCGCCTGATCCATCTGACCCTTCGACGCGAACGCGATCCCGAGATCGTTGTGGGCGTCGGCAGACTCGGGCACCACGGCTCCCAGGTAGCGGCTTCCCGCAAAGACGCGATCCGGGGTCCCCGCCAGGCGCCTGACGTCCTGAGGCGTCGCGGCATAGGCCTGTCCGAGCAGCGCCAGATACAGATCGAGTCCTTCCACGATCGGAACGGGCGTGCCCTTGTCGAAGCACGTCGGGCACCAGGCGCTCACCTCGGAGAGGCCCACGACCGACCCGGGCACCGACTCGCCGAGATTGAGCAGCGAACGGACCCCGTACTCCTGCACGGGACGATCGTCGGTCACCGGCTGGGCGTCGCGCGTGGCGTCGGCGAGCCGCCCGGCCGAGCCGACGAACATCCCCACAATCTCACGCGGGGTCCCCAGGTCGAGCCGCGCGAGATCCGCACGCACACGGGGCCGTTCGTTCAGCGCGGCGAAGAGGCGATCGGGCGCGACCTCGATGCGGTCCTTGGCACCGATCAGAATCAGGTCGGCCCCGGCGCCCGACAGCAGAACGGTCTGCGGAAACACATTCACGAACGCGCGGATCATCGACAGCGCGGTGGACGTCGGCACCTGATACGACGGAAGCCACTGGCTGATGAAGCCGCCGACCGTGAGACGTGTGCGGACGAGCGAGTAGAACTCTTCGGAATAGAGCGCGGCCACGCCGGCGTACCCGATGGGCGGCGGCTCGAGCGCCACGAGGTCGTACGACTCGGGCGGCTGCATCTCCAGGTGGTGCCGGCCGTCGTTGAGGAACACCGACACCCGCGGGTTCGCCAGGACGTCGTGGTTGGCATCGCCGAAGAACCCTGCGTGATCGAGGACGTTCCGCGAGAGGTCGGCGACCTCCACGCGCTCGAGCGACGGATGCAGACTGGCGGCGTCGGTCGTATTGCCGACGCCGAAGCCGATGACGAGCGCCCGCCGGGGACGGTCCAGCATCAGCAGCGGCACATGCGCGAGCGCGCGCATGTAGCGCTGCGAGAGCGGCCACGTCGCCGACATCGCGTGGCCGTTGGTCATCAGGGTTCGCCCCTTGCCCTCGGTCTCCGTGATCGTGACGATCTCGTTGACCCCCTCGCTCTGATTGAGCACGCGCTCGTTCGGGTTCGGCAGTGGAAGCGCGCGCGCTCTGACGAAGTCAACAGGAAGCACTGCCCAGAGGGCGAGCGCTCCCGCCGCTATAGCCATGGCGGTGCCCACGGCTACCACTGGTTGGTGGTTGGTGGTTGGTGGTTGGTTGGTGGTTGGTTGGTTGGTGGTTGGTTGGTTGGTGGTTGGTTGGTTCGTGGTTGGTCGGTTCGTGGTTGTGGCAAGAGCGAGAGGTACGAGCCCCAGCGCGGCCACCGCCATGAGCACCGTCGCACTGGCCTGAAGGCCCAGCAGGGGCAGCAACCCGAATCCGGCGACGAGGCTGCCCACGACGGCGCCGGCCGTGTTGGCGAAATAGAGCAGGCCGGCGCGGCGGCCGACCGACGCCTCGGCCCGCTGCACGAGCGCGTTCGCCAGAGGAAAGGAAACGCCCATGAGCAGCGCCGGGACGGCGACCTCGACCAGCATCGGCCGCAGGTTGAACCACAGCTCGGCCAGCGTCCACGCCCACCCGGTCTGAGGAGCGGGCGTGCCCGACACGAACGCACCGATGGCTCCCGACACGTCCCGGTCGATCGCGCGCGAGTCGGCCAGCGCCATCCCACCGAGCGTGCAGGCAATGAAGAGCGACTGCACCACGATCAGCCATTGAGCCGGCCGCCGGATACGCCGCTGCATCCAGCCCGCTCCGAGGGATCCGACACCGATGCCCACCAAAATCACGGCGAGCAGCAGCGAGAACACGGCGCGAAACGCCCCGAGCATCATCGAGAAGTGCCGGAACCAGAGAATCTCCATGCCGAGACCCGCACATCCAGACAACGCAAGCGCGACACTCGTGAGCACGATGGGATCACGTCGCGATGGCCCTGCGCCCTCGGCCTTGCGTCCGGCGCCTGGCGCCTTGAGCCTCGAGCCCTGAGCCTTGCGGATCGGGAGCTGGCCCTTACGCGCGAGCACGAGTCCGCCCACGCCGGCCACCAGGTTCAGTGCCACCGCGACGAGCTGCGTCGCCAGAAGTCCCCAGGCTGGCACGAGCAGGAAATCGGTGAGGAAGCAGCCGGCCGCGGCGCCGGCCGTGTTCACCGCGTACAGCAGTCCGATCCGCCGCTGTTCGTGCTCGACGTTCTCTCGAACGAGGTGGCGGATGAGCAGCGTCAGCGTGCCGCCCATGAGCGCCGCGATCGGCGTCAGCAAGACGACGGTGACGGCTGCGCGTGCGACGTACGATCCCGTCGTTATCACGTACCAGCCGCCCGGCTGCTGCACGTAGCTGGTGACGGACGTCGACACGCGATCGAGATGCGGCAGGATCACCGCGATCGTCAGGCCGAGGCCTGCGATCGCGATCTCGGCGTAGCCGTACGCCCGCAGCGGAGTGCTGCGAGCCGCCGCGTACCGACGATCCGACCACGCGCCGGCCACGACGCTGCCGGCGCCGAGGCCCAGCATGAAGACCGCCACGACGAGCGAGGCGGAATACACGGTGTTGCCGAAGACGTTGCCGAAGACGCGAACCCAGACGACCTGATAGATCAGCCCGCTGAGACCCGAACAGAAGAAGAGGAAGTAGAGCATGGTCGGAGGCGGACCTGAAGGTCCGCCCCTAGACCCGTCTCTGGACTGGTGTTGACGACTAGCGCGTGCCCGTCGCTGGCGCGCTCAGCTTGGTGAGCAGGAACGCCGGATTCGCCCCGGCGCGCGGCTTGTACTTCTGGGCTCGGCCGCTGTCGACTTCGGCCGTATAGAAATTGCCTTCCGAGTCGATGCTCAGGCCGTGGACGCCCCACATGCCGCCGGGGAAATCGCCCCAGGTACCCCACGTGTACATCAAGTTCCCCTCGCGGTCGTACTTGACCATCTTCGACGTGCCGCGGTCGGCCGCCCAGATGTTCCGCGAGCCGTCCATGATGATCAGGTGGACGTCAGAGGGCGGCTGGCCGACGCTCCACATCCGCAGGAACTTGCCGTTTTCGTCGAACACCTGGATCCGCCGGTTGTTCCGATCGTTGACGAAGACTTCGTGCGCGACCGGATCGACCGCGATGCCGTGCACGCTGTTGAAGTAGCCGGGGCGCGTTTCCGGTTTTTGCGCCGTGCCCTCGCCCTTCTCGCCCCACGCCATCACGTAGTTGTCGTTCTTGTCGTACTTGACCACCCGGGTGTTGGCGTAGCCATCGGCGATGAAGTACGTGCCGTCCGGATCCCACGCGATGTACGTCGGCCGGTAGAAGTGCTTGGCGTCGGCGGCGTGCACGTTCGGCTCGCCCAGCGTCTTCAGCAGCTGCTTGCCGTCGTGCGAGAAGATGAACACCGCCTGGCGGTAGTCGTCGACGATGAACACGCGCTTCTGCGGATCGTAGGGACTGATGTAGATCGCGTGCGGGCGGCGGAACATCTTGTCCCACTGCGTCCAATCCTCGACGAGGTTCCCCTGCGCATCGGCCACCACGATGATGTGCGACCAGTTGAAGTCCACGCCGTTGACGCCCACGTCGGAGTCGTCGCCCGGCTTGCCGTTGACCTCCATCGCTCCCGGCGGGCTGGTGGATGTCGCGTCGCGCCACGGCAGGCGGCCGATCGGGAACTCGAGGTTCGGCCCGAGCTGCGGCAGCTTGATGGTCTTCGGCCGCTCGATGTTGGGCAGCAGGCCGCGCTGCAGGATGAACACCCGATTCGGCGTCTCGGCGAAGACGCCCTCGCCGGCGCCCCATGTCCACTTGGTCAGGCCCGGCAGCGAGCTGATCGGCTTGGGCCAGTCCTTGACGATCTCATAGGCGCCGAAGGGATCCTGGCCGCCCTTCTCGGACGGCACGGCGGCGAACCGCGCCTGCGGCGCTCCCGCCTGCCCCTGCAGCGGGGTCGCCTGATATCCGATCGCGATGCCGGCCACGAGCGCCGTGGCGACGATCGCGACCAACGATGCACGCGTTCTCATAAGTCCTGCTCCTTCGTCCTCACCGAGTACCCGTCTGGGGCGCCAGCACGTTCTTCTGGAGCCACCCCGTGATGAAGTTGATGACCTGGTCGCTGTTCTTCTCGAGCATCATCATGTGGCTGTTGCCGCGGATGCCCACGTCCTCGAGACGCACGAACTCGCCCGGCACGCCCGCCTGCCGCAGGAACTTCGGGATGCACGGATCGTAGGTGCGGTGATACGTGCCGTCCGCCGACACGCTGAGCACCTTGATGTCCTTCCATCGCACGAGCTTGCGCGCTGGCTCGACCTGCATCCAGCAGCGCGCCTCGTCCGGACGCTCCTGCTTCGCTTCCAGGTACACGTTGAGGTCCGAGGGCTTGCTCGCGGCCGGCGCGTACTCATACGGCGCCGTCGTCAATCCCCAGGAATTCGCGTTGCGCGGACCGGCCTCGGCGTTGGACGTGTTCACGGGGCCGAACTGCGGGCCGCCGGGCTCGAT
>Ga0184628_10000486_pt1 | contig 21471 bp, 24 predicted proteins | sample PLM4_5_b1_FD_133149 | JGI IMG/M metagenome (GOLD analysis project Ga0184628, IMG submission 133149) | Groundwater sediment microbial communities from an aquifer in East River, Colorado, USA - PLM4_5_b1 | ecosystem: Environmental > Terrestrial > Soil > Riparian zone | place: USA: East River... | reverse complement strand
TCGAATTTGTGAACGTAGCCGAACACCCAGCCTTCGGCGCGATCGGCATTGTCGACAACCGCTGCCACTGCGCTATCGCTTGGATCACCTCCGTGAGGATGATCGGCCTTCGCATGATCGTGCTGTTCCCCGGCGGCGATTTCGCCGCGCAGCGGCTGCTCGAAAAAGTGGTGTACCCGGTGCGGTGGCGACGCGGCTAGAAAGACACCGAAAAATCCGCTGGCGACGACGGAGAGTATGGATAGGCGGGTGCGCAGAACCTTCATGTCATGACTACTTGGCAACTCCGAGTCGCTTCATCGCCTCTTTAGCGCGCTCCGATGTGATCGGGCCAATGACGATGTCACGGATGATGCCTTGGCGGTCAATAAAAAATGTCGCCGGCGGTCCGAAGATGCGATAGGCCCGTTTCACGGTGCTGTTCAGATCGAGGGCGACGGGAAAGACCAGCTTGGCCTCTTTGGCGTATTCGCTGACCGCGGCGCGGCTGTCTTCGACGGCGATGCCGAGCACCTGATAGTTGCCGGCGGCCTTCGCTGACAGTTCGTTGATGAGCGGCATTTCGTCGCGGCAGGGATCGCACCAGCTGGCAAAGAAATTAATCACCAGCGGCTTGCCGCGAAAGCTTTCCAACCCTGCCGCTTTACCGTCCAGGGTTTTCAAATCGAAAGCGATAGCGGCGGTGCCAACCACGGGCGCTGAGCTCGGCGGTGCCGGATGCACATGCTGCGCCCAAACGCTATGTGCATGTAAGGCAAGTGCTAAAACAACGCTCGCGGTCAGTAGGCCAAATGCGCGCAGCTGTCCGTGAGTCAGTGCCTGCTTGCGTCGTGCCTTCTTCATTGTCCCACCGTCACGCTTCGAAAAACCACTCTTGAGTCTTCGCCGTCGGTTTCCGTCCAGGCGATCTGCAATTGATTATTCTTAAGCGCCAGTGCCGCGCGGCTGGCGTTGCCTTTGCTGTTGCTGATTTGCTGGATCGGACTCCAGGTCCGGCCGTTGGCAGCGAGCGTGCGCATGTAGATCTGCGATCGGCTATTGGTGTCGAGATTGCTCCAGGCGAAATAGATCGTGTCGTCAGCGCCAACCACGAGATTATTGTAGAGTGTTTCAGGCGCGGTGTTGCGGTGGATCAGGGTGCGCGGCGCGAAGCTTTTGCCGCCGTCTGTCGACATGCTGTAGTAAATGCCGGCCTCTTGTTCAGAGCGGCCCTGGGTGAACCAACTGACGTGCAGATGGCCGCGCCGGTCTCTGCCGAGGCTCGGCCCGGAGTGCGGGCAAGAGGGGACTTGCCAGCCGTCGTTGCTGATTTCCACCGGCGCGCCAAAGCTAGCGCCGCCGTCTAGCGACTTGCGCAACACATGGTTGCGAATCTTGTTGGCGTCGACTTCGCGATCGACCATATAAACCGTCCTGCCGCCATCGGCGAAGTTGATGCCTAACTTGCAACATTCACACAACCCTTGGCCCACTTGATAATTCTTCGTCAGGGCTTGGCCGCGGGAATCAATCTTCATTAGATACAACTGGCGCGGTTTCGGACCGTCGATGCGGCGGTCGATCCAGGCGAGCAATAGATTGCCATCGGGCATGGTTTCGATGATCGGGAAGCGGCCGGCGTCTTGCACTTCGTTCAACGTGCGCGCCGCTGTGAAGCCGCCTTTGCCGTCTTCCATGGCTAAGCGAATGTTGGCGCGGGTCTTGTCGCCTTTGACACCGGGAATCGACCAGACGACGAAAGCTTTATTGTCCGGTGTGAAGGCGACCTTCGGCCCGTTTTCTTCGCCTTGGACGGCTTCGACAGTGTGGTTCAAACGTTTCGGCGCCGACCACGACTCGCCGCCGTCCTTCGACCAAGCGATCATCGCGTTGCGCATCGGCGAAGGAGCCCGGTCGCCACCCATCCGTTGGTGGCCAGTATGGCTGCCCTGCGGCCATGGAGTGTCGTGGTCCTCAGTCCATACTGCGACCAGCCGACCATCGGGGCTGTAGCGTAAAAACGGCGTGGAGGGATTTTTCTCGCCATTGCCGAGCCGCCGCTCGGCGCCGAAGTTTAGCGATTTGGCGCCCTGGGTTGGAGAGGGCGCTGGCAAATCCGCACTACAGCCAAAAACCAATACAAAATAAATCGCGAACCATGAGTGTGTGAAGCGGAGTTTCATAGCCATCACCTGCAAATTCACGCACCGCGTCGTGCGCGGGGCGATCGATCGTTGCCAGTAGCCGAGAATTCTCGGCAAGAAAGTGAAAATGCCGGGTCAGACAAGCGGCGGGGCGCGTTGCGAGCAGGGGGACAAGCTAAAGACCGATGCGGCTGCCAGTTGTGGCTCCTGGCGTCGCTGGCTGACGGAACCGATGAGCGCTATTTCGACCGGCTGAACCGGCGCGGCGTGACTATTCTGGGCCACCGACAGGACGAGGCAGTTATTGGCTTGAGAGGCAGGCGCTGGTCTCTGCCCATGATCGCGCTGATGCTCGCCGCCATGATCGTGGGTGGAGCCATGGGCGACCTGCGAGCCTTCGTGCCGAGCCTGCCGTTCAAAGAAGTGATGCACCCGGTGTGGCGCTGAGGCGATGAGAAAAAACAAAAGAGCTAAAGCGCTGCCGAAGTGGAGCGCCCTTGTGAGAACTGCGATTTTGTTACCGGATGGCATTTTGCTATGTCGATTATCCTAGTTAGTCGGCAACCGAAGTTCAAGCTGCAGTCCGGCGCGCTCACTTCACGGTGAAGACCACTTTGTCACTGGCATCCAGTTCGGTCTGGTGATCGTCGGCGACGACGCGCAATTCCAAAACATGTTGGCCTGGCTTAATGCCATTTAAAGTACCGCGATTACCTTCGAACATGCCCATCAGTTCACCGTCGATGTAGGCGTGGGCGTGGTGGCCTTGTTTGCCTTTGGTCAGCTCGAAGCTTAGCTCAACCCGATCGCCGTTGACCGACTGATTGTTCACCGGCGCGATGATCTTCACGCTCGCCCCTTGAGCCGGTTGCAACGCCGGTGGCTGAGCCGGCGGAAAGTTCTGCCCCTCCGTGTGCAGGGCGTGCACTCCCGGGGGGAGCACCGTTAGATATCCGGTGGTGGCGAAGATCGCCAGGCCCAGCATGCTTTCAACGGCAATTCGCTTAATTGCCTTGTCGACTAGCGAATTATTTATAACCTTCGAATGGGCCATGTCCCGGACGGCAGGCTTGGTCGATAAGAAATTTATCGCGCCCAGGGTTAACATGGCGGCAAACAAGCCTAACTTGACCATCAGGACCTTTCCTGAGTCAGTCGCCACTAGCGTCGTCAATGAGCCAACATGAACCCAACTCAAATAAAGTCCGGCGCAGAATAGCAGTGCAACACTAATAAAGGCGAGGCGCGAAAATCGATTGATGAATTGCGCCAGCCAGATGGGATTTAGACTAGCTTGGCCGCGGCTTGCTCTCACGACGGTAAGGACTGCGACCAATCCACCGGCCCATAGTGCGGTGGCAATTAGATGGACAGCATCCGCAGCAATGGCCCAGGAGGTTTGGGTTTTGACCGCAACAGCGTGGCTGGTTAAGCTGCGGCTGGCGATCAACGGCAGCGACAAGAGAGCCAGCCAACGGATGCTGTGCAATCGTCCTGCGCCGCGCGTGATAGTGAATGCCAGCAAGGCCAATGCCACTGCATAGCATTCACGGAGGAGCCACACGTTACCGCTTTGGGTCGCGGTCAGATACCGCCACAGGATCTCTAGCGACGGCAACTCGCCGCGCTGGAGTTTGGCGCCTTGGATGAGCAAGGCGCCCGCAGAGGCGCAGAGAAAGATAATTAGGAAGCGGCAAGCGCGGATTGCCAGTGTGCGCCGGAGCGGTTCCGGCTCGCTTCCCGGCAGCAGATATCCAGCGGTGACGAAAAAGCCGAGAACCAACGCCTGGGCGATATAACCGATGGCCGAGATGGCAGCTTCCAAAGCGACCATGGCATTATTCACTTTCCGCCGGGCGCAATCGTGAAGCGCAGCACGCCTTCAGTGACGTGGGTGTCGACGGACAGTACTTGCCATTGCACAGTGTAGTTTCCGGCCTGCAGCGGCTTGAGGCCGATGGCGACGGTGTCGTCGGCCAATTTGCGCAGCTTGCCTTGGCTGACGACTTCTTTGTTAGGTCCGACGACGGTGACTGCGCTGAAAGCCATTTCAATCGCTTCGGTAAATTGAATGCGCACTTCGCTCGGCGGCTCCTTCAATGTCGCGCCGTTGTTGGGCACGGAAACCGCCGGGTAGGCGTGCGCCCATACCGGCGGCGTAGTTGTGCCCCCGATGATAAACAGCCCGAGCACTAAGCTAAGGACGATTGAATACCGGAAAAACATAGGTCGACTCATAGCTGGCTTTGTCCTTTTGGCCATCGGGGCGGGTGCTTTCTTCATCGATTTTGACCCGCGCCAGATAAAAATCCGCCGGCCCTACAAGGAAATTGACTCTACCTTTGTCATCGGTGGTGCGTTCGAGCACGGAGGCGAAACCGTCGACGCGGCGCACCAGGGTGACGACTTGGCCGCCGACGGGTTTGCCTTTTTGCCGCAGTTCCAAGGTTATCGATCCGCCGGAGTAAACCGCCAGCGGATTGTTGACCGGAATGATTTCGGCTACGTCATCGCCGCCGAGCGCGCGGTCAAAGCCCGTGAGGTTCCGCGCCGCGGCGATGGTGGGATTTTTGAATGCGGCAAATGCGCTCTTGGCGACTCTAACGGTGACCACCTTGGGACCATCGCCTTGCTGAACCGTGCGCGCTTGCTTCGCGTAGGCTTGGAACAGCCCATCCTCCTGCGGCGTGAACGGGGCGAGATGAAATCCCTTAGGTCCTTTGGGGCCGATTTTCTCCTCGTCTTCGCCCATATCGAACAAACGATCGGTGAGTGAAATTTGTTTACCTTTCGGTTCGACAACCGCCAGGGTGACGTAGTTGGCGTTCCATTTGCCGGCGATGCGGTAGCTTTTATGTTCGTTGGAGTGATTCCCCTGGATTAACGCGATTGTTGCCGGTTGGTTTCGCTCGACGATGACCGGTGCGATTTCCACCCAGCCATCATGCGCTGCAAGCGGACTAAGCGGAAATCCTGTTAAAGCGATGAATCCGAACAAAATGATTCGGGTGATTCTACTCATTGCGTCCTTCCTCCCAAGTTGCGAACGTGGTCGCGGCCAAAGTTCGCCCTGTTCAGCGACTTCCGCTACGGCTAATTTATGGCTTCTTAAGTTGAACCGGGAGCTAGGCAAGGGGCGGCGCGCGGATCGCAAATGCCGTGATGGCGAGATGATAAGGCGGGATTGAACACCGACGGGCGGTGGTCTTCTCGGTGAAGATTTGGAGCGAGCTGAAAGTAATCTGAGCGATAAACCTGAGGTGGCAACCTGCTGCTACGGATTGAAATACGCACGGCGGTTCGTTAACCGGCGGGTTCTGCCGATCCGAGTGCTCGTGCTGATTGCTGTCGTGTTCCTGAGATTCTGCCGCCTTCTCGAAAGAATGATGAACACGATGCGGCGCGCTGTAAGCGAGAAAGAAAAGCAGGGCGCTCGCGATGAAAAAACCTAAGAATCGCCGGGCGCCAGTGGTCTTGGTTGCTGAAGTCATCGGTGACACACGCAAACAACCTCACTGTAACGCAAATTTGCGCGCCGCGACAAGATCGATTTCACCGTAAAGAAGCTAGACTGCACAGCGGCAAAGAATCTCCGAAGGGCCGGCGCAAAGCAAGTCGTGAGAAATCTAAGGGACGCGAAGATCCAAGGTCTGAGGGCTTCGGCAAGTGAAATCTCCATCAGGATTCATCTCTTGAAATTTTGCGCCTTGGCGCGACAATCGCCTATTTGACGGTGAAAGTGACTTTGTCGGCGGCATCGAGCTCGGTGCTGTGGTCTTCGGCGACGACGCGCAGTTCCAATAAATGCGTTCCTGGCTTAACGCCGTTCAATGTCCCTTTGGCGCTCTCGAACATGCCCATCAGTTCGCCGTCGACATAAGCGTGGGCGTGGTGGCCGCGTTTGCCTTTGGTGAGCTTGAACTCGACCGGGACTTTATCACCCTTGAGGACTTGGCCTTTGCTTGGCGAAATAATCTTGATACTCGCGCCCTCCGCCGGCTTGGGCGTGGGTTTGGTCACCTTTAGGGTCGCCGGTTTCGCCGGTGCTTGATCGCCTTTCGAATGATCATGTTGCGCCCAGGCGAGGAGCGGCAACGCGGTGGTCACTGCGGCTGCCGCAAGCAAATTGCGTAGACTCATTCTTCGCTCCTAATTTGCGGATCATTCCAGCATAATTCAGAGGCGATAGAAAGATTACGGCTCGGCACGGCTCACCGTTTCGAGCAGAGTCTTCGCGTTGTTGTTTAAATTAGGGCTATTCCGTTTTCAGCGCTTGTGGATCACGCCGGCTTTTTGCCGCGCGCGCTAATAGGGCTAACTCGACGGCGATAAAAAGCGCAGCGGCGGCGAGCACGATGGTCGCCGCCGAAGAGATTTCGAAGTAAGAAATTAATAACATGCCGAGGCTGACACAAAACATGCCGACTGGTTGCAATAAATAGAAAGTCGCGCGAAGTCCGTTCGAGGACTCGATTCACGCGAGTTAGATGGAGCGAGCACTCGAATTTCACTTTATTGTTACTTGAACCCGCCAAACACCGCGCGGTTTTCATCCCGCCAGAATATTTGCACGTCTTTGAAGCCGGCGCCGCGCAGCCAATGCATCTGGTCTTCCCAGGGAGGGCTAGACCGATCAAAGTTCAAGAAACAGCCTCCAGGCGTTACCAGCGTATAAGCATCCTCGTAGATACCGCGAATAATCCTTGGGCTGCCGACGTTGTGGATCGCGATCGACGACACGATGGCTTCGAAGGGCCCGGAGACCAGTTTGCTCCAGCCGTGTTTGCCGAAATCACACAGGACATATTCGAATCTGCCGGCGAGAGGTTTCATGCGTTCGCGGCCGAGCTTGGCCATTTCTTCCGAGCCGTCCTGGCAAATTGCCGTGGCGTTGGGGAAGCGTTCGAGCAAAGACTTGCTTAGCGCGCCATAGCCCGCGCCCATGTCTAGGATCTTGATCGCGGCGGTTTTTTCGAAGGGAATGGTATCGGCCAGCAGACTAAAGGCCGCCGCGCGGTTGGCTTCTTTTGGATCCTGCCCCTCAGCCCATTTGGAAACATACTCCGGCGATGTCCAATCGTGGGGATCGTGATGTTGAATCGGCCATGGTGCACCTCCTGATTCGATTGTCGAGTATTGCATGGATAGCACGAAGTTAATATTCATGCTACTTCACTCCTACGTTTGCTTCGGTGCGCCGTGCCAGGATTGCTTTCGAGCGCTTCGTCTCTTCGCACCGATGAGATGATAAAAACGCGAGACTCGGGTAAAATCTTAATAATGGATCCGGTCGATCAAACAAAAAATATTTGGCCGCAATGCCGTGTCTTGGTAACCGGCGGCGCCGGCTTTATCGGCAGCGCCCTGGTTTGGGAGCTTAACATGCGCGGCTGTGCGAACGTCGCCATCGCGGATTTTGCCGTCCACGCAGGCCGGCGCGGGAATTTGGAGTGGCTCAAGTTTACCGACTACGTCGAGCCGGGTGAGTTGCTGGGGCAACTTGAGTCCGGCATTCTCGGCAAGCTCGACTACGTGTTTCATCTGGGCGCCTGCTCGTCAACCACCGAAATGAACGAAGATTATCTGCGCAGGAATAATTTTGAATACTCGCGGGACCTCGCCGCTTGGGCGCTCAATGCCGGCGTGCGCTTTGTCTACGCATCGTCCGCGGCGACCTACGGCGACGGTAGCGCCGGCATGGACGACCGCGATGTCAGCTTGCTCGAAAGGTTGCAGCCGTTAAACCCATACGGCCGATCCAAACAGATGATGGATCTTCATGCGCGTCACCACGGTTGGCTCGATCAAATCGTCGCGCTCAAGTATTTCAACGTCTTCGGTCCCAACGAGGCGCATAAGGGGGACATGCAGAGCGTGGTGCGCAAGAGCTATGCGCAGATCAAAGAGACCGGTGTAATTCGATTATTCAAGAGCCATCGCCCGGGGTACCGCGACGGTGAGCAGCGCCGCGATTTTCTCTACGTCAAAGACGCGGTTGCGATGACGCTTCATCTCGCGGCTAATCCGCGGGCGAACGGGATTTTCAATATCGGCTCGGGAGTGGCCAATACTTGGAATGAGCTGGCGCGTTGCGTTTTCGCCGCGCTACGCGAAAAGCCTCGAATTAAATATATCGACATGCCGGAATCGATCCGCGGGCAGTATCAGTACTTCACTCAGGCAGACATCGGGAAATTGCTCGGCGCCGGTTACGCGCGTCCGATCACACCGTTAGCCGAATCGGTGTACGATTATATTGGCAATTACCTGGTTAAGGGTTTGTCGCTGGGCGGTGAACGGTAGCTCGTCTTCCACACCGGAAGAGTCCTTTTTGGCATTTGACAGTCGTGCACGTTGGGTTGGCATTGTTAGCAACCTAATCGGTCTGCTCATATTCATATATAAGCACGCTGTAATTGAGAGCGAGAGCCGTGACCAGCGGTTTGCGGCGATGTGCCAAGTTCGTTCACCGTTGCAAGCGAAATTTATAAATATAAGTAAACTCCGCGGAAACGTTGTGGCCGTCCTTTTGGGCGGGCTCGAAGCGCGATTGCTTGACGGCTTTAAGCGCCTCTTCGTCGAACCCTGCGCCGCCGCTCCTGATGATCTCCGCCCTGGTGACATTGCCTTGGGGGTCGACTTCGATTTTGAGCGTCACATCGCTTTCGAGGCCGGCGCGAAGCGCCATCGCTGGGTATGTTGCGCGCACGGTCTGGAGCGGTTTGGCTTCGCGGTTGGTTCTGAGGATCGTTTGCTGCAAGGGGAGACCTGGGGCGCCGGAACCGCGACCTAGACCGGATGGTGCGGTCCCGCCGCCGCCACCGGCGGTTCCAGCTCCTGGCACGACCCCGACATCGCCTTTGCCAAATAAATTTCCAACGCCCGTCTCGCTGCCGCCACCTTCGCTGCGAGCCCCAGAAGCATAGCTTGGAGGAGGCTCGACTTTTGCCCGAGCAACAGGTTCTACTTCGATCACTTTCGCCGGCTCTTCTTTTTTGATTGGCAGCGGCGCTTCTGGATTGACCATGGGAGCTTTCGCTAAGACAGGAGGCGCTTGGGGTTTCTTTGCTTCTGGCGGAGGGGGCGGGGACGGCTTTTTAGTTTCGGTTCTTGTTCCGGCTTTTTGCGGCAGCGCTGCAGGTTCCCGTCGAGGCGCGTCGACCAATTCGATGGGGAGAAAATCCCGGCGACGTACGTCGGTGTGCTGGACAATGACGGAACTGAGGAGAATCACCAGGAGGTGGACAATCAAAGAGGCGAGGAAAGGAACGCCGAGCGTGTCATTTCTCACTGCGGCTTTCCTTGGGCTTTACAGCGATGGCCATCTTAGCGACGCCGGCTTGCCGTGCTTGGTCCATGATCTCGACGACGATGCCATGTTCGACCTTTTCGTCTGCGTTGATGAGCACCAATAGGTCTGGAGTTTTCGTCAGTCGAGCTTTCAAGACTTCGCCAATCTGGGCGCGCGCCACCTCCTGCTTGTCGATGGCAATTTTTCCATCGGGCGCAATGGTCACCGCTGCGCTTTCACTCGGCGTTTGTCGGCCGGTGGACGCTTTGGGCAAATTTACCGGCAGGCCGCTGTAGCGCGCCATCGACAGCGTCGAGATCATGAAGAAGACGAGCAGAAAAAAGATCGTATCGATCATCGGGATGATTTCGATGCGCGCTTTCTTGATTTCTCGTCTTCGTAGTCGCATCTATTTTTTTTCTTCGTCGCCTCTCAGGGCCAGCTCAAGGCGCGAAGCGTAGTACTCGATCTCTTCCATTTCACGCTCGGCGCGATTGGAAAAGTAGTTGTAGGGTACCAGGGTCAGGATCGCGATCAGTAAACCGGTGGCGGTGGCGATCAGCGCTTCGGCGACGCCGCCGGTGACGGCGTGAGGTTGGCCAATGCCAGCCTGCGACATGATGCCGAAGGAGCCGATCATACCGGTGACGGTGCCGAGGAGGCCGAGTAACGGCGCCAGGGTGATGATCGTGTCGAGTATCGACAGGCGCTGCTTTAACACCGGCACTTCCTTTTGCGCCGCGACTTCAAGCGCTTTTGTGGCGTCATTGCGGTGTGCCAGGCCAGAGGCGATCACGCGCACCAACGGCGCATCGGTGTGACGGGCCGACGCGCTGGCCGTGTTCAGATCGCCTCGTTCAACCAGCTCAATCAAACTATCCGCGGATTGCCGGTTGCCGATACGGCGCCAAAAGAGGAAGCGCTCGATGACAACCGTCAATGCGATGACCGAACATAGCAGCAGTGGCGCCATGACCGGGCCGCCCTTGATGATGATATCGATGAAGTCAAACATTAACAGGCTTGATCTCCTGTAAGAATCATCGCTCTAGGAATGCGCCGGTTCCGCTGTGAGCGGACGGAGCTTGTTCACCGGTTCGCGGAAGAAGAGGAGCAACATCATGCCAAGAAAATAGGAACAAGAGATAACGCCAAAGGTGGTTTGAAATCCCGAAGTGCTCATCAGCCAGCCTGCGAGAAGCGTCCAAAACGGCGACATGATGAAACCGATGCAATAGTAGAGACTGAAAGCGGCATCGAGAATGTCGTCATCGGCAACGTCGGTGAGCAGTGCTTGAGTCAACGTTTGGCGCGAGGTGACCACCGCGCCATAGAGAATCAGGTTGGCGAACAAGCCAATGGAAACATGATCTTGCTGGCTGAGCCAGACCGTCGATAACGCCGAAAGTAGCAGTGATACTTGCAGTGTGCGCGTGCGATGAAAGCGGTCGGAGATCCAGCCCCAAGCCATGGGCCCAAGCAAGCCGCCGACCTGAATCAGCGTGAACAAAAAGGCGGCATAGGCCATGTCGACTTTCAGGTCATTGATGAAATGGGGCACGATGTAGGTTTCGTTGATGCCATGTCCAAGGCCGGCGCCGCCGACCATCAAGACCAACGAGATCAGGAGGATGTTTTTGTTCTTGAGACAGCGCTTGTAAGCGTCCCAACCCATGGGCGCCAGCTTCGATTTTTGGATTTGCGCTGGGTTGAGCTTGATCGTGTCGCGCAGAGCTAGACAGGCGAAGCCCATAAGTATGCTGGGAATGCCGACGATCCAAAAGATCGCGCGCCAACCTATGTGAGCCACCAACACCGCGGCGACGATCGGTGCGACCAGACTGCCGAGATTGGCAGCTGTGGAGTGAAAGGCCAGGGCGCGGCCGCGCGCTTTGCCAAAGTAGGACGCCAGCGCCGTCGAGCCCACCGGATGTTGTGGGCTGGTGCCGACGCCGCCAAGCACCCGCGTGAACATAATAAAGGGGTAGCTGGAGGCGAACCCGGTGGCGACCACCGAGATGCCAAGCAAAATGTTGCCGACGCCCAAGATCACGCCGCGGCGCACATAAGGCACGATGAATCCGTAAAATGCCTGAAGAAAATTACCGACAAAACCGTAAACCGCGGTAATCGCTCCGATGGCGACAAAGCCGATGCCGAGATCACGCATCATCAGCGGATAAAGCACGCCCAGCATAGACGACTGAAAATGATTCAAAAAATGGGCCCCGCAGACAATCGAAAAGATCGCTGTCTTGCCTGTGGGTTCGGCGGTGGTTTCCTCCGTAGCACTTTCCATGATTTATTTTTCTTATCTCAATTTACCGAGAAAACTAGTGTCGCCTTGAATCCGAACGGCAGCTTGGCGCTGGGCTCGATTTGCATTTGCGCGGGTTTGAAAATGAACTCGTGAGCGCTGAGCTGCGATTGAACCCCGACAGCGCTGAGAAATATGCCGAACGCGATGATGTGCGAAGTACGATATTTCATGACCAACATCCCCTTACCACATGTGGATCGTAATCCCAGCCTTTACCGTGAATGGATCGCCGGGGGTGAAATGCGCGCCAGTCTGCCCGGGTTGTCCTGCCGCCAGTTCGTTGGGCGTGCGAGACTCGAAAACATGCTCGGCGGAGCGCCATTTGGTATTGGCCAGGTTTTGAAATTGAACAAAGAAGTCATAGCGCTTCCAGGTATATTTTAGTAAGAGATCGAAAATCGTCGCGGTCGGCGTCAGGATGCTGCCGTCTTCGATGCCGTAACGGCGGCCAATATGGCGCATTTGCAATCGCGCCTGGAGGCCGGATTGGTGGCGCGCCGTGAGACCGCTGTAGGCAAGAAAACGCGGCGCCAGCGGAACCTTATCGCCATTAACAAACTTTGCCCAGGTGTAGGAAATATCCGAATCGAAGGACAACCAGGGCAGGATATCGTAACGAACCTCGCTTTCTATGCCTTGACGTCTACTGGCCCCGCTGGGCTCGAATGTGCCCTCATCACCGACGAATACCAGTTCGCTGGTCAGGTAGGAATTCCAGAATGATGCGCTGAAATCCACTTTGTTCAAAAGCTTGGTCCGCACTCCGAGCTCTCCGGACCAGTAACGCGCGAGCGCTTTGTCTGGATCCTGAACGACGACGCGCGAGTCGTTGCTGTGAAAGCCGCCGCCCATGTTAACGAACAAGTTGGTTTGGCTGGCAACGTCATTGTCGGTGAATGGTGTAAAAATCAAGTTCAGCTTGGGATTTATCATCGACTTGGACGCTGAACCGGAAATTGGCTGGGTGGCTGGCCCGTCTTGTTTTACATTGAACCAAAAGTTGTCGAGGCGCGCGCCTAGTTGAGCGCGAAACCATTCAGTCAGTCGAACTTCTTGGTGAGCGAACCAGCCGAGGTTGGTTTGCTGAATACCGTTATCGTTGGTGGTGCTCAGACGCTGGCGGTTTTCCTCGTTGAACAGGCCGACACGAATGTGGTCGAAGCGGCTCTGAAATCCCAACAATGTTTCAGTCGGCAGCCCCCACAAAGAATAGCTGCGCCGGTAGGTAATATTGTTGCCCGCCAGGAATCGTTTGTCCGTCTGCTCGATGCCGTCTCCATTGACAGGGTTATTGAGAAACAGGCTGAAATTCGACCACAGTTGCAACTTGTACCAAGAGGCCCAGGTTTGGGCGGTTAAAGTTTGCTTGGCATCGGTATAGTTATAGATGAAACTCAAATTCTGCCGTTCCGACTTTCCGCCTTCGCTCGGATCGTTGGAACCGAAACGGCCGATCTCGCCATTACGAACCTGCCTTGACGGAATCTCTCCGGATGCGTCCCATCCAGTTTTGAAGAAGGTCCCCAAGAAATTTAGATTGGAGTTCGCGGTCGAAAAGAGATTGAACTTAGTCAAGATGTTGTAACGGATGTAATTATTGGGATTCTTAAACGCACCGTCATTGTAGTAGATCTCAGCGGCGATATAGGGCTTGAATAAGGTCCCCTCGGGCGGCGCGAGAATTCCGACATAGCGCTGGGTGTTATAACTGCCGCCGGAAAGAGTCAGAGTGCTGTCTTTGTCGCGATTCTTAGTGATGATGTTTATCGCGCCGGATGTAGCGAAGTCGCCCAGATGGGCGAAATACGAACCCTTGTAAATCTCGACCTTATCGATGGTCTCCGGGATCAGCCAGTGGAGATCGGCGTAGCCTTGACCATGAGCATGGCTAACCATGTTTACCGGGATGCCGTCGATGAAAACCGCGAAGTCGGTGCCGTGGTCCGAGTCGAAACCGCGAAACAAAATTTGATCTGCTTTTCCTCCGCCATGATGCTGGCCGATGATCAATCCCGGCACTAATCGCATGACGTCGCTCGGTGTATTGGTCGGACGAAGTTCCAGATCTTTTGCCGTTCGTGTTTGTTCTGTTGCAGCGGAAGTAGGCTGCTGACCCCAAACATACTCTTCAATGGGATCATTCGTTGGGCTTTGAGCGAATCCCAAACTAGCGTGGACGATGCACGCGACTGGTAAAACAAATCTGATAAGAGCCAAAGCTGGTTTAATCATATTGATTCTTACAAATAGTACATATTCAAAATTCGTGCTACGCCAAGTCAAAAAAATTTAGTGCTTCATCTCTGGCGTTGTGGTGACGAGCTTGCCGTTTTGCACACCTTTGGTGGCGATCAGTTTGCTGGCAATTTCATGGACTTTGTCGGCGCGGCCGCGGATGACGATGACCTCCAGGCAATTATGCTCGTCGAGATGGATGTGCAGACTGGCATTCACGGCCACCGCCGCTTTGTGCTGCATGTCCGCTAGCACGTCGCTGAGGTGATGGATGCGATGATCGTATACCAGCGTGACGACGCCGATAACTTCGCTGTCGCCCTGGCCGACTTTCTTCTGGATCAGGTGGTCTCGAATCAAATCGCGAATCGCCTCAGAGCGATTCTGATAGCCCATGCCGCCGATGCTCAGGTCGAAGGCGGCCAACAGATCTTCTTCCAGCGAAACGCCAAAACGCGAGAGATGATGCATAGTATTCCTTTGCCGAATCTCGTAACACAAATTTTAAATGAGTGTCAACGTCGCCGCGATTATCGCTCAGTTGGTTGCGTTGATTCGCTGTGCTAGGTCTAGTGACGTGAGTTTGTTTGGCCTAATTGCAACTTCACTCCTTTGTGTGTTTGTCGCCGGCTGCGGCCGCAATGAACGCATGGACCTGATCTACGGCCAGCGCTGTGCGAGTTGTCATGGTCCAGGCGGGCGCGGCGATGGACAGATTGCAGTTTCGTTGCAAACGCCGCCGCCGGATTTTCGCGAGACCGTGCAGCGCAAAAGCAACAGCCAAATTAGAAAAGTGATTGCCGAGGGCAAAGGTGCCATGCCAGCTTTCGATCCGGCGCTGCGGCCATCGGAAATCAATGATATGTTACAGATGGTTCGGTTCCTAAGCCGGGAAGGGCGCGATCTCGCCTGGTGGGAGAAGTACGATACCTTGATCGCAGCGCATTGCAGTATCCCATGGGAGGCGGCGTTGGGGCTGGACGACGTGCCGGAGAAGAAACCGTGAAATTGCGCTTTGCTTCTTACCTGGTGATGGCGCTTTCGATTAACTCCTTGGGAGCTATGGCCGGTGCGCATGAGATCCATCAGAAAACCGTTGAGCGTCGTGAGGTGCATATATCAATCAATGATTTTACGCTAATCGATCAGAATTCACGCGAGTTTAAGTTCGGCGACTTGGCTGGACGAGTGATTGTCGTGGCGTTTGGTTATACCACCTGTCCGGATGTTTGTCCGTTGATCACGGCGGCGCTCCGCCAGGTGCAAAGCGCTTTGACGCCGGAGGAACGTAAGAGAGTTTTCTTGCTTACCATTACAACCGATCCGGAAGTCGACTCGCCGAAGGTTCTTGCAGGTTACGGGAAACGCTTCGGCGCAGATTTTACCAATTGGTCGTTTCTTGCCGGCGATCAAGCAGCGCTGCAAAAGGTCTGGAAAAACTTTGGCGTCGGGGTGAAGCGCAAAGCGCGAGGTTTGGTCGATCACACGCCGCTGGCGGCCGTGGTCGATCGCCAGGGCAAAATGCGGGTGGCCTATGTTGGCCCAGCGCCGAATGCGAAAGTGGTGCTAAAGGATGTCCGTAGTTTTCTAGTGCAATAAACCGCCATGTTACCGTGGCCAAAATCGCTGTTCATGCTAGTTTTCTTTTGCCCAGCGCCGCTGTGGCGGACCTATGGTGATTTCGACGAACAGAAGCTATGGTACTTATTTTTCTAAGTTTTCTCGGGGTAAGTAGCGTTTAGTCTAGCTTGACAAGGTGACAGGTTAAAACTAGACTCATCCATCAGTTTTTGAGTGTGCACTGCGATGGCTAAAGATCACGTCGAACAGTTGGAGCTGACGGTTAACCAGCTCATCGAAAAGCATGAGCGGATGAAGCGCGAGAAAGAGTCCATCGAAAAAAAGCTGCAACAAAAAGAGAGCGAGTGGCATCATCTCAAAGGCCAGCTGCGCCAATACGAACGGGAACGCATTGAGCTACGCGACAAATTGGATAGAATCTTGGGCCACTTCGCGAGCTTGGACTTGCGCGAATAGAAAGATTTGAGGCGATGAAAAAAGCGCTGGACGTTGAGATTCTCGGTCAGAAGTTCACCATTAGTAGCGATGCCGAAGAAGGCTATATGCTCAAAGTAGCGGGCTACGTCGACAGCAAAATGCAGGAGCTCATGCAGGCGTCGAAGCCGGTGGCGAAAACGAATGTCGCCATGCTGGCGGCGCTCAACATTGCCGATGAATTCCATCGCTTGAAAGATAGCCATGAGGCGGTACTGAATCGCTTAGACCAATTGTCCAAAAAGATATCGACGACATTGACTGAGGAGGGTTAGGGCCGATTGGAGCGGAACACGGCTGGTGCGGGCCAGAGTCGGGAAGCTCCGAATCGAGACTACGGTAAGATGGGGAAATCGGGTAAGGAACGAGCAATGGATCTGATCCGTTGGATTTGGCTGTTCGTGGGTTCTTTGGGAACTCGGCGACTTCGTCCGGAATATCCAAAAATTTGTATGGAGATCCCTTTGACAGGATTGATTAGGGTGCCTGTGCGCGTGTCGAGCGGCGGGCGATTGTCTCGGGGACCGAACGCGCCAAACCGGCGAGCGAACTTATAGCCAGGTAGTTCCAGCGAATTAAAATTCCCCACCTTTACCTCTCAAGCGCCCGCTGTTTTATGAACGCGGTGCTTTCACCGGAGAGTCGAGATCTATTGCGCCAGGCAGCGCTGGCGCAGCGCAATTCCCTGTCCAAGTCGGATGTGCATGTCTGGAGCCAGCGGATTCAAGCAAGAGCGCTAGAGCTTGACTGCTATCGCACCGCTCAAGCTGTCGCACTATACAGCCCAATTCAAAACGAAGTCGATACCGAAATTCTTCTCGACCACGCGCTGAGTTCAGGGAAAAGAGTTTATCTACCTCGGTGGACCGAGCAGGGATTTAGCTTTGCGCGGGTGGCGTCACGGGTTGAGCTGGTTGCCGGGCGATACGGCATCTTGCAGCCGATCGGAAATGCGGGTTTGAGCGATGCTGATCGACAGGATTTGGTGGTATTTGTGCCTGGAGTTGTATTCGACTACCGGGGAAATCGATTGGGGCGTGGCCGTGGTGTCTATGACCGGCTGCTTGCCCAATTAAATGTTAGCGACCGGTCGGTCGGGTTGGCTTATGATTGTCAGATTATCGAAGCGGTCCCGGTGCAATCTTGGGATCGCAATATGCATTTCGTCGTTACCGAAAGTAGAACCATTGACTGTAGGATGAATCTGCGCCACGCCAACGTGGGGTCGATGGGCAATTGAGAAGGGGGGGTAATTTGGATCAGAGCATTGTATTTGGAATAGTCGGTGTCGTGGGCGGCATTTTGCTCGCGTCGGTGTTTGCTTGGATCAAAAGCAAACAGGCGCGCATGCAGACCGAACAGGCGCAAATGAGCGCCGGGCGGATTATCGAAGAAGCGAAAAAAGATGCTGCCGCAATTAAAAAAGAGGCTGAGCTCCACGCCAAGGACAGTGTGCTCAAGGAGCGTGCTGAGTTCGAGAAGGAAGCGCGCGAGGGGCGCCGTGAGCTGCAAAATCAAGAAAAGCGGGTGATCGCCAAAGAAGAAGCGATTGATAAACGGGTCGAGTCGATGGATAAGCGCGATAACGAGTTTGCCCGCCGGGAGCAGTCACTTAAGGCGCGGGAGAAAAGCCTTGAGGACAAATTTGCCGAGTCGGAACGGCAAGTCGACGAAGCCCGTCGGCATATCGAGCAGGTCGCCGGCATGACACGCGAGGAAGCCAAGAAAAGCCTTATCGATCAGATGGTTGACGAAGCCAAACATGAATCGGCCAAACGGATTCGGGTGATCGAAGAAGAAGCCAAGGAAGGGGCTATTCGCAAAGGCCAGAAGGTTGTCGCTTTGGCCATTGAGCGGCTCGCCGGCGACTTTGTCGCGGAGCGCTCGGTAACGGTTTTCCCGTTACCCAACGATGAACTGAAAGGTAAGATCATTGGTCGTGAAGGACGCAATATCCGCGCGTTAGAAGCGGCGACGGGTATCGATCTGATTGTCGACGACACGCCGGAGACAGTGGTGATCTCAGGGCACAATCCGATCCGGCGAGAAATTGCGCGGCTGTCGCTGGAGAAACTGGTCGCCGATGGCCGTATCCATCCGGGCCGTATCGAAGAAGTAGTGCGCAAATCGGAGCAAGAACTCGACGAGTCGATCCGAGAAGCCGGTCAAAAGGCGATCTTCGATGTCGGTGTTCCCGGCGTTCACCCGGAGATTATCAAGCTCCTGGGCCGGCTCAAGTATCGTTACAGCTATGCGCAAAACGTCCTGCTCCATTCCATCGAGGCCGCGTTTATTTGCGGTGCAATGGCGGCTGAGCTGGGTCTGAATGAAAAACAGGCGCGCCGGGCCGCGTTGTTGCATGATATCGGCAAGGCCGTGGATCATGAAGTCGAAGGGTCCCACGCAATCATCGGCGCCGAGTTGGCGCGCAAGTATGGTGAATCGCCGAAGATCGTCAATGCCATCGCGGCTCATCATGAGGATGTGAAAGCGGAAACGATCTTAGCGCCGCTAGTTGACGCTGCCGACGCCTTGTCGGGGGCACGCCCCGGAGCGCGCCGCGAGATGATGGAAACTTACACGCGCCGATTAGAAGAGCTCGAACGGATTGTCAACGAGTTCAAAGGCGTGGAGAAGTCCTACGCCGTTCAAGCCGGACGTGAGATCCGCATCATGGTGCAGCACGATATGGTTTCCGACGACGATGCGGCTAGAATGGCCCGCGAAGTGGCGCGTAAAATTGAGGCGGAGATGACCTATCCGGGCCAGGTCAAGGTGACGGTGATCCGCGAAATGCGTGCCGTCGACTACGCCAAATAGAAACCGTCTGCATGAAGATACTGATTCTCGGCGATGTGATGGGCCGTCCCGCACGGCGTGCCGTGCGGGAGCTCGTCCCGTCGCTGATCAAGAACGAAGAGCTCGACCTTGTGATTGCCAACGCAGAGAACTCGGCGGGTGGCATGGGTGTGGACATCAAAAGCGCAAAGGAGCTGATGTCCGCCGGTGTCAACGTGCTGACCTCGGGAAATCATATTTGGAAAAAGAAAGAGATCTATTCCTACCTGGATAATGAGGTGACTTTGATTCGTCCGGCGAATTATCCTGCCGGTGCGCCCGGACGCGGATGGTGTGCTTGGCAAAGCAACGGCTTGAGCGCATTGGTAATCAATGTTCAAGGCCGTGTCTTTATGCCCAATCACGTTGACGATCCGTTCCGCGCCGTCGACGAGATTCTCAAAGTTCACCGCACCCATTCGCCGGTGGTGATCGTCGACATGCATGCCGAAGCGACATCGGAGAAAAACGCCATGGGTTGGTATCTCGACGGTCGCGCTTCGGTGGTTTTCGGCACCCACACCCATGTCCAGACCGCGGATGAGCGTGTCCTGCCGCGCGGTACCGCCTACATTACCGATGTCGGCATGTGCGGGCCGATGGATTCAGTGATTGGCATGGAAAGGGAAACCGTGATTCGGGGTTTTCTCACCCAATTGCCGCGGCAATTCGAAGTGGCCGAGGATAACGTCGCGCTGCAAGGAGTCGTCGTCGATGTCGACGAAAACGACGGTAAAGCGCGCAGTATTCGCCGGCTCAGACTATTCTTACAAGCACAGCCGTGACGATGACCGACCTCAGAACTCAACTCGAAGTTATCAAGCGCGGCGCTATTGAGGTGCTGCCGGAGGATGAGCTGATCGTCAAGCTCAAGCGGGGCCGGCCGTTGCGCGTCAAAGCAGGATTCGATCCGACGGCGCCGGATCTGCACTTGGGTCACACGGTGTTGATCCAAAAAATGAAGCAGTTTCAAGAACTCGGCCACGAGGTGATTTTTCTTATCGGAGATTTTACCGGGATGATCGGTGATCCGACCGGCAAGTCTGAGACGCGCAAGCAATTGACCCGCGCCGAAGTCGACAAGAATGCCGAGACTTATAAAGAGCAGATTTTCAAAATTCTCGACCCGCAAAAGACCACCATCGAGTTCAATCATCGTTGGATGGAAAAATTGGACGCCGTCGCGATGGTCGAATTGACCGCTAAATATACCGTCGCCCGCATGCTTGAGCGCGAAGATTTTAAACATCGCTACAACAGACAGCAGGCGATCGGCATTCATGAATTTCTCTATCCGCTGATACAAGGTTACGACTCGGTCGTTCTTAAAGCCGATGTCGAATTGGGCGGCACGGACCAGAGATTTAACTTACTCATGGGGCGGGAGTTGCAGCGTGAATACGGCCAGCAAGCCCAGGTGGTGCTGACGATGCCTCTGCTCGAAGGCTTGGACGGCGTGCATAAGATGAGCAAGTCGTTGGGCAATTACATCGCCCTTACCGATACGGCGGTCGACATGTTTGGTAAGATAATGTCTACTTCCGATGTTCTCATGTGGCGCTACTATGAACTGCTTAGCGATCGCCAGATGGATGCCATTCAAATGCTCCGTTCCCAAGTTGAAAGCCGCACGGTTCACCCGATGGACGCGAAGAAAGCACTCGCTACGGAATTAGTCACCCGCTTCCACGGCGAAGCCGCAGCCCAAACCGCTCGAGATTATTTTGAGACCAGATTCCAGAAAAAAGCTACGCCCAGCGAGATTCGCCAACGGTTTGAAGCGCCGGAACCGATATGGATTTGCCGGTTGATGGTGGAAGTGCTCCAGTTTGCCAAATCCACCAGTGATGCGCGCCGTCTGATCGCGCAAGGCGCGGTGAAGGTCGATGGTCAGGTGATTCAAGACGTAAATTTTCAATTCCACGCTGCTAATCATGAAATACTCGAGGTCGGTAAAAATCGCATTGCCCAAGTCCAAAAGATTCTATAAAAAAATTGTAACGCGTATTGACAATATCGGAGCTTTTGCCTATAACATCCTTTCGCTCGTCACGAGCGAGGCAATCAGGTCTTTGAAAACTAAATAGTAGCAACTGCCATTAACAAGCAGTAAAGGTTTAGGGTTCTCGTAAAGCCTTGAGCACAGCTATCGTAACTCATCAGTCAATCCTCCACCTAAAGGTGGATTGAAAGATTTAACTGGAGAGTTTGATCCTGGCTCAGAACGAACGCTGGCGGCGTGCCTAACACATGCAAGTCGAACGAGAAAGGGGCTTCGGCTCCGAGTAAAGTGGCGCACGGGTGAGTAACACGTAGGTAACCTGCCTCTAAGATTGGGATAACTTGTCGAAAGACGAGCTAATACCAAATAAGACCACGGTCTCCTCGGAGACAGAGGTCAAAGGTAGCCTCTATTTATACGCTATCGCTAAGAGATGGGCCTGCGTACCATTAGCTAGTTGGTGAGGTAACGGCTCACCAAGGCAAAGATGGTTAGCTGGTCTGAGAGGATGATCAGCCACACTGGAACTGAGACACGGTCCAGACTCCTACGGGAGGCAGCAGTGGGGAATATTGCGCAATGGGCGAAAGCCTGACGCAGCAACGCC
>Ga0184628_10000483_pt1 | contig 21628 bp, 21 predicted proteins | sample PLM4_5_b1_FD_133149 | JGI IMG/M metagenome (GOLD analysis project Ga0184628, IMG submission 133149) | Groundwater sediment microbial communities from an aquifer in East River, Colorado, USA - PLM4_5_b1 | ecosystem: Environmental > Terrestrial > Soil > Riparian zone | place: USA: East River... | reverse complement strand
AACCGGCAAAACCTTTCTAGCATGTGCAGTAGCTGCTCAAATGCTTCGTAGAGGCGAGATTACTAAAATTATAATTAGTAGACCACTTGTTCAATGTGATGGTGAAATAGGTATTTTCCCTGGCTCTTTAGAGGAAAAGGTTAATCCATATCTTGGTCCTATTTATCATTCATTTGAAGAATTCTTTTCTAAGAAAGAAATACAAGACTATATAGCTCACGGTATTATTGAAATAATTCCATTAGAAGTTATGCGAGGATTAACTTTTAAAAATGCATTTGTTATTCTAGATGAAGCTAACAACTGTACTTACGGTCAAATTAAAATGTTTTTAACCCGCTTGGGTGAAAATACAAAGTTAGTTATATCTGGTGATATTTATCAAAGTGATCTTACTCCAGGAAGAGAACCGCCACTTCTTAAAATTGTTAGAAAAATGAGAGGTCACAAACAAATTGGTATCATCCAATTAACCAGAGACGATATTGTACGGCATCCGTTGATAGTATGGATAGAAGATCAATTACATGAAGATTTAAAGGAATCGTATGATCGGTATTAAAGATTTGGTTATTAAATTAACTACAAAAGAGAACAATCTAATAAATAAAAAGATTCAACAATTTGTAGATAATATGAGTAGCCAAAAGCAGTCGGTTAGTTATTATGTCAGTCATAGAAATACTAAATCAGAAAAAGCTATGGCTGATATCTTTTTAGGTAAAAAAGCAGAATATATCACTTCGTTAGCTCTTGAAAAATATTATAATATAAAGTACTTAGAACCAGATTTGGAAATTAGAAAGGGTAAGAAAAAGGGTTGGGGAGCTGACTTACCATTAGCTGAACATGGGTTTCAAGATGTCCATGTTAAATCCTGCAATGCTAAAACTCTTGCATTCTGTAAAGATTATAGTTGGACATTCCAATATTCTAATAATAATGGGATGAATGGTCAAGATAAATTATTCAAGGGAAAAGACAACGACTTAATAGCTTTAGTTTATTTAGATAATCATTTAGGTAATGAAGGTTGTGTTAAAGCAATAATTCCTTGGGATGATATATCAAATAAATTAAAAAATCCAATTAAACCCACATTGATTGGACTTAAAAAGTGTCTTTATTATAAAGATTTATGTTAACGCAATTGTCATATATTATTAATAAAGTAACCAACAATGATAAAAATATATTATTTTTTAGAGGCAACGACAAACTAAGTTACAACATATTTCAGAATTTATTAGATTACAATTTTTATGTATGGCAAATTAGTCATTATGAAAAATGGAATTTTGATCAATATATTACTAATGATAATATAAACTTTATTCATTCATTAGATCATATCAGTGATGTTGACATTAGTTTAATAATTATGCCATATGCTAAAGAAATGGTAGAAATTACTAAACACCTTATCCATATTCCAAAAGTATCTTTATTTGAAACAGTAGTTGATTATCCAATCAATACTCAAATTGAAAGATTACATTATGGAGATATCTGTCTATGCCCTTCAGAAGAAATCTTTGATTTTTGGAAATTAGATTCTAAAGGTAAAATTATCCCCGATTGGGACATGAAACAATTCAAATCTGTAATAGAGAAAGTTAATGAAAGTAATTTTAGCTAATGAAGTATTAGAATGTCGTTTGGGATATCTAAATATTCTAGATAAAGAACCCGATCTTACTGATGTAGATCCACTAATCACTTATCAAATATCTGAATTCTATGATTTTAAAGATATTATTTCTTATGGTGAAGTAGACGAATTAGTAATTCCATCTTTAATAGAATATTTACCAAATGATAAGTTGATGGATTTTATTAAAAAATGGATAGAGTATGTAGCCATAGGTGGAACCATATCTATAAGTGGAACAGAGTTATTAGAAGTTGCACACGCCTTATCTATAGGACATATTAACGAAAATGTTGCTAATAGATATTTATTTCCAAAATTAGGCTGTTATTCTTTAAAACAAATTATTGGTGAGTTAGAATTATTAGGTTTGGAAATACAAACTTCATCAATTGATAAATTAAAATATTTAGTAAAAGCAAAAAGAGTCAAATGAAAACTTCTTGTGAAAAATGTTTATTTTCTATTAAAGACATATATCAGAATCAAACTGGATGTGAATTTAATCGTATTGAATTATATATAGCACAACAAGCTCCTATTATTAGTATAGGTGAACCTTCTCACTATGAAATAGGTGGAAGAGTCTGTTGTTTATGTAGAGCTAGTGATATGGATTGGGGAAATGGTTTATCAAAGGAAGAACAGAAAAGTAAAGCTCGTGACGAAGCAATTAATATTATTGATATAATAATGTCTTGTACAAATTATACATCTGTAGATGATATACTTACAACAGCAAGAAGTGTCGAAAAACAAAATAGTAAAAATACAGTCTTTCATATATCAGTACCAAAAGAATTATATCCACCTATTGCAAAAGAAATGCGTAAACACTTTCCTGCTAAATCAAAGTTAGCCTGGAGAATCAAAACTAGATATATTGATTCAGATACAGGCGAAGCAATTGATGATGTTGTTAATGGTATTGGTAGTAAAAGTGTTATCTATTATTTAGTAGTAGAACCTGGTGCAATCTTACAAGAAGATTTATTAACTAAAATAGATAAAGCTTTAGTTGACCGACTACAAAGATTTACTTATTTACATGAATTTGACATGTATTCTAATGGTAAGAAATACCAAATTGGACCATTAGTTCATTGTGCTACCCATAGATCATGCGGTGGCAATAAAAAAGCCGAACACGACCTTGAATATGAAGACGGAACTAAAGAAACAATTAGATGTGATAGTATTTATGATAAAATATTTCAAATATCTAAAGATCAAAATACACAATTTTTAATTGGTGATTTGTATAATATATGTTACCCTCAATAACCTTTTGTATTAAAGCTTATAAAAATAATTCATTTAAACTATTCAATACTATTGAATCTATAGCTAATACATGTTATTTTCCTCAGCAAATTGGAATAGTTTGTGATGAAGATAGCCTTGTATTAGCAGGAAAAGCAATAAATGAGTCAACAAAAGTAGTAAATGCTCCAAAGATATTTAATAAGTTTCCATTGGGTGTACCAACCTTTTGTTTTGGTTTTGGTAAAGGTAAAATAAAAGAAGCTGATGCTCTAAATACAATAATAGATCAAACTATTAGTCTAACAGATGTTTATGTAGTATTAGATTCGGGAGATACAATACCAACCAATTTTACAAACTCCATTTTAACCAAAATTAGTCAAGCTTCTGGTATAATAGGATTCTTATATAGTGATTATTACTTAGATGGTTTAAAAATATATAACGATCCCTATACTAAAGAAAATCTTTTTCTAAATAAGTTAGGAATCAAAAATTTTATCTTTCTAAGAAATGTATTAAATATTGCTAAACCAAAAGATTCAGAGATAAATTTTATTAAAGATATATCAAACAAATTTATAGGTATTCATATACCAGAACCCTTATTTAAGAAAACCACAAATGAATAATACCTGCGTTATAATAGTAGCAGCTGGTGCCGGAAAACGAATGAAAAGTTATGGTTCAAAATCTCTTCTTCAATTAGAAGATGGACGAACTCTTTTAAGAAAGCAATTAGATACTATACGTTTATCATTAAATAAACCAGAAATCATCACGGTTTTAGGATTTGATGCAGAAAAAATATTTAAAACTTTACCAGATGGTATTAGAGCTGTAGAGAATGAACATTATTTAAATACTGGAGTTGCAAGATCAATATTAATGGGCTTACGTGCAAGTACAGCAAAGAAAAATATTATTGTATATGGCGATTTACTCTTTAATAAAGCAACTCTTAAAAACTTACCAAATGAGTCTTGTGTAATTATAGATTCAACTAATAGAATGCATAGAAATGAAGTTGGTATTGTATTAGATAATAATTACGCTGTCCATTTTGATTTTGGTCTAAGTCCTAAATGGTGTTCTATTGTTCAATTAGTAGGAAGAGAATTAGAATTATTTAAATCAATAGCCTTATCAAATGATAAGAAAAGATTATCTGGTCATGAAATATTAAATCATATAATAGATAAAGGCGGTTCTTTTAAATCATATGAACCCAAAAAGATGAAGATATTAGAAATTGATTCAAATAAAGATTTAAGTAAAAGTAATAAAATATGAAAATTCTATTTGGAATAGATCCTGTTGATGGATGGATTAGAGCCGCTTCATATCTAGGTCATGAAGGATTTAAACTCAACATAGAGCGATCCTTCGATTGTTTTAATAAATATAAACCCGATTTAGTAATAATAGATGGATGTTTAAATAATAAAACTCTAGAGAAGGCTTTAATCAAATTTAAAGTTGATACTATTAAAATTGATTCGTATATTCCAGCATCTGATGCACCCCCAGATTTTGGAGGAGGTAATATTAATAACGATTTTAATTGTGACGCTTTAATTATTGGATCATTTAAAGAAGAATACATCAAAATTATTGCAGAATTGAATAATCATAAAATCAATTATAAGATATTTGGTCATGGTAATTGGAGAACTCCCAGAAAATTAGGAGTATTAACCAATCCACAAATTGCAGATGCTTATAAAACTGCCAAATGGTCAATAGATTTGGAAGCCGATATATTAAAAGTATTAACAATTGCTATTTCTGGTGGAAATCCTCTTTCAGCAGGAAAGTGGAATGTTGGTGTTGAAGCATTAGATAATTGTCCTCATTTCGATAGTGTGGATGATCTTATCAATAAGATTAAATCTAATCCACCAGTAAACAACTTTGTAGTACCAACTCTATCACATAGATTATCAGAACTATTGGAGAATTGTAAATGTTAGTGCATATAGTTTTATATAGTATATGTAGTGAATTAGGATTTTCAGATCCCAAAATTTTGGGAGTTTTTGAATCTGAACAAGATGCTTTAAAATGTAAAAAAGAACTATGTGAAAAAGAATTGATTAATAATTATAGAACATTTATCTTCCATGAAAGAATTAAATATTACAAACGTGACTCAATTATTTCTGATGATATCAAAAATGGATATGAGGTAGCATAATGTTATCTATCATTGCTAAAGTTAATAAACATCCAAGAATATTACCATTATTATGGAATTTAATAAAGTATCCATTAAAATTTGATTATGAATTATTAGTATATAATAATCTAGAAGATGAATCAACTAATAATATTCTTTTAAATGATCTTAAATTATTTAATAGTTCTATAAAATGGAAATTATTTAAACCTGGTTCAGAATTATTATCTATTAAAAATAATCATATATATTTAAGTGCAAATGCTATTCCATATAAAAATGCAATACATCAATTATTATCATTATCTACTACTTGTTATATTATAGGATCATATATATATCCTAGTGCATTATTTGCCTTAACAACAAATCAATATTCTGATTATGTTTCTGATCTAATGCTAGAAAATACAACTACACACGAAAATAATTGTCCTTATTATTATCCAATTACTTGTGATAATCAATTTAAACCATTACATAGTGATGCTAAATTTATTTTAGAAAATGAACCAAATATAGATAATCAAAAATATTCTTTTATAGAAACAAATATATATGAATCTCACTCCACAACTTCTAATAAATGATACAGATTTTCCTGTACCTGACTTGCCATCACTTTCTATTTTCCTGCTAAAAGATCAATTACAAGTATCAGCAACTAGTCGAGATAGATTGGTTACTGGTCATTCATTCTATCCAATTTTTGGAGAATACTTATTAATTGATAATATCCCAACTAGAAAACAAATTACCTCTCCAATCATATCCATTTTTTATGATTGTCTATGGTATATAGAACGAGCTTTTAAAGGATTAAGAATACAAGATTGGCAAGGTTTTGGTTTTAATTTAGATAAAGCCTTTACTATTGAAATGCTTTTACTAGAACCAAATAAAATTTGTGATATAGCATATTCAACAGCAAGAACATATGGAGCTTATGGCGGTTATTCAGCAAATAATAAACTTTTTCTCGTTTGTCCAGATAATCAAAAAGATATAATTCAAGTAAAGGTGAATGATGCAATTCGGAGTATTAGTTAAAAATCTTGGTGATTCAGAATTGAATTGGAGATTAATTTCAAACGCTAATTATCTAATGGATAACGGAATTGCCGATATTATCTTTTTTTATGAAGATATATCACAATACTGTGTTGTTCCTCATGGAAGTATAATGCAGGTTGTTGAAGCATATGAATATAAATATCCTTTAATAGCAACTAGTTTAACTACTGCACAAAAGTTAATTAGTTTTCCTAGACAATCAAAATCTATATTCTATTTATGGGATTTAGAATGGTTGAGATATCCAGATATTTCATTCAATGTTTTTAAAGAAATATACAATTCTCCTAAATTAGAATTAGTAGTTCGTAATACAGAACACAAATCATTAGTACAAGATTTATGGAATAAAGATGTACATAAGATTTCTGAAAATGCCAATCTCATGGAAATTTTATATGAATCGTGATTATCTAGATAAACATTATTGGAAAGATAAAGAATCTACTTTACAAATTGCTAAACAATTAAATATTCATCCAAATACTGTTAGACGTGCTATAATTAAATTTTGGGGAAAATTAAGAACAAAAAGTGAGGCACAAAATATTGTAATAAAGAAAAGTGGTCATCAAAGAATTGGTAAAAAGCATAATCAAGATAGTAAAGACAAGATATCTAATACATTAAAACGAAAGGAAGATCATGGGTCGCAAGAAGAATGAGCCAGAAAATGAACCTACTCCAGAAATTTTTAAAGCATTAAAAGATCTAAAAGTAGATAATAATGATAATCAAGATATTGTAATTGCTCCAGAAATTTCAAGTATTCCTAAAATTAGTAGTGTAGATTGGACATCTTTTGTTTTAGGTAAATTAAATCCAGACGAATTATATAATGGATGTCCTACTTATGAAGGCTTACGTAGAGTATGTTATGACTTATTAGGAACAATAACTAATATAGATATTAATGTAGTACAAGCACCTAATATTCAAAATGGTAATCATTCATGTATTATAGCAAAAATAACTATTGAACATCCTACTAATTTTACTTGGTTAGAAGATGTAGCTGGTCGAACGATTACATATTCTCAAGCTGGTGATATTTTTCATGGAAATGGTAATAATGATCAATTCGCATGGAGATTTTCTTCAGCTACTTGCTGGACAAGAACTAAAGCCTCTTTATTAAGAGATACATTTAGACTTAAATTCGTATATTCAAGAGAAGAGTTAAGTGATCTAGATGAAGGTGATAGTGGTGCAAATGGTTATATTAATCCTAACCAAATTGATTGTTTAGATATGATCTGCAAGAGAATTAATGTAGATGCTGCTAAATTTATTCGTGGAATATGGAAGAAATTACGTCCAAATGATAATACAGATGATCTTAATTTAGTTCCATTTAGTACTACAGTTCAATGTATTGCTTTATTAAACTCTTGGCAACAAGATAAAAATAAGATTAAAGCAGAAACTGTTGGATATAATAAGGACTGGAAAAGTAGTTTTAAAAATATATAAAGAATAAAATGAAAATTAGACTTTGGAAATTAGGCAATCTAGAATATAGAATTATGCCAACTGATAAGGCATATCAACATTTAGTTGATGCTTTAATGAAACGAGATCCAGATAAAGATTTTGAATTAATATGGGATCCAGCTATAGAAGTAATTCAATTAGATGCCGAATCTAATGATATAGAAGTAGTTGCTGGACCTAATATTAAGTTAACAAAAGACGGAAATGTTGTAAAAATAGATGTTGTTAATTCAAATAAATAGATATAATATATAATCTCAGCAGGAAAGAATAAATGAAAGTACAAGCTAAAATATCTCCAACCATTATCTTAGAGATTACTGGAGAAAGTCAAGTAGATGTTTTTGATCAATTGGCTACGGCAACGGAAGTTTTTGGTGAAAAGTGTTGTGGTCAATGTCAAGAAACTAATCTTTCTTTTGTGAAGCGGGTAGTTGAAGAAGATCCATATTACGAACTATTATGTAATAAATGTGGAGCTAAACTATCAATGGGTCAATCTAAAAAGAATAAAGGACAATTGTTTCCAATTCGTAAAATTATCCAAGATGGACCAGAAAAAGGAAGACCTAATCGCAAATTAGGTGTCTATGATACTAAGAATAAAGGGTGGACCAAATATAAAGGGAAACCGCTAGTCGAAGAAGAATAATCTCATACCGGCTTCAAGCCGGTTTTTCCATTTAATATGGTGTATAATGATATGTAAGGTACACAAATGCGAACCCGACCAAATCGCGATTTATTAAGAAAAACCATAGTAGCTGGCGGTGCATCAATAACAACGCCAACATCTTTTTGGAATTTAAATCAGTCTTCTGGCAGTTCTAGAACAGATTCATGCAGCAATCCAGCTGATTTAACTGTTACTGGTACTGTGACTCAAGTATCTGGTAAAATAAGTAATGCCGCAAGTGTAGCCAGTGGTAGTAATGTATTAGTTAATTCAGGAAATACAAAAAATAGTGTTAGTGGTCAATTTTCATTCTGTACATGGTTTAATTTAAATAATTCTGCTGGTGGAACAGCTATAGCTAATGGCGCTGGATTTGGTGGAGGTTGGAAATTAGATATATCCACAACACATATAATTTTAACAACATTACAATCTCCAAGTGGTACTACCTCACTTGATAAATCAGTTAGTTTAAGTACTGGAACATGGTATTTTGTAGTAGGTTATTTTAATGGATCACAATTTGGATTATCTTTAGATGGTGGATCATTTACTACTGGAGCAGGAACAGCTCCTGGATCAGTAGTAGGAATAGAATTATTAAATACTAATGCTGGTTCTAATGCTTTACAAGGGGCAATGGATGAATGTGGTTATTGGGTAGGATATACCTTAACATCTACCGAAAAAGATAATCTTTATAATAGTGGAACTGGTAAAACATTTAATGGGAGTTCTTGGGTATAATGTACGATATACAACAAAGCACTAGTGGTACAGATATTGTTTTTTTAATGGTACTAACATCAGATCATATTAGTCCTGCCACTGGTTTATCACCAACAGTTACCTTAAGAAAAAATCAAAGCTCATTTGCTTCTCCAGCTGGAACTGTATCAGAAATTGCTAAAGGATGGTATAAAATTAGTGGAACTGGCTTAACAAGCGATACTAATACATTAGGACCATTAATTTTAAATGCTAGCGGTGCAGCAGCTGATTTTACCGATCAATTATATAATGTTGTTGCCTATAATCCGCAAGATGCAACTAGACTTGGATTAACTCAAATACCTTCAACAGGTACAATTCCTACGGTTGGAACTGGTACTAATCAAATTAGTGTTACTAATGGTCAGGTAATACTTCAAACTGGTACTGGTACTGGTCAATTAGATTTTACTAATGGTATTGTAAAAAGTAATATTACTCAAGTTACTGGAGTAAATGTTAGTGCTTCTTTGGCTCAATTTGGTGTTAATGTAGTAAATATTAATGGTTCTATTTCACAAGGTGCTGCTGGTTATATTGGTATTGATTGGAGTAAAATTAATTCTCCTACTTCTACAGTAGTTCTATCAAATACAAGTCTTAATGCAGTTGGTACTACTAGTGGACTGTCAAATAGTAGTATTTCAAGTAATACTTTTAATGTAGGAACTATCACTGGAGTTGCAACAGGATTCTTAGAAGAACAACGACAAGTTTGGAGACGATTCTTTAAAAAGGTAGAAAAAGATGGTTCTACTATCAAAACATATGCAGATAATGGTAGCACAGTTATTACTACTCAAACATATGTATCAAGTTCTACAGAAACAGTAAATGCAGCATCATAATGATAAATATAACAAGTTTAATACAACTTGCAATACCATTTACTCCTACTCCAAGTATAACTGATGGATTAAATCTATATTTATATGGTATAGATTCATTAACTAATAGTTTGAATTTAATCACTCAAGGTTCAATAGAACTAATATCTGATTTAAATTTATATACATTAGGTTCAGAAACATCAACACTTGGTATAAATTTATCTCTTTCTGGAGCATTACCAGATCTTTCTTCTGAATTATTTTTCTTTGCTCAAGCAGATACTACAACACCAGAATCAAGTTTAGATTTTTATGCATATACTTCTGATATTGGTTCTGATGAAGAAGGCATAAATTTATTTGCAAAAGTGCCAGAAGGCAGTACAATGGACTTTGTTCTATTTGGACCTGGAAATACTTTCGATGATAATTTGAATTTATATGCTCGTGGTGCAAATGTAATTGATAGTGGTTTAAATATGATAACTGGTCATTCAGCAGATGAGAATGATAGTTCGGTTACTTTTTACGCCGTAGGATTCTAATATGCCAATCGTAAGTTTTAGAGGAAACTCATTAATACCTGCGCCAAAAGTAGGTTTTTCACGTATTATTCAACGCACTCCAGAAGGTACTGCTCGTCAACACGGCTTTCAAGTAACAATTAGTGGCGAAATAGTATTATGGAAGGGTTCTCCAGATGAAGATGGTAACTTTTGGAATGTTGGTGGGTATCCACCTGATACACCTCCAGAAGATGCTACTGAACCCGATATCTTAGACATTTTTAAGAAGAAAATTGGTGCAATACAGAAGTTATTTGATAATGATGGCTTACTATTAATTCAACCAGTTAATGGTGGAGCTCCAATCAAAGCTCAATTAACTATTAATCGTGTTAATTTCCCAGAAGGTAGATGGACTAGAATTGTTCCATATAGTATTGATGCAGAAGCACAATATGTTGTTTGGGGAACAGAAACAGGCGAAGATCCTGGTTCACAATCTCAGATAAAGAATCCTCCAGAAGAATCCTGGTCATTAGAGCAATCTGATGAAACTGGTAGAGTATTCAAATTAACTCACACTGTAACTTCTTCTGCTAAAAAACGATTTGATGATAATGGTGATGTTACAGCAGAAGGTTGGGAAGTAGCTAGAGATCTAATTTTAGGTGGTCCATTAGCTGGAACTGGTGCTGTTTCTAAATTAGGTTTTAATTCTGAATTTCTAATAGCATCAGATGTATTAAATTTAGATAATTATCAACCTTATAACTACTTAAGAAGTCAACAAACAGATAAAGCTAATGGTAGAGTAAGTATAAATGAAAGTTGGACATGTACTGATCCAACTGTTTCAAGTCCTACAGGACAAACTGCTGGTAAGGCAATTGAAGAACTATCTGTAGATACTAGATACAATCTGGACGATGGTTTGTATAGTGTATCTGTTAATGGTGTTGTGAATGGATTAGAAGAACGCAATTCAACCACACGAGCAATGATTACAGATAGATGGACAAATGCTACAACTAGATATAATGTAATTACTGCTCCTGTAATTTTAGGTGTTGCAGAATCAATTAGTGGTTATACATTAAATCCAACCGCACTATCTGTTACAGTAGCAAAGAATAGAGTAACTGGAGTTATACAATATAGTTATTCTTATAATAATAGAATAGGTAATACAGATCCATCATATCTATCTGAAAGTGTAGAAATTGAATTTAATAATGCAGCAGATGTTTTCGCTGAAATTGGAGTAATTGCACGTCCAGCCGGACCAATTTTACAATCTATTGGATCGACTACTAGAAAATCAGCAACTATTAATATAGCTATTTTAGTCAATACTTCATATGGAAATACTCCAACAATGCCTATTACCAATCCATTATCTATATTTACTAACTTTGTTGGAACACCAACCCAGGTCTTTCTAGCCTCTGATGTTCCACGATGGAATTATAAATTAGGAAGATATAGTAGATCAACTACATACGTGTATCAATAATATGTCATTTCAATCTAATAAATTCTTAGGATTAACCTGTAGAGATATTAAAACATCATTATCTTTCGGACAATCCGTTTCACAACTCAACGTCCAATTAGTACAGGATACTCTTGACGGTGATTTGGCTGATGCTCCACCACTTGGATCACCAGTTAATTTCACTTTTGGTAGTTTTTCATTCTCCGGTTTACTTCAAAAGTTTGGAAGAGTAAATTCTGTCAATGGAATGAATGTATATGAAGCAGATATAATTGATCCTAGAGAAATATTAGATGGTGCTCAAGTAATTACTGGAGAATACTCTTTAGCCATACCCGCTAGTATTTACAATCTATATAATGTTTATGGTTATTGGGAATCATTAGGATTTGGGACAAGTGAATCTACTCCAGCTGGTATGCCTTGGACTAAAGTAGTTACTGCATTAAATGATTTAATCAATAATCCAGTATCTACAACATATGGAAGACCTCTAAACTATAGAGGATATACATATTCATTAGATATGAGTGAAGTTCCACGACCACCAGGCTACTATAGACTCCCATCAGGCTATCTCTCATTACTAGAAATTATCGATTTGATGTGTAGAGATGCAGGATGTGATTATTTTATTCAATTAGTAGGACTTACTATTAAAGTAAGGGTAATTAGTAGGTTTTTCCAACCTCCATTAGGAACTATATCTGCATTAACATTATCAAACACATATTCTGGTTCAACTATCTCTGCTGATACATCTGTTGAATCTGTTAATGAAGTAACTAGCGTATTCTTATCAGGCGGTCCAAAAACTGGTGTAAATATCTCACAAACCATATATTCATATTGGGGAACTGATTTAAATGGAGCTCCAATCATTGGTACTTCTGGTACATTAAGTGATTTGGGAGCTTGTGAATTTGCAGCTCTAAATGCTGCTGATTGTGCAGATATTGTTGGATCAACTACTTATAACTGTTCTACATGGGAAATGCGATATGCTCTATGGAGTATAGAAAGTTGGACTGCATTTATTGCAAAATATCGAACAGATATATCAACTTTAATTGGAGCTGGTATTTATGGTACTAATTCAGTATCATCACCAAAATTTGCTCCAGATATCATTCTAGATGGATCAACATCATTAGCCAATTCATTAGATCAAACTCTAGCCTCTAGACGAGAACGACTTTATGATTTGGTGCATAAACATGCAGAAATCTTTTATGGTAAAGAGTTTTTAGTTACAATTGATGGAATACAAGCTACTCAAGATGCAGAAACTGGAGTAATAACTACTTCATTAGAACCTACAAGTGCTGGTTGGATGGAATTTGGAGCACTTGAAATAGGGGTTCCGGCAAATAGATTAGATATTTTACAAGATGGTGATGAAAGAGTATTACCCTTTAGCTATTATGAAAATGTGGCTGGAGCTGATACATCTAGAATAAGTTGGGGTGAAACTGCTGTTGATGATACGGGCAAAATGTGGTCAAGAGCACAAATAGATGGTAGAATATTATTTATACCCGGCGATCCTCCTACACCTTATGTGAAATTAAGACTGGGTGGAGCTTTATATGAACAAAAAACAGATGATTATGGCGATTCAACATTAGCAGGAAAGATATTATCATTGAATGCTTCGCAAATGAACGAAATTAACAAAAATGCATTTGGTGGTACTATTGGGCATATAGGAATTCATCCTGCTGCTAGATATCCTACAGCAGTAGGAGTTCCATTAAAGTCCAATATTGAAGTATATGGTCCTTGGTTTATAGCTGGTGCTCCAGGAAAAGTACGAGTTGAACAGGATAGTGGATTAACTCCTTGGGATTACGGTAGTTCTGCTGTTATGGACTTGGCTGGTAATGCTAGAGTATTGAATTCTTTGGCAAATCAGCAGGTAAATGAAAGTGGTTCAATGATAGTTGCTGGTGCTCCATCATTCTCTCTTGGTGATATTATGAGAACTGGTGGTCCTAATTTAACCAATATGGAAATGACTTTTGGGAATAGTGGAGTCACAACTTCATATAGATGGCAAACTTTCACTCCTAAATTTGGTTTATTTGCTAGAAATAATGCAGAAAGAGTGAGACGAATATCATTAAGTCAAGTTCAACAAAGGCGAGAGTTCAGAAAAGCTTTAAATAGAGCAATTGTGGCAGCTAATGTAATTGATAAGGCTAAAAGAGGAGCTAAGTTTAATAAAGCTTTCTGGGAAAAACGACAAAGTCCTACAACTGTTATAATGGCTCAAAATGTTACTTCTGGATCAGATACTCGAAATAGTTCTGCTTTAGAAACATTTGAAGCCTCATTAAATTTATTAAATACTGGCGATAATTATATAGATAAAGCTATTATGTCAGTTAGTGGATTAGTAAGAGGATTTTCTACCAAATCTAGTTCTACAACCAAATTATCCAAATATATATCTATTGGTTCATTTGCAGGAACGAATACACCATTAACAAAAACAGATTTAGATCCATTTATTAGTGGTAATGATATTGAAATATTATGTTGGGGTGATACTTACAGTGGAAGCAATGGATATTTGAGAGGGGCAGATGCCTCTAATACTAGAGCGATCTCTTTAAGAGGTCCAATAGTAATTACTGGATGGGGTCCAGGTATAGACGGTAATAAATATCCAAGTGGTGGTGGTAGTTATCTCTCTAATTATCTTAGAAAATCAGACCAGTGGATGACAGGTCCAATGGACCCATTATGGGATAATAAACGTGGAGTTTGGACTGTACATGATATTTTTAGTGGTGTAACAGCCTCTTCTATTGCTAGTGGAGCAACTGGATCTGTTAAAATAGGAAATGATAGTGGATGGCAATTAACCGTCTATAATCAATGGAGCTCAACCATTGCAAGTGGTAAAAAGTGTTTAATTGGATATTGTGCGAACGAGAATAGGTTACAGTTTTTGGCTGTGGACTGCTAGGCTTTATTATAATAATGAAAAACCCAGATCTTATGGTCTGGGTTATTTTATTTAATCTTATTTATTATAATAATGATTATAGATATTCAAGAGTTAGGAATGCACCAAATAATTTAGCTCCAATTGAGTTTGGAGAGCAACTAGTTGATATATACCAGTCATGTCTAATATCTGTAGTATTACTTCCACTTGGACTTAAACCACTAGTTCCAGGACTATCCACTAATGGCATAGCTCCAGTAGAATTCACCGCATCCCAAATCCACCAGCGATGTTGACCGGAAGTAAGTGGTTGACTAGGACCACCAGAACCATCTGGAGTTTGAGAAGTTCCAGTATGAACCACATTATACATTGCTACAGTAACTCCACTAGGCATACTAGTAGAAGTTACTCTATCATAAGCTCTAATTGAAGCATTTTGTACTCTTACTGCAGTATCATAAGTAAATCTTGCATTTAATAAAGCCTGACTATTTGGTATTTGTTTTAATAATATACCAACACCAGTTTGTCCTAAAACTACTCCAGTTGGATTTACATATTTATGATTCCAAAGTTCTGGTCCTTCTGTAGTTCCAGAAGAATTGGTACGAAATGTCCGTCCATTCCATTCAGATACATTAATAGAATCGCCGAAAGCAGCATCTCCATAAAAACCTACTCCGGAACCAGTTAAAGTCTGTAATGTAGATCCATCATATGCATACCAAGTAATTGCAGCTGCCATAGAATTTCTCTCTTATTTATATATTATTATACACCGTTATTTGATACTAGTTGTATCGCCTTTAAGCTTACTAGTAGCTTCAGGTATTCTTCTATTAAACTCTTCACCTATCATCTTAGAAGCTTCATTTATAATTAACTTCTTTAATTCTGGAGTTAATTGAGTAAATATTTCAGCTCCATTATGATTAACATTTACTTCAAAATTACCAGAATGACTAACTTCTCTTGGAAATCGATCCAAAGCAGCAGCCAAAGCATCAGATTTTTCACTAAATGCATTAATAGATGAACTTAACTTCATTGCTGGTTCATTGAATGTCACAAATGAATTAGCCAATTTATTAGTTTGTTCTGCTAATTTATCTAAACCACCACTTGCTGGACCTCCCTTATTGGGAATAACCACTTCTCCAGGAGTTAATAGAGCTGGTACACTATCTTGACCAGGAATTCCACCAGTTACAACTCCACCATTAGCAAATCTTTGAGCATAAAAGGGTAAACTATCGAAAAAGCTTGGTTTAGAAGTACCATTTGGATCGACATTACCAGCATATCCCTTACCAATACCAAATTTATTGGTTCGACCCTTTTTATCTCTACCAATTCGTTTTCTATAATTCTCTTCTGCTAATGTTCTAAATCCAGTACCAAATCGTTGATTGAATATGGCTTGTGCAGCAGATTCTTGATCACGTAGTCTATCTATACCAGTACCATAGATTTCATCTTCTGTACCAGCTAAAACTTGTTGTTCTAATAATGAACTTAATTGACGACGGTTATTATAGGTTCTTAATCGAGAACCAACATAATTACCAATATTATTAGGAGCAACTCTTTGAGCTTGAGATCCATAATAATCATTTAATTTATCTAAAGCAAATTCTGAATTAGAATCATATAAACCATATGCTCTACCAAATCGACTATCAGAAATTTGACCACTAAATCCTTTAGATCCACTACTACCTTCTCCTAATCCATTACCTTTATCTAATGAATCTGGTGGTCCTACTTGTCCAAATTCTTCTAATGATCGTTTTCTACGACCCGGAATTTGACTTTCTCTAGTTGGATCTGATAATCCTCTAGCAAATCCACCACCAGCCAAATAAACTGGTCCGCCACGACTTAACAATTTATCATTTAAAGAATCTGTACTAGATGGTCCAATAGGAATAGAAGATGGTGGTGAAAGATCCAATCCTGGTTGTAATACACCATTACTATTATTAATTTGTTCTAATAAGGCTCTATTTGCTTTTGCAGATCGAGCATTAACAACAAATTCATCTGGTGATAACATTGCTGGAACAATATCACTTCCATTTGGTTGGAATATAGAGCCTCCACCAGCTCTCTTTTGAGCTTCTAAAGGAATTCCAAATAAGGATGGAGAAACATTCTTACCAGCTAAGATTTCAAATTGTTTTTGTAGTAAATCAGCAGTATCTTTTAATTTCTTTAATGATTCTTCGCTCTCTTTAATTCGTTGATTTAAACTACCTAAAGATTGTCCTTGTTCATTAAAGGCATCAAGAGCTTCTTTAATCTTACTTACATCATTTGTTTCACCTAATAAATTAGCATTAAATCCAAAAGCAGATACATCATTTCCGGCTTTAATAAATTGATTGCGTCTATTTTCTTGTTCTGCTCCAAATAATGGACGTAAATTACTTTTAAGAAGACTTTCTAAAGTATCTTGAATAGCAACATCTTCTCGACCAGCATAACCCTTACGTTTTCTATTTTTATTAAATTCGCCTTCAAATTGATCTGAAACATTACTTGCTAATATAGTTTTTAATTCTGTTGGTATATCTAATTTATCAGTTAAAGCATTAAGTGCTGCTAGTCTAGCACTTCCACCTAATCCAGGATTTCGATTAACTGATCTTATACCTTCTACAACACTTGGACGACCTGTTACTTCATTTATATTTTCGTGTAGTGTTTCAACATTTCGATTATATGGAGCAAATTCATCTCTTGCTGTAAAGAATTTATCTAAAGCTTTCTTAGCTTGTTCAGATCTTGCTATTCTTAAACGTTCATCAATTTGTGAACCAGTACCACTTACAGTATCTATACCTACAGATCCTAATAAGGCAGATTGTCTTTGTTGTTTTTGTAAAACGTCAGATCGTGCTTTACCAGTATCATATAAGTTTTTAGCTTGTAATGCATTTAATGATGAAAAATTTAATTGTAAACGATCAGTAAAACTACTTAATGATTTTTCAAGACTATTTAGGAATTTTTGATTTTCATCACCTAAAATTTTAGTTAAAGAATTATTAGCAGCTTCAGATCCACCGGCTGTATTTACACGTTCACCTAATAGCGCTTTAATTTCCGTTTCTTTTTGTTGATTTAAAACACCTGTTGAACCAATTAATAAATTAGCAAGAGAATTACCAGTTAATCCATTGGCAAATTGACCAGAACCTATACTTCTAGCTTCTCTTAATGCTAATCTTTGATTATCTGCACCCAATTGTTGGAATCGATTTCCAGCATTACCTGGATTTTGTGCTAATTGAGCAACTAATCGTTGACCTCTAATTATATTTTGTCGTTCATTACCATCAGCATTAATAAATCGTTCACCAAAAGATAAACGAGATTCTCTATCTTCTTGTAAATGAGCTAATCGTTCTTGTATAGCAGCTAATTTTTGGGTAGGATCAATTAAAGTCTTTAAGGCTTGATCTAATCTATTTGCTTGATAGCCCAACTCAGTAAAATCTTTAATGGCTTTTTGAGTACCAGTAGCATCACCAGCACCAAAAGCTTTATTAACATTTTCTTTAGCTGTATCTCTAGCTTGTAAAGTTTTAGATAGTTTATCCGCCAATTCTTTTGGATCTTCTGGATTAGTAACACCTAAACCAGAAACTAAAGATGCTTGTCGTTGTTTGAATGGATTGACTAAAGTATCAAATGATAATAAACGACCACCACCACCTCCACCTAGTAGTTCAGCAGATAAGTCTGCACGTGCTCGTGTAGTATTTAGACCTAAATCAAAACCTCTAGTTCTTTGAGTGTCTGCTTCACCTTGTCGTGAACGTAATGCTGCAAATCCACTTAATTGACTATTAAAGAAACCTTCAAATTCCTTACCAATTCTTTCTAAAGCTTCTTTTGCTGGTCCAGTAAATGGTTGTAATAATTGTTCAGATAATTTACTAGAATCTACTCTAGCATCTCTTAAAGCATCACCTTTATTTTTACGAGATTCTTCTTCAATACCACGCAGTAATACTGCAATTCCAGAAGCAATTTCTGGATTTTTAGTATCAACTCGTTTATCTAATAGTTTAAATACTCTTTGTGATTCTGATTCTTTTTCATTAAACCCCTGTGATGCCACTTCTGCTAATATTTCTGGTAATACAGATTGTAATTGATTTCCTGCAATAGCTGTTCTACTTAATTGACCAGCATTTGGTCCAACAAAATTACTAATACTAGTAACAGACTTATTAAATTCATTTCCAGCAGGCGCACCAAACTGTTGTAATCCACCAGTTAATCCAAATACTTTACCAGTACCACCACTAATTACATCTAAACTATCTTTAAATTTATCAGTAGTTTCAATAGCATTAGTAACAGCTAAAGTTAATCGACTAAATGCTGTAGATAATCTTTTGGCTTCATCATCACCCTTTTCAACAGTTTTATTAGCTTGAGCATTTTGTAAAGCTAATCGAATATCTTCTTTTAATTCTTTATTAGCTGTAGTAGTAGAAATACCTCTAATATCAGTAAGAGTCTTAAATAAAGTTCCTCGACCACCACCTTGAAAACTCTTAAAAATATCATCTGCATTAGCATTTGGTTTTTTAGCTTCTCTACCTAATTCTTCTGATAATACTGCTGCAAAATCACCAGCTTGTCCAGCAAAAGCAACTCGTAATTGTTTTTGATTTTCTTTAGCTAATACTTTAGGATCTGTAGCTCTAAAAAGAGAAGAAGTTTCTAATGCAGAAGTTATTAAAGCACTATTCTTAGCGACATTTATATTTTGTACTAATTCTTCTTCATTTGTAGAACTTAATGGATTTTTACCACTTACAATGGGTTTTAATTTTTCATTGATTTTTTGAATAGCAATATCAATCTTAGCATTGCTAATATCAATAGATGCTTTCTTTAAAGAACTAGTTAATCCATATAAACCACCAATTACACCACCTATAGCAGCTCCAACTGGTCCACCAGCCAATCCAATACTTGCACCCAAAGCAGCACCTTGTAAAGTGCCACCTATTTGAGTATCTCTTGAATATTGTCTTTCTTGACCAGCTTCAACTTGTGAATTTAATAAACCTTGATTAGGAGAAAAGGCATCACCAGCAAAACTTGCAGCTGTACTTAAACCAAATGCAGCAGTAACTCCACCATTAGCTCCAATTTTTGAACCTAAATAACCAGCAGCTCTACCTAATCTAGTTCTTCCTAAAGTTTCTCCAGCTCTACGATAATTTCTTCCAAAGAATCCTTCTACTGGAGCTTCACCTAAACTTTTCAAACCAACAGCTTGACCAGCACCATTTCTAACAACTGCATTATTTTGTTCATAAGCTTGTACAGCTAGATCTCTTGCAGCGTTTAATCGTTCTTCTTTAGTTAATCCAATATTTAATGCTTTGAGCTGACGACGAATACCTTCAGCAAGAGCATCAATCTCTTTATTTAATTTGGTTTGATTAATTGCATCAAATGTTTTAGTTCCTCGTAGTCCATATAAATCACCAGTTCGTAAATTATTTTCTATACGATTATTAGCATAGTCATTAAATCCATCCTTAGTTGCATTAAATAATGGATCTCCATGTATAGTACCTAGTCTCCGTGGTGGTCCTTGTGTTCCACTACTAGTAAAATTAAAATCTGATCCCGCTCCTATAAAAGCTGATCCATTAGGAGTTCCAGCACTAGGTGGGAATTTAATATTACGATTAGTAGCTAAACCAAAAGCTGTTGTAGCATTAAATGATGCAAGATTTAGATTTCGTGTAGTACCATCATTTAAACCAAGTCCACCTTCATATCCTCGTGTAGTTTTATCTTCTGGATTTAAACTAAGACCAAAAGCGCTAGTAAATCCAACAGGATATTGTTGTTCAGTTTGTTTTAATCCACGAGTAACTGGATTTCGTGATGGATCACCAAGAATAAATCCACCTGGACCTCCACCTGGACCTCCAGGTAAAGCATATTTTAAAGATGGTGGAATATATGGAGGTAAAGCAGCTATTGGACGAAGCGGTCCAACTAATGGAAATCGACTTTCTCCATAACCGGATCCTCTACCAGAAGAAATTGGAGGTTTGCCTATACTAGATAATATAGAATCTACTTTACTATCATCACCACCATATTGATAATCTTGACCTAAAGCATTTAATAAATTAACATTTGGTTTAGCCGCTTTTCTTGCAGCCAATATATCCATTAAAGAACCGCCAACTTTAACTGCACCACCTTGTGTAGTAGCTCTCTTAAGAGTTAATTTAGCTTGTTTTTCTGCTTCAGTAGCGGCTTCAGCTTGTTTAGCTTTCAATTCCTTAGCATGTAAATCAGCAACGAAGTTTTGTTGATCTTCAATTTGATCTAATTCTTTTGTTGGAACTGCTTTTCCAATAATATTAATTTCTTCTGCTGAACGAATCTTTGGTTTATTAAATAATCCGGTTAATTTACTTAGAGTTTCACCTGGCTTAGTTGATAAATGATATTTTTTAGCTTCAGCTTCATAATCAATATCAGTTTGACTAAATAGATTCTTTAAAAATTCAATAGAGCCAGAACCCTTTTGACCTTTAGGGAACGGACCTCTTTCAGCTTCAATTGCTTTTGTAGTAGCTGTACTTAATTTAAATTTATCACTAGAAAATTCAGACTTAAAATCTTTTATGATTCCATTACGAATAAAATTAAGAAAACCACCAGATGTAGATTT
>Ga0184628_10000480_pt1 | contig 21714 bp, 26 predicted proteins | sample PLM4_5_b1_FD_133149 | JGI IMG/M metagenome (GOLD analysis project Ga0184628, IMG submission 133149) | Groundwater sediment microbial communities from an aquifer in East River, Colorado, USA - PLM4_5_b1 | ecosystem: Environmental > Terrestrial > Soil > Riparian zone | place: USA: East River... | reverse complement strand
CGACCTCACCGCCGGTGTCGCCGGCAGCGGCACCATGGGCCGCGGCATCGTGCAGGTGCTCGCCCAGTGCGGCGCGCGCGTGCGCGTCTACGACGCGCAGGGTGGTGCAGCGCAGAAGGCGAAAGACGCGATCGCGAAAGCGCTCGGTGGCCAGGTGAGCAAAGGACGCATGGCGCAGGCGGACGCCGATGCCGCCCTCGGGCGCATCGAGATCGTGGACGCCCTCGGCGCGCTCAAGGGCTGCCACCTGGTGGTCGAGGCGATCGTCGAGCAGCTGGAGCCCAAGCAGGCGCTGTTCCGCGCGCTGGAGGACATCGTGGGCGAGGACTGCATCCTCGCCTCCAACACCTCTTCGCTCTCGGTGACCGCGATGGCCGCGGCCTGCAAGCGCCCTGGGCGCGTCGCGGGCTACCACTTTTTCAATCCCGTGCCGCTGATGAAGGTCGTCGAGGTGGTGGACGGGGTGCTGACGGAAGCCTGGGTGGGCGAGGCGCTCGCCGCGCTGGCAAAGCGCTACGGCCACACGCCGGTGCGCTGCAAGGACACGCCCGGCTTCGTCGTCAACCACGCCGGGCGCGGCTTCGTGCCCGAGTCGCTGCGCGTGCTGCAGGAGGGCGTCGCCGATTTCGCCACCATCGACCGGATCCTCGTGGATGCGGCGGGCTTCAGGATGGGGCCGTTCAGCCTGCTCGACCTGGTGGGCCTCGACGTGGCGCACGCGGTGATGAAATCCATGCACGCGCAGTACTACGGCGAGCCGAAATACCAGCCCGCGTACATCGCCGAGCCGCGCGTCGCGGCGGGATTGCTCGGGCGCAAGACCGGTCGTGGGTGGTACCGGTATGACAAGGACAACAACCCCGAGAAGGTTCCCGAGCAGCCGGTGCCGCTTACGAAGGCAGCCTCGGTCTGGGCCGTGTCCGAAGTGAAAGACCTGCTGGCGAAGCTCGGCGCGAAAGTCGAAGCCAAGCCCGGCCCCGATACCGTCTGCTTCGTCGCGCCCATCGGCAAGGACGCGACCACCACCGCGCTCGAGCTGGGCCTGGATCCGGCGCGCACGGTGGCGGTGGATCCCCTCTTCGGCTTCGCCAAGCGCAGGACGCTCATGGCCTCGCCTGCGACGAGGAAGGAAGTACGCGACGCCGCGCACGGCCTGCTGGCCTCGGACGGCGTGCCAGTGTCCGTGATCAAGGACTCGCCCGGCTTCGTCGCGCAGCGCGTGGTCGCGCACATCGTCAACGTCGGCTGCGACATCGCGCAGCAGGGCATCGCCAGCCCCGAAGACCTCGACCGCGCCGTGATGCTCGGCCTGGGCTATCCGAAAGGACCGCTCGCGATGGGCGATGCGGCCGGCGGCGCGAAGATCCTCGCCGTGCTCGAGGCGATGTGCGACTTCACCAAGGAGCCGCGCTACCGGCCGAGCCCCTGGCTCACCCGCCGCGCGAAGCTCGGACTCTCACTGCTTACCCCGGAGTAACCCCATGCTCGACGCCTATATCTACGACGGAATCCGCTCCCCCATCGGCCGCCACGCGGGCAAGCTCGCGCCGCTGCGCCCCGACGACCTCGCCGGCGAGGTGATCGCCGAAGTGGTGAAGAGGAACGGCGTGAAACCGGAGGACATCTCGGACGTGATCCTCGGCTGCGTCACGCAAGCCGGAGAGGACTGCCGCAACGTCGCGCGCTTCGCCGCGCTGATGGCCGGCCTGCCGCCAACGACGCCGGCGGTGACAGTGAACCGCCTGTGCGCCAGCGGCCTGCAGGCAGTGACCGACGCCGCGCGCGCCATCACCGCTGGTGAGGGCGAGCTCTACATCGCCGGCGGCGTGGAGAGCATGTCTCGCGCGCCCTTCGTCATCGGCAAATCCGACTCGCCCTGGTCGCGCGACGTGAAGATGTACGACACCACCATCGGATCCCGCTTTACCAACCCGAAGTTCAAGAAGCTCTACGGCGACCAGGCGATGCCGGAGACCGGCGACAACGTGGCGAAGGAGTTCAGCGTCACGCGCGAGCAGGCCGACGAATTCGCGCTCGCCTCGCAGAAGAAGTATGCGAAAGCCGAGCAGGAAGGCTTCTACAAGGGCGAGATCATGGCCATCGCGCTCCCTTCGAAGAAAAAGGACGCGCCGCCGACGATGGTGGACGCCGACGAGCACCCTCGCCGCGACAGCACCATGGAGTCGCTCGCCAAGCTCAAGCCGCTGTTCGAAGGCGGCGTGGTGACCGCGGGCAACGCCTCGGGGGTGAACGACGGCGCCGCGGCGCTGGTTGTCGCCAGCCGCAAGTGGGGCGAGAAGAACGGCAAGAAGCCCATCGCCCGGATCCTCTCCGCCGCTTCCGCTGCGGTCGAGCCGCGCATCATGGGCGTGGGCCCCGCCTATGCCATCCCGAGGGCGCTGGAGCGCGCCGGGAAGTCTCTCAAGGACATGGACGTCATCGAGATCAACGAGGCCTTTGCCAGCCAGGTGCTCGCCTGCCTGCGCCTGCTGCACGTGGATTTCAAGGACCTGCGCGTGAACCCCAACGGCGGGGCCATCGCCATCGGCCACCCGCTGGGCTGCTCGGGCGCACGGCTGGCGCTCACCGTGGCGAGGGAACTCCAGCAGTCCGGCGGCAAGTACGCCGCCGTGTCGCTGTGCATCGGCGTGGGCCAGGGCCTCGCCGTCATCCTCGAAAGAACCGCATGAACAACTGGGATTTCGGGCTCACCATGTTGATCGTCGCCGGCGGCGGGACCTTCCTCACACTCTGGCTGCTCGGTCTGATCATCGACCTGCTCAAGCGGCTGTTCCCCCTGGCCCCTGAGAAGTCAGCCAATGATCGATAACGTCGTCGCGGGACTTTCCGGGCTCGCGGCCGGCGTCGTCTATCTGTTCACGCAGGGACTGCCCAACGCGATCATGCTGGTGGTCGGCGGCACCCTGCTCTACCTGGGCGCGAAGAAGAACGTCGAGCCGCTGCTGCTGATCCCGATCGGCATGGGCTGCGTGCTGGTGAACATCCCGCTGAGCGAGCTCGGCGGCGAGGGCGGCCTGCTGCGGATCTTCTACGAGATGGGCGTCGCCAACGAGGTGTTTCCGCTGCTGATCTTCGTAGCGATCGGCGCCATGACCGATTTCGGCCCGCTGCTGGAGAACCCCCGGATCCTGCTGTTCGGCGCCGCGGGGCAGTTCGGCATCTTCCTCACCCTGATGCTGGCGCTCGCGCTGGGCTTTCCGGCGCTGGAGGCGGTCAGCATCGCCATCATCGGCGCCTGCGACGGCCCGACGGCGATCTACGTCACCTCGCAGTACGCGCCGCACCTCCTCGGGCCGGTCTCGGTGGCCGCGTACTCCTACATGGCGCTGGTGCCGATCATCATGCCGCCGATCATGCGCGCCTTGACCACCGAAAAGGAGCGCAAGGTCCGGATGGGCTCGGTGAAGAAGACCGTCTCGCAGACCACCAAGGTGCTGTTCCCGCTGGTTGTCACCCTGGTGGGCGGCCTGATCGCGCCCAAGGGCCTGCCGCTGCTCGGTACCATCATGCTCGGCAACTTCATGCGCGAATCGGGCGTGGTGGCGCGGCTCACCAAGGCCTCGGAAAACGAAATCGCCAACGTCGTGACCCTGTTCCTTGGCCTCGCCATCGGCGGCACCATGGAGGGCCACGCCTTCCTCAAGCCGACCACCCTGGCGATCTTCGGCATGGGGTTCGTCGCCATCTCGCTCGACGTCGCGGCCGGCGTGCTGTTCGGCAAGCTGGTTTGCGCGATGACCGGCGGCAAGGTGAATCCGCTCATCGGCGCCGCCGGCATCTCCGCGTACCCCATGGCGGCGCGGGTGGTGCAGACCGAGGGCCTGCGCTACGACAAGAAGAACCACCTGCTCATGCACGCCGCCGGCGCCAACACCGGCGGGCAGATCGGCTCGGTGGTCGCTGCCGCAGTAATGCTGTCAGTTCTGAAGGGGATGGGCCTGATCTAGCCCTTGATCAATCGCGGCAGCATCATCAGGTGCCGCGGGCAGATGGATTGCGGGTTCTGGTAGACCGCGCCGGCGAAGGCCTGGAGGTAGCCGCGTAGGGCGGTGAGGTTCACCACCTCGTCAACGAAGCCGTGGCGCGCGCAGTACGCCGGGCGTGAGGTGTCAAAATATTTCTTCGCCATCTCGTTCATTTTCTGCGCGATCGGCTCGAGCGGCTTGCCGGCGTCCTTTTCCTTGATCGCACGGCGTGCGTAGGTGGCGACCGCGGCGGTTTCGCCGTGCATGACGTAGATCTCGGTGGCGGCGGTGCCCAGGGTGAAGGCGTTGTGGCGGTTGGCGGTCGGGCCGCCCATGATGTAGTGCGCCGCGGCGCTGCCCTTCCTTAGCACCACCAGCATCATCGGCACTTCGGTCTGCTGGATCGAGTAGATCAGCGACTGCCCCAGGCCGAGCAGTTCCGCCTTCTCGGCGAGATCCCCGACGTCGATGCCGGTGGTGTCCTGGAACCAGACGACCGGCAAGCGGTCGCGCCCGCATTGCGTGACGAACTCGTTCATCTTGATCAGGCCCTGGCGGTAGAGCTTGCCGCCGATGCCGGGATAGTCGGCGTACTCGGGATAGCCCTTGGGCAGCAATCCTTGCCGGTTGCCGATGACGCCGAGCAGCATGCCGTCGACCTTCACCAGCCCGGTGTAGACCTCGGGGCCGTAGCCGGGCCGGAACTCCATGTGCTCGCTGCCGTCGACCAGGCGCGCGAGGATTTCGTCGAAGGAGTAGGTCTCCTTCTGGTTGAAAGGCAGCAGGTGGTAGAGGTCGTCGGCGGGCAGCCGCGGCTCGGCGGGCTGCGCGACGCGGAAGAACATCGGGTCGTAGGCCGGAATCGCGCGCATGTACTCCTTGATGCCATCGAGCACGCCTTTTTCCTCGTCGTACACGCGCGCGAAGAAGCCGGTGTCGCCGTAATGCGTTTCCGTGCGGCCCGGCGGCCGTTCTTTGAAGTCGCGGGTCCTGGCGATCAGCTCTTCGAGGCCCTGTACGTCGAAGCCGCCGCGCGGCGCCATGCCCGAGACGATGCCCACGCCGCCGACGGCGATGTTGGCGTCCTTGTGCGCGAGCAGGATGGTCGGGCTGATGCCCTGGTAGCCGCCGCCAGCGGGGTTGGTGCCGAAAATGCCGGCGAGCACGGGGATGCCGGCCTGCTCCAGCTCGGCATGGCGGAAGAAGCAGGTGCCGCCGCCCCGGCGGTCGGCGTAGAACTTCTCCTGTTCGGGCAGCTGCACGCCGCTGCAATGCACCAACCAGACCAGGGGGATGTTCAGCCGCCTGGAGATATTGGTGACCCGCAGCATGTTCTCGGACTGGCCGGGAACCCAGGCGCCGGCGAGCCACTTGTTGTCGAAGCCGATAACCACCGCCCAGCGGCCGCCGATCCTACCCAGGCCGTCGACCACGTTGGTCGTGCCCTCCGCGTTGTCTGCAGGGTTGTAGAGGCTGTGCAGCGGATGCCAGGTGCCGGGCTCGACAAGGTACTCGAGCCGCTGCCATACGGTGAGCGAGCCGCGCTTGTTGATCTCAGCGGCGGGAAGGCCGACGTTCTCGACCGCCTTGCGCGCGGCGGCGATCTCGGCCTCGACCGCCGCGAGCCGGGCGCGGCTCTCCTGCGAACGCGCGATGCGGTTTTCCTTCAGCGGCTTGCCGAAGCCAGCCATCTTCTCGAAATACGGTCTCATCGGGGTTACTCGCGGTTGGGCGTGGCGCCGCAGGCCATGCCCGAGATGATGATCTTCTGGATGTTGGAGGTGCCCTCGACGATCTGCAGCGACTTGGCGTCGCGGTAGAAGCGCTCCGCCGGGTACTCGGTCGAGAAGCCGTAGGAGCCGAAGATCTTGATGCATTCGTTGGCCGCATGCACCGCGGCCTCCGAGGCGGCGAGCTTGGCGACCGAGGTCTCGTATTGGTTCGGCTTGCCCTGGTCCTTTAGCCACGCCGCCCGGTAGACCAGCATCTGCGCGGCCTGGTGCTCGACCACCATCTCGGCGATCTGCGCCTGGATCATCTGGTGCTGCGCGATCGGCTTGCCGAACTGGGTGCGCTCGTTGGCATAGTTGATCGCCAGGTCGAGCGCCCCGCCCGCGACCCCGAGCGCGCCCGCCGCGCAGCCCAGGCGCGTCTGGTTGAGCTGCCACATGCAAATGCGAAAGCCCTCGCCGGGGCTTCCGAGCACGTTTTCCTTGGGCACCTGCATGCCCTGGAAGACGAATTCCCCGGTCGGCGCGCAATGCAGCCCGAGCTTGGTCTCGATGGCGCGCGCGCTGCAGCCCTTCATTTTCTTCGGCTCGATGATGAAGGCGGTGATGCCCTTGTTGCCCTTCGACTTGTCCGTATAGGCGTACAGCAGCCCGGCGTCGCCGACGTGCGCCTGGGAGATCCACATCTTGCTGCCGTGCACTTCCCAATGATCGCCCTTGTCCACGGCATGGGTCTTCATGCTGGCGACGTCCGAGCCGGTGTTGGGCTCGGTCATGGCGAAGAAGCCGAGCTGCGTGCCGGCGACCCACCCTGGGACGTACCTCTTCTTCTGCGCATCGCTGCCGAACTTGGCCACGGTCAGCGCCGGACCGAGGTTCTGCATGTTGAACGGCAGGCGCCAGGACGCCGACACCCGGGAAATCTGCTCGGACATCAGCACCGACTCCATGAACCCCATGCCGCTGCCGCCCAACTCCTCGGGCAGCGCGCAGGAAAAGAACCCCAGGCCGCCCATCTTGGCGACGCGGTCGGCGCGGAATTCGTGCTTGCGCTCCTCTTCCTCGAGCGTCGGCGCGATCTGCTCCGCGGCGAAGCGTTGCGCCGTGTCCTGGATCAACCGCTGCTCCTCGGTCAGTTCGAAGTTCATATCACTCGATCACCAGGAGGAGCGCGTCCTCCTCGACCTTGTCGCCCTTCTTCACGCGGATCTCCTTCACCGTGCCGCCGCAGGGCGCGCACACCGGGTTTTCCATTTTCAGCGCCTCGATGACGACGAGCTCGTCGTCCTCCTCGACCTTCGCGCCGACCTCGACGAGGATGGACCAGATGTTTCCCGCCAGTGGTGCCCGCACCTCTTCCGCCATGTTGTCCCCTTCTCCGAATTGCGTTCAACCTGCCGATCATCGTGTCCGCGCGCGCGCAGCCCTTGACCTACCTCAAACCGGTGCGCTACGGTCGGCGAAGATCCGGATGGATGCCTCCCGCGCCGACGCCAAGAGCAATTATGCCCGCGCGATGGTCTTGCTGGCGACCGGCGTCCTGCCCGGGATTGCCATCTGGCTGTTCTCGCCCCAGCTCACCGGGCAGGTCGAGCCCTGGGACGCTGATGCGCCTATCTGGCCACTGTCGTGGCTCCTGATCGCGGTCCTCGGCGGCTTGGTCGGCCACCTCCGAGGCATCTGCCTGCCGCTCGGTTACGCGCTGGGCCAGATGTTGTTCACGGTCAAGGCCGTATTCGTCAGCCCGTTCAGCGTCTTGGGGTGGATGTTCATCACCGGCCGCACAGCTCACTCGGTCACCTGACGCCGAATGAGTTCGCGATGCAAGGTCGGGAAACAGCCTAAGAAACGGCAAGACTCTAGATTAAAAGTGTCGGAAAACCGGACCAACCTCAGTTCCGCCGTTGTCAAAGGAAGCTTCTGTGACTCAATGATGGGGGCGTACGTCCAGGGCGCCGGGGAGGCGGCTCACGACCTACGTGTGGTTGCGCTACGAGAACTTCAGTTTGCGCGCGGCGAGCTCAACACGGTCGCTGCCATGTTCGCGCCGTGCTCGGTGAACGCCAAAGGCGCGTAACTCCGCCCGTCTCGACCAGCGCGCTTTGAGATCACTATCTGTGATGTCAAAGCCATAACTTCCTGATTTGTCCAAACATGTTGTTTATTCTAAGTGCGGAACCTGCTGGACGACTGTAAAAGGGCGCAATATGTCCCGGTACCCCCCCACGGTACCGACCTGTCAAGGAGGATTGCGATGAGAACCGGCAAATTCGTATCGTCTGCATTTGCGCTCATCGCTTGTTGCCTCACCCTTTCGCTTTCCGGTCCCGCAAGGTCGCACGACGAGCCGGGAAAACTCGGTAAGGTTGACTTCACGGTTTCCTGCGGCGTCGATGTCCAGCGAGGATTCAACAGCGCGGTCGCGATGCTGCACAATTTCTGGTATCCGCAGTCTGTCAACGCCTTCACTGAACTCGCCAAGGCTGACCCGGGGTGTGCCATGGCTTACTGGGGAATCGCGATGGGCGAACGCACCAATCCGCTGGTCGGCGCTCCCCCAGCTGCACTTGCAAAGCGCGGCGCGGCAGCCATTGAAAAAGCCAAGACGCTTGGCGCCAAGACCCAGCGCGAGCGGGATTACATCGCGGCCATGGACGTCTATTACAAAGACTGGGACAAGCTCGAATACCGTACGCGCGTTCTGGCCTATGAGAAGGCCATGGAGCAACTCCCCCTTCGCTATCCTGAGGATATCGAAGCCGAGCTTTTTTACGCCCTGGCGTTGAATGAGGCCATCACGGTTCTTCCAGCAGACAAGACATACTCCAGGCACCTCAAGGCCGCAGCGATTTGTGAAAAGGTGCTGGCGAAAAATCCCGATCACCCGGGCGCTCTGCATTACCAGATTCACAGCTATGACTTTCCGGCGCTGGCGACGCGTGGCGTTGCTGCGGCGAACAGGTATGCCTCCGTTGCTTCCTCGGCTCCCCACGCTCTGCACATGCCTTCGCACGTTTACTCGATGCTCGGGATGTGGCAGGAATCCATCGAGTCGAACCGGGCCGCTCTGGGCGTTGCCAAGAGCTACGTTCATGCCATGGATTTCACGGCGTACGCCTACCTGCAAATGGCGCAGGATCGCCAAGCCGAGCGCCTGATGAACGAAAGCCTCGCTCTGCAGAAATCCGCGGGAGGCGCATTTCAGCGGAGTCCGACCGGAGGAGTGCTGCCGGTGTATACTGCCTACGCGGCGCTCCCTGCGCGCTTTGCGATTGAAAGAGGCGCCTGGGCCGAAGCGGCGGCCCTCGAACTCCAACCCATGGCTCCGCCCGCCGACGCCATTACTCATTTCACCCGTGCCATGGGTTTTGCCCGGCTGGGCGACAGCGCCAATGCGCGAAAGGACATCGCAAAGCTCCAGGCGCTGCGTGACGAACTGATTGGCTCCAAGCAGGACTATTGGGCCGAGCAGGTAGACATCCAGCACAAGGCAGCCGCAGCGTGGGCCGCGCACGCGGAAGGCAAGAAGTCGGAGTCCTTGACGTTGATGCGTTCCGCAGCCGATCTCGAGGACGCAAGCGAAAAACACGTCGCCATGGAGAACCGCCTCTGGCCGATGCGTGAGCTTCTGGGAGAGCTTCTCCTTGAACTCAATCAACCCGCGTTGGCTCTCAAGGAGTTCGAGGCGTCACTTGGTGAAGCGCGAAACAGGTTGCGCGGATTCTACGGTGCCGCCAAGGCGGCGGACATGGCTGGCGACCGGGGCAAAGCGGCTGCGTTCTACGAAAAAGTATTGGCGCTCACGAAAAATGCCGACTCCGAGCGGCGGGAGATCCGCGAAGCCAAGTCGTTCATGGCAGCGCGATGACTCCCGGCTCGATCCCTTCGGCTTGACACCGCGAAGTGCATCGCCGTCTCGGCCGGCGATTCCGTGCGCATCATTCGCGAGTTGCATGGCCTTTCGTGGAGCGCGCAAAGGTGCTCGCGCGAGCCCTCAGTGTGCCATCCCGCCGTGCTGGTCTTCCCGGGATGGGGAGATCACCGTCAAACTGCCGCCTAACCTGCTGCTGCAGCCGACGCGCTGAAGCGCGCGGCTGAGGGCGACGTTGGGCGTCATCGAAACACCGTATCCATACCCTGTCGCGAATGCGACATTTCTTGATTGCAACCGTCCGGGCGGGCCGTTTGCCGACGATGGTGCCCTTCGTAAGCGGTTCCCACGGTTCGGCGGCCTATCGCACCGTTCAGTCGGATCATCCGCCAACTGGCGCTGCCATTCAGGCATTCTGTCGCAAACTTTCCTTCGGTCACGGCTTGCGCTGCAATAATCGCGTCACATTGCGAACGAAAGAACTCTGAGGAAACTGACAATGCACCCATCTTTTCGCCAAATCGCCCTGGTCCTTTCGGGCCTACTGATAACTGCACATGCCATGGCCACCAATGCTGGTTGGCGCCAGATCAACATACCGGGCTCCACGTCAGATACGGCGCCCATAGTTGTGGCGTTGTACTACCCGACCCAGGCGCCCGCACGCTCGATCGCCATGGGTCCGTTTACCACCCAGGTTGCCATCCAGGCCCGGCCAGACGCGACGTTCAAAGGGTTGATCGTGTTGAGCCATGGAATAGGCGGCACTGAATTGGGCCACAGCAGTCTGGCCGAGGCGCTGGCACAACACGGCTATCTCGTGGCCGCCTTGCGCCATCCTGGCGACAATTGGCAGGACCGCTCGCTCATACAGAAAGGCGCCGCACGCTATTTCACAGAGCGGCCGCAACACGCATCCCGCGTGATCGACGCGTTGCTGCGCGACCCCGACTGGAGCGACCGTATCGCAAGAGACGCCCAGGGTCCTCGGATCGGCGCCGTCGGGCATTCAGCTGGTGGCTTCACCGTGTTGGCGTTGGCCGGCGCCCAACCCGACCCGTCGCGCATCGCCACGCATTGCGATGGCCATCGTGCCGATGATCCAATTTTCTGCAGCTTGGGCCGCACGGGGCAGCCGGCAACTAGCCCCGTGGCGCCGCCGCCGCCGATTCCACCGCTGATCGACACACGGGTGCGGGCAGTTGTGGCATTGGCCCCGACCGGCGTGATTTTCAGCGCCCAGTCGCTCGCCAAGGTCCGGATCCCCACGGCGATCTACGAAGCGGAACAAGACCGCTTCCTGGTGCCGCGTTTTCATGCGGAATGGATCGCCCGCAATTTGCCGGGGGCCGAACTCCACCGGGTGCCCAACGCTTGGCACTTCGCGTTTATGGACACACCCAGCATGCCCATTCCCTCCGACGATGGCGACATAGGAGCCAACCCACCGGGCTTCGACCGCCAGGCGTTTCTGCAACAGTTAAAGCAAGACCTTCCTGTCTTCTTCGACAACGCATTTCGCTAAGCGCTCGATGCTGGCGCCCAACCCTTTGTTGCTGCGGACGGGCCGCCAGCGCCGAGCCAATACAGCCGTCGTCAAGGCCCGCCGCGGAACAACACGTTAGGGGAGAAATGAAAGCGGTCGTCATTGCTTTGCTACTGCAAACAAGTTGTGCGGCTTGGGCCGGCACCATTACGTACGAGATCGTTGACTACACGAGCGACGCTCAAGGACGCTCGATTGCAAAAGGCGTCAAGCAGCAGACCCCGAAAGACATCACCGTCGTGAAGCATGAGGGGCGTGGAATGGTCTTGTGGTCAAAATCAGTTCACCTCGACAAAGGCTTCAGCATCGGCTTTAGCGACTCCAGAGATAAGGTGCTAAAGGGCTTTGGCATGTGGGTACGGACCAAGCCAGATCGATTCAGTTGGGACTGGTTTAACCAAAGTCAGGGCCAGGTATTCGAGAAGCTTAGAGAGCGTGGTTCGATCAAGGTAACTACGAGCGGCGAACCGACGTTTCAGGAAATTGCGGAGATCGAGTTCCTTACTGACATATCTTTGCGGCTCATCGAACCGGGATCTGGTGGAAGAGTCACTCACCGAGTAAACATCAAGAAAGGCAGTGTGCTCAGTGTTCTCCCCTAACCACTCAGTCAACGCGGACGCGCGCACGACCGCCGTGCTTTGCATCGGCCAGCGGGCGCGCGCCGGTTACTGGGAACGTTAGGTGGCATGTTTGCAGCATCGCCAGCCCTGACGGCTTGACAGCATATGCTGCAGGTACCCCACCGATAGCGAGTGCGCCGTGACCGCCCAAGGGGCACATCGGAACCCAGCATACGATTCAGCGATGGATGCTCTGCGAGCGCCCGAAGGCGTAGCATTCCCGTCTCGCTCCGGGCCGCGGCTCGATTGGCGCCAAAGTTACTTCAGCAGGACGCACAACCCCAACGAGGAGGGACCATGGCAAACAAGATGACTGATCGGTATCTAGACAACAACAAACAGTATGCGAGCGGCCAGGCGGTGCACAAGCCCAACCACCCCGGAAAGCAGCCGATCAACCCGGCCAAGCACGTGGCGGTCGTCGCCTGCATGGACGCGCGGATCGACGTCGAGGACCTCCTCGGCTTGCAGACCGGAGATGCGCACATCATCCGCAATGCCGGGGGAGTGGTGACCGACGATGCGATCCGCTGCCTCATCATCTCGCATCACCTGCTCAACACCAACGAGATCATCCTGATCCATCACACGCGCTGCGGCATGCTCGCCTTTACCGACGACTTGCTCAAGGCTGGTCTGGAAGGCGACCCGGCGGCCGAGAAGTTGCTGGGACAGGCGACGTCGCGTCCATTCATGAGCTGCAAGAAGTGCGCGTCGACCCCGACCCAGTTTCACGCCTTCCGCGGCCCGATCGAGCCGCTCGACGCGCCGCGCAGCGCGAAGCAAACGGAACGCCTCCAGTGGGACGTGCGCCGCGGAATGTCGTCAATCCTGAACCACCCCTGGATTCCGACCAGCGGGCCGGACGCGATGACTGTGCGCGGATTCATCTACGACGTGGACTCCGGCAAGCTCGAGGAAGTGAGTTATCCGGGGCCCATGGGATCGTTCGCCTGACGCGTCGAGCCCGAGTGTAGATGTCGAGTACCGTGGCCCGCGGCACGGTTGCTCGGCATCACGATCCGGCCCCCAGCTCGACTCGTCGAGTCGGCGCGCGTGGCCGTTTGCGGCGTCTCTACGCAGTGCGGTACAAGCGCGTGTGCCACCGAACCACGGCTTGCAGAGCAACGCGCCGCGTGAGACCCCATGAATACAGACGATGATTCCGACCGCCGATTCGTCCATTCACGACTTATCGACGCGACTCCAGAGCAAGTATTCCGCGCCTTCTCGCAGCCCGAGCGCCTCGCTCGTTGGTGGGGACCGGATGGGTTTTCCAGCACATTCGAGGCGTTCGATCTGCGACCCGGAGGATCCTGGCGATTCGTCATGCACGGACCGGACGGGACCAACTACCCTAACGCGAACGTCTTCAAGACCGTCGAGCCACCAAACCGAGTCGAGGTCGAGCACATTTCTGAGGACCACCACTTTGTTCTCAACGTCACGTTTGCCGGTCAAGGCAGCCAAACACTCGTCGGTTGGGAGCAAACGTTCGATACGGTGGAGCACAAGCAACTCGTCGCTCCCTGGGTCGAGCCAGCCAACGAGCAGAATCTTGATCGCCTGCAACGCGAGGTCGCGGGCGCCAACAAGTCACGTGCTGCCTAGCCCTTCGCTCCAGCCGACTTGCTACGGCTGGCTCCGCCAGCCTGCGCGAGCGGCTGAGCTCAAACGTTGAGCGTGACTAACTGAATAGGAGAATCGAAATGCCCACCAAGTATGTCGTCGTTTCAGGTGTTCTCTTCGGCGTGATAGCCGTTCTTCAAGCTGTGCGGGCTTGGTACCAATGGCCGGTGCATATCGGAAGTGTTGATATACCAGTGTGGGTTTCCTGGATTGCACTGGTGGTTACTGGCAGCTTGTGCGTGTGGGCATTTCGGCCCGAACACAAGTAGCACCGCCATGGGCAGCCCCTTTGTCGCGGTGCCGCCCAACAATGCGTTCGAAAACGGACGCTCGCAAGCGTGGCTTCGCACGCTTGCTCGCGCCATGCAATGCTGACGTTAGGCGCCTGTGAAGGCTTCGCGCCGAGGAGAAAGGGAACATGAGAAAACTAGTTGTAGGAGCCTTCCTGACTTTGGACGGCGTCATGCAGGCGCCCGGTGGCCCCGACGAAGACCGCGACGGCGGCTTCCAGCATGGGGGTTGGCTCGTCCCCTATTTTGACCAGAAGTTCGTAGAAATCATGACCGAATGGACCAAACGAGCCGGCGCGTTCCTGCTCGGTCGCAAGACCTATGAGATGTTCGCAGCTTCCTGGCCAAAATCCACTGACCCGGCAGACGAGATTGCTGCGGCTCTTAACACTCGCCCGAAGTTCGTCGCTTCCCGGACGCTAGACGCGACCAACTGGAACAATTCGCACCTGCTGAAGGGCGACATTTCCGAGGAAATTGCGAAGCTCAAGGCGCAGGATGGTGGCGAAATTCAGGTTCACGGCAGCAGCGATCTTCTCCAAACCCTACTCAAGCACAATCTTGTCGATACGCTGCGCATTTGGCAGTTTCCAGTGGTGATCGGAACTGGCAAGCGCCTCTTCGGAGTAGGCACAATCCCGGGCAGCTTTCGGCTTGTTGAAACACAACAGGCCGGAACCGGTGCTGTCTTGCACGTTTACGAGCGTGCTGGCGGCCTCACGTACGGCGAAGTAGAGGTCGGTCAGGAAACTGTAATCTTCGATTCGGACGCGGCGCACAAGTGATGCGTTACCAGCGCCAAACAACCGGTTGCAGCGAACGGCCCGCTGCGCGGCCCGCCGCTGAGCCGGGGCGTTGGGCATCAGGAGATAAACGTGGGTGACCCGTTAGAAACCTTGAAGGCCGAGCTTGAACGCTTCGGCGAGGCAAACGATGCCGCGACGAACGAGCGCCCTCGTCGCATGCTCAACATCACGCGCGACACCGGCCAATTATTGGCGGTGCTCGTGCGCGCTACCGCCGCGCGGCGGGTGCTGGAGATCGGCACGTCCAACGGTTACTCCACCCTCTGGCTAGCCGAGGCTGCAAGGGGGACCGGCGGCTCAGTCACTACCGTGGAATTCGCTGAATACAAGATCGGGCTCGCGTCGACCAACTTCGCGCGCTCCGGGCTTTCGCCGTTCGTCACGCTGGTTCACGACGACGCCGGTCGCCTTCTGGCGCGAAGTGGTCAGAGCGCATACGACTTGATCTTCCTCGATTCCGAGCGCCCGGAGTATCCCGGCTGGTGGCCTCACCTGCGTCGCGTTCTACGCCCAGGCGGTTTGTTGATCGTGGATAACGCGACGTCCCACGTGGAACAGATGGCTCCGTTCGTCGCACTGGTGAGGGCCGATCCCGAGTTCGCGACCTGCCTCGTTCCAGTGGGCAACGGCGAGTTTCTTGCCGTGAAGACGTCGCCGTGAGCCTGCTGCAGTTCGAGCGATACTTGTAGACTCCACCACATAGGCATTTGCCATGTACCGTCTTCACGGCTTCTGTCAGTCCGGAAACACGTTCAAGGTGGCGTTTCTTCTGCGCGCCCTCAAGCAACCGTGGGATCCAGTGTTCGTTGACTTCATGCGCGGCGCCACGCGTGATCCCCACTGGCGCGAAACAGCCAACGCAATGGGTGAGGTACCCGTACTTGACGATGGCGTTCGCCGCCTTACTCAGTCAGGTGTGATCCTCACCTACCTTGCCAAGAAGCATGGCGCGTTCCACGGCGCGGGCGAAGAGGAGCAGCAGGAAGTGCTGCGCTGGCTCTTTTTCGACAACCACAAGTTCACTAGCTATTACGCGACTTACCGCTTCATGAAGGCATTCGGTGCTACGGCGCCGGATCCTGCCGTAATGTCGTGGCTTCGAGGCCGGCTTGACAACGCGTTCACCATTGTCAACAAGCACCTGGAACATCGCGCCTTCATGGTCGGGCTTTCTCCCACGGTTGCCGATTTGTCCTTATGCGGCTATCTCTTTTATCCAGTCGAAGAGAGCGGTTACGAGGTTGCGGTTCGTTTTCCCCACATCAATTCCTGGCTGTCTCGCCTTCAAGCTGTTCCCGGCTGGGCAGACCCATATGAAGTCCTGCCCGGTGAACGCATCGCACCAAAGTGGTAGCGCGATGGCGACGCCCAACCTCTTGTTGCTGCGCACGGGCCTTCAGGTGTCATCGAGAGAGCCCGCGTAAGCTATGCCAAGGAACAGAACGCTAAAGGTTGTCGGTGGCATCGCTGCTTCGTTCATTGGTCTCGCCGGGACCATCATCTATCTGTCGGCAGCGCAAATAATTAGCTTGGGGATGGCGATACTAATGCTTGTTGCGTTGGTGGGGATTTACGTCGGATTCGGAATTCTAATCGCTGTCTATCGCTTGATAAGTAAGCTGGAATGAGCGTCGTACCGGTGCCGCATGGCCGAGCTGAAGAGCCGCAAGCAAACGTGGGGCCCAACCTCACAATGCACCGGACCGTCAACGGCCGTCTATGACTAGCCCTTCGATTTCTACCGAAGCCCTGTTCGTCGCCGTAGTGCTGGGCGTCGCCTCGATTTTCGTCTATACAGTGCTAACGATGGTTCCCGGCCGAGGGGATCCGCATCGAGGTAGATTCGGGGTCGTGGCGATGGTCCTCGTCTTCTGGTTGTTGGTACCTGCAGTTCTTGCGAGCCGAGGATTCCTCGATCAGTACTCGCCGCTCCCGGCACCGGGATTCGTTCTCGTCGGCTTGATTACGTTCGGCACCGTAATCTTGGCCCTTTCGGCCTTTGGTTCCCGATTGGCTGCCGGGATCCCTTTGGCCGGCCTGGTCGGCTATCAGGTCTTTCGCGTGCCCCTTGAATGGGTCCTGCACGAGCTTTATGCCGAAGGCGTGATCCCGGTCCAGATGACCTATGCCGGCCAAAATTTCGATTTCGTCACCGGTGTCCTTGCGGCAGCGCTGGGACTCTGGCTATTGACGGGTCACGGCACCGTATGGCTTGTTGCCGCGTGGAACATCATTGGCCTCGCTTTGCTTGTCAATATCGTCACGATCGCGATTCTCTCGACGCCGATGCCCTACCGTTACTTCATGAACGATCCGCCGAACCTGCTCCCGAGCACGTTCCCTTACGTTTGGCTTGCGACGTTCCTGGTTCAGGCGGCTTTGTTCGGCCATCTGTTGGTGTTCAGGTCGATCAGCCAAAAGCGTGGCTTCCCTTAACGCAGAATTGTTTCGGGACACGCATGCTGCGGTGACGGGGCGCTGTCAGACCGCTGCAAGACCGAGTCCGATCACAAGGAGACGCACATGAAATTCATGGTGATGGTGAAGGCAAGCAAGGAATCTGAAGCGGGCGTCATGCCGGACACGAAACTGCTCACCGCGATGGGCAAGTACAACGAGGACCTCGTGAAAGCCGGCATCCTCCTCGCCGGTGAGGGGCTCTATCCCAGTTCCAAGGGCGTGCGCGTCCGTTTTTCCGGGAGCAAGCGCACGGTGATTGCCGGGCCTTTCAGCGAGACCAACGAACTGGTGGCCGGCTTCTGGCTCTGGCAGGTGAAGTCCAAGGAAGAAGCCATCGAATGGCTCAAGCGCTGCCCCAATCCCATGCCCGGTGATTCCGAGATCGAACTTCGCCAGGTGTTTGAAGCGGATGATTTTGGCGCGGCGCTCACGCCGGAGCTGCGTGCGCAGGAAGAGCGCCTGCGCAACACCTCCGCGGGGAGTTAGGTTGGCGTGGCGGGCGGCGTAACTCTGCGTTAGGCTGCAAGTCATGATCTGCCCGAGTCGTCTTTTCGCAAGGGAGGCTTCATGCGATTAAACGTCATTGCTCTTTCTGTGGCATCCGCGCTGCTGTGGGGCGGCGCAATTCTCGTAGTCGCGACGGCAAACTTAATCTGGCCCGATTACGGCCGAGCTTTCCTTGAACTCGCTGCGGCGATCTACCCGGGCTACCAACCTCGCCCTTCCATCGGATCTATCGTGACGGGAACACTTTACGGATTGGTAGATGGCGCCATCGGGGGCGCCGTGTTTGCCTGGCTCTACAATTCACTGTCGCGCCGGTTCCCAGGCGCGGCAGCCTAGCTTCTAGCGCTTATCGTCATGGTTGTCCGTCAGACGGAACTGAACCCGTGACGCATGACAGGCCATTGAGCCGACACCTACCGGCGCGGCGCAATGGCGACCTTGGGCCGCTCATACAACAGGAGAACGCTCCATGCCCTCGAACCTTCCCATGCCCACAAGCCAACGCGTCGTCCAGGTCTGCCTCTTTCTCGTTGCGGCAATTGCAATGCTCGGCGGCACGCTCCAGATGTACCTGGGACAGCCCGACACGTCGCCCCGGCTCGACAACGTGCACCGCTTCATGGCAGGTGTGTACTTCTCCACCGGGCTCATCAACCTCTGGGCAGCCGCTACCATTCGCCGCCAGGGAACACTGGTATATCTATTGGCTCTCGGGGTACTTCTTGCCGGCGTCGGCAGGCTGGTGTCCATCAGCCAGGTAGGGCTGCCCGAACCAGCAGCGGTCTGGCTGGGCTACCTCATTCCCGAACTGCTGCTGCCCGTTGTCATCGCAGTGGCACACGCGGCCACCAATCGCAATGCGTCGCGAGCTGCAGAAGCAGCCTAACCTGCCGGGATGATGGGGAAAAGATTGCCATGAAGATGAATGCAATGATCGCTGGTGCATTGGGATTCGCCGTTGTCATGTTGAACCCTGCAGCCGCTGCCAACGCCGCCGAAATCAAGGTCATCAGCTCCGTCGGCGTGAGGGCGGCGCTGGAGGAGCTCAAGCCGCAATTCGAAGGCGCAACACAGCACAAGCTCACGCTCGCATTTGGCACCGCCGTTCCGCTCAAACGGCAGATCGAGGCCGGCGAGACGTTCGACGTTGTCATTCTCACACCCGCCTTGGTCGAAGACCTGGTCAAGCAAGGCAAAGTCGCGCCCGGCACGCAAAGCGACGTGGCCAAGGCCGGCATCGGCGTCGCCGGCCGCGCCGGTGCTGTCAAACCAGACATCGGCACCGCCGAGGCGTTCAGGCGCGCGCTCCTCAACGCCAAGTCGATTGTCTATTCCAAGGAGGGTCAGAGCGGGACCTACATGGCGAGCCTCATCGAACGCCTCGGCATCGCCGCAGAGATGAAGCCCAAGACCGTACTCGAAACCCGTTCAGGTCATTCCGCCATCGCCGTAGTGGAGGGCAAGGCGGAACTGGGCTTCGCGCTAATCAGCGAAATTCTGCCGGTCTCCGGCGCCGAGCTTGTGGGTCCGCTGCCGGCGGAGCTGCAGAACTACGTCGTGTTCACGGCGGGCATTTCGCCAAGTGCTCGAGATGCGGAGGCCGCCAGAGCCTTCATCAACTTCTTCACGACGCCATCGGCTCTGCCGGTTCTCAAGTCAAAAGGCATGGAGCCGCGATGACGCAAGCGAGGCTCATCGATCAATCTGCCACAGGTACATCGGAGATAGGTATGCCGAACTCCAAGCGCATCGCGGGTCTTGTTGGCCCCACTGTCGTGGCGCTGCTCGTGTCCGAATTCCCGCTTGTGCAACCGCATCTCTACGACGCCCAGATCCCGCCGGTCGTCTATCTCTCCGGTGTCTTGATGTTTGTCGGGGGCCTGGCGATCGTCCGCGCGCACAATCACTGGGCGCGTGACTGGACAGTGCTGGTCACGCTCTCGGGCTGGTTTGCCCTGCTTCTTGGCTTGTTTCGCATGTTTGCTGCGGGCCTCTACCAACGGGGCTCCGCGAACACCAGCACGAACGTGTTCATGGCTCTGGAGGGCCTGTTACTGCTTGCGGGGCTTATCATGACCTTCAAGGCATACAGCCGGGATGGTCAGCAGCCTGTGGGCGGAGCCGGACCGCAGGGGCCGGCCTGACTGCGGTTTGAAGCTGATGGCGCGCCGCCCATGAGCCGCTCGCACATCCTCGCCATCGTTTGCATCTGCGCGGCACTTGTCGGCTGTGCATCCACCAAGATAGAGACAAGTGGCTCTGTCCTGAAGGAGCCGCTTTGTCAGTCGAGTGCCGCGAGACTCTCAGTCCTGGTCTACTGGGGGCCGCAATGGCGTCCCGAGCAGAAGGAGCCGCCGCTTCGAGAAGCCGCGGCGTTGCGCGGAATTCAAGACTTCTTTGCCGGCGCCAACTGTGTCGCAAGCGTGAACATCCGCCGCCTGCCGGGCGAAGCATCGACGCACGCACCTTCCGATGAACAACTGCTGCGCTGGGCTTCCGCCGCGCCGCCGTCACCCGATAGAGTCCTGCTGATCGTCGTGCGCGAGTTGGGCCCGAAGCTACTCGTTGGCACCCCATTGCTGGTCGAAGGTGGCACCGAGGTCGTCGTCGACGTACGAGTACTGAACGTACGCACATCGGAGTCCATGGCGAACGTACGGACGCACTGGCAGAACGGGGGTCCCTTTGACATCAAGGGCGTCAAGACACTGGATCAAGACATGAGTGCTGCACTGCGCGTCACCTTGATGGCGGGCGCCCCTGCCAGATGAAGGCGGCTAACCCTCCCATCGAGCGGCCGCAGTCCCCCGGGGAGGAGATCGCGAACAGCGTTAGCCACGGCCTCGGCTTGCTGGCGGCGTTGGCTGCCTGCCCTTTTCTCCTCATAGCCGCTCACCAGAGTGGGGGCGTAACGGGAATCGTAGGCGCGAGTGTGTTCGCGACCACCATGGTGCTGCTGTATCTCACATCCGCGCTGTTTCACGCTTTGCCGGGGGGCCGCGCGAAGCGCGTATTCCAGATTCTCGATCACTCGGCGATCTACCTCCTGATCGCCGGGACATACACACCGTTTACCCTCGGTGTGCTCCGCGGCGCCTGGGGCTGGACGCTGTTCGGGCTCGTGTGGGGCCTGGCTGTCGTCGGTACGGTGCTGAAGACTCTCGGCGGCGTTCGCTACACGACGGTGTCGACGTGGGTCTATCTCGCGATGGGCTGGTTGATTCTCATCGCGGCCGATACGGCGTGGACTCTGCTGCCCAAGTGGGGGATCTTCTGGCTATTTGCGGGCGGTATCGCATACTCGGCGGGTGCTGTGTTCTTCATGGCGGAACGCATCAGGTACTTTCACTTTGTGTGGCACCTGTTCGTTGTCGCCGGCACCGCGTGTCACTTTGTCGCGGTTCTGCGGTACGCGGCCTGACCAGGCGCTGCACCCGACCGCCGGAAGCGGACTTGCCTGTCCGAGTCGTAGAATTGCCAAAGCGCAGCAACACAGGAGGCACCAATGAACCTGAAAGACGTACTGGCAGCCAAGGGCCACCGCGTAGTGACGGTGTCGGCAAAGTCGAGCGTCGCCGACGCGATCCGCGCCATGCACGCCGAAGAGGTCGGCGCGGTGATGGTGCCCGACGCAGAGGGATGCCCGGTCGGCATCTTCACCGAGCGCGACGTGGTGCGCATGTATGCCGGCGGCGACCGCGACTTCGACAAGCTGACGGTCGAGGCACGGATGACGTGCAGCTTAGTCGTCGGACGGCTTGCGATGTCGGCTGACGAAGCGCTGGGGCTGATGACCGAGCGCCGCTTCCGCCACCTGCCGGTGGTCGAAGATGGCAAGCTGCTCGGGCTGGTGTCGATCGGCGACCTGGTGAAGGAGAAGCTCAACGAAACCGCGCAAGAGGCGCAGGCGCTGCGAGCGTACATCGCTTCATAAGGGGTCGCGGAGGCGCGTCTCTTGGCGCGCCGCCACCAGGACCTTGGATTGCTCACGTTGCAAGAGCGCATTTCGTGACAAGTCATCAAGACCTTGTCCGTGACCAGTTCACCAGGCAGTCTGCACCGTTCTCGTCTGCTCCTGCGATAAATCGAGTCGGAGGCAAACACCATGAGCACTCCCGATAGCGACAAGGTCTTCGCCGGCGCAATTCCGCAGCTTTATGAAACGTACCTGGTTCCGTTGATCTTCGAACCCTATGCCGCGGATCTGGTGAACCGGCTGGCATCAAGATCTCTAACTCGCGTACTCGAGATCGCCGCCGGCACAGG
>Ga0184628_10000479_pt1 | contig 21740 bp, 27 predicted proteins | sample PLM4_5_b1_FD_133149 | JGI IMG/M metagenome (GOLD analysis project Ga0184628, IMG submission 133149) | Groundwater sediment microbial communities from an aquifer in East River, Colorado, USA - PLM4_5_b1 | ecosystem: Environmental > Terrestrial > Soil > Riparian zone | place: USA: East River... | reverse complement strand
TTCCAGCCCTCGGAGATGATGAAGATCGCGATGCCGCTGATGCTGGCCTGGTATTTCCATCGGCGCGAAGGCTCGATCCGGCTGCGCGATTTCGCGCTCGCCACGCTGCTGCTGGTGGTGCCCGTGCTGCTGGTGGCGCGCCAGCCCGACCTCGGCACCGCGCTGCTGATCGCCGCCGCAGGCTTCACCGTGATCTTCTTCGCCGGCCTGAGCTGGAAGGTGCTCGTCGGCCTGGGTTTGCTCGCGCTCGCCGCGCTGCCGCCGCTCTGGGGCGTGCTGCACGACTACCAGCGGCGCCGCATCCTCACGCTGCTCGACCCGAGTACCGACCCGCTCGGCTCGGGCTACCACATCATCCAGTCCACCATCGCCGTAGGCTCGGGCGGCGTTACCGGCAAGGGCTGGCTGAACGGCTCGCAGACGCACCTCGAGTTCATTCCCGAGCGCGCCACCGATTTCATCTTCGCCGTGTACTCCGAGGAATTCGGCCTGATCGGCAACGTCGTGCTGCTCGCGCTCTACGCGCTGCTCGTCGGCCGCGGCCTGTCCATCGCGGCGCAGGCGCCGACGCAGTTCACGCGCCTGCTCGCTGGCGCCGTGACGCTGATCTTCTTCACCTACGCCTTCGTCAACATGGGCATGGTGGCGGGGATCCTCCCGGTCGTCGGCGTGCCGCTGCCCTTCGTTTCCTATGGCGGCACCGCCCTCGCGACGCTCTATGTCGGCATCGGCATCCTGATGAGCATTTACCGGCACCGAACGCTGGTGCAGACGTAGTTGCTGCTTCGCAGCACGACCTTGAAATCGTGCTTCGCATCGTGAAATGCAGTGCCGCTAACTCATTGTAAATCCTTGTTTAAGTACCGTTTCACATCCCGCAATAGCGTTATTGCTGCGCGCCATGTGCTTGGCTATCGTCGGTCTCAGTTCATTCCACTCTCACCGACAAGGACCCCATGCACACGCGAGACCAGGAAATCGCCGCACTCAACAAGGACTGGGCCGAGAACCCGCGCTGGCAAGGCGTGAAGCGCGGCTACGGCGCCGAAGACGTCGTGCGGCTGCGCGGCAGCGTCAAGATCGAGCACACGCTGGCGCGGCTCGGTGCGGAGAAGCTCTGGAAGATGTGCAAGGAGCGGTCGTTTGTGAACTCACTCGGGGCGCTCACCGGCAACCAGGCCATGCAGCAGGTGAAGGCCGGTGTGCCCGCGATCTACCTCTCGGGCTGGCAGGTGGCGGCGGACGCCAACGACTCGCTCTCCATGTATCCCGATCAGTCGCTCTACGCGACGACCTCGGTGCCCACGGTGGTGAAGCGCATCAACAACGCGCTCGCGCGCCAGGACCAGATCCAGACGATGGAGGGCAAAGGCGAGGTGGACTGGTTCGCGCCGATCGTGGCGGACGCCGAGTCCGGCTTCGGCGGCGTGCTGAACGCCTTCGAGCTGATGAAGGCGATGATCGACGCCGGCGCCGCCGGTGTGCACTTCGAGGACCAGCTCGCGTCGGTGAAGAAATGCGGCCACATGGGCGGCAAGGTACTGGTGCCGACGCAGGAAGCCGTGCAGAAGCTCGTCGCCGCGCGCCTGGCGGCCGACGTGATGGGCGTGCCGACCGTGCTGCTGGCGAGGACGGATGCGGAAGCTGCCGACATCGTCACCACCGACGTGGACGAGAACGACAAGCCGTTCCTCACCGGCGAACGCACCTCCGAGGGTTTCTACAAGACGAAGAAGGGTTTCGAGCAGGCGCTGTCGCGCGGCCTGGCCTACGCCGAGGTCGCGGACATGGTGTGGTGCGAAACCGGCACGCCGGACCTGGCGTTCGCGCGCAGGTTCGCCGAGGGCATCCAGAAGAAATTCCCGGGCAAGATGCTCGCCTACAACTGCTCGCCCTCCTTCAACTGGAAGCGCAACCTCGACGACGCCACCATCGGCAAGTTCCAGCGGGAACTCGGCGCGATGGGCTACAAGTTCCAGTTCATCACGCTGGCCGGCTTCCACTCGCTCAACTACTCGATGTTCGATCTGGCGTACGGCTACGCGCGCGACAACATGAGCGCCTTCGTCGCGCTGCAGGAGAAGGAGTTCGCCGCTGCGGAGAAGGGCTTCACCGCGGTCAAGCACCAGCGCGAGGTCGGCACCGGCTACTTCGACCAGGTCACCCAGGTGGTTACCGCCGGCAAGGCCTCGACCACCGCGCTGCACGGCTCCACCGAGGACGAGCAGTTCTTCGGCGAAGACGCGCTCGCGCAGTCCAGGCAGGCGAAAAAGGCCGCCTGATGTGACGGTCCCGGCGAAGGTCGTCGCCATCCACGAGACGCGCCACGAGCGCGCCTCGGCGATCGCGCGCGCGATCCTCGCCGGCTTCGACAGGCACTATCGCCTCTTCCGCGAGGCCTCGGCGAGCGCGCAGACGCTCTTCGAGCGCGCCGACTGGCCCGCGCTGCGCGTTCTTGCCCGCGAGCGCATCCAGATGTACGACCAGCGCGTGCTGGAGGCGGTGGACGAGGTGCGCGCGCGCTTTCCCGAGGCCGAGCGCGACGAGTCGCTGTGGCCGGCGATCAAGCTGGCCTACATTCCTCTCCTGCACGAGCACCGGCAGCCCGAGTGCGCCGAGACCTTCTACAACTCGGTCGCTTGCGCGGTGCTGCACCGGCGCTACTACCGGAACGAGTTCATCTTCTGGCGCCCGGCCGTCGCGACCGAGCACCTGGAGGGCGACGAGCTGGCGTACCGCAGCTACTATCCGCTGCGCAAGGGCCTGCGCCGGACGCTCGCGGCGATCGTGCGCGGTTTCGGCCTCGCCAACCCCTGGGAGGACCTGCACCGGGACTTGAGGAGCGTGCTGCGCGCCGCGCGCGCGCGCTTCCCGCGCCCAGCGCGCGCGCGACCCAGCCTGCAGATCCAGGTACTGGGGTCGCTCTTTTTCCGCAACAAGGCGGCCTACGCGGTCGGCAAGATCGTCAACGGCAGCGAAGAGGTGCCGTTCGCAGTGCCGATCCTGCAGAACGAGCGCGGCGCGCTGTACCTCGATGCGCTGCTGCTGGACGCCGACCGGCTGATCATCCTGTTCTCGTTTGCGCGCGCCTATTTCTTCGTCGACATGGAAGTGCCGGCGGCGTACGTCTCGTTCCTGCGCCAGCTGATGCCGAGGAAGCCGCGCGCCGAGATGTACATGAGCGTGGGGCTCGCCAAGCAGGGCAAGACCATGTTCTACCGCGATCTGTTCTACCACCTGAAGCACTCGTCGGACAATTTCGTCGTCGCGCCGGGCATCAAGGGCATGGTGATGCTCGTGTTCACCCTGCCGTCCTTCCCCTACGTGTTCAAGGTGATCCGCGACCGTTTCGCGCCGCCCAAGGAGATGGACCGCCAGACGGTGAAGGACAAGTACCAGCTGGTGAAGTACCACGACCGCGTCGGGCGCCTGGCCGACACGCTCGAGTATTCGCTGGTGGCGCTGCCGCTGGAGCGCTTCGAGGCGGCGCTGCTCGAAGAGCTGAAGTCGGAGGCCGCCTCCAACATCGAGATCGAGGGCGATCGCGTCGTCATCCGCCACGTATACATCGAGCGGCGCATGCAGCCGCTCAACCTGTACCTCGCGGAGGCCGGCGCGGACGGCGACGCGGCGCGCATGCGCCAGGCGCTGCACGAGTACGGCTACGCCATCAAGGAGCTCGCCGGCGCCGGCATCTTCCCCGGCGACATGCTGCTGAAGAACTTCGGCGTCACGCGCCACAACCGCGTCGTGTTCTACGACTACGACGAGATTGCCTACATGATCGACTGCAATTTCCGGCGCATCCCGCCGCCGCGCTCGATCGAAGACGAGATGTCGGCCGAGCCCTACTACTCGGTGGGCCCGCACGACGTGTTCCCCGAGCAGTTCGCCCATTTCCTGGTGAGCGACCCGCAGGCGCGCGAGATCTTCCTCGAGCGCCACGCCGACCTGATGGACCCCGAATTCTGGGCCGGCAAGCAGGCGCAGTTGCGCGACGGCGCGCATGAAGACGTCTATCCCTACCCGGAGGAAATCCGCTTCAAAAGGTAGGGTGGGCCAACGGCCCACCGGGCGGTGGGCCGTTGGCCCACCCTATGCCTCGTCGATGACCACGCGTTTCTGGCGCGACTTCAATCCTGCCTCGATGCGCACGTTGCGCTTCGGCACCTTGTAGTGCTGCGCCAGGAACTCCACCAGTGCCTGGTTGGCTTTGCCGTCGACCGCTCTCGCCGCCAGCCTGACCTTGATGCGTTCGCCATGCCGCCCGGCGAATTCCGTGCGCGAGGCGCCCGGCTGCACGTGCAACTCCAGTACCAGCCGCCCGCTCAGAACAGCCCCCCCGCCGCGCCGCGCAGATGCGCGAGCGCGATCAGCGCGATCTGCAGCAGCACCAGCAGCACCAGCGGCGAGAGGTCGACGCTGCCGAGCAGCGGAATCACGCGGCGCAGCGGCCGCAGGAAGGGTCGCGTCATGGCGTCGAACAGCGGCTGCACCGGCGAATGCGGGTTCACCCAGGACAGCACTGCCTGCACGATGACCGCGAAGATGAGGATGTAGAGGCTGTAGCGCGCGAGGTCGAACGCCGCGCCCACCAGCAGCACCGCGATCATGCGCCCGGGCTCGTTGCCCAGCCCGCCGCCGGCGATGGCGCCGAGCAGGTAGAGCGCGAGCGCCTGCAGCAGCAGCGCGGCCAGCAGCGTGGCCAGATCGAGCCCGGCGAGCGGCGGAATCACCTTGCGCGCCGGCCGCACGACCCAGTTGCTGCCCGCGATGATGAATTCGCCGACCGGATTGCGGAACGGCACGCGTAGCCACTGGAAGTGAAAGCGCGCAAGCAGCAGGAAGACGAAGAAACTCGCCACCACCTCGACGAGCAGCTGGCCGATCTGGACGAGCATCAGTCCTTGCCCAGGAGGTCGCCCATCTCACCCGCGCGGCGGCTGGCGGCCGCAACGGCGCGCCGGAATTTCTCGGCGAGCCGCTCCTGCTCGAACACCTTCAGTGCGGCCTCCGTAGTGCCGCCTTTGGAAGTGACGCGCTCGCGCAGCACGGCAGGCGGTTCCTTGCTGCGGGAGGCGAGCATGGCCGCGCCAAGTGCGGTCTGCAACGCGAGCTTTATCGACACCTGCGCCGACAAGCCGAGCACTTCCCCGGACTTCGCCAGCTGCTCGATGAGCCAGAACACGTAAGCCGGCCCACTGGCGGAGACCGCGGTGACCGGGTCGAGCAGCCACTCCTCCTGCAACCAGACGACGGACCCCACCGCACCGAGGATGCGCCCGGCGCGGAGCTTCTCCGCCGCGCTGACCCCGGGCGGGGCGTACAGACCGGTGATGCCGGCGCCGATCAGCGCGGGCGTATTGGGCATGCAGCGCACCAGCTTCGCGTGGCCACCGAGCCAGCGCGAGAGGTCCTGCAGGCGGATGCCTGCGGCGATGCTGATGACCAGCTTGCCGCGCAGGCTGCCGGCGAGGGGCGCGGCGGCCGCGCGCATGTCCTGCGGCTTCACCGCGAGGAGCAGTGTATCCGCCGCGGCCGTGCGCGCATCCGGCGCGGCGCTGGCGCGGATTCTGAAACGGGCAGCGAGCTTCCTGCGCGCCGCCGCCACCGGCTCGACCACCGAGATGGCGCCCGGCTTCACCCCGCGCTCGAGCAGGCCGCCGATCAGCGCGTTGGCCATGTTGCCGCCGCCGATGAAGGCCAGCCTCACGCCGCGTCCTTCACCTTCTGTCGTTCGCCGAAGATTGCCGTGCCGATCCTCACCATCGTCGAGCCTTCGGCGATGGCAGCCTGCATGTCGTCCGTCATGCCCATCGACAGCGTGTCCAGCGGCAACCCGCCCTGCTTCAGGGTTTCATAGAGCTCGCGCACCTCGCGAAAGCGCGCGCGCTGCAGCTGCTCGTCGTGTGTGGGCTCCGGCACGGCCATCAATCCCCGCAGGCGCAGCCTCGGCAGCGCGGCCACCGCCTGCGCCAGAGCCGCGACCTCGCCCGGCGCGACACCGCTCTTCGAGGTTTCGCCCGAAACGTTGACCTGCACCAGCACGTCAAGCGGCGGCAGGGTTTCCGGGCGCTGTTCGCACAGGCGCCGTGCGATCTTTTCCCGCTCAATGGTGTGCACCCACTGGAAGCGCGCGGCAACCAGGCGCGTCTTGTTGCTCTGCAGAGGACCCACCAGGTGCCATTCGATCGGCAGGCGGGCGAGCGCGTCCATCTTGTCGAGGGCTTCCTGCACGTAGTTTTCGCCGAAAGCGCGCTGCCCCGCGCCAAACGCCTGCTCGATGAGCGCCGGCGCATGGGTCTTTGACACCGCGAGCAGGACCACCGCCGCAGGGTCGCGACCCGCCGCGCGCGCGGCACCGGCGATGCGGACTTTCACAGCTTGCAAGTTGTCGGGGATTGACCTCATACTTTGCCCATCCGTCTTGCGGGGATTGTAATGGATCTCACTGAATTGCTTGCGTTTGTCGTCAAGAACAAGGCTTCCGACCTGCACCTGTCCTCGGGCCTGCCGCCAATGGTCCGGGTGCACGGCGACGTCAAGCGCATCAACGTGCCGGCCCTGGAGCACAAGGACGTGCACGGGATGATCTACGACATCATGAACGATGGCCAGCGCAAGTTCTACGAAGAGAACCTGGAGTGCGACTTCTCCTTCGCGGTGCCGAACCTGGCGCGCTTCCGCGTAAACGCCTTTGTGCAGCAGCGCGGCGCCGCCGCCGTGCTGCGCACCATCCCGACCAAGGTGATGTCTCTGGAGGAGCTCAAGTGCCCGAAGATCTTCACCGAGATCTCGGAGTACCCGCGCGGCATCGTGCTGGTGACCGGGCCCACGGGTTCGGGCAAGAGCACCACGCTGGCGGCCATGGTCAACCACATCAACGAGAACGAGGAAGGCCACATCCTCACCATCGAGGACCCGATCGAGTTCGTGCACGAGTCCAAGAAGTGCCTGATCAACCAGCGCGAGGTCGGTCCGCACACGCTGTCGTTCTCCAACGCGCTGAGGAGCGCGCTGCGCGAGGACCCCGACTCGATCCTGGTGGGCGAGATGCGCGACCTGGAGACCATCCGCCTCGCGCTGACCGGCGCGGAAACGGGACACCTGGTGTTTGGCACGCTGCACACCTCCTCGGCGGCGAAGACCGTGGACCGCATCGTGGATGTGTTCCCGGCGGCGGAAAAGGAGATGGTGCGCGCGATGCTCTCCGAATCCCTGCGCGCGGTGATCTCGCAGACGCTGCTCAAGACCAAGGATGGCGCCGGACGCGTCGCGGCGCACGAGATCATGATCGGCACCCCGGCGATCCGCAACCTGATCCGCGAGAACAAGATCGCGCAGATGTATTCCGCCATCCAGACCGGCGCGCAGATCGGCATGCAGACGCTGGACCAGACCCTGCAGGACCTGGTGCGGCGCAACGTGGTGTCGATGGGCGAGGCGCGCGGCAAGGCGTCGAACAAGGATAACTTCGCAGGCTGAGCGCAGTCGCGCCGGCCAGGAGGCAAGCATGGAACGCGAACAAGCAACGAAGTTCATGTACGACCTGCTGCGGGCCCTGGTGGGCAAGAAGGGCTCGGACCTGTTCATCACCACCGGCTACCCGCCGGCGATGAAGATCGACAACAAGATGACCCCGGTGTCGCAGCAGGGGCTCACGCCGCAGCACACCGCGATGCTCGCGCGCTCGATCATGAACGACAAGCAGGCGGCCGAGTTCGAGTCGAAGAAGGAGTGCAACTTCGCCATCAACCCGGCGGGCATCGGCCGTTTCCGCGTCAACTGCTTCGTGCAACAGGGCTACGTCGGGATGGTGCTGCGCGTGATCACCACCACCATTCCCAACTTCGAGGACCTGAAGCTGCCGCCGGTGCTGAGGGACGTGGCGATGACCAAGCGCGGCCTGGTGCTTTTCGTCGGCGGCACCGGCTCGGGCAAGTCGACGTCCCTCGCGGCGATGATCGGCTACCGCAACGAGAACTCGCACGGCCACATCATCACCATCGAGGACCCGGTGGAGTACGTGCACCCGCACAGGAACTGCATCATCACCCAGCGCGAAGTGGGCGTGGACACCGACTCCTGGGAAGCGGCGCTGAAGAACACCCTGCGCCAGGCGCCCGACGTGATCCTGATCGGCGAGATCCGCGACCGCGAGGTGATGGAGCACGCCATCGCCTTCTCCGAGACCGGCCACCTGTGCCTGGGCACGCTGCACGCCAACAACTCCAACCAGGCAATGGACCGCATCATCAACTTCTTCCCGGAAGAGCGGCGCCAGCAGCTGCTGATGGACCTGTCGCTCAACCTGAAAGCGGTGATCTCGCAGCGCCTGATCCCGATGAAGGAAGGCCGCGGCCGCGCCGCGGCGGTGGAGGTGCTGCTCAATTCCCCGCTGATCTCGGACCTTATCTTCAAGGGCGAAGTGCACGGCATCAAGGAGATCATGAAGAAGTCGCGGGAACTCGGCATGCAGACCTTCGACCAGGCGCTCTTCGACCTGTACGAGCAGGGCCGCATCGGCTACGAGGACGCGCTGCGCTTCGCCGACTCGACCAACGAGGTGCGGCTGCAGATCAAGCTGCACGGCAAGGAAGCCAAGGACCGCGACCTGACCAAAGGCATCGAGCACCTGGACATCGTCTAGCGTGGCGAGGATCCTCGGCATTCTCCTCATCGTCGCCGGCACCGCGGGCCTCGCCTACGGCGGTTTCAGCTTCCTCAAGGACTCGCGCGACGTGAAGCTGGGGCCGATCCAGCTCTCGGTGAAGCAAACGGAGACGATCAACGTGCCGGTGTGGGCCGGCGTCGCCGGGATCGCCGCCGGCGCCTTGCTGCTGCTCCTGGGCGGCCGCAAGTAGCGGCGCGCGGCGCCGGCAACATCGGCTGATGCGGGCCGTCAAGCTCTGGCTCGCCGCCCTCGCCGCGCTGGGCGCTCTGGCGCTCCTCGCCCTCGGCCTCGCGCTTTACTTCTACCTCTCCCCGCAGTTGCTGGTCAGCCGCGCGCTCGACTACGAGCGCGGTCTCGCCGGCCTGGTGCGCAAGGAAGCGGACCTCCCAGGCGGGCTGCGCTACGTGTATCTGGAGGGCGGCCGCGGCGAGCCGCTGCTGCTCCTGCACGGCTTCGGCGCCAACAAGGACAATTTCGTGCGCGCGGCCAAGTACCTCACGCCGCGCTACCGCGTGATCATCCCGGACCATATCGGCTTCGGTGAATCGTCGAAGCCGGCGAAAGCCGACTACTCCGCGCGCGCGCAAGCCGACAGGTTGCGCGCCCTGGCGCGCGGCCTCGGCGTCTTCAAGGTGCACCTGGGCGGCAACTCGATGGGCGGCCATATCGCCCTCGCCTACGCTGCGCTCTACCCGAAGGAAGTCGCGAGCCTGTGGCTGCTCGCCCCCGCGGGCTTGTGGAGCGCGCCGCCGAGCGAGATGCGCAAGCGCATCGCGCAAGGCGGCAGGAACCCGATGATCGTGACCAACGAGGAGGAGTTCGCGCAGCTCGTCGCGGCAGTCACGGCGGTGCCGCTGCCGATCCCGCGCCGCTTTCTCGACGTGCTGGCGCAGGAGCGCATCCGCAACCACGAACTGGAGCGGCGCATCTTCAAGCAGCTCGCGGAGGATTCCATCGAGCAGCGCGTACGCGGCCTGGCGACGCCGGCGCTGATCGTCTGGGGCGCCCAGGACCGGGTGCTGCATCCCGCCAGCGCCGGGATCCTGCAGATGCTGCTCACGCGTTCGGAGGTCGTCCTGATGCCGGAAGTCGGGCATCTGCCAATGCTGGAGCAGCCCGAAAGAAGCGCCCTGGAGTACCTGCGGTTCCGCTCAACGCTGTAGAGTGGGCGATTGCATGAATGACGAGAAGATCAAGGTGCGTGTCACCTCCACCGGCCAGACCCTGGACGTGGTGGTGTTCAGCAAGCGCCCCGAGGTGATCACGGTGGTCCTGGGCGAGGGCCTGCACAACGTGCGTTGCTCGCTGACGCCGACGCGCAACGGCTTCGCTTACTCAGGGAGCGCAATGGGGCGCGAGATCGTCTATGAACGCAGCCAGGCGCAGGTGAAAGCCGACATCGAGCGGCTGGACCCGCGCCTGAAAGATTCCCGGCGGCGATAACCACCAACCCATGAAAGGGGAACAGCGATGACCCTATGCCCGATTGCCCTGGTGGCCGGATGCAAGAAGTGCCCGGCCTTCTCCGTGTGCCCGCTGAAGAGCGTGATCGGCGACTACAAGGAGCCAGAAGAATCAAAGGGGCAGCAACAGGCGCAGAAACCGAAAAGCTAGTTGCGGCAGCCAGTCAAGCGCATGCACGCGCGCGCCGCTACGCGGCGCCGATGATTCGCGACGCCAGAGCTCCATGGACTACCGCTGCCCGCTTTGCGGCGCCAATCTTGGAAAGCGCAAATTGAGTCAGGCCGTCGTGGCCCGGATGGAGGTCGATTGTTCGCACTGCAAGGACACCATCCGCGTCAATGTCCACCGGGCAGAGGCGATCCTCGTGCTGCTGGATTTCGGGGCGATCGTGGTACTCGCCGCGTTGGCTTACTCGTTCCAGAGTCAGAGCCTGGCGCTTGCCGCGTTTGGCGCTGCAATGGCGGGCGCGCTGGCATTGCCTGTGCTCGAGCATACCTACCTTAGAACCTGGCCGCGTTATGCCAAGCGCTAGGTCCGGTTGCTCCCCGCCACGATCCTGAACTCGTACAGCCGGCACTCGATCGGCCCGTTGAATAGCGGCGTGCGCCGCGCGGTCTGCAGCCGGATCAGCTTCTCCATCCTGCGATCCGCCGTGAAGAAGAAGCAATTCCACCCGGCGAAGTTCTTCTTCAGCGCATCGCCCAGCTTCGGGTAGAAGCGCGCGAGTTCCTCGCTCTCGCCGATCCGTTCTCCGTAAGGCGGATTGGCGATCATCACGCCCGACGCCGCCGGCGCGTTGCGCGACAGCACGTCGCTTGCCTCCAGCGTCACCCAGCGCTCCACCCCGGCAGCCGCCAGGTTGCGCCGCGCCACGTTGAGCGAACGCGCGTCGGCATCGCTGCCGAAGAGCTGCAGCTGCGGCCCCTTCAGCGCCGGCTGCGCTGCCTCCTCGCGCAGATCCTTCCACAGCTTCGCATTGAACGAGTCCAGCTTCTCGAAGCCGAAAACCCGCTTCAGTCCCGGCGCGCGAGCGCGCGCCATCGCCGCCGCCTCAGACAGCAGCGTGGCCCCGCCACACATCGGGTCGAGCAGCGGCTCATCGAACTTCCAGCCCGAGAGCATCACGATCCCCGCCGCCAGGTTCTCGCGCAAAGGCGCCTCGACGATGTCCGCGCGCCAGCCGCGCTTGAAGAGGGCCTCGCCCGACGTATCGAGATAGAGCGCGCCGCGCTTTTCCTCCAGGAACACGTGCACGCGCACGTCCGGATCGGTGCGCTCCACGTTCGGCCGGCGCCCTACGTCGTCGCGGAAGCGGTCGCAGACCGCGTCCTTCACGCGCAGCGTGACGAACTCGAGGCTCTTTACCGGGCTCTTCTGCGCGGTGACGTAGACGCGCAGCGTGCGATTCACGTCGAAGAGGGAAAACCAGTCCACGCCGCGCGCCGCCGCGTAGATCTCCTCTGCGGACTGGTACTCGAACTCCGCCACCCGCCACAGCACGCGCGACGCGATCCTCGACCAGAGGTTCGCGCGGTAGCAGGTCACCCAGCTGCCGGAAAAGCCCACGCCGCCCTGCGTGGCTTCGGGCGCCGCCACGCCGAAGGACTTCAGCTCCCCGGCAAGCAGCGCTTCCAGCCCCCTGGGGCAGGAAGCGAAGAAAGCCTCAGGTTGGCTTGAAGACGACAAGGAAGACGGCGGCGAACAGCACCACGGTCGGGAACTCGTTGAACCAGCGGAACCAGACGTGGGACCGGGCATTCCTGCCGGCGCGGAAGTCGAGCATCAGCCTGCCGCACCAGGCGTGATAAACGATCAGCGTGGCCGTCAGCGCGAGCTTGGCGTGCAGCCAGGCGCCGGAAAAGCCATAGCCCAGCCACAGCCACAGGCCGCAGGCGATGGTCAGCACGGCGCCGGGGGTCATGATCCCCCAGAAGAGCTTCCTCTCCATGATCTTGAAGCGCTCCTGCGACAAGGAATCCTCCGCCAGCGCGTGATACACGAACAGGCGCGGCAGGTAGAACAGCCCGGCGAACCAGGTCACCATGAACACGATGTGCAACGCCTTCACCCAGAGCATGTCAGGTCAGCAGCCTTCTGCGCGTGAGTACCACGGCGAGATAGAAACCGCCGACAGCATAGGCGAGGAGCACGCCCAGGTGCAGCAGGATCGACTGTGGGATCTCCCCCAGCAGCAGCGGCCGCGCCAGCGCCACCCCGTGGGACAGGGGCAACAGCTGCGCCGCCAGCTGCACCACTGCAGGCAGCTGGTCGGCGGGGAAGAAGACGCCCGACAGCATCATCATCGGCGTCAGCACCAGCGTCATGTAGTAGCTGAAGAAGTCGTAGCCGGTGGCGAGCGCGTTGATTGACAGGCCGATGCCGGCGAAAGCGAGCCCCACCAGCGCCACCACCGGGATGGCGCCCAGCGCAAGCGGCGAGGCGGCAAAACCGAACGCGGACACCACCACCAGCATGCAGACTCCCGCGGCGAGCGACTTGGTCGCCGCCCAGGCCCACTCGCCTGCCAGGATGTCTTCCAGCGTCATCGGCGTATTCAGGATCGCTTCCCAGGTCTTTTGCATGTGCATGCGCGAAAACGCCGAATAGAGAGACTCGAACGTGGCGGCGAACATGCTGGAAGAGGCGAGAAAGCCGCCGGCGAGGAACGCGAAGTAGCTGGTGCCGCCCATGTTGCCGAGCAGCGACCCCAAGCCGTAGCCCAGACCAAACAGGAAGATCAGCGGATCCGCGAGGTTGCCGAGAATGGACGGAATCGCGAGCTTGCGCCACACGAGGAAATTGCGGCGCCACACGGCGATGAAGCGCAGGCTCATGGCCCTAGTCGCGCAGGTCGCGCCCGGTGAGTTTCAGGAACAGGTCTTCCAGGTTCGCCGGGCGATGCAGGTAGGCCAGTTCGTGCTGGCCGCGCAGCGCGCCGATCACCGGCTCTACGTCTGCGGCATAGCAGAACACCGTCTCCCCGGCCCGCTCGACGCGCGGCGCGAGGTTCTTCGCGTGCTCCATCCACAGCTCGACACCGCTACCGTGCACCTCGACCACCTGCGGCTCGATGTGGTCCGCGATCAGCGTGCGCGGCGTCCCCTGCGCGATGATGCGCCCGTGGTCCATGATGGCGATGCGCGAGCAAAGGCGCTCCGCTTCTTCCATGAAATGCGTGGTGAGGATCAGCGTCTTTCCCTCCTGGCGCAGCTGGCGCAGCCGCTCCCAGATCAGGTGCCGCGCCTGCGGGTCGAGCCCCGTGGTGGGCTCGTCCATGAAGATCAGTTGCGGATCGTTCACCAGCGCGCGCGCCAGCGTCAGGCGCCGCTTCATGCCACCCGAGAGCGTCTGGATGCGCGCGTCCGCGCGCCCGCCCAGACCGGCGAACTCCAGCAGCTGCGGAATGCGCGCCTGGATGTTGCGGTCCTGCAGGCCGAAGTAGCGGCCGTAGACCACCAGGTTTTCGGCCACGGTGAAGTCCGGATCGAGATTGTCGAACTGCGGCACCACGCCCACGCGCTGGCGCGCGACGCGCGCTTGCGCTGGGACGTCGTGCCCGAGCAAGCGGATCGTCCCAGCGCCCGGCTCGAGCAGGCCGAGGCACAGCTTCAGCGTGGTGGTCTTGCCGGCGCCGTTGGGTCCCAGCAGGCCGAAGCATTCGCCCGAGGCCACCTCGAAGTCCACGCCGGCTAGCACCTCGGCAGCGCCGTAGGACTTGCGCAGGCCTTTCACCGTGAGGCTCATTTCCAGTTTCCCGTCACGGCAAGCTTCAATTCCGGCAGTTTGCGATGGAAGAAATGGTCCGCGCCGGGCACCACCAGCACATGCAGGTCCTGCGGCCCTGCCCATGCGAGCACCACGGCGAGCGGTATCGTGACGTCCAATTCGCCATGGATGACGAGGGTGCCCGCGGGGACCGGCGGCAGCGCGAAACTGGTCACGGCTGCGCCGACCAGCACCATGCGCTCGGACTTCACCTTTGCGCCGAGTTTCGCCGCCATCGCCGCGCCGAAGGAAAATCCGGCCAGCACGGGATTCTCCGCCTTGGCGTGCGCGAGCACTGCGGCGAGGTCCTCGGGCTCGCCTCTTCCCTCGTCGTGCTTGCCTTCGCTCCCGCCCACGCCGCGGAAGTTCGGCCGCCAGGCGGCGTAGCCGAGCTCCACGAAAGCCCGCGCCAGCGTCTGCACCACCTTGTTGTCCAGCGTGCCGCCGAAGAGCGGGTGCGGATGCGCGATGAGCGCAACGCCGCGCGGCGTCCCCGCGGGCTCGTCCACCGCGCACTCAATGCGGCCCGCCGGTCCGGCGACCGTCTCGCGCCGCGTACCGGCGCGCATCAGATCCTCAACCGCTCGACGGTGCGGCCGTGCCTGAGGTGTTCCTCGATGATCTCGTCAATGTCGGCGCGGTCGACATAGGTGTACCAGACCGCGTCCGGGTACACGACCACGCAGGGGCCTTCCTCGCAGCGGTCGAGGCACCCGGCCTGGTTGATGCGCACTTTGCCTTCGCCCGCCATGCCCAACTCCTTGACGCGCTGCTTGGCGTAGTCGCGCATCGCAGAGGCGCCCTTGCCGTTGCAGCAGGGCCGCTGCTCGGCGGCGTCGCGCTGGTTGCAGCAGAAGAAAACGTGGCGCTCGTAGTACGACATGGGGGGCGCATTCTACCCGAGGCCATTGTCCCGGCGCCGCCCCGCCAGGTGAATGAGGAAGCCGGTGGCCACGAAAGGCCACAGCGTGGCCAGCAGCCGCGTGAGACCGTTGAAATTGAGGAAATGCCCCTGCTGCCAGAATTTCAGCATCGCGGCCATGTAGGGATTCTGCGGCGCAAGGTTGACCAGTATCGCGGCCGCCATCAGCAGCACTGCCGCCAGGGTGAGCCGCGCCAATCGCGGCAAGGCCACCGCGAGGAGCGCCACCGCCAGTCCCGCCGCCAGCCCCTGCAGCGCGCCCGGTGTCAGCCAGTCGAATCCGTCCTGGGCGCGCAGGATGACGGAAAAGGCGAACGTCTTGATGGCTAGCGCGATGCACACGAGCGCCACCACCATCGCGCGCACCGGCGCGCGGGGGGCGGCGATCGCCGACACCAGCAGCGCCACGGCGGCGAGGTTGGCGGCGGCGGTCACCGCTTCGATGGCGACGAACAGCTCCGGCGCGCGCGCCGGGCCGGCCGGCCATTGCAGCAAATCCCGCAGGTCGCCGACGCCGAACAGGAGCATCGCGGGATTGAGCTGGGTGAACAGCCACAGGCCGAGCAGCGTAAGTCCAAGATCGGCCTGCGCACCGGGCAGCAGTGCGCGCGCGCGCCACTCGCGCAGAGGCTGCTCCCAGGGCGCCGCGCGCAACCCGGCGAGCGCCCCGGCGAGCACTCCGGCGGCATTGCATAGCAGGTCGAGGCTGGAGGGGGTGCGCACAGGCAGGTAGCTCTGCGCGGCTTCCATCAGGAGCGAGAGGCCGGCACCGAGCAGCGCCGAAGCCAGGACCGCAGCCGCCCCACCCAGCCTCGGACGCAGCGCGAGCACGGCGAGCAGCCCTAACACCGCGTAACCCAGAACGTTGGAAATGACGTCGAACCAAAGGGTGTGGCGCGGCCACGGCGCGGCGAAGAACTCAAAGGGCGACCCACCGTGCTCGCGCCACCCGGTGAGCGGGTAGAGCGACGCATAGATGACCAGCGCCAGGTAGACGATGAACAGGAGTCGCGCGAGCGGTGAGCCGCGCACGCCGGCCTACGCGGGGTGCGGGTGCGCCGGCTGCGAGGCGAGCGACCCGAGCACCATGCCGACGATGGCGAAGGCTAGGCCCACGAACTGCGTTGGCCAGAGCCCTTCGGGCGCGATCGCCTCCGCCAGCAGCCAGCTAGACAGGCCGAGCAGGATCGACGCCATCGCGCCGGCGGCGGTGGCGCGCGTCCAGAACAATCCCGCCACCAGCGGTACGAATGCGCCGGCCAAGGTCACCTTGTAGGCGTTCTGCACCATCTCGTACATGGTGCTCTTGGAGTTCAGGCCGAAGAGCAGCGCCGCCAGCGTGAAGCACACCAGGACGATGCGCAGCGTCAAGAGGAACTGCCGGTCGCTCATGCCGGGATAGAAGGGCCGCAGCACGTTCTCGGTGAACAGCGCCGTGGGCGCGAGCAGCGCCCCGGAAGCCGTCGACAGGATCGCCGAGAGCAGCGCGCCGAAGAAGATCACCTGCGCCCACACCGGCACGCGGTCGCGGATGAAATGCGGCAGGATGAACTGGATCTCGCGCGCGTCGTCCGACTTGAACAGCTGCGCCAACTGCGGGTCCATCACCAGCGCGGCATAGGCGATGAACACGGGCACGAAAGCGAACAGGAAGTACGCGACGCCGCCGATCAGCGTGCCCCGCACCGCGGTCGCTTCGTTCTTTGCCGAGGTGACGCGCTGGAATACGTCCTGCTGCGGGATCGAGCCGATGGCGAGCGTCGCCCACGCCGCGGCGAACGCTAGCCACTCCTTGCTGCCGCCCTCAGGCCAGAAACTGAACTTGCCGGCCTCGGCGGCCGCCGCGATCACCTTGCCCGTGCCGCCCGCCATGTCCGCGACCAGCAGCGCGATGATCCACAGGCCGACGATGATGATCACGGTCTGGAACAGGTCCGTCCACGCCACTGACCACATGCCGCCCCAGATGGTGTAGCCCAGCACGATCGCGGCGCCGAGCAGGATGCCCTCGTTGAGACTGAGCGCCCCGCCGGAAAGCACGGCGAACACGAGGCCGAGCGCGGTGAGCTGCGCCGAGGTCCAGCCCAGGTAGGACGCCGTGATGGCCACGCTGGTGATCACCTCGACCGGCTTGTTGTAGCGCTTTCTGTAGAAATCGCCGATGGTGAGCAGGTCCATGCGGTAGAACGCGCGCGCGAAAAACAGCGCCACGAACACCAGGCAGAAGGAGGAGCCGAAAGGATCGGCCACGATGCCGCGCAGGCCGTCGCGCGCGAAAGTCGCCGACACCGAAAGTACGGTCTCGGCGCCGAACCAGGTGGCGAATACCGTGGTGACGGTCATGTAAAGCGGCAGGCGCCGCCCCGCGACCAGGAAGTCCTTGGAGTTGGCAACGCGCTTCGCCGCCCACAGGCCGATCGCGATGGTGACCATCAGGTAGGCGACCACGGAAGCGATCAACATGGCGCAGGATACTAGATCAGAACTGGCTTACCGCGAGCAGCACGGCGAGCGCCGCGAGCACCGCGAGGAGCGCGCCGAGCAGGTCGTTGCGGCGCGCGCTCTCCTCGACCTGGCGCTGCATCGCCTCTTGCAGGGCGCCCATTGGGTCCTCGGCGAGAAGCCGGTGCAGCAGGCGCGGCAATTGCGGCAGCGTCGCCGCCCAGTAGGGCGCCTCCTGCCTGAGGGTCCTCACCAGGCTGCGCCAGCCCACCTGCTCGCCCATCCAGCGCTCGAGGAAGGGCTTCGCCGTCTGCCACAGATCGAGGTCGGGATCGAGCTCGCGCCCCAGCCCCTCGATGTTGAGCAGCGTCTTTTGCAGCATCACCAGCTGCGGCTGGATCTCCACGCCGAAGCGGCGCGAGGTCTGGAACAGGCGCAGCAGGAGCTTGCCGAAGTAGATCTCCTTCAGCGGCCGCGCGAAAATCGGCTCGCACACCGCGCGGATGGCACCCTCGAAGTCGTCCACGCGCGTCGTCGCCGGCACCCAGCCCGCGTCGAGGTGCGCCTGCGCCACGCGCCGGTAGTCGCGGTTGAAGAAGGCGAGGAAATTCTGCGCCAGGTAGTTCTTGTCCACCTCGGTGAGCGTGCCCATGATGCCGAAGTCGAGCGCGACGTACTTCCCGTCGTCCGCGACGAAGATGTTCCCCGGATGCATGTCGGCATGGAAGTAGCCGTCGCGGAAGACCTGGGTGAAGAAGATCTCCACGCCAGCGCGCGCGAGCCTCGGAATGTCCACGCCCTTCGCGCGCAGCGCATCCACCTGCGACACGGGGGTGCCGTGCATGCGCTCCATCACCATCACGCGCTGCGAGCACCAGTCCCAGTACACCTGCGGCACCGCAAGCAGCGGCGAAGCCTCGAAGTTGCGTCGCAGCTGGCTGGCGTTGGCCGCCTCGCGCAGCAGATCCAGCTCGTCCTCCAGGTGGCGCGCGAATTCGGCCACCACTTCGCGCGGCTTCAGCCGCCGCCCGTCGGCCCACAGGCGCTCCACCAGCGCGGCCGCGGTCTGGAGCAGCGCCACGTCCTTTGCGATCGCCGCCTCGACGCCCGGCCGCAGCACCTTCACCGCCACCTCGCGGCCGTCCTTGAGGCGGGCGAGGTGCACCTGGGCCACCGAGGCGCTTGCCACCGGCTCGGCTGCGAACTCGGAGAACACCTCCTCGATCGTCTTGCCGATGCCTCTCTCGATCTCGGCGGCCGCCTGCTCGGCGGGAAACGGCGGCACCTGGTCCTGCAGCTTCGCCAACTCGTCGGCGATGTCGAGCGGCAAGAGATCCCTGCGCGTGGACAGAACCTGCCCGAACTTGACGAAGATGGGCCCCAGCGCCTCCAGCGCCTGGCGCAAGCGCACCGCGCGGTCGGGGTCCGCTTTGCCGGAGTAGCGCGGCAGGAACCGGTACAGCCGGAAGCGCAGCGCGACGGCGAGGATGCGCAGCAACCGGCTCATGCCAGGCGCTCGATGCGTTTTTCCAGGCGCTCGAGCGCGTCGCGCAGGCGCGCCACTTCGCTGCCGAACGCGGCGAACTGCGCACGCGGCGCGAGCAAGCGGCTCTCTTCCAACGCGTACTCCATGAAGCCCTCGCCCAGCCGCCGCGCTGCGTCCACCTGCCAGGCCGCAAAGCTGCGTACGGCCCCGGTCACGGCATGAGCGGCAGCATCGCCGAAGACCTTCGACAGTTCTTCTTCGAAATCCCAGCGCAGGTAGCGTGCGAGGTGCAACACTTCCTGCGCGAGCTGCGCGTTTCCCGCGATCTCCACCGTGCGCATGAAGTGTTCCTCGCCGCGCAGAAGGGCGGGCAGCGAGTCCGCGCGCACGCTGATAGTGAGGCTGGGCTGGGCGCCGGGCGCCAGCAGCCCGGACTCCTCGATGGCAAAGCGCAGCGCGGGCAGCGGCGGGGCGCGCAGCTCGACGGTCTCGCCCGCGAACGGCGCGAGCCGCCCGCGCGCCCAAGGCTCGGCCTCGAGCAGGCGGTTCAACGCAAAAACCAAGGGCGATTCGAAGGCGGCCATGCAAACAAAAAAAAGGCCACCCTGTGGTGGCCTTCGGTGAGTATAGACTGGTCAGTGCATCTGCTGGATGCCGGCAAGCTGCCAGCCGCTGGAGGCGTCCACAGGCTTGGAGAGGTTCCACACTTCCTCGAAACTGGCAGGCGCCGCCCCAGGGGCCTCGGTTACCAGCCCGGAGAAGCGCACGCTCGCCCAGTGCCGCTCGCCCTCGGTCGCCACTTCCAGCAGGTCGGCGTTCAGGGTCACCACGTCGGTCTGCTGCGCGCCGCGGCTGCGCAGGTCCTCGCTCAGCACCGCGTACATCTCCGCGGTGGTGACCTCGCGCAGTTCGTCCAGCTTGCCGGTGTCGTTGGCGATCTGCAGCTTGATGAAATTGGACTTTGCCGCGCGCAGGAAACCAGCCACGTCGAAGCCCGCGGGAATCCCGCCGCGCGGCTCGCCCGCCGCGGCGCGCACATCGAAACCCGTCGCCTGCGAGGGCGGCGGCGCGGCCACCGTTTCGCTGCCCAGTCCGGCGTACTGCAGCGGCCGCGCCTCCGCGCGCGGCGCGCGCAGCATGCGGATGAGCGCCAGTGCCGCGAACACAAGCAGTCCGATCAGCATTGCGGAAACCAGGGTGGAAAGAATCGGGCTGCCGGCGAACATCGCGCCCAGCAAGCCGCCCAACGCGAGGCCGCCGAGGATCGGCATCCACTTGCTGCCTCCGGTTGCGGGGGCCGCGGCGGGCGTGGCCTGCTGCGCAGGTTTCGCGGGCGTGGCTTGCGGGGGCGCCGTGACGTTGCGCTGCGCCCCTAAGGTGCGGCCGCCGCCCAGGCGTGCCGCCTCAGTCTCTGGCATCGCGATCGCGATTCCAAGGATCACCGCCGCTACTGCCAGCCACAGCCTGCCCATGACACGCGTCCTCCGTTGATCAGTTCGTCCGATCATGCTACCCCAGTTTGACACCGCGATGAACGGCCGCGACGCCGGCGCCGAGATTGAAATATTCGACCTCTGCGAGCCCCGCGCGTTCCATCATGGCGGCGAGCGCCTGCTGGTCCGGATGCAAGCGTATGGATTCCGCGAGGTAGCGGTAGGCGGCTGCGTCGCCGGCGATTCTCTCGCCCAGCCAGGGCAGCAGCTTGAAGGAGTAAAGGTCATAGGGTTCTTGAAGCGGCTGCCACACCTTGGAGAACTCAAGCACCAGCAGCCGCCCGCTGGGCCGCAGCACGCGCGCCATCTCGCCGAGCGCCGCATCCTTGTGCGTCATGTTGCGCAGGCCGAAGCCGACGGCGACGCAGTCGAAACACCCCGCCGGGAAGGGCAGCCGCTCGGCGTCGCACTGCACGGCCGGGGCGAGGCAACCGGCGTCCAGAAGCCGGTCCCGGCCGCGCTCCAGCATGTTGCGGTTGATGTCGGTCGCCCACACTTCGCCCGTTGGGCCAACGCGCCCGGCAAAGGCGCGTGCCAGGTCGCCGCTGCCGGAAGCGATGTCGAGCACCCGCTCGCCGGGCCGCAACCGCGCGACGCTGACCGCGAACGCCTTCCACAGCCGGTGCAGTCCGAACGACATCAAGTCGTTCATCAGGTCATAGCGCGGCGCGACGCGGTCGAAGACCTCTCGCACACGGCCACCCTTCTCAGCTTCGGGAACGCGCTGGAAGCCGAAGTCTGTGTCCTTCATAAGTAAGCGCCGGCTTTCACTAACGGCTCTTCCCGGAAACCGCCATCTGGTTCAAATAGGCGGCCCACCGGCTATCCTGCTCTATGCCGAGCTGATAAAGGTAATCCCAGGAATAGATTCCGGTCGCGTGGCCGTCCGAAAAGGTCGGCTGCACGGCATACGAGCCCACCGGCTCGACCTGCCGGATCTCGATGTCCTTCTTGCCGACCTGCAGCACTTCCTGCCCCGGACCATGGCCGCGCACTTCCGCCGAGGGCGAAAAGACACGCAGGTACTCATAGGGGAGCCGAAAGCTGCGGCCATCGTCGAAGGCGATTTCCATCACCCGCGACTGCTGGTGCAGCTTGATTTCGGTGGGGGTGGGCACGGGAGGACGATCATACCGCCCCCGCTTGCAACAATTCCGTCATGAAAAGTTCTTAATATCGTCAATATGCCAGTCAACATCCTGGTGGTCGAGGACGAGCCGGCGATCCAGGAGCTGATCGCAGTCAACCTCGAGCACGCCGGCCACCACGTGATCCGCAGCAAAGACGCCGAGGGCGCGCTCGACATCGTCAAGTACGCCCTGCCGGACCTGCTACTTATCGACTGGATGCTCCCTGGGATGTCCGGGGTTGCCCTTGCCCGCCAGCTTCGCCAGAAGTCCGTTTCTCTTGGCCTCTTGTTGCACGAGGCAAATCTTAACCGCCGAGCCATCCGATTTGAATCAGCCGCCGCCAGCGTCCGCCGGAGCATCTAAT
>Ga0184628_10000478_pt1 | contig 21774 bp, 22 predicted proteins | sample PLM4_5_b1_FD_133149 | JGI IMG/M metagenome (GOLD analysis project Ga0184628, IMG submission 133149) | Groundwater sediment microbial communities from an aquifer in East River, Colorado, USA - PLM4_5_b1 | ecosystem: Environmental > Terrestrial > Soil > Riparian zone | place: USA: East River... | reverse complement strand
GTGATCGCGTGCTGCGCGGTCACCCCGCCCGGCTGCACGCGCGCCGGCCAGCGCACGACGTACGGCACCCGGATGCCGCCTTCGAGCAGGTCCATCTTCTTGCCCACCAGCGGCCAGGTGTCGGAGTAGCGCTCGCCGCCATTGTCGCTGGTGAAGACCACCAGCGTGTTCCCGGGATCGGGAAGCGCGGCGAGGACCTTGCCGATGCCCTCGTCCATGTGGTGGATCATCTGCTGGTACGCGGCCAGCGAGCCGCCGTCGGTGTGCCAGAGCTTCTCGATGCGCTGCGCTTCGGCTTCGTCCGCGCGCGTCTCCCAGGGCCAGTGCGGCGCGTTGTAGTGCAGCGAAAGCAGGAACGGTTCCTGGCGCGCGCGTCTCACGTACTCCACCGCGCGCCCCGAGATCAGGTCGGTCAGGTATCCGGGCCGCCGCACCTGCGCCTCGCCGTCCCACAGGTCGTGCACGCCCGCGGTGTCGCGGTGCGTGAAGTAATCCATGCCGCCCGAGAGTGCGCCGAAGAATTCCCGGTAGCCGCTCTTCAGCGGATGGAAGTGCGGCGGGTAGCCGAGGTGCCACTTGCCCACCAGCGCAGTGTGGTAACCGGCATCGCGCAGTATCGACGGCAGCGTCGGGTGCGAGGGCGGCAATCCCAGCGTGGCGCTGCCGCGCGAGCGGCTGGAAATCGGCTCGTCCGCCCCGCCGCGCAGCCGGTGTTGCCAGCGCCCCGTCATCAGCGCGAAGCGCGTGGGCGAGCAGACCGAGGAGTTGGCGTAGCCGTCGGTGAAGCGCAGGCCCTCGCGCGCCATGCGGTCGAGCACCGGCGAGCAGCCCGACCTGCCGCCGTAGCAGCCGAGGTCGGCGTAGCCGAGGTCGTCGGCGAGGATGAAAACGAAGTTCGGGCGCACGGGCGGAGTTTAGCCGCCCGCCGCCACAAAGATGCGCCCTAGCGCGGCTGTTTCGCCTCGTAGGCAGCGACCGCCTTTTTCAGGTCGGTGTACTCGCCGCAGGGAAAGAAGCACAGCTTGTCGAGCTGACCGAGGTGCTCCTTGGCCTTGCCGAGGTTGCCGACCATCAGGTAGGCCTCGCCGAGGTATTCGTGCGCAGCGCGGTGTTTAGGATTGATGCGCAGCGCCTCGTTGTAGTGCTTGAACACCAGGTCCATGTCGGGATTCGCCCCCTTGCGCACCGTGTAGGCGTAGAGGTTGTGGTAGTCGGCGTTTTCCGGAGCCTTGGCGAGCGCGTCGCGCAGGATTGCGGCGGCGGCGGCCCAGTCCTTGCGGGAAGTCGCCTCCCCGACTTGCTGCAGCACGGGATCCGCAGAGGCGGATGGATCGTTGCCGCCGCCCGGGTCGCCGGCGGCCAAACCCACCAAGGGAACCGAGAGCAGCGCTATGATCAGCGGACGAAAATACGTTTTCATGCGTTCTCCTTTCATGACCAGTACCCTCCTGCTGCAAGCCGCACTGGTGCTAACACTCTACGCCGGCGCGGCATTCCCGGCACCGCCCGCCACGCGCGAGGAGGCGCTCGCCGCCCTCGAGAACCCTGTCACCGAGCGGCGCGCCGAGGCAGTGGTGTGGGTCGCGAACCACGGCCGCATGGATGATACGGGCCTGCTGCTCAAACGGTTGCACGACGAGAGCCTTTTCGTGCGGGGCTACGCGGAGCGGGGCCTGTGGCTGCTGTGGAGCCGGTCGGGCAGCGGCGACATCGACCGCGTGCTGGCGCGGGGGGTGGAGCAGATGGAAGCCGGGCAGTTCGCCGATGCCATCGCCACCTTCTCCGAGGTGATCCGGCGCCGGCCCGCCTTCGCCGAGGGCTGGAACAAGCGCGCCACGGTCTACTACCTTGCGGGCGAATACCACAAGTCGCTCGCCGACTGCGACGAAGTGCTCAAGCGCAACCCGCAGCATTTCGGCGCCCTCTCGGGCTACGGCCAGATCTATTTCCGGCTGGCGGACTACGAGAAGGCCATCGCCTGGTGGCGGCGCGCTCTCGAAGTGAACCCGAACATGGTCGGCGTCGAGTTCAACATCAAGGGCGCCGAACAGCTGCTGAAGGACAAGCGCGGGCGCAGCACCTAGGAGGATCGCGATGAACGCCGAAGAACTGCGCGCCCTGCAGGCGCCCTTCAAAGAGCGCTACCGCAGCGATGCCGAAGCCGCGGTCATTACCCTGCGTGCCGGCGGCAAGCTCGGCGAAGGCCTCACCTGCAGCGTCGAAACCGGGCGCGCCATGGTGCAAGCGGGGTTGCACCCGGCAAGCGGCGGCAACGGCCTGTCGGCCTGCTCGGGCGACATGCTCTTGCAGGCGCTCGTCGCCTGCGCCGGCGTGACGCTGAACGCGGTGGCCACGGCCCTGGGCATCGAGATCCGCGGCGGCGAAGTGCGCGCCGAAGGCGACCTGGATTTCCGCGGCACGCTCGGCGTGGCTAGGGACGCGCCGGTGGGATTCCGCGATATCCGCCTGAAGTTCCTGCTCGAAACCGATGCCGGCCGCGAGCAGCTCGACAAGCTGCTGCAGCTCACCGAGCGCTACTGCGTCGTCTACCAGACGCTGCGCGCGTCGCCGTCGATCAAGGTGGAGCTGGCAGCCTGACCAGCAGCTCGTGCACCGCGGCGGCGGCGGCGAGCGGCTGCTCGAACGGGAACAGGTGTCCGCCGGCGACGCGCAGCTTGAGAAAGCGCGGCCCGTGCATCGCCCGCATGCCCACCCGTCGCAGGACATCGGATTGCTCTCCCCCGACAAATCCCGCCGGCACCTTCAGTCGCGGCAGCTCCCTTCCCATGCCGTGCGGAATCGTGCGGTAGATCCGGTACTCGATCTGCGGATCGATGCGCAAGCGGTAGTGTCCCGGCGTGCCCACCAGGCCGTGGCGCACGTAGTCCTCGAGGCACTGCTCGGTGAAATGCCGGAACAGCCGGCGCGAGCGGAAATGCTGTTTCGCCTCCTCGCGGCTCGCCCATTCGCTGCGTCGCTCGCGCGTCATGCCCGCCGGCGTCACGCGGTCGACGATGCCGAGGCGCTTCACCGCGCCGAGCGCGCGGCCGCGCAGCGCGCCGATCACCGGGGCATCGAGCATCACGATGCCGCGGAACAGCTCGGGCCGCTGCACCGCGGCGAGGAAGTTGAGATAGGCGCCGAGCGAATGGCCGACGCCGTACACGGGCTCGCCGCCGTATTCGCGCTCGAGCGTGTCGATCAGCTGTTCGACCAGGTGCGGCCAGCCCTCGCTCGGCGGATAGCGCGGATCGGTGCCGATGGCTTCGATCCAGCCGACGCGGAAGTGCCGGCGCAGCGGCGCGAGCATCGCTTCGTAGCAAGGGGCGGGAAAGCCGTTGGCATGTGCGAAATGCAGGACCGGCGGCGCCATGCCGGCCACTATAATCCCCCGCCATGGCGCACGCGGCGATCGACATGCACACGCACATCCTGCCCCCTGGCTGGGAGGACTGGGCCAAGCGCTACGGCGTTGCGGGCTGGCCCTCGTGCCGGCTGCACGACGCCTGCAACGCCACCATCTACCTCGGCGAGAAGGAATACCGCAGGATCGACGAGCGCAGCTTCTCGCCGGCACGGCGCATCGCCGACATGGAGGCCGAGCGCATCGGCATGCAGATGCTCTCGCCGGTGCCGGTGATGCTGTGCTACTGGGGACCGGCAGAGGCGACCGATGCGTTCGCGCGCATGCAGAACGATTTCATCGCCGGCGTGGTGCACAAGCACCCGGCCCGCTTCCTCGGGGCAGGCACCGTGGCGCTGCAAGATGTGAAGCTCGCCGTACGCGAGATGGAGCGCGTGAAGGGCATGGGCTTCGCCGCCGTGGAGATCGGCTCGCAGGTGAACGGGCGCGACTTCGACGACCCGCAGTTGTTCGAGTTCTTCGCCGCCGCGCAGGCGCTCGACATGGCGCTGTTCGTGCACCCGCAAGGCCCCTCCATCGGCCAGGAGCGCATGGGCCAGTACTACCTGCCGTTCATGGTCGGCTATCCCGCGGACTCGGCGCTCGCCGCGGCGCGGCTGATCCTGGGCGGCGTGCTCGAGCGCCTGCCGCGCCTGAGGATCTGCTTCGCGCACGGCGGCGGCACCTTTCCGTCCGCGTTGGGGCGACTGGACCACGGCCACCGCGTGCGCCCGGAGGCGCGCAAGTTCATCGCCGAGCCGCCCTCGCGCTATGCGCGTAGCCTGTACTTCGATACGCTCACGCACGACCCGCGGCTGCTCGCCTTCAACCTGGAGAAATTCGGCTCGCAGCGCATCATGGTCGGCAGCGACTATCCCTTCGACATGGGAGTGGAGCATCCGCTGGCGCAGCTCGAGGGCCTGGCGCTGACGCACGAGGATGTCGACAACATTACCCACGGCACCGCGCGGCGCTTCCTGCGCCTCGCTTAGGAGGAGGATCTCGTGAAACTGCCCGTCACATTGCTGTTGCTGCTCTGCGCGACCCTTGCCCAGGCGCAGACCTATCCCAGCCGCCCGGTGAGGATCATCGTTCCCTTCGGCGCCGGCGGACCGGCGGACATCTACGCCCGTTTCCTCGGGCAGCGGCTGCAGGAGCCGCTCGGCCAGCCATTCGTGGTGGAGAACCGCCCGGGCGCCGGCTCGGTCGTCGGCTCCGATGCGGTCGCCAAGTCGGCGCCCGACGGCTACACCCTGCTGCTGATGTCGAATACCCACACGGTGAACGAGACCCTGATCCCGGTAAAGCCCTTCCAGCTGTTGCGTGACCTCGCTCCCGTGGCGCCGGTCAACTACTCCGACCTGCTGCTGGTGGTGCACCCCTCGGTGCCTGCGGGCAACCTGCAGGAGCTGATCGCGCTGGCGAAGAGCCAGCCCGGGAAGATGAACTACGCCTCCTCCGGCCCGGGGACTCCGTACCACATGGCCGGCGAGCTGTTCAAGTCGATGGCCGGCATCGACGTGGTGCACGTGCCCTACAAGGGCAGCGACGGCGCGCGCGTCGGCATCCTCGGCGGCCAGGTGCAGATGATGTTCGACGCCATCACCACAATGGCGCCCAACGTGCGCGCCGGCAAGCTCAAGGGTTTCGGCACCAGCGGGCGCACGCGCTCGGGCGTCCTGCCCGAGACGCCGACCGTGTCCGAAGCCGGCGTGCCCGGCTACGAGGCGACGATCTGGCTCGGCGTGATGGCGCCCGCCGGCACGCCCAGGCCGGTGGTGGACCGGCTGAACGCGGAGATCACGAGAATCACCGGCTCTGCCGAGGTGAAGGACGCCTGGGCAAAGCAGGGCGCCACGGCCCTGAGCATGACGCCCGAACAGTTCGGCCAATACCTGCGCGAAGACATCGCCAAGTGGGCGAAGGTCATCGCCCAGGCCGGCATCAAGCTGGACTAGACGTAGGCTGCGGCGGCGCTCTCGGGGTCCACCGGCTTGCCGGTCAGGGTGCCCTGCGCGAGATCGCAGCCGAGCGCGGCAAGGAGATCGCGCTGCGCCGCAGTTTCGACGCCCACGGCGACCACCTGCAGGCCCAGCGCTCGCGCCAGGCCGATGATGCCGCCGGCGAGCGCCTTCGCATTCTCGTCCGCCGGCAGACCGGCGACGAACGAGCGGTCGATCTTGAGCCGGTCCAGCGCGAAGCGGCGCAGCGAGGCGAGGCTCGAGTAGCCGGTGCCAAAGTTGTCGATCGCCAGCGATACGCCCAGCGCCTTTAGTTTCTGCAGCGTGCTCGCGGCAACGTCGGTCTGGTGCATTGCCGTGGTTTCCGTGATCTCGAGCATCAGCAGCCGCGGAGGCAGCCCGCTGTCGGCCAGCACGCGGCGCACCAGCTCGATCAGCTCGGGGTCGTTGAACTGCCGCGACGACAGGTTGACCGCCACCTGCACGCCGTGCTCGGCGCCGATGAAGGTGCCCCAGCGGCAGGCCTCGCGCAGCACCCACTCGCCGATGCCCGCGATCAGCCCGGTGTCCTCGGCGAGCGCGATGAACTCCGCCGGCGGCAACATGCCCTTGTCGGGGTGCTGCCAGCGCACCAGCGCTTCGTGCGCCACCACCGCGCCGCCAGCGAGTTCCACCATCGGCTGGTAGTGCACCAGCAGCTCGCCCTTGTGCAGCGCGCGGCGCAAGTCGTTTTCCAGCGCGAGGCGCCGCGAGGCCATCTGGTTCATCTGGGCGGTGAAGAACTGGAAGTTGGCGCGGCCCGACTCCTTGGCGTGGTACATGGCCGCGTCGGCGTTGCGGATCAGCGCTTCGGCGTCGCGGCCGTCCTCCGGGAACACGGCGATGCCGATCGAGGGCGTCACGATCAGCTCGCGGTCCGCCGCCAGCACGGGCTGCGACAAAGTCTCGATGATCTTGGCGGCGACGTTGGCCGCATCGGTCGAGCGCTTGGCCTCCGGCAGCACCACCACGAACTCGTCGCCGCCTATGCGGCACACGGTGTCGCCGATGCGCAGTTGCTTCACCAGGCGCTGCGCCACCTCCTTCAGCACCAGGTCGCCGACCGCATGGCCGAGCGAGTCGTTGATCGCCTTGAAGCGGTCCAGGTCGACGAACATTACCGCGGTCTGCTTGCGGTTGCGCTGGCTGAGCGCCAGCGCCTGCGTCAGGCGGTCCTCCAGCAGGCGCCGGTTGGGCAGCCCGGTGAGCGCGTCGTGGTCGGCGAGGTGCTGCGCGCGCTCCTCCGCCTCGCGCCGGTCGCCGATCTCGGCGCCCAGGCGCTCGTTGGCGGCCTTCAGTTCCGCGGTGCGCTCGGCCACCGCGCGCTCCAGCGACTCGCGCATCGCATGCTCGGCCGACACGTCGTCGAAGATCCAGATCGAGCCCTCGTCGACCTGCACCGGGTCGACCGCCTTGCCCACCACCTTGCACCAGAGGAGCGAGCCGTCCTTGCGCCGTACCTGCTGCTCCTCGGTGTAGGCCTCGCCCTGCGCCAGCATGGCGTAGCTCTCGCGCCCAACGCGCTCGTAGACTTCGCGCGAGGCGTGGATCACTTCGGTGTTCTGGCCGATCATCTCGCCAGGCACGTAGCCGAGCATTTCCTCCAGCCGCCGGTTGCAGCGCTGGAACTCACGGTTCCTGACAAAGGTGATGCCGACTGTGGCGTTGTCGAGGATCAATTCCTGCTCCGCGAAAGCGCGGCGCACCTCCTCGCTGGCGCGCTTGGCCTCGGTGATGTCCTCGAACAGCCACACGGTGCCCTTGGCCGGATTGCCGGGTTCCAGCGCGCGGCCGGTGAGCCGGCACCAGAAGCCCGAGCCATCGCGCCGCCGCAGCCATTGCTCGCGCGAATGCGTCTGCCCGCTGTCGAGCTCTGCGTAATGGCCCTCGGCCCGGGCGTACTCCGCGTCGGTGAAATAGAACTGGCGCGTCGCCGCGCCGATCACCTCGCCCGCGTCGTAACCGAACAGCTCCTCGAAGCGGCGGTTGCAGCGCAGTACCTTGCGCTCGCGTGCGAAGGAAATGCCGACGACGACGTTGTTGAGCAGCGCCTGCTGCTCTGCCAGCACGCGGTCCAGCTCCTCGGCGGCGCGCTTGGGCTCGGAGATGTCCTCGATCAGCCACACCGTGCCCTTGTGCGGATCGGTCGGATCCATGGCGCGGCCGGTGACGCGCGCCCACCAGGTCGAGCCGTCCTTGCGCCGCGACAGCGCAGTGATCGAGTGCGTGCCGCCTTTCGCCAGCTGCGCGTAGCTCTCGCCCAGCCGCGCGTGGTCCTCGTCGCGCGCCAGGAACATGCGCGTCGGCTGCCCGATCAGCTCTTCCGGGCCGTAGCCGTGCATCTCCTCGAAGCGGCGGTTGCAACGCACCACGCGCCGGTCGCGCACGAAGGCGATGCCGATCGAGGCCGTGTCGAGGATCGCCTCCTGCTCGCGCAGGAGCCGCGTCACCTCGTCGCCGCGGCGCTTGGCCTCGGTCACGTCCTCGACGATCCACACCGTGCCATGGCGGCTGTCGGTCTCGCTGATCGACTTGGCGATCATGCGCGCGAGGAAAGTCGAGCCGTCCTTGCGGCGCACCTCCCACTCGAGGTCGACCTGCTTGCCGGCCGAGAGCAGCGGCACCGCGATGCGGCCCAGTGCCTCGTAGCTTTCGCGCGACGGGTACACCAGCTCGCCGGGCTGGCCGATCAGTTCGTCGCGCTGCCAGCCGAACATCTCGGCGAACTTCGGGTTGCAGAGGAAGAACTTGCGGTCGCGCGTGAAGGCGATGCCGATCGAGGCGTTGGCCAGCACCGCCTCGTATTCGAGCTGCGTGAAGCGCGTGCGCCCGGCGTAGCTCGCCGGCGGCTGCTCCAGGTGCGGCGGCGGCCTGGTGCGGTCGTTCACCGCGCCGCCGCCAGCATGTCGAAATCGCGAGCGAACTCGCGCAGGCGCGCGATCGCGCTCCGGCGCTGGCGCGCGCTCAGAGTGCGATCGAGGTCCAGCAGCATGGCGAAGAACTCCTCCACGGTGGCGCGGCTCGCGGCGGCGAGCGCCGGGTCGCGCCCGCGCTCCCAGTCCGCCGCCCAGTCCGCCAGGCGCCGCGCGCTTTCCCGGCCGCGCAGCATGGCAATGAACTCCGCCTGCCGGCGGCGCCGCTCGCGGTCGCGCAGTTCGCCGTTGAGCGGCGCTCGCTCGCTGAATTGCCGCACGCGTTCGCGCTGAGTCTCATCCAGCTCCCCCAGCCATTGTTCGAGTGCCTTCACCATGCGTTTCAGGCGACGGCTGCGCAACTCCTCGGGCGCAGCTTCGAGGTGCTCGCGAGCGAAACCGCGGTTGTCCTCGGCGAAGCGCCGCTCGAGCTGCTCGATCTGCCCGGGCGCCATGCGATCGAGCAGATCCCCGATCTGCGCGCCTGCCCGGGCCAGCCCCTCCCGGGACTGCGTCCTGAAGGCATCGTACCCCCAAACCAGATCGGCATGCGACACGCCGCGAGCGAGGCGCGCGCCCGCCTCGTCGGCGAGCCGTGCGTACTGCGGCAACGCCTGCGCCCGATGCCAGGCGAGGAAGGACGCCAGGCGGCTGTCGAACTCCTCGGCCTGGAGATCTTGGAACTCGAAATAGCGCCCGGCCTGCCAGCGCAGCCAAGTGTCGGCATTGTCGTACGCGAACTGGGTCGCACTGCAGCCGGCGAGCAGCACGAGCAGCAGGCTGGCGGCCGCGCGCCGGATCACCAGTACGTCTCCAGCGAGATGTGCCCGGGCGCGCGGCGGCGGTGCTTGCGCATGCCGCGCGCGCCGAGCGCTGCGGTGACATCCGTCGCCATCGCCGGATTGCCGCAAAGCATCGCATGCGACCGCGCTGCCGAGAGTTCCGTACGCGCCGCGCGCTCCAGACGCCCGTCGCCGATGGCATCGGGAATGCGGCCCTCGAGTGCGCCCGGCGCGCGCTCCCGGCTGACGACGGCGACGCGGCGGAAGCGCTCGCCGCGCGCGGCGCCGATGGCGCAGAGCACTTCGCCGTAGGCCTGCTCGGCGGCGAGGCGCGTCGCATGCACCAGCACCACCTCGCGGAAGCGCTGCCACGGCGTCTCGGTGCGCAGGATGGAGAGGAAGGGCCCGAGGCCCGTGCCGGTGGCGATGAGCCACAGGTTCTCCGCCTCGGGTACCTCCGCGAGCACCAGGAAGCCGGCGACGTTCTGCGCCACGTGAACCGCGTCGCCCGCGGCGAGCGCGGCGAGGCGCGGCGACAGAGGCCCCTGCGCGACCACGTTGTAATAGAACTCCAGCGGCTCCGCTCCGGGCGGGTTGACCAGCGAGTAGGGGCGCGCGATGCGCTCGCCGCCGGCGTCGAGCGCGAGCTTCACGAACTGCCCTGCCTCGAAGCGGCCGAGCGACGCCGCGACCTGCAGGCTGCACAGCCGGTCGGTCCAGCGTTTCTGGCCGACAACCCGGCCTTCGAGCCACTTGCTCATGCCCGTTGCATTATATTCGCGCGGTGAGCACTCCGGTCCCCTTCGCCGGTGGAAATTACGCCTTCCTGCGGGGCGTATTCCCGTATTCCCAGGGCGTCATCGCGCAGTCCGGTTTCGCCATCGAGCGCGCGCGCTTCGCGCAGCCCGTGCCGGTGCAGGAAGGATTTCGCCGGATCGCCGATTTTCTCGCCTTGCGCGGACGTCCGCGCAGCGCGCTTTGCGCGGCGGAACTGCGCTCGCCGAGTCCCTTCAGCCTGGCCGGCTTCACGGAATTCAACCGCGGCTATGTCGCAGTGCTCGAGCAATGGGGCATCTTCCGCGCCGGCCTCAATCCGGTGGCGCGCTCGAATGTCGCGCCCGCCGTCGAGCCGCCGGCCGAACCCTCGTTCCAGGCGTTCTGCTACACGGTGCCCGCCGCAGAATCGGCGCCGACGTTCGTCGTCGCCGGCAGCGGCGAGTGGCCCGAGGGAGGCAGGTTCCCCGAGGACATCGTCGCGCGCGGCGATCTATCGCCGGCCGGCCTGCGCACGAAGGCGCTTTGGGTGCTCGACATGATGCAGTCGCGGCTCGCCGGCCTGGGCGCGACCTGGCGCGCCGCGTCGGTCACGCAGGTCTACAGCGTGCACGACATCCACGCGCTGATGCCGGAGCTCGTGCGGCGCGCCGCCGGCAGCTGCCTCACCTGGCACTACTGCCGCCCGCCGATCGCGGAGATCGAGTTCGAGATGGACCTGCGCGGGGTCAGCGTGGAGCGGATGCTGGCCTAGTCCCGCGCCCGCCCCAGGCCTCGAGCGCCGCGCCGAGGATGCCTTTGGGCATGTAAATGATGAACAGCACCAGCATCAGGCCGTAGATCGCCAGGTCCAGCGCCGGAAACTGCTTGAACGCGTCCCCGAGCGCAAGGCGCAGGCCTTCGGCGAGCAGCAGCGTGAACACCGCGCCCACGGTCGGACCGAGCATCACGAACATGCCGCCGGCGATGACGCCGAACACCATCTGCAGCGACACGCCGATTCCGGAAACCGTCTCGGGGTTGATGTAGGTCTGGTACTGCGCGTAGAGCACGCCGCCGAGGCTCATCATCACCGCCGAGATCAGCGTGACGAAGAGCTTGGACTTGGTGACGTTGATGCCGATCGACGCGGCGGCGTCCTCCTCCTGGCTGATCGCCTCCAGCGCCAGGCGCGTCATGCTGCGGTCCACGCGCACCCAGACCCAGAGCGCCGCGAGCCAGAATGCGAGGATGATGTAGAACCAGACGGTCTTGTCGGAGAACTGCAGCGCCGCGAACGACCAGGTGTTGCCCTGCGCGAGCGCGGTATTCGGCGTCGCGCCCAGCGAGCCGCCGGTCTGGTCGCGCAGCGCGACGATGATGAGGCGGGTGACTTCCGAGAGCGCGAGCGTCACCAGCGCGAAATAGTGGCCGACGATCTTGAAGCGAAAGCACGGAAAGCCGATGACCAGCGCGACGGCGACCGACGCCAGGACCCCGGCGAGCGCGCCGAGCCAGGGCGAAACGCCGAAGTGGTTCCACAGCATCACCACCGCGTAGGCGCCGATGCCGAGGAACGCGCCGTGCCCGAAGCTCACCATGCCCAGGCGCCCCATGATGGACCAGCTCGTATACACATACGCCCACAGCAGGCACATGATGACCAGGTGCAGCGGATAGTTGCCGATGCCGTAGAGCGGCACCGCCGCCAGCGCCGCGAGCGCCAGCAAGGCGAGCGCCTTCATCGCTGCTTCCCGCCCAGGATGCCCTGCGGGCGCCAGAACATCACTGCGATGAAGAACACGAAAGCGATCACGTAGCCCCACTCGATGTGGAAGAAGAACCCGCCCACCGAGATGAACTGGGCGAAGATGAAGGCCGCGACGAGCCCGCCCAGCATGTTGCCCAGGCCACCGAGCACGCAGATGAGGAAAGTGATCGGCCCGAAGGAGAGCCCGATCGCGGGATGGATGTCGTACTGCAGCACCAGCAGGCAGCCGCCCAGGCCCGCCAGCGCGCCGCCGAGCGCCGAGGTGATGGTGAAGATCCGGTCCGGATTGACGCCCATCAGCGGCATGATCTGCCGGTCCTGGCTGATGGCGCGGATCGCGGTGCCGACGTAGGTGCGGGTAAGGAATACGTAGGTGGCCGCGACGCCCGCCACCGCCACCGCGAACGCGATCAGGCGCGGCGCGGAGAACGACATCTCGCCGTACGCAATCGGCGCCATCCTCACGCCGAGGTTCTTGAACTCGATGCCGAAGGCCAGCGTCGCCGCCGCCTGCAGGAAGAACAGCATGCCGCCCGTCACCAGCAGCTGGTTGATCGGCTCGGCGGCGAGCACCGGCCGGATGACGAACTGGTGCATGAGCGCGCCGAGCAGGGCAACGATGGCGATGCCGCCCGCCATTGCGGCGACGAGCGGCCAGTGCTGCTGCACGTGCAGCGCGTAGACCGCGTACATGCCGATCATGATCATCTCGGCGTAGCAGATCCACACCACGTCGATGACGCCGAAGATCAGGTTCAGGCCGAGCGAGAGCAGCGCGAGCAGGCCGCCCAGCAGGATGCCGTTGAGCACCGCCTCGAGGAGGAAGACGTCGAAGATCTCCATCAGATCCCCAGGTAAGCCTTGCGTATCTCGTCGCTTGCCAGCAGCTCGGCGGAGCTGCCGCTCGACTTGATGCGCCCGGTCTCGAGCAGGTAGGCGCGGTCCACCACCTTGAGCACCTGGCGGATGTTCTGCTCGACGATGAGCACGGTGTAGCCTTCGGCGCAGATCCTCTTCACCATCTGCATGATCGACTGCACGATGACCGGCGCGAGTCCCGCGGAGGGCTCGTCCAGCAGCAGCAGCTTCGGCCCGGACATCAATGCGCGGCCGATGGCGCACATCTGCTGCTCGCCGCCCGAGAGCGTGCCGGCGAGCTGCGCGCGGCGTTCCCCCATGCGCGGAAAGAGCGCGTAGACGAATTCGCGCCGTTGCGCAAACTGGTTTCTCGCGGCGGGCAGAAAGGCTCCCATCTTCAGGTTTTCCTCCACCGTGAGGCGGGGGAACAGGCGCCGGTTCTCCGGCACCTGCGAGATGCCGCGGGCGATCACCTCGTGCGGCGCCACGCGCCTGAGCGAGCGCCCTTCCATCGTCACTTCGCCCGCGGTGAGCTCGATCAGTTTCGAGATCGCGCGCAGCAGCGTTGTCTTGCCCGCGCCGTTGGGGCCGATCACCGCCACCGATTCGCCCGCCTTGACCTCCAGACTGATGCCGAACAGGGCCTGGAACGATCCGTAACCGGCGCAGACGTCGGTGAGCGCGAGCATCAGGCGGTCCGGTCCGCGACGGTCTTTTGCACGTCGGCGGCGTCGGTCCCCAGGTACACCTCGATGACCTTCGGGTCGTGCGCCACCTCGGCGGGCTTGCCCTGCGCGATCACCTCGCCATGGTCGAGCACGATGCAACGGTCCACCACGCGCATCAGGACACCCATGATGTGCTCGACCCAGATGATGGTGATGCCTTTTTCCTTCCGGATCATGGCCAGCATGTCGGCCGCCTGGTCCATTTCCGCATGGTCGAGGCCACCCAGCGATTCGTCGGCCAGAAGCACCTTGGGCTGGGTCGCCAGAGCGCGCGCGAGCTCGAGCTTCTTCAGGCCTGCGGCGCCCAGGCCGTCCACGCGCGCATCGGCCCCGCTCGGCAGCTTGACCAGGTCCAGCGCCTCACGCGCCATCGCCCAGGCGCGCTCGCGCGGCGGGTGCTCGTCGCGGCCGTAGAACGCGGCGAGCGCGACGTTCTCCAGCAGCGAGAGCTTGCGGAACGGGCGCGGAATCTGGAAGGTGCGCGCGATGCCGCGATGCGAGACGGCGGCCGGCGCAAGGCCGCCGATCTCCTCGCCGCGAAAGCGCACCGAGCCGCCGCTCGGCGCGTACAGCCCGGCGATGACGTTGAAGGTGGTGCTCTTGCCGGAGCCGTTGGGGCCGATCAGGCCGAGGATCTCGCCCTCATCGAGCCTGAACGAGACCTCGGAAACCGCAGCAAAACCGCCGAACCGCTTGGTCAGGCGGCTGACTTCAAGCACTTCCTCTACTGCCCGTAGGGGTGGCCCTTGGGGAAAGGCACCACCGGGTCGGTGGTGCGGATCGCCTTCGGCCACGCGATGTAGGTGCGGCCGTTCACGTACTGCATGACCACGGGCGAGGAGCGCTCGTTCTGCCCCGCCATCGGGTGTCCTGGCGGGAAGAACTTCACGCCGTAGCCCTGGATGGTGCCGCCCACCGGGATATCGGTCTCGAGTGACGCTTTGCGCAGCGCCTCCGGATCGATGCCGCCGTACTTCTTGATGGCGCGCGGCAGCACGTCGGTGAAGAAGATCCAGCTCTGGTTGAAACCCATCGACGCATGCGGCGGCAGATCGTTCGGGCCCTTCTGTGCCTGGTAGCGCTTCACCATCTCCTGCGTGAGTTCGCCCAGGCCCGGCTTGAGGGTTTTCGGGTCGAGCAGCTGTGCCGCCACCGGATCGACGTTGAAGAAGTAGTTCACATCGGCGCCGAAGGATTCCGTCAGCTTGCCGATCTGGCCGTAGCCCGCGCCGTGGCCGATGATCGCCTTGAACTTCAGCCCCTGCTCGCGCGTCTGGCGCAGGAACAGCGTGATGTCCGGGTTGTAGCCGGTGTGCAGCAGCACGTCGGCGCGCGCGCGCTTGAGCTTGGTCACCAGGCTCGAGAGGTCCGGCGAGCTGGCCGCGTAACCCTCCTTCAGGGACACCTGCATGCCGAGCGCCTTGCACTTCGCCTCGTTGCCCATCGCGACGCCGGCGCCGTAGGGGCCGTCCTCGTAGATGATGGCGATCTTCATGTCCTTCACCGCCTTGCCGAATTTCTCCTTGGCATTCTCGGCGACGTAGGTGCACGATGCCTCGCCGAACTGGTCGGAATGCACCTGCGGGCGGAACACGTAGGACAGCTTCTTGTCCTTGAATACCGCGGAAGCGACGCAGACATTGGCCCACATGAACTGCTTGGCCGCGTCCACGCGCTGCGCCATCGGCACGCAATGCGCGCTGGAGAACACGCCCATCAGCAGATGCACCTTCTCCTGCTCGAGCAGCCGCGTGGCCTCGTTGATCGCCACCTCGGTCTTGGACTGCGCATCGGCGTAGATGGCGTTGATCCGGTAGCCCTCGACGCCGCCGCGCTCGTTCAGCATGTCGATGGCGATCTTGGTGCCGAGGCCCGCCGCTTCCGAGCCGCCGGCGGCAAAGGCTCCCGTGTAGTCGTAGATCACCCCGACCTTGATTTCCTTCTGCTGGGCCTGGGCGAACGTAGCAAACGCCGCGGCAGCGGAAAAGGCAAGAAATGTGCGAAGCATCATGATGGTCTTCCCCCTCGTTCCGAGTGTATCAGGTCGGCCGCTTTCTCCGCGATGGCGATGACCGCGGCATTGGTGTTGCCCGAGACGACTGCCGGCATCACCGAGGCGTCCACCACGCGCAGCCCGGCGAGCCCTTTCACCCGCAGATGTGAATCCACCACCGCATCGGCGCCGGTACCCATTTTCGCGGTACAGGTCGGGTGGTAGATGGTGCTGCCGGTCTCGCGGAAGTACGCCAGCCACTCGTCGTCCGACTGCACCTGCGCCCCCGGCATGTGTTCCGCTGCGATGTAGGGCCGCATCGCCGGCTGATCGAGGATGCGGCGCAGCAGCCGCATCCCCTCGAGCATGGTGCGCCGGTCGTGCTCGGTGGCCAGGTAGTTGTAGCGGATCGCGGGCGGCACGCGTGGATCGGCCGAGCGGATGCGCACCGAGCCGCGCGAAGTCGGCTGCAACTGGCAGATCGAGGCCGTGAAGCCGGAGAACGGGTGCAGCTTTTCGCCCATGCGGTCCAGGCTGAAGGTGAGGAAATGCGTCTGCACGTCGGGGCGCTTCAGTTCCGGCCGCGTGCGCCAGAAGCCGCCCGCGTAGCCCGCGCTCACCGCGAGCGGCCCCTTGCGCAGGAACGCGTAGCGCAACCCCATGCGCGCCATGCGCCAGAGGCTCTGCATGTCGTCGTTCACCGTGATCGGCCGCGTGCACTTCAGCACGATGCGCGCCTGGAAGTGATCCTGCAGGTGCTCGCCGAGGTGCGGCTGTTCCAGCACGACGGGGATGCCGTGCTCGCGCAGCAGCGGCGCCGGACCGACCCCGGAGAGCTGCAGCAGCTGGGGCGTGTTGATGGCGCCGCCGGAAAGGATGACTTCCCGGTCGGCCTTCACTGCCACAATGCGCGCATCCCTGAGATATTCGACCCCGACGGCTTGCCTGCCATCAAACAGCATCCTTGAAACCAGGGCGCCGGTCACCACCTGCAGATTTGCCCTGTGCAATACCGGCCGCAGGAATCCCGTCGCAGTGGAACAGCGCCGGCCCTTGCGCGCGGTGAGCTGCTGGTAGCCTGCGCCTTCCTGCCGCTCGCCGTTGAAGTCGGGGTTGCGCGGGTGGCCGGCCTGCACCGCGGCCTCGATGAACGCGTCGCACAGCTCGTGCGGCTCGCTCTGGTCGGACACCGAGAGCGGGCCGCCCCTGCCGTGCAGCGCGTCCGCGCCGTGCGCCTGGTCCTCGGACTTCTTGAAGTAGGGCAGCAGCTCGCCGAACGACCAGCCCGGCGTTTCCCAGTCGTCGAAGTCCTCGGGCTGGCCGCGGGTGTAGACCAGGCCGTTGATCGAGGAGGAGCCGCCCAGCACCTTGCCGCGCGGCGTGAAGATCTTCCTGCCATTGAGCTGCGGCTCGGGTTCGGACCAGTAGCTCCAGTTGACCGAGGGCTTGTTGAACAGCTTGCCGTAGCCAAGCGGGATGTGGATCCAGGGATCGGTGTCGCGCGGCCCGGCTTCGAGCAGCAGCACGCGGTGGCGGGGGTCCGCGCTCAGCCGGTTCGCGAGCACGCAGCCCGCCGATCCCGCGCCGACGATGATGGTGTCGTACGTCTCAGGCACGCCGGATCGACAGGAAGCAGCAGCCTTTCGCGCCCGGTGTCCAGGTGCGGTTCTCGAACCTGAAACCCGCGCCCTCGAACAGACCCTTGTCCACTGCCCCGGCGATGCGGCACAGCGTCGCCACCTTTTCATCCGCCAACCCGGCCTCGCGCCAGGCGTCCTTGAGCGGGCAGCCGTGCAGCTGGATCTCGAGCGCCTCGGCGTCGCTGCGCAGCACCTGCGGCTTGAAGATCTCCTCGCCGCCCGGGACATTGGCGAGGAAAGAGACCTGCAACCCCGCCAGGTCATCCGGCGCGTGCCGCGCGAGCGATTTTCCCGCGGCCAGGCCGCGGCGGAAGATCGCGCGCGTGAGCAGGGCTTCCGCCTTCGCGGCGCCGAGATCCTCGCTCAACACGTCATATATTTCCATGTAGATCAGCGCGCGATTCTTCATCTGCGCGATCAGGTCTTTGCGCATATCCGTGCTCATCGGGGAGGCTGGATGTGCAGGCCGCCGTCGACGAAGATCGTCTCGCCGGTCACCTGGCGGCCGCCTTCGATCAGCCAGCAGATCACCTCGGCCACGTCCTCGGGTCGGGCGAAATCCTTCAGCGGCACCATGGAGGAATAGTGTTCCGCGGCCTGCTTCGCCTTGTCCATGCCGAAGGCGTTGTGCTGCCAGGGCGTGTCCACGTAGCCGGGGCACACCGCGTTCACGCGCACTTCGGGCCCGAGCGAGCGCGCCAGCGAGTAGGTCATCGCATTGAGCGCGGCCTTCGATGCTGCGTAGGCAAGCGAGGAACCGGTGCCGAGCTGCGCGGCGACCGAGGACACGTTCACCACCGCGCCGCGGTTCGCCTTCAGCGCGCCCGCGCAGGCGCGCACCATCTGGAACGGTCCGACCACGTTGAGGCGGTAGATGCGCAGGAAATCGTCGCCCGAGAGGCCGTCGAGGTCGGCGTGCTTGACGAACTTGGTGGTGCCGGCGTTGTTCACCAGCGCGTCGATGCGGCCCCACTTGTCGAGCGCCGCCTGCGCCAGCTTCCTGCATTCGGCGTCCTCGGCGACGTCCGCCTGCACCGTGATCGCCTCCTTGCACTTCGCGGCCACCTGCGTCGCCTGCGCGGCGCTCTTGGAATAGTTGACCACCACCGACCAGCCGCGCCTGGACAATTCCACCGCGCTCGCCGCGCCGATGCCGGAAGAAGCGCCCGTGATGATCGCGACCTTGTTCATACGGTGGCCACCGCGACGGCGGGCGAGCCGACGGCGCCGGGGAGCCTGAGCGGCGGCGCGGTGAGCAGGAAGCGGTTCCGCTTGTGCGCGCGCAGCCAGCGCGCGAGCTCGGTGAGGTACCAGATCTCGCCCAGGTGGATGCCGTTCTTGAACAGGCAGTGCTCGTGCAGCGGCATGAGCGCGTGCGCCATCGGCTTGAACGGGCTCGCAGGGATGATCTCCACCGCGTAGTTGTCGGCGATCAGCGCCGCGCAGCCGCAGTCGCTGACCCATTTGAGCAGCTTGTCGTCGCGGCCATCGAGGCCGGTGCAGGTGTTGTGGATCAATTTCGGGTCGGGCTTCTTCTTCAGCTCCAGGATCACGTCGACGAAGCCGGTGTAGAAGCAGACGAAATCGCCCTTCTCCACCGCCACCTTGTCCTTATCCATGACGCGCATCAGCTCGTCGTAGCCGATCGCCTTGCGTGCGCGCCCGAAATGCGCGTGCAGGTCCACCATCACGCCGCGCCCCTGCGCGCCGTGCTCGGCGAGGTTCTGGATGCCGAGTGCGTCGGCGCGCGAACCTTCGAACCGGGCCCAGGGCTCGGCATCCGGCTGCTCGGGCGCGATCCTCAAGTCCTCGCCGGCGCGAAAGCCGTTGTAGAACACCATCTCCGGCTTGCCGTCGCCGTCGGCGTCGAACTTGCCGCCGATGTGGGCAAAGGAATCCCATTGCGTGGAGTACTGCAGCGTGAGCAGCACCTGGTCGTCGCAGACGACGTCGGTGAGCAGCGGGTTCTCGTCGGCGAACGGAAAGCAGAAGTTCGCCTTGCCGGCGCGGATGGTGGGCGCGAGGCGCGGCGGGTTGCGCCGCGGGTTGAGCGCGTTGCCGCCGGGGTAATCGAGCGGCAGCGAGAGGCAGAACGTGCGCCCTTCCTTCACCTCGGCGATGCCCTGCAGCACCTTCTCGCGCGTCACGTAGTTCATGCGGCCGCGCTGGTCGTCGGGGCCGAACTCGCCCCAGTTCGAATCGGGGGGCTTGTACTTCCAACGCTGTGCCATCTCGCTTCCTTACAGAGGTAGGGTGGGCCAATGGCCCACGAACTGGTGGGCCATTGGCCCACCGTACGGTCAGAAATAGTGCCGGCTGATGGATTCGGCGACCATCACGGGCTTGTCGCCGCCTTCGCGCTCGACGGTCACGCTCCAGGTGGTCTGCACGCCGCCTTCCAGCTTGTCGAACTTCGCCAGCGTGAAGCGGCCGCGGATCTTCGCGCCCGCGGGCACCGGCGCCGTGAAGCGCACCTTGTTCAGGCCGTAGTTGACGCCCATCTTGCGGTCGGAGAAGACGAACGTCGACTCGGTGAGCTTGGGCAGCATGGACAGCGTGAGAAAGCCGTGCGCGATGGTGGAGCCGAAGGGCGATTGCTTCGCTTTCACCGGGTCCACGTGGATCCACTGGAAATCCTCGGTGGCCTTGGCGAATAGATCGATCCTCTCCTGCGGCATGTCCACCCAGGGCGAAACGGCGATCTCCTGGCCGACCCGACTCTCCAGGTCGCGGATTTTCAGGTCGGTTTTCATGCGCCGATTGTAAACGCCTCGATCTCGCGGATGACCAGGGCGGTTCGCTCGCGCGCCACCCAGTGCGTGGCGTCGGGCACGCGCACGACCCTCACCCCCGGTACCACCTGCTCCAGGCCTTCCAGGCAGCCGGGCAGCAGCGCCGTATCGCGCTCGCCCCAGATGACGAGCGTGGGCACCTTGACCACGAAGTCCTCCGGCTTCAATTGCAGTTTTTTCGCCCCCGGGTCCTCCGCGGAAGGCGGATACATCGGGGAGGCACGGTAGTAGTTGAGGCCGCCGGTGAGCGCGCCCGGCTGCGACCAGGCCTCGATGAGGGCCTGGCGCGCGCCCTCGTCCAGATCGGAGAAGGAGCCGAGCAGCCGCGCGTAGCCGTTTTCCGACAACACGCGCTCGGCCTTCGGCAGGCGGAAGAACCGCATGTACTCGCTCGCCCTCTGCTGCGCGGGGTTGTTGCAGAGCTCGCGCCAGAAGAGGTACGGATGCGGCGAGTTGACCATCACCAGCTTCGCGAGCCGCTGCGGGTACGCTATCGCCACGCCCCAGGCCACCGCGCCGCCCCAGTCGTGCGCCACCAGCACGAATTTGTCCTTCGTGTAATGCGCGGCGAGCGCGAGCACATCGGCCATCAGGTGCTTGGCCTTGTAGGCATCCACCGCCGGCGGTTTGTCGGAGAGGTTGTAGCCGCGCAGGTCCGGCGCCACCGCGCAATAGCCGCGCGCGCCGAAGTGCTCCAGCATCGGCCGCCACATCGCCCAGTACTCGGGAAAGCCGTGCAGGAACAGCATCAGCGGCCCGTCGCCGCAGCGCGCGGCGTGCAGCCGGATGCCGTTCGCCTCGATCGTCTCATGCATCAGTTCAGGCATTGCTTTGTCCCCTCCGCCACCGCGCGCGCGATGCGCCCCTGCACATTCGGATCGCGCATCCTTGCGTCTTCCGCGGGATTGACGATCACCCCGGCCTCGAAGAGCACCGAGGGCATGCGCGCCGTCTTTCCCACCGCCAGGTTGTCGTAGTAGTGCACGCCGTTCGCCTCGTCGGCGAAGGGGCGGTCCTCCCCGAGCAGCGCATCGGCATGGTAGCGCGAGGGACTGAAGCCGGCGGCGCGCAGGCGCGCGCCGATGGCGCTGGCGCAGGCGAGGCTCTTGTCCAAATCACTGTTGCCGCGCGACACGAAGAGCGAGAAGCCGAAGAACTCCGCGGCCCGCGGCAGCAGCCGCTCCTTCACCGAATCGTGGTGGATGGAGAGGAACAGGCGCGCGCCGGCGGCATCGCGCGTGCGGTAATGCAGCACGGTGTAGTCGCCGCGCTCGCCGATCAGGCGCGCCTCGAGTCCTGCGCCCTGCAGTTCAGCCTTCACGCGCAGTGCGAGCTCCAGGTTGTACTCGAACTCGGGCCGACCGCTGGCGGAGATCACGCCGGGCTCGCCGGCGTAGTGGCCCACGTCCACTGCCACGGCCGCGGCAAGAAGCCAGCTAGAAGCGCGAGAAGTCAGGCTTGCGCTTCTCCATGAAAGCGCGCAGCGCTTCCTTCGCCTCCGGCGAGCGCAGCCGCTCGCCGAAGAGTTGCAGCTCCTCGGTCATGCGCTCCTGCACGCCTCGAGCCATGCCGCGCTTCATCAGTTCCTTGGTCATCTGCACGGAGGCGGGCGGCAGCGCCGCGAGCGCGAGGGCGGCCTCGCGCGCGCGCCCGAGGAGCTCCGCTTCGGGGACGATCTCGGTGACGATGCCCGCGGCGAGCGCCTTCTCAGCGCCGAAAGGCGCCCCGAGCAGCAGCATCTCGGCCGCGCGCCTGTAGCCCGCCATCGCCGGCAGCAGCAGGCTCGAGGCCGCCTCGGGCAGCAAGCCCAGCGGCACGAAGGGCATCTGCAGGCGCGCGTTCGGCGCCGCGTACACCAGGTCGCAGTGAAGCAGCATCGTCGTGCCGACGCCGACCGCCGGCCCGCCCACCGCAGCGACCAGGGGCTTCCTTGCCGTGGAAATCGCACGCAGGAAGCCGGCTGCGGGCGACTCTCCGGGGCCGCGCGGCAGCTCGAGGAAGTCCTTCACGTCGTTGCCCGAGGTGAAGCAGCCGGCCTGGCCGTGGATCAGCACCACGCGCACCTGCTCGTCCGCGTCAGCCGCGCCGAGCGCCAGTGCCATCGCGGCGTACATCTGCGGGCTGAGCGCGTTCTTCTTCTCG
>Ga0184628_10000477_pt1 | contig 21778 bp, 20 predicted proteins | sample PLM4_5_b1_FD_133149 | JGI IMG/M metagenome (GOLD analysis project Ga0184628, IMG submission 133149) | Groundwater sediment microbial communities from an aquifer in East River, Colorado, USA - PLM4_5_b1 | ecosystem: Environmental > Terrestrial > Soil > Riparian zone | place: USA: East River... | reverse complement strand
CCATATCCCGTCCAACGTTTCGCCGTTAAACACCCAAGGTGGGAGCCGTATGCGGGACAGCCGCTCGTACGGATCTGTCCGGGGGGCGCTTCGTGAGAAGCGTCCCTACCGGAACTCGGCTTTCTAAATGCAGGATTTGTCCGACTTCGAGATCGTCCGTTTTCCCGATTCCCCCGGCTGCGAAATGTTGTTGCCCTTAACGGAAAACCCCGGTGTGGCCGAGAGAGTATCTTCCCGGCTGCGGCCAGATCGTAAGTCCGTGTGGTTCGGTCCCAACGGGAATAGTCTTCACCGCGCCCGTCGTCGTATCGATGGCATAAACCGATTTATCAAAGCGTCCGGAGACCCACAGGTACTTGCCATCTGCGCTCACGTTCCCCATATCGGGACTCCCGCCTCCGGGAATCGGCCAGTTGGCTTCGACCTTGCGCGTCGCGAAATCGATTACCGAAATGCTGCCCATCCCCTTGGCTTTGATCTCTCCCATGTGGGTGCCGCGATTGGTGACGTAGAGCTTCTTCCCGTCGCGGCTCGGATACAGTCCATGAGTTCCGCGTCCAGTAGGAATGAAGCCGACCAGTTTGAACGATGCCGCATCAATGACGTGCACACCGTCGGCTTCCATGTCGGCGACAAAGAAAACAGTGCCATCGGGCGAAATGCGAATGTCCTGCGGCATGCTGTGCGGTGCAGGGTCATCGGCGCGCGTCAGTTTCAGATAGCCTGTCACTTTCCGTTGCACCAGATCGACCTTCGCCAGTTTTCCGCCGCCAAACTCGCATGTAAAGATGGCGAAGGTTCCGTCGGCGGAGAAGTCTGCATGATTGACGCCCGAGCACTCGGGAGTCGCAATGTTGTACTGGAGCTTCATGGTGTGAGGATCTCGGAATTCGAGGCGCTTCAGCGCTTCGGCAACAACGATGGCCGAGGTGCCATCGGGCGAGAAGTACATGTTATAGGCATCTTCCACCTTGATGGACGGGCCAGGCTTTGCGGTCTTCGGGTCAATGGGAATAACCATTCCGGAGAGTTGCCGCTCAGAACTACCGGCAATCCACAAGGTTTTCATGTCCCATGACGGAATGACATGCTGCGGATTTCCGCCCACCGTGAATTTGTCGACAACCTGAAATGTCGCCGGATCGATAACGTAAATGTCTCCCGACTTGACGTGAGGGACATAAACACGCGGTAACGCGCCGGCCACGGCAGGGCTGAGTTTGCCGGCAGTGGATTCACTGTACACATTTATCGGCTGCGTTTGCGCATGAACCGATCCGAACATCAACACGGAAACCGCAATACAAACGAACCACACTCGCATTTCGAAATCTCCTCCAGAGGCGTCGTACCCGATACAGTTTTGCACCAGAGCAGGCCGTCTGTGGGAAAAAAGTTCCGGTTGGGTCGCTTTGCGGTGCTTGACAGGATCGGCAACTCTGCGTCAGCCTCCGAACCATGAGGATCTGCAGCAATTGACGGCGCGCAATCGACTCGTGGCACTGGCACAGTGGATTGGCATGGGCGCGATCGTGGGCGTCATCTGTGGCGGCTCATCGGCGCTCTTCCTGTATTTACTGGAATGGGTAACGAATTTTCGAAATGGTCACGAGTACATCATCTACACGCTTCCTGTTGCGGGGCTGGCTATCGGCTGGATATTTGAGCGATTCGGCCGTTCCATCGAAGGCGGCAACAATCTCATCATCGATACCATCCACGACGAAGGACCCGAAATTCCGACACGCATGGCGCCCATGGTGCTCATCGGCAGTGTGCTGACGCATCTGTTCGGCGGAAGTGCGGGCAGGGAAGGCGTTGCGGTACAGATGGGCGCCGGCCTTGCAGATGGTCTGTCCCATCGATTGAGACTTACTCCGGAAACTCGAAAGCAGGTTCTCGCTGCTGGAGTGGCCGGTGGCTTCGGTTCTATTTTTGGTACACCGATCGCCGGTGCAATTTTCGGCATGGAGTTCGTCACGCTCGGCAGCATGGCGTACGGAGCGCTTCTGCCGGCGCTGGTCGCATCGCTGATTGGCGACATGACGACGCGGGCACTCGGTATCCATCACACGGTGTTTCCGGCTCCTGCGTCTTTGGCACTGTCGCCACTGCTGCTTTTCAAATGGCTGCTGTTTGCAATCGCGATGGCGGCAACATCCATCGCGTTTATCGAGCTCACACACAGAATCAAGAAACTTCTTGAGGCAAACGCGGTGCGGCTCCCGTTTCGAATGTTTGTGGGTGGAATACTGCTGATTGTTCTCTGGACCCTTGTTGGAACAAGCGACTATCTCGGATTGGGAGTGCCGGGAATTGTGCGCGCCTTTCACGATCCGCAACTTCCGATGGTTGCGTTTGCGGCGAAGCTGATTTTCACGGCGGTGACTCTCGGTACTGGATACCTTGGTGGGGAAGTGACGCCTCTTTTCTTTATCGGTGCGGCGCTGGGCAACGTCATGGCGCGTCTGCTTGGCGTTCCGCTGGATATGGGTGCCGGCATCGGCATGGCGGCCGTTTTCGCATCGTCGGCGAACACGCCTCTCGCGCTTTCGGTCATGGCGTTGGAGTTACTGGGCGCCCCTATGTTTCCCCATGTCGTGATTGTCTGCGTCCTCGCCTACCTGCTTTCCGGCCATCGCGGCATTTATCCTTCGCAGCGTGTGACTCACAGCAAAAGCGGGGCGCGATTGAAAGAACCCGCATCCCTTCGGGATCTGTAAGGGAGTTATGGGGACAGACCCCTCAATCCCCCGTCCTGAATTAGGGGATTGAGGGGCCTGTCCCCACAACCCCCTATTTCTCGTCGGAGCCTTCGATAAGCCGTAACCCGTCAAACGCTTTTGGCCCGAGCAGGCCGGCCTTCGAGTAGACGAAGAGCTTGGCGCGGCTGTCGGAAATGTCGAGATTGCGCATGGTGAGCTGACCGATACGATCCTGGGGGGTGAACGCGCCTTCTCCTTTTTCCATCTTCAGGCGCTCGGGAGCGTATGTGAGATTCGGGCTTTCAGTATTGAGGATGGAGTAATCGTTGCCGCGCCGCAGTTCCACGGTGACTTCTCCAGTCACAGCTTTCGCAACCCAGCGTTGAAGCGTCTCGCGCAGCATGACGGCCTGCGGGTCAAACCACCGGCCTTCATACAGGAGGCGGCCGAGTCGGCGTCCCATGTCGCGATACTGTTCGATCGTGCCTTCGTTGTGAATGCCGGTAATCAGGCGCTCGTAGGCCAGAAAGAACAATGCCATTGCCGGTGCTTCGTAGATGCCGCGGCTTTTTGCTTCGATGATGCGGTTTTCAATCTGGTCGGACATGCCAAGGCCGTGACGTCCGCCAATGGCATTCGCGTCGAGCACCATATCCACCTGGTTCCCATATGTCTTTCCGTTGATGGCGACGGGAAGGCCTTCCTCGAACGTCACGCGAACTTCTTCCGCTTTCACCGAAACGTTGTCCCGCCAGAACGCCACTCCCATGATGGGCTCGACAATCTTGATGCCGTTGTTCAGAAACTCCAGATCCTTGGCTTCGTGCGTGGCGCCCCAGATGTTGGAGTCTGTGGAGTACGCCTTCTCCTTGCTCATCTTGTAGCGCAGTCCGGCCTTCTCCAGCAGCTCGGACATTTCCTTGCGTCCGCCGAGCTCGTCGATGAATTTCTGATCGAGCCAGGGCTTGTAGATGCGCAGGTGGGGATTCACCATCAGCCCATAGCGGTAGAACCGTTCGATATCGTTCCCTTTGTACGTGCTTCCGTCGCCCCAGATGTCGACGCCGTCTTCCTTCATGGCGCCGACCAGCATGGTTCCCGTCACGGCACGCCCGATCGGTGTGGTGTTGAAGTAGGCGACTCCCGCCGTTGTGATGTGAAACGCGCCGCATTGCAGCGCCGCGAGCCCTTCACGCACCAACTGCGATCGGCAGTCGATAAGGCGAGCCTTTTCCGCGCCGTATTCCAAAGCCTTTCGCGGAATCTCGTCGTAGTCGCTTTCGTCGGGCTGGCCGAGATTGGCGGTGTAGCAGTAGGGAATGGCGCCCTTCTGACGCATCCAGTAGATGGCGGCGCTGGTATCGAGTCCGCCGGAAAACGCGATGCCGACGCGTTCGCCGACAGGTAAGGACTGCAGTATGTTGCTCACGACCAAAGATTGTCACATGGAAATTCCGGGACGCGCTTCGAATTGTTGTGACAAGATATGCGTCGACAAGAGGCCACCGGGCCAAATCCATTGGAGGAATCATGCGGAATCAATTCAGTAAGACAATCGTCCTCGTCGCAATCGTGATCGTCGCCCTTTCCGGCATTGCCGTTGCACAGCCACCGGCTCCAGGAGCTCCGGGCGCACAGGGTGCTCCTGCTGCGACCGGCAGCAGCGCCATCGCGAATCCAAACTACGTCTCCGTTGTCATGGAGGCCAACGTCAACAAGCCCGCTGCCGAAGTATGGGCGCGCGTCGGCAAGTACTGCGACATTGGGGAATGGCTTCGCGTCGCTTGCACGATCGTTTCCGGCAAGGATGGTGAAGTGGGAACCGTTCGATCCATTGGCACGGAAATCCTCGTTGGGAAAACCGAGCTTTCCTACACCTACACTCAACCTGTGAGAGCGGGTCAGCCGTACATTCAATACCACGGGACCCTGGAAGCAAGGCCGGTGACTGCCACGACGTCGAAGATCGTTTACACCCTGATGTGGGACAACTCTACTCTGGCAGACGACGCAGCAAAAGAAGCGGACAAGACACGACGAAGAACTCAGTTCCAGACCGCGGTCGACAACATGAAGATCCTCGCCGAAGGTGGAACTCTTCCGCCCGCTCCTGCCCGAGGTGGTGGAGGCGGTGGTGGTCGCGGTGGTGGAGCACCCGGCGGCGCTCCCGGTGGCGCACCGCCTGCCGGTGGGCGCGGTCAGTAGTTCGATCCCTCAGAGAGCAATTCATCGCTGGACACCCGCCTCCGATCGGAGGCGGGTGTCCAGAGGCCGATCACTCATGCCATTAAGGCATCCATCAGTTGAATGACGCTTCGTCGAATCGGACCAGTCAGCGGTAGTCCGGACAGCTTGATCAGCCGCGTCACCACGTCCAGGCTCTTATCGAGAAGCAATTTCGTTTTGGCCTGCCCTCTCGACGAATCGTTGATCCAGAAAAGAATGATCCCCATCTGGAACATCCATAAAAGTTGCGGCAGATGGCGGCTTAGATCGCTGGGGCCCGGCGTCCGGCTCCCTTCCAGCGCCCGTTGGAAAAACTGAATATCGTGCTCGCGAATTTCCCGCGTCTGCTCACTGAATGGTGACAGCGGATGCTGCGGATTCGTGTGGCCACTCAGTGCGCCCAGCAGCTTCCGGCTGGGTGCAAAGTACTTGAGTTTTACATCGATGACCTTTTTCAAGCGTTCCCGCAGGTCGCGGCTTTCTCCAAGTGCTTCTTCGAGACGGGGCTCCATCTCCCGTCTCGCCTGATCGTAAAATGCGAGGACAATCGCGTTCTTGGAATCGAAGTAATAGTACGCGGCGCCGGTTGCCATTTCCGCCTGGTCCGCAACTTCACGCATCGTGGTGGATTCGAATCCGCGTTCGTGAAACATCTCCAATGCCGCCTTCAGTATTCGGTCCCTGGTTTCTTCGCTCTTGGGTCTGGTCTTTATTTCAACGCGCATGGGGAAATCGTTACCTCGTTCAAGTGTTTCTTAAGTTCAGCTTCGCTTTTTAGCCGAAGCAGGCCCGAAACGCTCTTCCGATTCCTGGAGACTGCCTCGAACGCCTGCCGAGCCATGGGCCGCAACATTGGAGTGGCTAGTCTTCGCGCCCAGAGGCGGTATTCACGCAAGGACCACAGACAGACGATGAAGGCGTTATCTCCAATCCAGACCTGGCCATCGCCGCTGACGACGGCCAACTCGCCGACCGGCAGAGTCGGAAACTTCCGGCGTGTTTCTTCAGAGTCTGCTGCCATCAGTCGGAGATCCACATAGGACGGTTGGAAGCGCAGCCAGTCCCGAACTTTGGTGCAGAGTCCGCAACTCGAGTCGTAAATCACATAAAGCGTTTTCAAGTGATCCTCCCATCTATTCGGTTATTGGGGAACGACGTGCATATCGGGTGGTACTGGAGGCCCATCCAGATTTTCGAGCCCGCGTCGGCGAAGCCGATTGAAGACATACAGGTTGAAAAAATGCATTACTCCAAGTACCAGCAGTATTGTGCCGATCTTGGAACTGACCAGTTCAATTGCGCTTCTCATGGTGTCGGCATTCCGGTCGGTTGTCAGCGCCTGAGTAACGTAGCCGACGTTGATCAGGTAGAAACCTACGACCAGCAGATGGTTCACGGACCCTGCGAGTTCCGCATTGCCCCGGAATGCGTCCACAAGAAACACCCTGCCGTTCCTGTGAAGCGTGCGCGCCACCAGTACGGTAGCTGCGAGGCTGATGACGATATAGACGACATAGGACTCTACGATGTACATTGGGCCTCCATTTCTGAACGCGTTCAAATAGAGAGTGTATGGAGGCTGCCCTGCTTGTCAACCTGAATTTGAATGCGTTCAAAAACCGTGCCGGTCGCCGGACGCGGTCAGCAGCAATCGACTTAACGGATACGGTCCCGCGCTTTGGCCTTGGCCCGCGACAGCGGCGATTCGATGGGTCTGGGAGGCGCCACTACCGTTTCAGGCTCCGATGGTTCTGGCTCGCGTGGCGCAGCAACCGGTTCGACCGGTTTTGCTGCGCCGCGCCGGGCCGGCAATCGGAGCTTCGGCATTCTTAAGGAACCCAGCCAGGTATTGGCCGACGCGAAGAAATACAACCGCCGTCCGGCGATTTCCATCACGTGAAGCAGTAGCAGCAACAGAGCCAGCGGAATTACGAGATCTCGAACTTCCCTTTGCCGCAGCAGGCTGGCATTGAACACGCCGTCCCATGCTGTTCGTTCCACTCCTCCGGAAATGCGTGCCATCTCCACAAGAGTCTTTCTTCCCTCGTCCGGCTCCGCGCGAGGCTCGAACTCGGGCGAGTACGGAAGCGTCAGCGGCGACAGTGAAAGGAACCGGCCCTGGCCAAGATCGACAGCTCCCAGATAAATTCCGGCTTTCTGAATCGGGAACCGGGCTTCCAACGTGTTTTCGCCGATCCATGACAGATTCAATTTCTGGGATGGCCCGATTGCAGAATCCGCGGGCATGGCGATTGCCGCTGCCGCTGTCCGGATATCGTCGGCCCCTCCGCGCTTGCGATCGGGATCGAGTTCGACACGGACAATCCCCTGACCGCCTTCGCGGTTCATGCTCGCGCGAATTCCCTGAGGTGGGTCTCCTCCCAGCAGCCACCGCCCGAGGCCGGTGGCGAATCCTCCAAAATCGTTCCACGCATTCAATCGACCTGAATATTTGCCATCGACTTCCAGTGTCAGTGCTGCGACGCGGCCCAGTCCGCGATGCCAGAACGACAGAAGCGGAGCATGGTACTCGTCGTCCGTCACCACTCCCATCGTTGCGCCGGGCCGCAGATACGAAAGGTTGTAGCCGTCCACGTCCGGGAATTTCGAGGATGGCAGGTCGCCCAACAGCACCATGTCTGCCAGCGTGTGTGACGCAGTCGGTTCACTGACGAAACTCGACCGCGCCACCGTGATCGCTTCCTCGGCAAACAGTCGCGGCAGATCGTCGACGTTGGACGAGAAGTAAATACGTCCCTGACCGCGTCTGGCCACGTCTTTCAGAAACTCGGCGTCGCCATCGGCCTCCGTTCCCATTCCAATGACACTGACGGTGATTCCCAGTGGCGTAATGGTGCTCAGCAACCGCTGATAATCGCCAGGCTCTTCGGCGTCGGCGGCATCGGCGAACAGCACGATGTGCCGCGTGCCCTTGTCCGACTGTTGAATCATCGTCGCTGCGCTGACCAGGGCGTCGTAGACGAATATTCCGCCGCCCATGGATTGTATGGTTCGAGTCCTTGCGCAAATCCCACCCACGTCGGCTGCAGTCGTCAACGGGCTGATCACGTGCGCCGAACTGTCGACCGCGATGACGCCCACTTCATCGTACGGACCGAGTGTTTCTATCGCAGCGCAGGTCCCGATGTTCGCCAGATCCATTTTGGTTCGGCCGTCCCCGGCCGGCGCCGCCATGCTTCCAGAGCGATCCAGCGCGACCACCATGGCCAGCGACAACTTGCGGTGTTCGTTCTTGATTTCCATCGACACCGGCAGGTAGGGATCGATCACCGATCTGAAATAGCCACCGACGCCAAACGAGCCGTTGCCACCTGTCAGCAGCACGCCTCCTCCGAGATCGGTTGCGAACCTCACGAGAGCGCCGAGCGCCTGTGGCCCGACATCGTTTGCCGACACGTTCTCGAGAATGACGGCGCGGAATCCTGCCAGGCCCGCGAGATCATGCGGCAAGCCGCGAGGTGCCACGGTTTGGACGTTCAATTTGCCAGCACCAAGGGCGCGGCTGAAATTGTCCGGTCCGCCGGAAGCATTGACGAGCAGTATCGTTGCCGGCGCTTCCACGCGAACCGCGCCACTGCCGAAGTTGTTTTCCGGTACGCGATCTCTCGAAGACTCCGGCGATACGAGCGCAAGTTGATAGCGCGCCACGCCGGGTCGATCGATGACATCCCGGAATGTCAGCTGCGTGGCGCCGGGATGAAACGTCTCCTTCCTGCGAGCGATTTCGATGCCGTCGCGTGAGAGCACCGCTTCAGACTCGACAGTACGATCCGTGCGCACCCACGCCGAAAACTGAAATGGTTCGCGCTCGTCCACGGTTCCAGGAAGGTCAAGCGATTCAACCGCAACGTCGGCGGCTTCGCCTCGCGTGAATGCGCGAAAATCCACCGGCAAACCGCGAGCGGCCGCCTCGTGGGATGCGGCCAGTGCAGGAGCACCGTTTCCTTCACCGTCCGATATAACGATTAAGCGGCCCGGCCTTGTGCGCGGTATCAGGCTGGCCGCAAGACTGATCGCTCCCCCAAGATCGCTGCCGTCCGCATCCACGTCCTGCACGAAAGCGCTCGCCTGGCTGAATTCCTCCGGCAGTCGTTCGATGCGAGCGTCCCGGCCGAATGTCACGATGCCGACTCGATCTCCTCTCTCTCGGCGCTTCTCGAGCAGGTTGATGATTTCCAGTTCCCGGCTGCGTATCTCGGAAGGCATCGATCGGGAAAGGTCGGCAACCACGACTACATCCACTCCCTTGCCACCGAGCGGAGCGAGAGGCAGCGCGGCGAGCAGAGCCAGCGTCGCAAGAATCAGCAGACGCGTCGCACCGCCTGTGCCCGGCGATCGGGCACGCCAGAAATAGAAAAACAGAAGCGGAACAATCAGCAGCAGAAGCTCCGGGTAAAGAAGATAAAGATTACCCATGTGCCACCGATTCTTCGCGCTTTCTGCGCGGCGTGAGCCAGTACCAGTTGCTGACTATCGCCAGGCCGCCCATGACGACGAGCACCCAGAACAACGGATCGGACGCCGGCCCATTTTCCGTCCGCAGACCCTGAGACGCGTTTTCGAGTTTGCCGGTCTCGGATGTGCTCTTTGAGCGCAGGTTGGTTTCATCCTCATCCAGAAAGTTCACGCCCAGTTCGTAGAGCACGGCATCGCCTTCCATCACCTGCAGGAGTCCGCCAGGAGAGGGAGCGACGAATTCCACGGATCGTCCAGCCGGCAATGTGCGTTCGATTCCGCCGACACGAAATCGCAGTGGACCTTTCGGGTCTCGTCCAAGCCGCACGCGCACCCATTCTCCGATGCGGTAATTCCATCGGTCCGGTCCCGGCAGACTTTGGCGTCGCACTTCGACGAGATTCGAAATCAATATCGGCCAGTCGGGCGCGCGAACCAGATTGGTGCGATCCAGATCGAGGTTAAACAGGATGCCGGATTCGGGTCGCTGGCCGAGCAGTACGATCAACGGCTGATCGCCCGCAGAGATCAGGGGATGCCCGCCCGGAACGAGCGGCGATGCGCCAGTCCATACGACTCCGGCCAGCGTTATGCCGTCCATGAGAGGATCCCGCTTTTCCGGCACGAACGGTCCGACAAAATCCTTCGGGTCTCCAGGCGAGACCAGAGTTGCTGGAGGGCGGCCGAATCCCACTCGCCACACACCGGGTGACGCGGGTCGATCCAGTTCGGAAGCAGGAACGAATGCCAGATGTCCGTGTTCGGCAGACGTCACGCCAGACAATGCACCGAGCGCTTTCGACAATGCCTGCCGTCCGCGGCCGTCCGGTAAATGGTTTTCGACGCCGATTTCCTGCGGGCGAGGTTCGATCAACGTCACGTTGTTGTCCCGTTGCAATGCATCATCGGACAGTGCGACCTTTACCGCCGGAAGTCCCGGTGGCAACGGAAGAGTGACAGAGGAAGTGCCGGGCGACAGTTCAAGATCGCGCACCAGAATATCCTTGTCCCCCGCCTTGAGCGTCAGGCTGCGCCGCGTTTTCGAATCTGAAAAATTGGCGAGAGTGAGAGACACCGCCCCCTTGCCTTCCTGGGGAGAAAGGGTGCGTTGCGCCGCAGTAATGCCAACATTGGCGAGCGGTTCGCCGACGGAGATCCAGAAAACGCCTTCCACTTCTTTTCCGGTCACAGGAGGAGCGTCGCTGAGCGCCATCAGTCTGCCGGTTTTTCCGGCGAGTTCGCGTGCGAGACGAAGTCCGAGGGCAAACGAATGATTCGGGCCTTCCGGTTTCCACTTGCCCGATTTTTCCAGTGCCTGCTGGGCTTCAACCGCAAGGGCCGCAGGCCCAAGAAGAACTGCCGGGCGTTCGCCGCTTAGTACGAGCGTCACTCGGGCGGTCGAACCCAGGCCTTGCAGTTCGGCAAGGACACGGATCACCGCACGATCGCGAGGGCTTTCACCTTGAGCGTTGACGGCAGACATGGATGCAGAGTCATCGAGAAGAACAACGAGATGTTCGTTGACGCCGGCCGGCCGGATGCGGGCGCCAGCAAGAATCAGCGCCAGGGCCAGTGCCGCCAGGCATTCCAGGACCAGGCTTCTCGTGATTGGTAGCCTGGATATCTTGCCGCCACCTTCCGGCGTTTGACGCACAATCTGCCAAAGAAATAACCCGGCGACAGGACGCGGCGGAAAACGTCGGCGGAAAAGGTGAATTCCAATAATCGCGGGAATGGCCAGAAGTGCGAACAGTCCCAAAGGAGTGGTGAATATCATAGAGGCTCCAGCACTCCTGCCGAAGCGAGCTCGCGGGCAACCTGTCGCATTGAGGTTCCTGCCGTGACGTGGGCGAATTGCGCGCCTGCGCGTCGCGCCGCCACCGACAGGCCCAGGCGAAGGCGGTTGAATCGCGCGCGGTAATCCTGAACCGCCTTTTCGTCGATGACCATATCCAGTTCTCCGCGGCCTTCCACATCGATCAGGCGGCGGCCGCCTTCGACGGAAGGTTCCGCTTCGTCACGCAAGGTGAGTTGAACGATGGCCAGCCAGGCGCCATCTCGCGACAGTCGTGCAACCAGTGCATCGGCGTCATGGGGAAACAGAAAGTCGCTGACGACGACACGCAGCGAGCCACGCCGGAAAGGCACACGCGATTCCTCGAGAGCCGAGTTCTTTGCGGTGCAGTCGAGCAGTCGTTCGATTTCTTCAGGCCGATGCAGCGGTTCGGGTTCGGCCGGGGAAGTGATGACTCGCGAGTTTGCTTCAGCCGATGCGGATGCGCAGGCAAGAAGAGCCGCCAGTTCGCCGTATGCGTGGGATTTTTCGCCGGTAACAGCCATCGACGCGCTGGTATCAAATACCAGATCGATGCGTGGCGCGACTTCCTCGCGATACAACCGCACCGCAAGAACCTCGGAGCGCGCATATGCGGCCCAGTCGACATGGCGGAGGTCGTCGCCGGGTGCGTATTGGCGGTACTCCTGAAACTCCAGCGAACTTCCCGTGCCCGAGCCTAGCCGCTCGCCTAGTTGTCCGCCGATGGGCGAGCGGGGAAGTGCAAGACGGAACGCTCCGGCAACATATTGGGCGGAGGCCCAGTCAATGCGTGGAGTCATTTGTCAGCTTCTGCGGCATCAGCGCCCGCTGCCCCATTCGAATCAGCATCAGGTAGGAGACGACGCCGATCACACCGAGTCCAATCGAAAGAAAATGCCAGGGAGCTGTTGTCGCATATCGCCAGCCGCTGAGTGTTCGAAATGGATCGAGCACGTGCCGCCCCGAGTAGATGCCGCCAAAATCGCCGGTGAACAGATACATCAGAAAGTCGGGCAACAGCGTCGCCACTGGAATCAGCAGAAGAATTCCCGCGCGCAGCTGGAATGGTTTGAAGTGGCGCTTCACCATCATCCGTCCAACCCAGGTCGGCAGGCCGGTGAAGAGACAGATATAGGCGCATATCGCGACAAGCCAGCTGAATTCGTTGCTCGAAGAATTCAGAAAATGGGCGCCGACTGCAAGAAACATTGCCATCTGCACCAGCACATACACGGCGCCCCATGCCCCGCCGGGTCGAAATATTCCCAGGTATCGGCGCCACCCCGTTGCCGAGCGGTTCTGCTGAAGAATTCGACGCGACAGTTCCAATTCTTCGGTCACGGAGAACAAAGCGACGGTCGCCAGGTGCAGGCCACCCAACACGCCCAGAGAGTCTGCAAACGCGAATATGGGGTAGGAAGGATTCTTCAGCGTCGGATAAATCGCTGCCGCAAGGATCAGAAGAAACTGAACAAAGAATCCAATGCGAAGAGACGTCGAGCGATCCTCCGTCGGCAGAAGGAGTCGATTTTCAGCAAGCAGGATGAGATTGATCATGGTGACCACGCAGATCACCGCCATCGCCACGAAAGACCACCACAGGTCGCCGGATCCCGACATGAACGGCGATGGGTACCCTGGCCCGATCCCTCCTCGAGGGCCGATAAAAACGCTCCGGGCCACGAAGGCGGCCATTCCGCTCGCGGCGAACAGGAACAAAAGCAGGATGATCATCGCTCCGAGGATCAACGCTGAAATTGCACGCGATTTGGAAAGACACGATAGAAACAGCGCTGCTGCGCAGGCCCACAGCGACCATAGAAAAAGAGCCGCCAGCGAAAACAGAATCGTCGGGAATCCAATGCCACCCAGGAGAAAGCTCATGGCCACAAACGGCGCCAGTGCTGCGAAGAGTGTCGCCAGCTTAACGGCCTGTGCCATCAGTTTTCCAATCACGATTCTGCGGGGCGACAGGGTGGTCACGGTCACCAGGTCCAGCGTTCGTTCCATGCGCTCGTTGCGCAATGCGTTAAACGCCCCCAATGGCGCGACAACCAAACCAACCAGAGAGAGGCATGCCATGAGGGACGCGAAAATTCGCGCTCCGGATTCGCCCGCCCCCGTAGTGGCATAGGTGCTGGCCACGAATGCGACGATCAGTCCCGCGATAATGCTCAGACTGAACGAGTAATTGAACTCGCGACCGCGCACCATCTGGCGGACTTCCTTAACGACGATGGGGCTGAGCAGATCGCTGAGCCGTTCGAGACGTCCATTGACCTCGGTTTCGGGCACACGAAGAATCATTGCACTCGACCCTCTGTGATTTTCATGAACAGGTCTTCCAGCCCGGCATCCTGAGCGCTGAATTCGAGTACGGGAAAACCGGCGCCGACGATGCGCTGCAGCAGAGCGGTCTGTGCCGTATCGTCGCCCTCAAACTCAAACTGATAGCGTCCGGAATCACCCGCGTCGTGCACTTTCAAGATGCCGTGCTGCTCAAACAGGAACCGTTCGATGCCTTCGTTTTTGCCGGCCAGGCGAAGCGACAGGATTCTGTGCCGGCGCAATCCGCGAAGAATGTCCTGGACCGTACCGGTTGCAAGAATTCTGCCTTTTTCAATCACGGCGACTTCATCGCAGATCTCCGACAGCTCTGTCAGGATGTGCGAACTGAGCAGGACCGTTTTTCCGTCCGCGGCGAGTTCCCGGATTAATGTCCGGAATTCGATGCGTGCGCGAGGATCCAGGTTTGCGGCCGGTTCATCAAGAATGAGCAACTGCGGATTATGAACGATCGCCCGGCCCAGGGCGACGCGCTGCTGGAGACCTTTCGACAAACTCTCCACCTGCCGGTCGCGGATATCGCCGATCCCCATGAACTCGATAATGCCTTCGACGGATTTCTGCCGCGCTGCTCCGCGAATGCCGTAGCTGCGCGCAAAGAAGTCCAGGTATTCCGCTACCGTGGTACTCACGTAGACGCCGGCATAGTCCGGCATGAATCCTGTTTTCCTTCTTGCCTCGTGCGGATACTCCACCACGGAGACGCCGTCGATGCGAGCGTCGCCATCCTGCGGAAGATCCAGCGTTGCCAATATGCGCATCGTTGTCGTTTTGCCTGCGCCGTTTGGCCCGATGAAGCCGAGCACCTGTCCTTTTCCAACCTTGAAGGAAACATTATCCACGGCACGCAAGCCACCGAAGTTACGAACGAGGGCATTGACCTCAAGCATTATGGCTCCTCTCCGGCGTAACCGAATACGATGTGACGGCTGCCACGCTCTTCCACATTCGGAACTCCGGTTTCCAGAAACGGCGAGTGATCCAGATATGCCAGGTAGGTGTCGTCCTGCTGGTGGGCCGCAATGGACTGGAATTTTGGAGGCAAGGCCAGCGAGTCGCCTTTGCCGGCGGCTCGCATCGTGGCCTGTTCGCCTGCGCGCAAGGGAGCACTGAGCACGTATAGATTTCCGCCGCTGCGATACATCAAATTGCTGACGTTGGCGCCAAGAGCGTTGACGACTGTAATGTTTCCGCCCGTGCGGCTGAAGCTCAAGCGCTCGCGCGCCAGGCGGTATGAAATTTCCTCAAAATTAGAGGGTGCACGGGCGCGTACGATGCCCGATGAGAACTGCTGCGACTCCGTTAAGTCGATGGCTTCCGGCTCACGACTGCCTGTGCCATCCATTCCGGTGGGGAATATTGCGGTGGAGCGCGAGAAACGCAGTCCATTCCACGGTGCCATTCCAGCCGCATACAGCGACACGGTGGCGCGTGTGGCGGCATGCTTTGTAGTTTGATCCAGTACGGTAAAGGATTCCGCTCGGCCTTTGATGCCGATGCCTTCGCCCAACAGTGCATAGCCGGCGAGCAGTACGAGAAAGGCGACCGATATCAAAGGCGCTGTCAGGACGAGAAGCACCTGCCGCTTCTTTCGCCAAAGCAACGCGTAATTGACGGGACCGATCAGAACGCTGAACGCAACCAGGATCGCCATGTAGGAGCGCGCCGGTACCCCTTCAACGCCAGGTATGGGTAATCGAAACCCGTTCTCGCCGAGGCGGAGCCAGTCCGGAGCGCGATTCGCCGGCAACGAACGACCGGAGTCTTCGGGGATGCGCGTTGCCGACAGTACATCTGCCAGCCCCCTCGTGGTGATGTCCTCCGACTTCACAAAGAGGATGTGGCCAAAATAGTATCGAGCCAAAGCATTGCCGTCAGTCGTCATACCGGCGGGCCGGGTTTGCGGGTCTGGCAACAGCGTGTTCAAATCGCCATCCACGAACATGAGATCGCCGCCGGACGCCGTCCAGGTGAGAAGCGCTTCTCTTTGAACGCCGGAAAGCCGCGACCACTCTTTTGTTCCGATAAACACCGCACGCAACGATGTATATCCCAGCCAGTCGGTCGGCAGTCTTGGCGGATCGAGAATGAAATCGAGCCGTGTCGACGCTGTCCCGGGCATTCGATAGGTCGAAGCGATCGGCACCGATCGGAGCCAGTTCGCGGCCACGGGACCTAAAGTACTTGTCGGATCGACGACGATCAGGGCGGCAGCTTCATCCAGCGATTTATTGCTTTGATATCCCGTGTACGTGAAAGCCTGCAGCGTGCGGCCGCGCTCTCGAATTTGAAACACGATGCTGTCGTTGTCGCCGAATGCTGGAATCGACAGCGTCAACTTCAGGCGGTCTCCCCGTTTCAGGCGAAGCGTCTGCCGGATCTCGGAGTTCCCCGAGGTGCCGGTGTTCCACCATCGGTCGCCATGGCCGTATATTTCAATGACGCGGTCCTCGCCGAGATTCGTAATGTCGAATCGCACTGGCCAGTAACCTGGTGCCGTCTGCATCGACCACTCCGAGTCCAGGGTGACACGCAGGGATTCGAATTCAACAGTCCGGTATTCCCCGGCAAATGCGGGAACACAAAGGAACAGAAATACGAGGGCACAGGCAACAGGCCGAAGGTTCATCTGGCTTCCAGTGTTTGAGGAAGTCCGCGTTCGACTTCAGGGACGTCGTCCAGCAATGCGGCAACGATGCGGCGTCCGTTGTAGCCTTCGAGTTTTGCAGAATAATCGAGCACCAGCCGATGTGCGAGAGCCGGGCCGGCGATACGGCGAACTTCGTCGAACCCGACATTGGGTTTTCCACGCAGCAGCGCCAGACCGCGTGCTGCCGCACCAATGGCAATCGCTCCACGAGGAGAACTCCCATACTTCACGAAATTGCGCACATGCACCGGGGCTTCCGGTGCGTTGGGATGAGTTGATGCGACGAGGCGCGCGATGTAATTCGCAACCGCGCGCGGCAGGAATACCGCATCGGCCAGGGTAAAGAGTTCCTGAAGTTGGGTTGCGTTGATCACGGGTTCCAGCACCGGCGGTTCGCCATGAACGCGCGTGATGAGAATCTCTTCGAGAACCGATCTATCCACTCCCGAAATGTCGACCTTGAATGTAAATCGGTCGAGCTGTGCTTCGGGCAAGGGGTATGTGCCTTCGAGTTCGATGGGATTCTGGGTCGCCAGGACGAAAAATGGGTTGGGTAACGCGCGAGTCTCGCCGAACGTTGTCACACGCCGTTCCTGCATGGCTTCCAGCAGGGCGGACTGTGTTTTTGGCGATGCGCGATTGATTTCATCGGCCAGCAGCAGATTGGTGAAAACCGGACCCTGATGAAACACAAAATCCTTGCGGCCATCGCGCTCCTGGAGAATATGGCTGCCCGTGATATCGGTTGGCAGCAGGTCGGGAGTGAACTGAATGCGTCGGAAATCCAGCGACAGCAGTCGTGACAGGGCTTTCACAAGTTCAGTCTTGCCCAGGCCCGGCAACCCTTCCAGCAGTACGTGACCATGAGCGAGAAGCGCCGCGACGACCTCGTCGATGGTGTCTTCCTTTCCAAGAAGCACCTGCCGAAGTCCTGCAACAAGCCGCGAGATTCTGGCCTGCGCATTCCCGACGGCTTCCGGGGTCAGCAGGGATTTGTTCTGTTCTGTCATTTTGAATTCTCGAAATATTTTTTCACTGCGCTGTAGTGGCGGGGAGCGAGCGTTCGGCGAACGGCAGCCTGTCCGGTCACGCCCGCGTATTGTACGCCCGAGGACGCAATGCTTTGTTCAGGGGATTCCTTTGGTGCGCCGGGCAGTATCGCCAGAGGAGCCCAGTCATCCGGACTGCGGTATGAACCCGGAGGCAGTGGAACGCTTTTGAACCGGTCAGACATCGCCGATTCCGCGCCCCACGTCAGGTCCGCATCGCCGCGGCCACGATTGATTCCCCCGTTTCCCGGGTCCCCATCTCCATCCGGACCTCGTTCGTTCGAGAACAAAGGAAACTCCGATGGATCGAATCGGCCTGCGTCTTTGCCGAGTTGACCGATGGACGCAAGCTCTCCGCTGCGGCCCGCGAGATACTTTGAGAGCGACGCTGCCAGTTTGCGTAACGTCGCAGGATCCCTCGGCAGCTGAGTCTTGCCTCCCGCGATGGCGCCCTTGCCTCCAAGTAATTTCTGCAGGTCGCCCGGCGCATTCGCCAGGAGTCCGGCCTTTGAGAGCTTGTCTATCGCCGTGCCGAGTTCACCGGCCTGCGCGTCGGACAGGGACGTATCCGAATCGCCCGCTGCGGCCAGCTCCGCCAGACTGTCTGCAGCCCATTTCAAGGCATCCTGCTTTTCGGCCACTTTGGCGGCGAGCTTTTCGCGCATCGCATCGGAAGCTTCCCAGGAGGATGCGTCGAGTTTTTCGATCGCATCTTTTCGGATGCGTTCGATCTCCTCCTGGAATTCCTTGTCTTCGGCCGGGGTGATTATTTCCTGCTTCTTCAGGGCTTCGAGCGTTGCCTGGAGATCGGCTGCGATGTCATTGGCAAGCACTCCGTTTTGCGCGGCAGGTATGCGCTGCGGCAACATCAGCGCGATCGCCAGGAATGCGGCCGCCGGTACGATCGCGCCCAGCTTTCGCGAGACACGCAAACGCGGCAGCGGGAACTGAGACAATCCTGTGATTGCCCGGCTGTTGGACCACGACGGATCCTGGATTTCAAGAACTGTGAGCAGCGTGCCCTGTCCGCCATTCATGGAATCGGCAAGCGCGGCGATCTCTTCCGGTCGATAGGCTCTCGATGCGGACAGGAAAACGGCAGGTATGAATGCAAGAACGGGAGCGAGCCAGAGCCAGGCCAGGAATGAAGCCGCCCCTGGAGCGAATAGCCGGCAGCCGATCGCTACGACACCTGCCGTCAACAGACTGCCGAGTGCCCAGCGTGGCCAGACCTCGAGAAACACACCGATCGCGAGGCGGCGCCGAAGCCGGCGCAACATCGAAGCAACTGGAGCTGGAAGATGATTCATCTGAACGCGTCTCCGATCGAGAGAGTGTATATCTTAGACACCGAAAGGGAAGCGCAAGTTCGTAGAAATACGAGGTGGTGGGCGGATCAGAGCGAGGAAAGTGTTTCGGGACGAATCCCTCTCCCGAAGGGAGAGGGTGCGGAGCATTTATTGATGGGCGGCGGGTGAGGGGTGAAGAAACGGCACCGTTACTACACCCCTCACCCGGCCCTTCGGGCCACCCTCTCCCTTCGGGAGAGGGATTCGTCCCGAAACATTTTCCAATGACGCCCTGGACGGGCAGATTACTTGCTGCAACCTTTCCGAGTCTCTTCAAACCCGTCGAACAGTCGTGCTGCGTTGACGCCCGCCAGGGTTTCCAGCCGGTGCGGCTGACCTTTTTCGACGGTATATCGCGCGACGGTACCTTTGGACCGAAGGTATTCCGCTTCCGCCTTCATTTCGTCGTGCCACATGTACTCGTCCAGTTCACCGACGTACATGAAGACGCACATTTTTGAGATTGCCTGCAGTCTGGCTGCACTGGGTTGCCACATGTAACCGGGGAATGCGGTGACCGACAGAAAGTACTGAGGATTGGCGGCTGCAACATTAAAGGCGGCGATTCCTCCATTCGATGGTCCGGCGATGTGGAACTTGTTGTCCTGGATTTTGTATTCTCCCAGAATCATTTTCAGAAATTCCGGGAAGATGCGAGCCCCATTCTCAAAGAACAGCTGATCGTCCGGCGCTGCAGGGGCCACGACGATATACCCGCGCTTCTCCGCTTCCGCACGAAAGTTGCGATTCAGAATGCTGTCCACCGTACTCATGTTCTGCGGGCCGCCACCAAAGGCCAGGATGGCCGGATACGCCTTCGTCCGATCGTACCCATTTGGTAGAACAACCTTGTACTGAACGGTGGTCCCGGAGACCTTGGTTGTTTTCTCCAGCAATTCAGCCTGAAGAGGAAGTGCCGCGAATACTCCGACGCCAGCTGCGAGAACCGCCATTAGAATCCGTTTCATGTTTAGAGCTTTCATTCGGTGGACTCTATATGATGGCGGCCTCGCGTTCAATCGTGGCATGAGGTCTGGGTATCAGTCTTTTGAAGCGTAGCTGATGGAAGAAAGCACCAGAACGATTCCGACAAACGTGGGGATGAGCCCCGCCAGATAAATCTCCCCGCCCTTTACGACCGCAGCCAGAAACACCATCAGGGCGATGCCGGATGCAGCGGTGATCATTCCTCCCAGCCGGATCGCCTGTTTCCGATGCTGAACTGTCTTCTTCTCGTCCTCACGAAGATAGTCCAATGCCGCAGCGGGACTGCCACCCATCTCCGCGATCTTCTTGACCGTTTCGCTTCTGTAATACGCTTCCCGTTCCCGGTTGTAGTCGTAGTTGATGCTGCTCGGAGGCTCATCCTTTTGCTTCACGGCCTCCCGGAGAACCTGCAGGACCGGTTCGGAAATCGTCCCCTGCATTTCGGCGAACTTTTTCAGGGTTTCACTCCGATACAGCGCTTCTCTCTCTGCACGGCGCGCGTTGACCCAGGCCTTTACGGCCAGATACGAACAAATTGCAACGACGATCAAAACTAACCAGGTGTTTTCAAACACGGCATCCTCCATTTCAGTCTGTAGGACCAGCTCCAGTGAATGCTGGTTGCATTTTCTTGCGCGATCCTCCCTGCCGAAAGAAAATGCAACTGCCTGGCGGCACGGCGAGTCTTACGTGTGGAGGTAGAGGGTGGACGCTCGAGACGATCAGGACGATGTCGAGAAGGTTCTGGCCGGCGACATCTCTGCTTTCGAGCAAATCGTGAACCGGTGGCAGGCGCCGCTGATCAATCTGGCGTACCGCTTCTGCCGGGACCGCAGCCGCGCAGAGGACATGGCCCAGGAAGCGTTTCTGCGGGTGTATCGCGGCCTGAAAGGCTGGCGTCGGGATTCGGCGTTCTCGACCTGGATCTTTGCGATTGCCATGAATTTCTATCGCTCGGAGCTGCGGCGTCTGCCAGAGCGAGCCAGGCTGTCGCAGAGTTTGGAAGTCCTCGAGAATATCGCCGCACAGTCGACCGATTCGACCAATGCGGATCGGGACCGGGCGGTTCGGCGTGCGGTTTCCGCGTTGCCGGCGAAGTACAAGGAGGCACTCGTGCTTTTTTATTTTCACGAAATGGACGTGTCTGCCGCGGCGAAAAGTCTCGGATTGCCGGAAGGCACAGTCAAGGCACGATTGTCGCGCGGCAGAAAAATTCTTCGCGAAAAACTTCCGCAGTTTTTGGGAGAATTCCGTCTGGAGGAAGCCCAATGAAGCCAGAGAGAATGGATGACCTCGATAGTGTCCTTTTGCGAGAAGCCGAAATCATTCCGTCATCGGGATTCGCCAAATCGGTTATGGCTGCTGTGCGAAGCGAAGCCGCAGCCCCGCCGCCAATACCGTTTCCATGGAAACGGGCATTGCCGGGACTGGCAGCGCTCGCAGTCGCGATTGTATGGAGTTTGATCGAAGTGTTTCGCTCTCCGGTACGGGAGTCCGCGTCGGGAGTGCCACTGACGCATTGGCTGGATGGTGTCGTACCTCTGATCGACAAGGCCCAAATGTTCGGCGCCGGATGGGTGCTTTTCGGATTACTGCTGACTTTTGCCGGCTTGAAGCTGACCTGGCACCTGGCCGGTGGGCGGTTGTAGTACGTCGCCTTTGCCTACCTGCTGTTCACCCAGTCCCATCGGGCGCCCGCCTGTTGAACGATACGGGGAATGTCTTCCGTGAAGATATAGCCCTCGCCAGCCAGTTCCGTTGCCGAGTTCCGGATGAGGTCGAGATACATATTCTTGCTCCCGTAACGCTCTTCAATCGAAGGACGCGGATCTTTTGCGAGCTCGCGTTCGGCTTTCGTACGTGCGAACGGAACGAAAGAACCGGTCAGCGCCACCAGTTCGGTTGTGGGACCGGAACGGTCGTTGAAAAAATTCCATCCGAGATATGTGGCGAGAGGAACGGCAATTTCCGGCATTCGGATTCCGGGAACGTCATTGCCATCGGAATCGACCTGCGGAACAAGCATAGGATAGGACGACGCCACCTTCGGCGGTTCCTGGGCAACGATGCCCTTGGACAGGAAGTCCTTGCCGTAATCCACACGATAAGCATTGTGAATATTGATGTCACCAGGAGCCTTGAGATTGGGAATATGCGGAAACTACAGCTTGTGT
>Ga0184628_10000476_pt1 | contig 21789 bp, 34 predicted proteins | sample PLM4_5_b1_FD_133149 | JGI IMG/M metagenome (GOLD analysis project Ga0184628, IMG submission 133149) | Groundwater sediment microbial communities from an aquifer in East River, Colorado, USA - PLM4_5_b1 | ecosystem: Environmental > Terrestrial > Soil > Riparian zone | place: USA: East River... | reverse complement strand
GCCATGGAGACGATCACCGTCGCATGGCGCACCCTCACATTCACCCTCCCCGCCCAGGCCGACGACTGGCCGCTCGAGGCGACGATCGCCATGGAGGAAGGTCGCGCCGTCGTGTTCGTCCGGGCGCTGTGCCCGCCGGCCGACTGGTCCGCCCTGATGGCGACCCGTCCGCGGAACCGCGACTTCCTCGAACTCATGGACGCCGTCGCCAAGGCCTACGGACTGGACCTGGGGGAATAGTCGGCCTCCTCCGTCTGCTCCGCGACCACGCGGACGCGGTGGAGGCCGACTTGTCGCGCTGGTACGGCATCGACTACCGGGACCGCTGGCGCTACGACGCCGACGGCGTCCGCCGCCTCACGCTGCGGATGATCCTCGTGCGCGTCCGCTACCTGCCCCCCGAGGCGGCCATCGCCCGCATCGAAGACCCCGGCGTGACGTGGCGACTCGAGCACCACCTCCTCGACGACCTCCGCATGATCGTCGAGGCCGGCATCACCCATAAACGGCCGAAGGTGCACCCCGCCCGGATGCGCGCCGCGACGCCGACGCGCACCGTGATCGACCCCGCCCGCCAACGCAAGCTCGTCGACGCACGACGACGGGCCCGGGCGCGCCGCCAACACCACGAGGAGGGCTGATGGCCACAGGTCCGAACGTCGGCTTCGCCACCCTCCAGATCATCCCGTCGATGCGCGGGATGCAGGCCGTGCTCCGACGCGAGGTCGGCAGCGCCGCGTTCGCCGCCGAGGGCGCCCGGGCCGCGTCGTCGTTCGAGTCCGGCTTCGGCGGCGGCCTCAGCAAGGTCGCCGGCGCCCTCGCCACCGTCGGCAAGGTGGGCGCCATCGGCCTCGGCATCACCGGCGCCGTCGCCCTCAAGACCGCCATCAGTTTCGAGTCGGCCTTCGCCGGCGTCACGAAGACCGTCGACGGTACCGCCAAGCAGCTCGCCGTCCTCCGCGACGGCATCATCGACATGGCCAACAAGGTCCCCGCCAGTCGGGAGGCCATCGCCGGCGTCGCCGAAGCGGCCGGCGCCCTCGGCATCAAGACCGAAGCCATCCTCGGCTTCACCAAGGTCATGATCGACCTCGGCGAGACGACCAACCTGACCGCCGACCAAGCCGCGAACGCCCTGGCGCGCATCGCCAACATCACCCAGCTCCCGCAGGACCAGTTCGACCGCCTCGGCGCCACCCTCGTCGCCCTCGGCAACGCCGGCGCGTCGACCGAAGCCGAGATCGTCGAGATGGCGCAGCGCATCGCCGGCGCCGGCCACCAGGTCGGCCTCAGCCAGGCGGAGATCCTGTCGTTCGCATCCGCCCTGTCCAGCGTCGGCATCGACGCCGAGGCTGGCGGCTCGTCCATCTCGCGCGTCTTCATCAACATCGCGAACGAGGTGGCATCCGGAGGCGACAAGCTCGCCGGCTTCGCCAAGGTCGCCGGCCTGTCCGCCGGCGCGTTCGCGAAGGCCTTCAAGGAGGACGCCGCCGGCGCCACCGTGTCCTTCATCGAAGGCCTCAAGCGCATCTCGGATGACGGCGGCAACGTGTTCGCCGTCCTCGAGGATCTCGGCCTCAGCGAGATCCGTGTCCGTGACGCCCTGCTGCGCGCCGCCGGCGCCGGCGGCCTGTTCCGTGAACAGCTCGAGCTCGGATCGGCGGCATGGGAGGAGAACAACGCCCTCACCGAGGAGGCGAACAAGCGCTACGAGACGACCGCCGCACGACTGGGCATCCTGTGGAACCGCGTCACGTCCCTCGCGCTACGGATCGGCGACGCCCTACTCCCCGCCTTCAACGGCCTCCTCGACCTCATCGACAAGCTCGGGCCCGTCGTCGCCACCGGCTTCGGCGCCATGATCGACGCCTTCAAGAACGGCGACGTCACGTCGGACGGATGGGTCGGCGTCATGGAACGCATCGGCGTCGCCGCCCGCGTCGTCGTCGACTGGTTCAAGGAGAACTGGCCGCAGATCCGCAAGACCGCCCTCGAGGTCTTCAGCGCTGTTCGTGACGCCATCGTCTTCTTCGTTACCGAGATCGCGCCCCGCGTCATCGACCGTGTCCGCACCATCGTCGAGTGGATCACCACGAACTTCCCGAAGATCCGCGACACCGTCGAGGACGTGTTCTCGAAGTTCTGGAAGGCCGGCGAGGCCGTCGTCTCGTTCTTCGAGAAGAACTGGCCGAAGGTCCAGGCCGTCGTCGGTTCCGTCGTGTCCTTCATCGTCGAGGACCTGTGGCCCAAGTTGTCGGCCGCATGGGAGACCGCCAAGGTCGAGGTCGCCAAGCTCGTCGCGTTCTTCTCGGAACGCTGGGACGCCATCAAGGAAGCCCTCGCCAACCTCAGCAAGGTCTTCATCGCCTGGGTAGCCGTGACGTTCGGCCCGCTCATCCTGTTCCTCCAGGGCGCATGGGAGAACATCAAGGGCATCTTCAAGGAAGCCTTCGACGCCCTCCTCGACTTCGTCGAGAACGGCATGCAAGCCATCCGGGGCATCATCGACATTGTCCTCGGCCTCCTCACCCTCGACTTCAGCCGTGTGTGGGAAGGCATCAAGACGCTGTTCGGCTCCATCTGGGACAACCTCTTCTCGATCGCCGAGCACGGCATCGCCACGGTGCGCGAGGTGGTCGAAGGAGTCCTCGGCGGCCTGGCCCACGTCTGGGAGGTCGTGTGGGGTGGGATCAAGTCGTTCCTGTCCGAGAAGATCCTCGGCCCGATCGGCGAGGCCGTCACGAACTTCTTCGACGGCCCGGTCGGCGGCCTCAAGGCCATCTTCGCTGGCGGCGTCGCCGGCGTGCAGGCCATCTGGTTCGGACTGATGGCCGCCGTCTCGTGGGTCCGCGACAACGTCATCGACCCCATCCGGCGCTCGTTCGAGTCGCTGTGGTCGACCCTCGGCACCGGCTTCCAGACCGCGGTCGACACCGTTACGCGCATCTGGAAGGGCATCCTCACCGCCCTCGCCATCCCGATTAACTGGGTGGGCGAGCACATCTTCCCGATCATCAAAAGCCTCTGGAACGCCATACCCGGCGTGCCCGATATCGCCTTCAACTTCGTACCGATCACGTTCGCCAAGGGCGGCTGGGTGCCCGGTAGCGGCAACGCCGACACCGTCCCCGCCATGCTCACCCCCGGCGAGTACGTCATCCCGAAGCGGTACGTCGAGACGTTGTCGCGCACCGGCGTCATGCCCCTCATCGAGCAGCAGAAGCCTCCCGGCTGGTGGGAGTTCGCATCGGGCGGCTACGTCCGCCCCGACCAGACCGCCCTGTTCTGGGCCGACCAGTTCTCGGGCCGCCCATGGGTCGCCAACACCCAGGGCCCCAACGGCTTCGACTGCTCTGGCTTCATGTCCGCCATCCAGAACTTCATCATGGGCCGCAACCCGTACGCCGGCTACGGCTCCGGTACCCGCTGGTCGACGCCGATGATGCCCCGCGGTGGAGGCTTCGGCTTCGCCCCCGGCCTCGATCCGCAGTACCCGCACGGCTTCAGCGTCGCCATCAAGCGCAACGCCGCCCAGGGCGGCCCGGACCGCGTCGGTCACGTCGTCGGCACCCTCGCCGGCGTCGGCGTCGAGTCGTCGTTCACGCCCGGCGTGCGTGTCCCCTCGCCGAACAACGCCGCCAACTACGGGCCCGGCCGCGAGAAGTTCCACCTCCCCGGTTACGGCATGTGGTCAATGTCCGGCGGCCAGCTCAGCCAGGAGGAATGGGAGGCCATCCTCGCCGACGCCCGAGGGCGGATCGGCAACGCCGGCGACTTCCTGTCGGCCGTGGTCGCCATCCCCGCCGAGGTCCTCACCAAGGCCAAGGAGTTCATCGACCTCATCAAGGACGGCCTCGGCGCCATGGGCTCCGGCGAATGGGCCGACATGTTGCGCGACGGCGTGAAGGAGATGGCGCACCAGTTCTACGACGAGGTGAAGTCGAAGGCCACCGGCCTCGGCTGGGACGTCATCAAGTCGCTGCCCGGCATCGGCATCGCCGCGACCGCCGCGTCGGAAGGCCTCCCCGACTTCGCTGTCGGCGGCCGCGTCCCCGGACGCATCGGCGCCGCCCGCATCGTGCGCGCCCACGGAGGCGAGGAGGTCATCGACCGCAGCCTCGCGAACCGCCTCGACGCCGTCCTTCCCACCGCCGGCGGCCGCACGGCGCGCGACGTGATCGGCCGGCCCGTAGGAGGCCCCATCATCGTCCGCCTCGAGGACCGCGAACTGTTCCGCCTCACCGAGGCCCAAGTGCCCGCACGACGACGACTGCAAAGGCTGGGCTCATGAGCCTCACCATCGGCCGCGCCGGACGCGACTCCGGCCTCCCGCTCCCCGACCCCGACGACGTCGTCCTGTCCGGCAACCAGCTCGACCTGTCCGGCTTCGTGTACGCCACCACCGAGGCCGACACGATGGCGCTCACCCAGCAACTGCGCGGACTCACCGACTCGCCCGACGAGCCGGTCGTCACGATCACCTTCGACGAGCATCCGTACATCGACGGCTTCTACCGCGTCGACAGCATGACCGTCACCCGCCTCGGCGGCCACACCGACGGCGACGAAGCCGAGGTCGCATGGGCCGGCACGTTCACACGCCTCCTCGGCTTCACGTCCACCGTCCTCGAGTCGCTCGTGTCATGCGCGATGCTGACCAACCCCTACGACGTCGTCGCGTCCGACGTCGCCGACTACCTCGGCCTGCCGCCCGGCTTCCTGTCCGTCGACGACCCCGAGAACGTCGGCACCTTCGGGCTCAACATCGCCGAGGTACGCGACACCGCGGACGGCATCATGCAGCTCGTCAGCATGTCCGCCGACCCACCCTTCCAGGGCGGCATCCGCTGGACGATCACGCCCGACGCCTACTACGCCGGCGCCGTCCGCCTCACCGCCGGCTCCCACGGCTACACCGACTCGATCCCACGCCGCACCGTCATCGGCCGCCAGATCGACGGCCCGCTCATCACCCCCGACTTCCTCGGCGCCCGCATCGACAACGGCCTCGTGCGCTTCCAGTGGGATGACGGCTCCTTCCAGATCGCCCACTGGGACGGCACCGCATGGCTGTCGCCGATCCGCTGGCTCCTCCTCTCGAACTTCACGACCACCCAAGTCGTCCTCGACACGATCGTCGCCTGGCGTGTCCTGCGGAACACCCCCGAGGCCGTCGCCGTCCGCCTCACCATGACCGCCTCCGTCAACCCGACCTCCCTCCTCCGCTACGACGTCGACGTCGTCGTTCGCCGTGGGTCGCGCCGCGTCGACTTCTTCTTCTCGTCGCTGTTCACGGCCGAGTGGGGTATCGCCAAGTCGACCCCGGCCGCGGCGTCCGCCCTGTCGGCCGCCGCCCCGTTCGGCTCGTCGCCCGGCATCCGCGCCGCGACTGGGAACAACCGCTGGGTGATCGGCAGCGCCTACGCCACCTCGCAGGACCTGACCAACGGCGCCCTCTACGTCGACGACCCCCAGCCCACGTCCGCCGCGTTCTTCGTGTCGATGGAGGTCGACGTCGCCTACTACGGCGACCACGACGAAGCCGAGTCGCAAGTCCTCCAGTTCCTCTACGGCCTCACCGAGCGCGTCATAGCGAGCGCCCTCTAGTGCCGATCGTCGAGGAACTCATGCAGCCGGGCTCGTTCACGGTCGACCTCGATCCGGCCACGCCCATCGCCATCCAGAACCGCCTGCGCGACCTGTGCGACGGCACCGTCGACGGCGGGCCCGGATACCTCGTGATCGTCCCCACCCGCGACGTCGACCCGCGCTATACCGACGACGCCAGCATCCTCGCCCTCGCCGCCTACTCCGGGCTCATCGAGTCGTGCGACGGCACCAGCCTGACCGGCGTCGGCCTCGCCGCTCTCCTCGGCAAGGACCAGGGCACGGGCCCGATCTTCACGGCACCGCTCACCTGGTTCGCGGCCGGCGGCGCGGGCGCCGACTACACCGGCCAGCTCGCTAACTGGATGGGCTTGCTGTTCCCCCAGAACGGCCTCACCCTCAACAGCGTCGCGACGGGCGGCCCCGAGTTCTTCGAGGTCTTCCAGTACGTCACCGCCCGACACGCCCTCGACAAGATCGTCGCCGCCCTCGGCCACGAGTACCGGATCTATCCGTCCGGCGTCGTCGACGTGAACACGGCCGCCGTGCTGTTCCCCACGACCGTCACCCCCGAGGTGCTCGTCACCCGCGCCGACGGTGGCCGCGAGGCGTCCATCATCGGCCTCACCGTCGACACACTCACCAAGGACGTCGACAACACCCCCTGGACGTCCGAGCTCGTCCTCGTCGCCGAAGGCGAAGGCGAAGACACGGTCGTCGCCACCGCCATAAACCCGAGCATCCCGTTCGTCGACTGGGCCGGAGATCCGCTCGTCATGCAGCGCCTCGTCGACTCGCCGGCCACACAGGAGGACGAACAGGGCGCCGTGTCAGTCGCCGCCCTCGCCCAGTTCGAGACGCCCAAGCGTGTCATCACGGTCTCCGTGGCCACCACCGACGCCCGCCGCTACGTCCGGCCCGGCGACGGCGTCTACGTCCACGCTCCCGACCTCGGCCTGGGCGACGGGCCCACCGGCGTCCGCTACCGCGCCGAAGGCCTCCTGCCGATCATCGCCCGTGTCCGCTCGATGACCTGGCCAGCGACTGCGCAGTACGCCTATTTCCTGCGCACCGCCCCCGACGAGTACTTCAACCTCACGCCCTACCTGCGACCCGAGGACGGCGCCACCACCCTCGTCGTCGGAGACCTCCCCGTCACCGAAGACCTCGACCTGGTCCTCCCCACGTCGACCACCGGGCCCGTCGCGAGTCACGCCATCCGCGAACGCACCACCCGGAACCGTGCACCCCGCGGGCTCGTCGCGCGCCGCACCCCGGGCGGCACCTTCAACCTCACGGCCACGCCCGCCCTCGTCATGCAGCTCACCTGCCCCGTCCGCGCCGGCCGCCGCTACAAGGTCACCGTGCACGTCCGCGCCGCCAACCGCACCGGCGCCACCGACGCCATCGGCTGGTCAGGCCTCATCAGCACCAGCTCGACGCCGACTGCCGGGCCCAACAGCTTCTCCGTGTTCCGCGGCGACGGCCAAGGCTACGCCCACCTCGATCACATCATCTTCTACGACTCGGCCATCGACAACGGCGCCGGCGTCTTCTACTTCCACGCGTTCTGCACGACCGGCACCGCCACCGCCTACATCGACGACGGCACCGAGTTCTTCGTCGAAGACGTCGGCCTCACCCCGTAGCCCACGACACCACCGGGAGCCCGCCCCATGTCCGCCGTCCTCGACCTCCACGACACCGCCGTCTGGCAAGGCCCACCCGACGCCGCCGCCATGGCCGCCGCCCCCCTCGTCGCCCACTGTCAACAGGTCGGCTGGACCGCCAAGTCGGACGCCCAAGGCAACCCGCGGGACCAGGGCCGCATGGTGGTCGACGCCGTCTACCGCGCCGCGATCGACGCCCTGCGGGCCCGCGCGCCCGACCTGCGCCTCGTGCACTACATCGTCCCCGTCGCCGGCACCCCATGGCAGACCCAGATGGCTGGTATCGCCGCCTACACCGGGCCGATCCCGCCCGGCGAGACGTCGATGTTCGACCTCGAGTACCTCCAGGCGACCACCCTCGGCTGGCCAGCGCTGATGGCCTGGATGGACGCCACCGAGCAGCGTGACCAGCGCGACGTGTTCCACTACGGCGAACTGTTCGACCAGGACGACCGCCCCGACCGCCCCAAGTGGCCCGCGCACTACGGCAAGGCCGCCGACGGACCGCACGGCTCCGACACGCAGCGCGCCGCGATGCTGCGCCGCTACGCCGGCGTCCAAGGCCTCACCGTCTGGCAGTACACGAACGCCTTGCTCGTCCCCTACTTCGCCGGCGGCACCATCGCCTGTGACGGCAACACCATCCTCGACCGGGCCCGCTTCGACGCCGCCTTCGCCATCACCCCGCCGCCACCCCCACCACCGCCGCCCGGGACCGTCCACCTCAACCTCGACGTCACCTGGAATGCTGAGGCCCCATGAGTACCCGCCCACCCACCGCCGCCTGCGCCGACAACTACGACGCCGGCGACGCCGCCCACGAAGCGATGCTCGAAGGCCTGACCAAGGCCGACGCCGCCGCCCTCGTCCACGGCCTGATGGCCGCCGGGCTCGACCCCGCCGACCCGACCTGGCAGACCCCGCTCGTCCAAGCGCCACACCCCAACGAGGCGACCGATGGCTGAGGTCTGGCTCAACGGCCGGTCGCCCGGCTTCCCGTCCCTCAAGGCCGTCCTCCAAGCCGCCGGCCAGACCGTCGTCGAACTCGCCGGCTACGACTGGTCCGTCAACTCGCGGCAGTCCGACACGCAAGGCTTCCCCCAGCCGGGCCCCTATGGATGGGTCTACCATCACACGGCGTCATGCTTGGCGTGCGCCGCCAACGATCACCGCTACCTGTGCCTCACGCACCAGTACCGCCCCGTCTCGAACGTGTGCCTTGGGATGCGCGGCGGCAAGGCCGTCTGGGGACTTGTGGCCGCCGGCGCGGCGAACACGAACGGCGCCGGCCCCGCCCGCCGCACGTCGGTCGGCCTCGTCCCCACGGACCAAGGCAACCACTTCCTCGGCGCCACCGAGATCTCCATCAATGGCATCGGCGAGGTGTGGCCGCGAGCGCTGACCGACGCCGCCATCGTCGGACACGCCGCCATCCTCAAGGCGTACCACCTGCTGGCCACCGACCTGATCTCGCACCACGAGTACGCCGGGCCGCGCAAGTCCGATCCCGCCGGCCCGACCGAGGCCCCCCTCGGCGTGTCGACCGGCAACTCGACGCCGTGGCGCATGGACCCACTCCGCGCCGCCGTCGCCCGCGCGATGACACCGACGCCACCACCACCACCACCACCGCCCACGGAGGACGACATGGCCAAGCACTACCTCGCAACCGACGGCAACCTCGCGCTGCAAGCATCCGACCTGATCACCAAGCGCTGGGTGCGCGACGAGGTCGAAGCGAAGGCGCTGTTCGGCGCCGACTACTCGCAGACCGCGACGAAGCTGTCCCGCGAGATCCTCGAGCGCATCCCGAACGTCGGACCCGTCGCCGACGGATGGACCGATCACCGCACCGCCGTCGTCCCCGTCGAGCTCGCGATCCCCGACGAGTTCGCCCTCGACCTCACCGTGCGCCGGTGCCCCGCCTAGGCCGCATGGTGTCCGGCATCGAGGTCGCAGCAGTCATCACGTCCATGTGTGTCGGCCTCGCCACGCTGATCGCCGCGTGCGTCGCCGCGTGGAACGCGCTGCACGCCCGCCGCGAGGGTCGCACCTACAACGAGACGACGATGGGCGGCCTCGCCGCGGCCAACGAGACACGCCGCGTCGAAGCCATCGCCCATGACGAGCGCACCGCCCAGGAACAACGCCACCTCGACGACGCCCCGCAGCCCGACGATCCGCAGGGTCCCGTCCGATGACCTGGCTACCGCCCACCCCGCCACCACCACCACCCCTCCTACCGGAAGGCCCACACCCCATGAGCATCATCGTCCTCTGGCTCCGCGACGTCGGCGAACGCGCCGCCGGCGCCTACTTCTACGCCTTCTCGGTCGCCATGCCCATCGCCGCCTGGGGCGACCTCGCCCTATGGAAGGGCGCCGCCGTCGCCGGCATCGGGCCCGCCCTGTCGATCGTCAAGGGCGCCCTCGCGTCGCGGTTCGGCAACCGTGCCAGCCCGTCCCTATGGCCCGACCTGCCGCTACAACAGGCCGAGGCCGACCCGAAGACCACCACCCCATAACGGAGGAACACCATGCCCCTGTCCAGCGGAGTCCGCGATGGCATCGCAACCGCCATCTTCGCCGGCACGACTCACGTCGCCGTCCTCGACACGGCGGCCGCCGAGATCGCCGGCGGCACCTACGCCCGCCAGGCCGCCACCTTCGCCACCACCGCCAACGTCGCCGACAATGACGCCGAGGAAGTGTGGACGATCCCAGGCGGCAACGAGGCCGGCTGGTACGCCGGCTATGACGCCGGCGCCGCCGGCAACCAGACCTGGCGCTGGCCGATCCAGGGGAACACCCTCACCGAGGCGCAACGCCTCCCCTACGAGGCCGTCGCCGAAGCAGACGACGAGATCCTCTACGCCCGGGCGCATCCGTTCACGACCGGCGACCGCGTCGTCCTCTTCAACAAGGCCGGCGCCGCCATGCCCACCGGCCTCACCGAGGCCGTCTTCTACTGGGTCGTCGGCGCCAACGCCACCGGCTTCCAGGTCTCCCTCACCGAAGGCGGCGCCGCCGTGAACGTCACAGCCGACGGACGATGCTGGGCGGTCCGAGCGATCCCCGAGACGTTCGGCGACGACGGCACCCTCACCCTCCCCGCCGGCGGCCTCGACGGCCTCGGCACCGTCCTCTAGGAGGGCCGATGAGCCGCCTCGTGCGATCCACCACCGAAGGACAGGAGGCGCTGGCCGCGGCCACCGCCGAAACGCTCCTCCAGGTGCGCGGCGTGACGACGCAGAAGGCGTCCCTCGCCTACTTCCGTCTGTCGGCCGACCAGGAAGCGACCACCGAGATCGAGAACATCTCCTGGCGCCTCCTCTACCAGTCGACGGACGGCACCTTCACCGGCGCGACCGAGGTGCCCGGCGACCCCGACGACCCGACGCCCGCCCTGACGATGTTCCACTCGTCGGCCGGCGAACCCACCCCCGGGACCGTCATCGACGAGGGCGAGATCCCCGCCAACGGCGAGACCTTCACCTACCTCGCCGACGGCGACGGCATCGGGCTCGACAACGCCACGACGTCACGCATCGGCCTCGAGGTGACCGCCTCGGTCATCTGCAACGCGAAGGCGTCCTGGGGATGGAGGATTGATGCTGCCTAACCCCGCCACCCACCGCCGCCAGGTCACCGCCGCCGCGACCGAACTGGCCCACCCGACCAAGACCGGGCTCGTCCTCACGACACGTGAACGGGCCCGCATGGCCGCCGCGGGCCAGGTGCCGTCGCCCGGAGCGCGCCACGGCACGCACCCGCACCCCTTCGGCCGCCTCGTCTACTTCGGTCACGATCCGCGCATGACGGGCTGGGTCGGCGGACGCTTCAAGAAGCGCTACCTCATCGCGCACGGCGCCGACACCCAAGACTCGCTGTGGGCCCTCGCCCACCACCTCGGCTTCGAGGCCCGCGACCCCGGCGTCGAAGTCGTCGAGGTCGACGCCGGCGAGTTCTGGCTGCACTGCCTCCCCGCCGGCTACCAGGGCTGACCTGATGGCGCACACCGGCGCCACCCCCACCGGGACCGAGTCATGGCCGCGCTGAACCCCACCCCACTCGCCACGGGCGCAGGGACCGGCGCCACCCTCGACCTGACCAACGTCAACCCCGCCGGCGTCGGCTACGTCGTCGTCATCGCGACGCGCATGACGGACAGCGGCGCCGACTCGACCCCGACGATCTCCGACTCGGTCGACGGCGGCACCGGCTGGACACTGATCGGCACCAGCCGCGACCCCGCGGCGTCCTTCAACTGGGCGATACGCGCCTGGATCAAGGCCGCCTGGTCCGGCAACAGGACCGTCACGATCGGCGGACCGAACACCACCTACAGCGTGCAGGCCGTCGCCCTCCACGGCACCGCCATCACCGGCCTCGGCGCCGGCGTGTGGACGACCGCCGCCAGCATCGGCGACGGAGCCGAGACCGGCACCCTGTCCGTCGCTCCCGCATCCGCCGACCTGTCCGTCGCCGTCGTCGGCGCCGACGCCACCGCCGACGCCGCCCCCACGTGGGCCGGCGCCTACGCCAGCCTCGTGGCCCGCGGCGCCGGCGCCGCAGGTGGAGGAGGCTTCGGCGTCGCGACGCGCACCGCCTCGACCGCCACGTCCGTCGACGTCGCCGACTCGTACACAGGTGGCGGCACGTTCTTCAACGCCCTCGGCCTCGCCTTCAACCTCGCCGACGCAGGCGGACCCGTCGACTACGTCGGCCCGCCCTACCTCCCCTTCGTCGTCGCCAGCGGCGGCGCCGCCCTCACGACCAACGATCCCGCCGTGACGTTCACCGGCTACGTCCCCCAGACGAACGACCTCGTCGCCCTCTGGGTCAGCTCGGCCGCCATCGGCATCGACCTCGTCGTAGACGGCTCGCTACCCGCCGGCTGGTTCGGCCTCCTCGGCTCCGGCGTCGACGTCGCCTCCGACGCGCACTCGATGACCGCCCTCTACCACTTCGTCACCGCCGCCGAAGCCGACGCCATCACCACGACCTACACCGCCACGAACGCCCTCGCCGCCGCCGTGACCGGCTACGTGCAAGGCGTCGCCATCCGCAACGTCGACACCACCAGCCCGATCGACAGCGCGGCCAGCACGTTCTCGTCCGTGAACACCGCCACCCCGCACGTCCTCGCCGCTCTCGTGGGCGCCAACCTCCTCACGAACTCGCTCGTCGTGTCGTCCGTCGCCCGGGACGCCACCGGCGCCTACGCAGGCGGCGCCACCGGCTACACCACCCTCCGGGCCGACAACACGAACAACGCCCGCTGGATCGGCTACGGCACCGCGCTCACCGTCGCCGGCGCCAACTGGGCAGCGCAGAACATCACACCCGCCGCCGGCGACGAATACATCTCGATCACCGCCGCCTTCACAGCACTCCACCGCCCGGGCCGATTCACCCGACGCCGTCACCGCGGCGGCCTGTGGGTACCCCACGCCGCGAGGAGGGGTCGATGACGACTCGGAACTCGCTACGCCGCCGCGTCCAGCCCTACCGGAACCGCGCCCGACGACGCCGCCCGATCTCCATGGCGCCGGCCACGCCCGCCTTCACCGCCGCCGCCACCACCGCCCCCACCGCCGTCATCGTCGACCGGGCCACGACCGCCCGCACCGCCCGCGCCACGATCGCCCCCACCCTCGCCACCGCGGCCGCCGCCCGCCACGGCCAAACCGCGGCCACCACCCTCGGGCCCGCCCCCCCCATCACCGCGACCGACCGCCACGGCCAAACCGCCCGCGCCACCCTCGGGCCCGCCACCGCCGACACCACCCGCGCCACAATCGACCACGACGCCCGCGCCACGATCCCCGCCACACCCGCCACGATCCCCGCCACGGCCGCCGCCCGCCGCTCCGGTGCCCTCACCGCGCCCGTCGTCGTCGACACGGCAGCGGCCACCAGGGCGGCCACAGCGAGCGCCGTAGCCGCACCCACCCCCACACCGGGCGCCGGCGCCGCCAAGACGGCCACCGCGACGGCCACCGCCGCCCCCACCGTCGCCACGCCCGCCTCGGCGACGAAGTCGACGACAGCCTCAGCCACCCCGGGCCCGATCACCTCGGTCACGACCATGGCCGTACATGTTGCCACCACCACCGCACGCGTCACCGTGTCCGCCGTCGCCGCCATCACCACCCGCGCCGCCCGCGCCGCCACCGCCCTCGCCACCGCCGCCCCCACGCCGGGCTCGACCACCACCGCGACGAAGGCCGCGACCGCCGACGCGACCACGGGCCCGACGCCGGCCGCCGCCACCACCGCGACGAAGGCCGCGACGTCGCGCGCCACCCCGGGCCCGGCCGCCACCCTCGCCGCCGACGCCATCCACGCCACGACCTCCCTCGCCACGGCCACCGTCGCCACCGTCGCCGGCATCACCACCCGCGCCATGCACGCCGCCCGGGCCGCCGCGACGATCCCCGCCACGCCGGGCTCGACCACCACCGCGACGAAGGCCACCACCGCCCAAGCGACCACGGGCCCGGCCGGCGCCGTCACGACGAGGGCGACCCGCGCCGCGACGGCCCGCGGCGTCATCGCCGCCATCGTCGCCTTCGCCCTCCGTGTCATCGGCCGCGCCGCGCCAACCCCCACCGTCATCATCCTCGACCCCGGATCGCACGTCCCCACCGTCGACGTCGACCCCGGATCGCACGTCCCCACCGTCGACGTCGACGCCGCCACCCACACCCCGACGATCACGACGCCCGCCGGCAGCCACGTCGGGCCCACCCTCACCCTCGTCTCCGCGACGCACGCCCCGACCCTGGAGGTCTGACCCCGTGGCCACCCGCACCGATATCACCGACGGCTGGTACGTCGGCGACGACCAGGTCCTCGCCATCCCCGTCGTCGACGCCGCCGGCGCCTCGTTCCCCCTCACCGGCATGTCGCTCGAGTTCGTCCTCCGCGTCTACCGCTCGAACGGCGACGGCGCCCTCGCCTTCTCCAAGACCACCGAGATCACCCTCGGCGACACCGGGCCCGGCACCGACGACGTCGCCCTCATCCCCGTGGCCGCCGCCGACACCGCCGACCTATCCGAGAACGTCGTCTACGAGTACGTCCTCCGCCGCGTCGATGACGGCAGCGTCGTAACGCTCAAGTGGGGAACCGCACACCTCAAGGCCGGCGCCGACCGCGCCGCCATCACCAGCATCTGACTTCACGCTTCGTGAAGCATGAAGCACAAGAACGGAGCCCCGCCATGGATGACCGCTACTTCGTCGCCCTCGGATGGATCGGCCTCGCCGTCGCCGTCGCCGTCGACACGTTCGACCGCGTCGCCGCATGGGCCCGCCGCGAAGTCGCCATGGCGCGGGCCGTCATCCGCCGCCCATGACCGTCGCCTTCATCATCCTCGCCGTCGTCACGTTCGTCGCCCTCACCGCCGGCGCCATCTACCTACTCCGCGGCCGCGACTAGGCCGCCCGCCCACCACCAAGGAGCAACACCCATGAAGACCCTCACCCACGCGGCGCGTCGCGTCGCCGCCTACGCCCGCCGTGGCCTCGCCATCGGCCTCCTCGCCACCCTCGGCATCCTCGGCGTCGCCGTGACCACCGCGCCGCCGGCCAGCGCGAACGCCCTCCAGACCGCGATCCTCCAACTCGGCTCGTGCAAGTTCTCGTTCCGCATCTCGACCGTCGGCTCGGGCTCGACGTACATCAGGGCCGAGAACAGCGGCTGCCTCCATATCCGCATCCGCCGATCCGGCAACCAGACCTGGGCGAAGGTCTCCAACCCCGTCGCCGGCGGCACCCTCTACACCGCCCAGGGCGGCAACACCTGGATCGAGGTCGAGGCCAAGTCGGAGATCACCGTCACCTGGTACGGCCAGCAGGTCGACACCTACCGGGCCCGCTACGGCTTCGGGGGATACACCGACTCCTACTCGGCGGCGCCGATCATCGCCACCTCGATCCAGCGGCTCAACACCTAGCCGCCCCATCACCGCCGCCGCCCGGGCGCGCCGCGCACCCCTCCCCGCCGAGGGTGCACGGCGCGCCCGTTCCGCGTCCCCACCCTCGAGCAGTTGCATTCCGTAAACGTTTCCGGTACGCTCTGGTCATGACCACCACCGCCGTCCGAGATCCGCAGACCGGCCGCCCCATCTACGCCGGCACCGGCGCCGTGCACCAGCACGGCGGCCCGCGGCCCGTCCGCCGCTGCGAGTGCGGCCAGGAGATCGTGTGGGTCGAGTCCCCCACGACCGGCAAGCACTACGCCGCCAACGTGACCAAGAACTTCAACGGCGCCCGCTACTACATGGGGCACAACCTCCACCACTGCCGGCCGGCCGAACCCACGCCCGTCCGGGAGACCGCCGAGTACCACGCCCTCACCGTCGCCCTCCGCGCCGTGTCCGACCCCGAGGCCCGCATCGCCGTCCTCGAGGAGATGGCCCGCATGATCGCAGACGCGGAGGCCGCACGATGACCGCCCCCACCAAGGTCTGGCTCATCCACGACTCAGGCGCCATGGGCGCCGAGTACGTCGCCGTCGAACTCCTGAGCGTCGGCCCGACCGGGCGCTTCGCCACGTGCCGCAGCGCCGCCGGCCGCACGTTCCGCACGGCGCCCGGCAACCTCGTCCCCGCCTCCGAGCCAGAATGGTCCGAGGACTTCGACCACAAGGGTTGCAAGTCGTAAACGTTTCCGGTACGCTCTGGTTAGTCCCACCCACCAGCCCCGGAAGGAGCGCCATGAGCAACATCACGAACAACCTCGCCCTCGCCGCCCCCGGCATCGCCGGCATCGTCACCTTCGTCGCCGCCCTCGCCGTCCGCATCCACCTCTTCCGCCAGGAGGCCGTCCGATGACCACCACCGCCGTCAAGTGCCCCACGTGCGGCACCTACACCTCCAACGGCCCTGACCACCTCTGCCCCGTCTACGACGGGCCCGCCTGCCAGGTCTGCGGCGCCGGCACCGTCTACTACACCGTCGGCGCCCCCGGCATCGGACACGGCACCGTGTGCGAGAACGGCCACGACGCCCCCATCGGACACCACCGCATCACCACCCTCGAGGAGCAACGATGACCACCACCGTTACCATCATCACCGGCACCGACGGCGAGCCGCACGTGCACGCCGCCGGCTGCGCCGACCTCCGCAAGCGCCACTACCACGGCGAACACGGCTGGAACGTCGACGTCGACAGCCTCGACGACGTCACCTACGAACTGTGGGGCGCCTCCGGCGTCGCCACCGACGACTACGTCGACGGCAAGACCTGCTTCGACGCCGACGCCACCCCCGACGAACTCGCCGCCTTCCGCGCCTACACCATCGCCGAGTACTCGACCTGCCACCGAGTCTTCCCGTGCGTCCACCTCCCCACCGAAGGAGCCACGTCATGACCACCACCATCCCCACCACCCCCATCCCCGCCGTCGACCCCGAAGCCCTCGCCCACGCGTGCCGCCTCGTGTCGACCGAGTGGGGCGACACCGGCTACGTCATCGTCGGCGTCGGCGCCAAGTCGTGGCGCGACGAAGACGTCCGCATCCACGCCGCCACCGTCGACGTCGTCCACTACGACGGCAGCCGCTTCCAGGTGTCCGCCGACCAGTTCGGCAACGAACTCGACGAGTGCGGCATCCCCCGAAAGGCCACCCGATGACCACCGACGAACACGGCCGGAACCTCACGCCCGACGTGGAGCGCATCGTGCGCGCCGCGGCCGAGGTCGCAAACCGCGCCCCCGAGACGCAAGGCCAGTACGTGCACGCCGCCAAGATTCCGTGGCGCACGATCCACGAACTGCGCGACGCCCTCGACGCCCTGGACGTGACCTGGCGATGAGCGCCAACCCGACCACCACCACCGACACCCCCTCGGCCATCGACCACTTCCTCGCTATCGGCTCGTGGGTCGACCCCGCCGCCACACCGTCTGGCCCGAGGGCGGCCGCCATCGACGCCTGGCTCGACTGCCTCAACGCCATCGCCGACGGCACCTACGACACGCCGGGCTCAACCCCGCCCGCCCTCATCACGGACGTCGGACCATGACCACCACCTGGACTGCCGTATACGAACCGTGCAACAGTGCCGCCATGCCCGCACCCACGCTCGTCTCCAGCGCGGACGCCGCCAAGTTCTGCGGCATCACCGTCGCCAAGTTTCATCGTCGCATCGCCCGCGGCGAGATCGCCCCCGTCCTCCGGGCGCCCGGCGAGAAGGGCGCCATGTTCTTCCGGCCCCGCGACGTCACCCGCCTCGCCAAGATCCTCCACGCCGAGGCGGCCGCCAAGGCCGCCAAGGCCGAGGCCGCGGCATGACCGCCACCAGCGACGCGAAGCGGACCCTTGCCGCCGCCTTCGACGCCCACCTCCTCGCCATCGACGACCCCGTCGCCACGATCGACGACGCCACCCTGGCCGACGCCATGGGTGACGCCGAACTCGCCGCCCTGCGCGCCGTCCGCGACCGTCTCGCCTCGTCCTACGACGCCCACTCGGTGGCCAGGACCGGCCTGGCGGCCGGCGTCGGTCACGCCGTCGCCATCGTCGAGGGCATGATCGACGACGCGACCATGCCCACCCCACCCACCACCCACCAGGAGCCCACGACATGACCCACACCGCCCGTCGCGCACTCGGCCTCGCCGCCGTGTGCGCCGCCCTCACCCCGTTCGGAGCCGCCGCCGCGTCCGCCCAGACGGCGCCCATCGTCGTCACCGTCGACGTCGACTGCACGCCCACCCCCCTCGGCAACCCCGGCACGGTCGCCGCGACGTTCACGCCGACCGGCTCCGGCCTGTCGCCCGTCGCCACCCTGAACGACGTGCCACCCCTGTCCGTCCCCGCGTCCGGCCGCACGATCACCGCCGACCTCACCCCCACCGGCGGCTACACCTACACCGTCTTCGCCCGCGGCCCCGTCGGCGACGACGTGACCGACGACGTCATCGCGTCCGACACCGTCGACGATGCCTGCGGCACCGCCAACGTGCGCGCCGTCACCGGCGTCGCCCCCGACCAGGTCACCACGCCGCCGACCGTCTTCTGCCCCGGCTGCGGCCCGTCCGGCGGCACCGCCGTCCCCGGATCGGCGCTCGCCTGGTCCTACCCGGAGCACACGTGCACGCCCACCACGCTGCGTGGCGTCCTGACGAACGCCTCGAACTTCTGGGTCCAGTACGGCACCACCGCCGGCTACCCCAACCCCGTCCAGTTCTCCGCCACGATCGACGACCCCGCCACACCCGGGACGCCGCCGATCGCCACCGCCGCCCTCGACCTCGTGCAGCCCGGCTCGGGCGCCCACATCTCCGGCGTCCTCGTCCGAGTGTTCCCCCTGCAGACCATCCGCCTCCGCGTGTCCGCCGTCGACTCGGTCACCGGCCTCCCCGTCACGTTCGGCAACGGATCGGTCGGCACGAAGACCGACGACCTGACCTGCGACTGCCCGCCCCTGCCGAACACCCCCACGACACCCTCGCCGACGTCGCCCCCCACGACGCCGACGACGCCGGGCGCGTCGACGCCGGGCCCGTCCACGCCCACAACGGCGGCGCCTGCGACGTCCGCGCCCGGTACGACCGTGCGCCCCCTCCTCCCCGCCACCGGCGCCGACTCCGAGGACGCCGCCCGCATCGCCGTCACCCTCCTCCTCGCCGGCGCCGTCATCGTCGTCGCCGCCGCCTTCCGACGCCAGGACTGGACACCATGACCGGCAAGGTCACCATCGAGGACGCCACCCGCGTCTGTGTCCGCGCCGTCCGCCACCACGCCGGCCGCGCCGTCCGCTTCCCCCACGGGCCCGACGAGGCGCACATCGACCGCCTCCACCGCGCCCTCGAAGCGCTCGTCGGCGACGGCCCGGCCGGCTCCATCGTCGCCGCCGCCCGCCTAGTCGCCGCCCTCGACGAGGAGCGCCACGTCGCCGGCGGCCCATCCGTCGACACCTGGACACCCCCACCCGACCTGCCGACCGCCCTCGCCGGCACATGACCACGCGCCGGCGTCGCGTCACCATCACCTTCGTCGCCCCCGTACCGCCCGACCCCACCCTCGGCCACGTCATGCCACGCGACTACGACCGGGCCCTCCTCCTCCTCGCCGTCGAAGCCCTCGGCAACGCCGGATGCTCACTCGCCGACTGCCGCATCGACGCCGCCGGCCGCACCGGCATCACGGACGCCGGCTACCAGGTCGACACGTGGGCACCCATCGACCTCCACGCCGACGCCCTGAACGACGTGCGCCGCGCCACCCTCATCGAGGCCGACGTCCTCGTCGCCGCCCTCGCCGACCCCGCCGCCGTGCACACCGCCCTCACCGCCCTCATCGAGGCCATCCCATGCTCCCCATGAAGATCGTTGCCGTCCTCGGCGACCACGACTCCCGCACCCTCATCGCCATCGTCGACGGCGCCGCCAACCTCGAGGAGGTCGCCGCCAAGACCGGGCTCGACAAGTTCGCCGCGGCGCGATCCGTGCGCCGCCTCCGCGCCGACGGCCTCGTCAGCGCCACGTTCGAAGCGACCGTCGCCATCGCGCCGACGTGGCGCGCCGCGAACGACCCCACCGTCGACTGCTGCGGCCGTGACGCCGCCAACTGCGACTGCCCCACCACCACCACCGACCGGGAGGTCTGACCCCATGCTGTTCTCCGACTGGCTCCGCGGCCACGCCCGAGGCGAACTCGACGCCAAGATCGGCGAAGCCCTCGCCGAGGTGTCCGGCTCCGTGCTCGAGCTCGACCGGGCCGGCAAGGTCACCATCACCCTGACCGTCACCGCGAACCGACGCCTCGTCGCCGTCGTCGGCACCGTCACCGCCAAGGCGCCCAACGCCGACGGCGAAGCGTCCCTCTGGTTCATCGGGCCCGACGGCCAACTCGCCAAGGACGACCCCTACTTCGGTCACCTCCCCGGCACCGAACCCAGCCTCCTCGACGCCGACCACGACGCCGCCGCCGACTAGATCATGCACGCGCTGATCGTCCTGTTCGGATGCTGGCTCCTCGGCGTCAGCTTCCTCCTTCGCCGGTTCGACATTCTGTAGACCCCACACATAGGAGACCAACCCATGCCCACGCCCGATACCACCACGAACGTCGGCGCCGCCCTCGCCGCCGCCCGCCCCCTCAGCGACGTCTTCAACCTCGCGACCGATACCACCGAGATCCTCGCGGTCTCCCACCCCCACGACGTCGCCGTCGACCGCTACGTCCTCGAGGGCTACCAGGTCGCCCCGTCCCGCGGCCGCGGCACCATCGACACCTGGACCCGTGACGGCTTCGTCACCGCCTACCTCCAGCGCAGCGGCCCGACCACCAGCGAAGCGATCTACGTCCGCCGTTTCGCCCCGCAACTCGTCGCCGTCCTCAACGACGACTCGCCGACCGGGCCCGGATGGCGAGACTGGCGGATCACCCTCACCCTCGAGCCCACCACCGCCTGGCAGCACTGGCTCAACCACCAAGGCCTCAACGCCCTCCCCACCTTCGCCAGCATCATCGAGGACGGCATGGACGAGATCGTCACGCCGTCCGCCGCGACCGTCCTCGAGATCGCCCAAACGGTGCACGTGTCCGGCACCGTCAAGGTGAAGAACGCCAGCCGCCTCGCTGACGGCCAGACGCAGTACGTCTACGAGGAGGAGGTCGAGCAGCGCGCCGGAGTCGCCGGCACCCTCACCATCCCCGACGAACTCGTCCTGTCCGTCCCCGTGTTCCAAGGCACCGACCCCGTCACCGTCCGGGCCCGCATCAAGACCCGACGCCAAGGCGGCACCCTCACCATCGGCTACACCCTCGTCCGCCCCGACGACGTCATCCGCGACGTGATCGCCACCCAGATCGTCGCCGGCCTCGACGTCGACCTCGCCGTCCCCATCATCGACGGCAACGCCGGCAGCCCCACCACGCCCCTCACGTAGGAGGCCCCACCATGCAAGACCCAGGTCGCGCCGATGCTCGAGCAGGGGACATGGACCCTTCGCTCGCACGGCGCAAGGGCCGGCGCACGTCCCCAGGGGGTGGCGCGCGCCGGCCCGCCCACACCACCGCGATCACCGCCACCGCCGAACGCACCGCCGACGGCATCACCGTCACCATCCTCGGCCCACGCCCACCCACCCTCAACGCCGAACGCACCGGCGCCAACGGCGGCTGGCGCCACCAGGCCGAGATCACCCGCCTATGGCGCGGCCACACCAAGGTCGCCGCCTTCCAGATCCGCTTCGGCGCCGCCAGCCCGTTCCCCCTCGCCGGCCCCCTCGTCGCCACCGTCATCCCCCTCCACGCCGACGACCGACGCGCCGCCCAAGACGTCGGCGCCTGCATCCCCGCCGCCAAGGCCGTCATCGACGGACTACGAGACGCCCGCATCATCACCGACGACGGGCCCGACGTCGTCACCCGCCTCGTGTTCGAGGCGCCCATCCGCACCCAGCGCGGCGACGGGCTCATCCTCCACCTCGGCCCCACCACCGTCGGGCCCGGCGAGTACGACGACGGGCCCACCCCATGAGCGACCCCG
>Ga0184628_10000475_pt1 | contig 21791 bp, 26 predicted proteins | sample PLM4_5_b1_FD_133149 | JGI IMG/M metagenome (GOLD analysis project Ga0184628, IMG submission 133149) | Groundwater sediment microbial communities from an aquifer in East River, Colorado, USA - PLM4_5_b1 | ecosystem: Environmental > Terrestrial > Soil > Riparian zone | place: USA: East River... | reverse complement strand
ATCAGTCGTCGTCCTCGGCCTCGTCGTCCTCCTCGTCGGGGTCGACGGGATCGCTGACGTAGTCGGGTGGCACCTCGGGATCAGCCTCGGGGGCGGCGGGGGCGGTGGGATCGGTGGTGCTCATTGCGTTGCTCCTGTGGGTGGTGGTTGATCGATGGGGAGGTCTGACACCTCGACCACTGGAGTGGACGCAGGTAGGACAGACCCGGCTGGCTGTTGATTCTCGTACGCCAGCTCGGCGAGTGGTTGTCGGGGCACCGTGGCCGGGCGCACGAACAGTTGGTTGACGGCGGCCCAGCCTGCAGTGAGCACGCCCGTGATGATCCCACCGGCCACCTCATCGAACACTCCGGTGATCATCAACACAGCGTTGATCCCGAGCAGCAACGTGAACAGCGCCGTGGTGATCTGCACCGGATCCTTGGTGAAGGTGGTGCCGGGAGGCGGCGGCTGGATGGGTGCGGTCATGGGATCCACCCTAGTTAGCGGCCCTCATCGCCCGGGGCTGACCTCAGCAGCGCTACCTCATCCCGCAGCGCAACGATCTCGTCATCCTGTGCTTCGACCCTTCGCAGTATCGCCTGCAGCGCTGCCACCATGTCGGGCACGAGATCGGCGGCGTCGATCGTCCACGGCAGGAACGGATCCTGCTCCTCGAAGGGCATCGGGCTTTCCTCGTCGGCGTGCGCCGCCTCGTGGAACGCCTTGCGTTCGAGCCACACCTTCTGATCGTCCTGAGTGCCGTACCCCTTGCCCACCGCCGTGGGCTCCACCTCGTACAGCTCCTGGGCGATGAACCCGTGCTCGAAGTCACCTGACGGTTCGCCGTCCTCGTCACGTATGCCGTCGGCGTTGTACTTCCACTGGTAAGCGACTGGCCGCCAACGGGCGAGCCTTTCCAGCGCCTCATCATCATCGAGATCTTGAACGTTGCCCTTCCACGGTCCATGGCTGACGTTCCCGTAGGTGACGCCGGTCGAGGACTGCGTGATGTTCCCCATGATCGTCGTGCCGGTGTAGAAGCGCAGGAAGCTGACGCTGATGGCGTCAGCGGCGCTTCCATTGACGTGGCAGATCGAGTTGAAGGTGTTCGTCGTCTGCGTGATCATCACCTGCGCATCGGCGTGCCAGATCTCCACACCACCAACGGTCTGGTAGGTGTTGTAGCCGGTCTTGCCGAAGAGGTAGGCGGTGGAGGTGAGGCGAGCACGCTCAGTGGCGTCGGTGATCAGGATGATCGAGCCGCTGCCGGAATAGAGGCGAGTGTCGACCCCGTTCTCGTTCTGGATGTACAGGTGGTTGGCGGCCGGTGAAGTGGTACCCGAGAACCCGATGTAGCCGGTGCGTGTATTGAGGACGTCAGGATCAGGGGCCGTGACTCCGCTGTTGTCGTAGAACTGGATGTAGGCCGAACCCCTGCCGTACACAGCCATGCCGACCTGTGCTCGCATCACTCCCTGGATGCGGAGGAAGTCTTCGATCACACCGTCGGCCCGGATGGTCAGCGCCTTGACACCACCGGCACCCGGGTCGAGAGCCGTGCCCGAGTGAACACCGCCCCGGTACCAGGCGAAGTTGCCTGCGGAGCGGTAGTACTGAGTGTTCGACTGCACCCCGATGCCGTACGTCGATCCGTAGAGGTTGATCATCTGCCGAACCGAAGCGCCGAAGGCAAGTTCGGCCGGGCTCGGGATGTTCACACCGTTGAGGTCTGCCACCAGTGCAGTGATGCCTCCGGCGGTGATGGTCGCCGTGTGACTCCCTGGTGCGAAGAGCATCAGGTCGTAGCCGGTGTCAGCCGCCAGCCAGATGGCGCCCGTGGTCGAGTGCTTGCCGACCCAGCCGTGGCGAGACGACAGAATGGGGGCGTAAGCGTTGAACGTCTCGTCGTGGAAGGCGACGTAGGCGTACTGGTTCGCAGCTGCGGGAGCCAGGTTGATGTTGGGACCGTTGGTCACGATGCTCACCGGGCCAGACACTCGGTACCAATCGGGGTTGGTCGAGAGCCACTCAGGCACCTCGTTCTCGCCCTGCACCACGAGCACCCGGTCACCGACGACGAGGTCTTCGATCACCGCCGTGTTCATCCCGGTGCGTGTGAACGGCGGCGCCTCGATCGGCTCCATCCCGTAGACGCCAGGCATCACGACCGTGGCGACCTTGGTCACCTTGTCGAACTTGCGCACCCTCGCCTCGTAGACGGCGTACATGTTGGTGCTCACAGCTCACGCTCCCAGCGGATGGACGAGACCCACTGGTTGTCCATCAACACCGGCTCGGGCCACTGCGACCCACGCCAGGCATCGACCGCTGTGCGGTCGTCGTCGTCGTCACGGTTCAGCACGAGGTACGTGCGCACCTTGTCGTTGCCGGTGGAGATGTGACGTGACTCAACGATGAACCACACACGGGTATCGCTCCCGTTGGTCAACGCCAGCGTCGTACCACTGCGCAGCACCGGCATGAAGCTCATCGAGCAGGTCGCCCTCTTCATCCGGTGACGGCGTCGCTCGATCCTCTCGGCAGCGCTGAGCGCATCCTCCAACGAACGCACCGTCTCGGGAGCGGGCAGCACGATGGTGGCGTTGGGGTTGGCGGTGACCGAGAAGGTCTTGCGGAAGCGGTCGACGCCCTGGAACACACGCCCCTCGTAGCCGAGCGGTACCGGTGACTGGCTGATGTTGTAGTCCGTCAGGGTACGGATGTCGACGGTGTTGAGTGGGCGCAGCTTGCGTCGGCGGATCTCCCTCACCGGATCGACCATGCGGATCACGGTGTTGGTACCGATCAACGCCATGCCGATCTCGGCGGCCAGCCGGTTGAGCAGCTGCCAGTCGCTCTCGGCCGACTGAGCGAACAACGGGATCGTGTACTCGTACTTGTCCATCTCCAGGCAGAAGCCGTAGGGACGCACGATCTCGGAAGCGATGTCGAAGGGGCGCTTGGCCTTCCACTTGCGCTCGCCGCCCGAGCGCATCACGCTCGACGCACCGAGCACGTACACGGCGTCGAAGGTCTCTCGGTTGCGACCCATCGACGTGGCCTGGGTGTCGATGTAGCCGACGATCTTGCGGGAGTAGGCGCCCTGGTCGATCTGTAGCGCTGCGGGCTTGCCGATCTCGGCAGCCAGGCTCTTCACCGTGCCGTTGATGGTCAGCAGATCGTGCTGACCACAGTGCTCCTCGATGTCGTAGTCGGAGACGTTGAGTGCAGTCGAGCCAGCAGAGAAGACATCAGCCATCAGACCACCGGCATGACCATCTTCGTCCCCCACGTCAACTCGTCGGGGCAAGTGACGTGCCAGTTCATGTCAGCGATGAACCACCAGTCGAGGGGCTCTCCGAGGAAGCGGTAGGCCAGCGTCCACATCGAGTCAGCAGCTGTCGCCGTGTAGGTCATGAACGGCTGCCTCGGGTACCTGCGTGGCCTGCGCATGACGATGCGCACGTTGGCACCGTTGCTGTGTGGTACCTCGGTGGTCTTCTCGTTGGCGTAGCGGTCCATGATCCGAACCTAGACCGTGTAGTTGCGGCCACCGGCGCCGGTGGAGTACGTAGGCCGGTTGGCTTCGGTGTTGCGGTCGTAGGAGAGCGGTACGTCGTCGGCGGTGCCGTTGACACCATCCGCTCCCTCGGTGCCCTGGGTGTCGGTGGAGGTGTCGTCGGCGCCCACGAAGGTGTTGGCTCCTGATTCCGAGGTGGTGTGGAGGATGGACAGCCCGAGGTCGAGCTTGGCCTTGATCGGTACGTAGTTGGCGTTGAACTCGGCGTACACGAATGCGATGCTCGTGACGTCGCCGATGATCACGAGGTTGGGGTTGTAGAACACGGCGACACGACGGCCCCACGCACTGGCCCCGGAGATGCCGAGGTCGAACAGACGGGTGGTCATGTCGGTGACGCTGCCCGGCTGGACCTTCATCCCGCCGACGCCAGCTACGTCATCGATGTTGACCAGCTTCTTGCCGACGTTCTTGAAGTAGTCCTTGTCGCCACCGAGGAGGATCCGGTAGACGTCCCACAGATCCTTCTGCACACCGATGTCGGCGAAGATCGGATCGATGGTGTAGGCGTCGACCTTGTCGACTCCCATCGTTGCGGCGTAGGTCTCCATCGAACGATCGAAGAGCAGCTGCAGCGATGTGGTGGCGCCGCCGATCTGTTCGGTCCCTGCGGTGCCGCCCTGCTGCTGGGTCTCAGCCGGGGCGGCGCTGGTCATCTCGATCGCCACCTCGACAAAGAAGGGGTTGAACTGGAACTGCTTGCCCTCCCGGTAGCGGATCTTCTTGGGTAGCCAGGCGGGCTCACCGTTGGCGAGCACCACCGTGCTGGGACCGGCAGGCGGGTGCGCAGTAGCTACCGTCTCCTCTTCCTCGTCGGTAGCGGTAGCGGCCGCAGCGGCGTCAGCCTTCGCCTTCTCGGCGATCGCACGGTTCACGGCGTCGTCCATGCCGTTGGTGGAGGTGGCACCGACGGCCGAGAGGTAGTCGGTGGTGTTGACGTCGATGGGGTAGATCCACCCACGCAGCAGACCCGGGTTGCGGTACGGGCTGGTGCTGACTGAACCACCAGGCGTCGCCGTGAAGTTCCTCGGCCGCATGAACGGTGGGACCGTGTAGCGGGGCCAGAGGTAGTCGTTGTTGATGCGGTAGTCGGCTGTCCCATCGCCGGTCACACCGCCGCTGTCCGGTGACGGCATGTTGATGGCGGCCATCAGCTGCTCCTCTTCGCCGACACCTCGGCGTACTCGGCCTCGAAGGCAGGGCGTACCGCACGAGCCAGACGCTGAGCGTCGTACCCGTAGTTGCCGGAGGACTGGATCGTGACGTTGACGTTGATGCCACCAGCACCACCGCCATTACTTCCGGTGCTCGCCACCATCGAGCCGAACAGGCTCGTCGGCATCGCCTGCCGGGCTGGCGTCATGTTGCCGCCCTGCCCGGTGTCGAACACGGCGTCGCCGAGGTGAGCGTCCTTCACGGCCTGGACCGCAGCGTTGTGCTGCGAGTCGCTGATCGACAGGCCAGCCCGGTAGCCGAGCCAGGCGTGGAAGTTCGACCCGCCCGACATCGTGAAGGCGGCCTTCAAGTTCGTCGCCGGGTTGAGCAGCTCGTCGTACTTGGAGATCCCGAACTGAGCCTGGCGTGCCGGGCCGAGGCTGCCGAGCATGTTGATCTGCGTCAGGCCGTAGCTGTTGTCACCAGTGTTGGCGTTGGTGTTGTGCGCCGCCGGATCCCAGTTCGACTCACGCTTGGCGATGCCCAGGATCGTGATGAGGTTGTCACCACGGAAGCCTGCGGCGTAGGCCATCTTGGCGATCTGCTCACCGGTCAGCGGGCCGCTACCGGAGTAGTCGGTGGTGGTGTCGGCCGTCGTCGCCCCGGCCGTCCCCTCGTAGTTGCCTCCGCCGCCGCCACCACCACCGCCAGCGCCACCCGACAGTGCCGCCAGGCTGCTCGTGTTCATCGTCAGCAGCCCGGCGCTGCTCCCGCCACCGATACCACTGGCACCACCACCACTGACAGCACCGGACACCGGGCCCGACTCAGCAGGCACGGTGTCGGTCACTGAGGCACCAGCAGCGCCAGTGTCGGCGCCCTGGTCGTAGCTGCTGCGCCCGTTGGGCAGCTCGATCAGCTGGACGTGCCACGGCTCATCGTTGACCGAAGAGAACTCTTTGAGCCCGAAGCGGCGGGCGTTCTTCTTCAACCAACCGTTGCCGACACCGGGACCACCGAGGTCGGCGGCCAGACCGATCTCGTGGTACGAGCGACCGGGGGGAGCGGCAGCTGCGCCGGAGACGTGCTTCCACTTCTGACCGTTCCAGGTGATCTCACCGTTGGGGTCGGGCCGGTACCGTTCGAGGAACATCTGCCGCTGACGTTCGGTCGAGCGCCAGCCGCCGCCCTTCTCCCACCGCACCTGGCCACCGGAGTTGGCGAACATGATGCGCAAGCGCTGCTGCATGCGCTTGTCCATCTTGTTCCAGTTGGGGTCGTCGGGCTCGGGCGCCAGTCGCAAGCTGGCGATCGATCCGAAGTTGAACGGCTCGGTCGGTGTCAGTCCGCCATGATCGTTGCCGTCGCCGAAGTTCGGGTCGCCCGTCTGGCTGGAGCCAGTGAGTCTCGACTGGACGTAGTCGCTCGCCGTGAACTGGTACTGGCCGATGATGCCGATCGCCGCATCGGTGTAGACCGGCTTGTACTCCATCGGGTGGCGCACGTAGTCGCCGAAGTAGTTCTTGTACGCCTCGTTCAGCTCTGCCCAACCGGGAGCATGGCGTGTGTTGCCGGGCGACCGCATCGCCTGGGTGAGGTTGAGCAACGTCGTGCCAGCATCCTCGTAGTCCGAATCCTCCACATCACCAGAGCTGGAAGCGAACTCGTGGAACTTGTCCTGCACCCTGATCCACTCGTCCAGCGTCTTGTTGACGTCGGCGTCGGACACCGGCTTCGTGGGGTCACGACCGTTCCACCGTTGGGTTAACCACTTCATGTAGTCCTGAAACGGCTGACCGGTATTGACGGCCTCGTTCATCCACTGCTCGATCAACGCCGAGCGCCGGATCTGGAAGCGATCCATGAAGCCGGTGCTCTCTTCGTCGGCGGCGTCGGTACCGACCTCCGTCCAACTCTTCGTGAGGTACTCAGCTGTGTCGGCGGTCAGGAAGTTGGGACCGTACGGCTCATTGGTCTCAGGGTTGATCTGATACTGCAGGGTCTCGTTCATACGCCGGATCTCTTCCGGCGTCCGTCTCGAAGTCACGGCGTTGCGGTTCGTGATGAACTTGTCGAGGATCTCCTTGTCGGTCATGTTCGAGGCCGACGTGCTCTGCCGAGCGGTCTCCTGATCCCGACCGCTGGTGTCGGTGAGCCAGTTGAACCCGGCGGCACCGAAGGCGAGCACGCCACCACCCACCGCACCGATGGCTGCACCCCACGGGCCGCCGACCATGCCGCCGAGGGCAGCACCTGACGCAACACCCTCACCTGCGGAGGTGAACAGGTCGCCCCAGTTGGTGGCGTTGGCTGCAGTCTTGGCGGCGGCGATGCCGAAGCCGACACCGACGGGAGCGAGCCCGGCCCGACTGGCCATCCCCGACATCACTCCACCGGCAGCCCCTGCAGCTGGAGCCGCTCCGGCCACAGCTCCGGCGACTGGCGCCCCGGTACCGACCGTGCCACCAGCACCAGGAGCGAAGCCACCGAAGCCGACACCACCGCCGAGACCGCCGAGTAGTCCACCACCTCGACCACCGAGGCCGCCTTTGAGCAGCCCGAGCCCAGCGATCACACCCAATGCTGTGGTCACGCCCTTGACCACACGCTCCAGGCCAGCGAACTCACTGATCAGTCCCGAGGTGCGCTTCTCCAGCTCTTGGAACGCCTCTTGGATCGACTCCTCGGTCTGCACCATGTTGACCATCCCGCCCTCGGTGCGGGTCATGAAGTTGGCGTTGCGCAGACCCTTGGTCGTGGCCAAGCTGGACACCGCCAGGGAGATGCGCTCCGAGGACATCCCCGCCGCCGTCAGCTGGCCCGACGTGGAGAGGGAGCTACCGGCTTTGAGCGACTGCATCCCGGCGACGGTCAGCATGTCGATCGCTGAGTCATCGAGCCCGTACAGACGTTGGAACCTGATGCGCAACCCTGAGCCAGGCGTCTGCAGGTTGATGAAGTCGTACTCGTTGAGCTTGCGCCCACCGTTGAACTTCTGCTCGAAGTTGTTGATGTAGTCCCTCGACACCTCCCTCGGGTCACGCACCTGTCCGCCGATGCGGGCCGGTCGCATGCCACTGGCGATCTGTCGGCGCATCACCAGCGAGTCTTGGAACCCCCCGGTCGCCTGGATCACCTGCGGGGCGGTCATCGTTCCGCCCATCGCCTGCACGGTGTTGCCGACGCCCTGGAGGTAGCGCCCGGCCTGCTGCGGGGTCTGGCCGAGACGCAGTGCCATCTCTCCGGCGGCGGCCACGTCCTGGCGGCTCCCGGCGAACTGACCGAGCTGACGGAAGCGATCGGTCTCGACCCGGTAGTACTGCATCCCCGAGTACATCGAGGACGTGCGCAGGCTCATGGCGGCGATCGGTGCGCCCTCGGTGATCTGCTGACCGATGCGGCCGCTGAGCATGTTGGCCATGGGAGCAGCGGCCAGCATCGCTGCCGGAGCAGCAGCGAGTGCGCCGTAGGCCATAGCACCGCCCCTGTTGACGGCGCCCTGCCACGGCATGGAGTTGCTGGGCCCACCGCCCGGAGGGGCGCCACCCTGACCTCCGCCGGGCGGTGGGCCCGACCCGGTGGTCGACGTGGGACCACCGGGTGTGAGCGTTGGCAGCTTGCCCGCCCACGGCAGCGTGGTGGGCGCACCGGTCTGCGACGACGGGCCCGACGGTTTGAGCGCAGGCACACTGCCCTGCCACGTCATGGTGTTGCTGCCAGCACCAACCCGCCCACCGCTAGCTCCGGCGAGGAACCCAGCCCACGCTCCGGCGCCGGTACGGCCCTCGGCGTTCATCGCTTTGAGGTTCTTGGCGATCAGCGTCGTGCTCTTGGCGATGCTCGACAGCAGACGATCCATGATGTTGAGACCTTCGGTCTTCACCTGAGCGGAGACGTTGGTCATCGGCGTGCTCTTGGTGGTACGCCCACCAGGGAGCCGTGGCCCTCCTCCGATCTGTGGTTCGTCTGCCATCTGCTATCCGTTCACCACCATCGACCTGCGGTAGTTCTCCATCCGGTTCTTGTACGTCATGTACTCGATCCAGTACCTGCGCTCCCGTATCGTCAACGCCTTGCACTCGTCTGGTGACCACCCGAACGCTTCCACCAGCCGGGTGTACTGGACGTAGATGGCCCGGTAGTTAACCCGGTAGAAGGTCGGCCCAACCGAAGACCGTGGGGAGGTTCTTCCCACAGTTGGTGCAGGGCACTTCAACCTCCTTGAAGCCGATGGCTGGGATGTCCAGCAGTGCGTTGGTGATCTTCTTGCGGTCGAGGATCCCCAGTCCCCGAGCCCACTTCTCCGGGTCGGGCACGGCCTTGCCGTCGACCTTCTCGACGCAGGCGGCGATGAAGGCGGTGTTGGCCTCGGCCGTGGACATCGCCCTGGTGGTGTTGCGGAACACCGAGAGCTGATCGTTGCCGGTGACGTTGCGCATCAGTACCGAGGTGCCGTTGCGCAGGATGACGACGAAGTTGCCGCTGTCGAACTCCCTGACGTTGGAGACCTCGATCAGCGCATCGATGTCGACGTGCAGGTCCATCTCGAAGCTGCACGTCGGGCAGGCGATGCCCTCGTAGTCACGGGTGTGCCCGTAGGTGGCGAGGAGCACCTCCTTGAACAGGATGTCCCGGTCGGAGATCAGCAGCTCGCCGAGCACGTCGGCGTCGTCGGCGACACTGACGTTGCCGATCTGCTCCACGGCGCAGCGCAGGTGGAGGTCCACCACGAGGACGTTGTAGTTGGTCGCCGACGTCGACAGCCGTGCGATGCGCTCCTCGTCGGCGCCGTTTAGCTCACGCACCAGGGCGGTGCGGTAGCGCTTGCCTCCACGCTCGATCCCCCACAGCAGCTCGACCGTGCCGTTCGGTGGCTCGTCCACGATCGGGATGTCGGGCTTGGCCTCCCTGAGCATCTCGCCGAGCGCCTCGTTGAGGTGCTCGGGCGGCAGGGCACCCGGCTGCAGCTCCTCCACGCCCTGCTCTCGCAGGTGTGGAGGAACGGTCGACCACTCGTCCCAGTTGATCGGATCGAGACCCCCTGGGCCTCCGGCGAGTACGGCTGGCGTCTGCTCTTCTTGTTCGGTGGTCATGCAGTTCCTCCTTGGCGGATGACTCAGGTGGCGGCGTTGTCAGACGATGTACCGCCGCCGGTCGAGCCGGAGCCGTAGTAGACCACGAAGCCCTCGTGGTGCAGGGTCATCGTCTCGACCATCACCGAGTTGTCTCCGGCGTTGAGGTCGTTCCACTGCATCGAGCCCGGCCAGCAGTTGATGTACCGGGTCATCATCCCCGTCGACTTGGTGCTGCGTGGGTCGCCGACGTTGCCCGGATCCCACTTGGTCACCGGGTGCTTCAACACCCGCACGAGGCAGTCCATGCGGAAGTCCCCGGCGTTGCCGAGATTGCCCTTGCCCCACACCGTCGAGAAGATGTGCTTGTACCACTCGTACATCGGCGACGTGATCTCGCCGTCGGAGACGAACACGCCACGGGTGAGCTGCAGCGGCCCGACCTCGGACTGGCCCGGCATCTTGCGGGTCATCGTGTTGTCGCCGCCCTCACGGTACGGGATCATCTCGGTCGTGATCCCCTGGCCGCTGACGGAGATGAACCCCATCGACATGTTGGGGACGGTGGACTTCGAGAACGGCAACGACAGCGAGGCGTTGCCGATGAAGTCGACCCGGAAAACGAAGTTGCGCAACGGGTCTCGGTACGTCGGAAGGGCGACGATGGGCTGAGCACCGAGCACTGCTGGAGTGTTTGTGGCCATGATGTTTCTCCTCTAGGGGTGTGTTGCTCAGCGGGTCTGGACGGTGGTCGAGCCGCCCTCGAACTGACCGATGGTGATGACGATGAACTCGGCCGGGGTGAGCAGGGCGATGCCGACCTCGATGTTGACCAACCCCTGGGCGATGGTGTTGGCGTCGTTGTTGGTGTCGTCGCAGCGGACGTAGAACGCCTGCTCCGGCGAGCCGCCCTTCAACCCGCCCTGGGAGAAGATGTTGCCGAGGTAGCGCTCGCAGACGGCCTCCATCTGAGCCCACAGACGCTCATCGTTGTTCTCGAAGATCGAGACCTCGGTGGCGCTGACCAGGCTGCGGGTGACCTCCATGATCGTGCGGCGGACGTTGATGTACATGTCCGACCCGGACTTCTTGAACGTCCGCCCGCCCATGATCGACACACCGGTCCCGGTCATGATCCGCAGGGCGTTGATGTTGTTCGAGTTGAGCGTCGTCAGGTCTTGCTCGACCAGGCCACGCTCGGTCTGCAGCGCTCCGCCGAGGCGGTAGTTGCGCCCCGCCGGGACACGCCACGGCCCGGTCTGGTCGTCGGTCGCCATGTACGTGCCGACGATCGCCCCACCAGCGGGGCGGAGCTGCGTGCGCCCGGGCACGGTGGACCCGATGGCGGGCATGTAGCACTGCGGGTAGTAGACCGCCCCGAAGCTCGGGATGTTCGACTGGAAGACGTTGAGCCCGAGCGTGCCGACGTAGGTGACCATCCCCGCCACGTCGGTGTTGAGCGGGCAGTCGCAGACCACGAACACGTCACCACGGGAGGCGGCGTCGGTGAGGGCGGCGGTGATGATCGCCGCCGTCGAGACGTTGGGCAGGTTGAGGACGTACGGCCCGGGGATGACGGCCATCGCCGCCACACCAGCGGCGTAGGCGGCAGCGGTGGGAGCGCCGACGGCGTAGGCCGTTCCGTTGACCCCACCGGTCATGGTGTTGGCGCCCGTGTACTGGCCGGGCAGCGGCCGGTTGACACCCGTGTCGGGCAACGTCCTGTCGTAGGTCTTGCCGCCGAAGCTGACCAGCTTCGAGCCGGTGGACGACGGCATGTTGGCCAACGTGTAGAAGTACCGGGGGTCGTCGTTGTACAACGACACGTCGTTCCACTGGTCGACCACGTACTCGTTGTTGCGCTTGGTCGGGTCGAAGGTGACGCCCGACGGCATGTTGTACAGCGCAGCGTCGAAGCGGAAGTTGGTGGCGTCACGGATGTACGTGGCGAAGCGCAGCTGGTTGCCCCACGTCCCCGGGTTGGTCGCCGTCACGTTGATCACTTCGTTCCCGGCCGTCGGAGCAGCCACCGCCGCCGTGTCGCCGACGAGCAACGCCGCCTGAGCACCACCGGTCCCCGGCAGCCGCACGATGTACGCACGACGGCCGCCGTTGGAGAAGAAGTCGTAGACGGCGTTGTGCAGATCGGTGTAGCGGGTGCCGTAGATCTGCGTGAACTCCGGCCACGAGCGCACCTCGGTGGGCGACGTCGGTCCCTGGTCGGACAAGCCGACGAAGGCACCGAAGGCGGTGACAGGCATGGCACTGGCGACGCCTGGCTGGAACGGACGCTCGACAACTCGGACACCGGGGAAGTAGGTGTCGGTCATTGCTCCTGTGGCCATGGTGGTTTCCTTTGCTTAGGGGTCAGGCGGTGATTCGTTGAGCCAGGTCGCCAGCACCGTTGGTGTCGATCCCGGTATGGAGGTGATCTCCAGAAGGACGCCCATGACCTGGAGCACCTGGAGGTAGGTCTTCGGATCCTCGGGCATGACGAAGGCGTTGATCGAGACGGTGTAGATCGTGCGGAACACGGTCTGGTTCATCGCCTGGGTGTTGCCCTCGATGTAGTTGGCGGTGCGCATCTCCAGGCGGTCGAGCCAGCGGTCAGTGCCGTCCTCGGGGATGTGCAGGTAGCCCCAGCGGTCGGGGATGTAGTGCGTGCCGATGAGCTTGCCGTCGAGGTACATGGCGTCGAGCGGGTCACGGGCGTGCGTCGACACCTGGAACAGCAGGTTGTACGGGTGCCACCTGATCGTCTCGACCGACCCGACACGGCCGGTCCATCCGGCGATCCCATAGGCGTCGGCGTACTCCTGAAACGTGGCGTACTCGCTCGGCCACGAGTCGACCTTGATGAACTGCGCCGAGTGGGCCCGGTCGGCGGCGAACTGCATCGAGAGGAACTCGATCGTGATGAACGGGTAGATGCGCTCGGTCTGCTCGTCGGGGTAGCGGAAGTAGGTACGGACCCGACGGCGATCGCCACCTGGCCGAGATACCGAGAGCCCCGACAGCTTCGCCTTCAACGCCGCCGACTCGGCGAGGATGAGGCCGGGGTGCTTCTGGTCGACCCTCGTGGCGACGTCAGACACGGAGCACCAGCCGACTGCGCAAGCTCTCGGAGGCGGCGAGCAGTGAGGTACGCACGGCCGGGCTGACCGGCGTGCCGGGCAAGCCGTACTCGCTCGCCGCCTGCCCCTCGTCCATCGACACCACGAGCTGATCGCCAGCCCAGCTGATGTCGTACTCGACGCCGGGGGAGCGAGCTTCCAGCTCTTCTCGCACCTCGTTCTCGATCGTGGCGAAGGCGTCTTCCAACATGCCCATCAGACCGCTACCACTGAGCTGATCGATGGCGGACGTGTTGAACTGGAACAGCGTTGTCACTGCCGACGCACTCGCTAACTGTTGAGGAGCCGGGCGCAATCCGGGCTCACGACCCACAGTAGTTGCGGGGCTCCGAGCTACGGGCTCTTCACCCAGCGGTAACTACCGCTGATCGTGCCCGTCGCTACCGCTTGCTCAGCAGGCGGCGGGTAGTAGAGGTACGTCTCGGTGTTGTCGGTGTTGACGCCCCTCGATGGGCGAGCTGACTCGGCGACGTACTGAGCGTCGGGGATCTCGCTGCCGACCAGTTCCTCTTCGGGGAAGATGCGGATGGCGTTGACGCCGAGGATCACGTCGTCACGCCACAGCCGACCCTGCGGCGTGAACTCGCCGACCGAGAAGTACTCGCCGTAGTACACGACCATGTCGTTGAGGTGGCGCTCGTAGTCGTAGGGATCGGAGATGCCGACCCGGCGGAACTCCCACATCGACACGGCGAACTGCAGCGAGGGGACGTGGCGGCCACCCTCGGGCGTCGACTCCTGCACGTCCTCGTTGTAGATGACCCACAGCGCAGGTACGGCGACCGGCTCCCGGTACACCTTCTGGCGGGCGTTGAAGACCTCGTTGTAGACCGACGCTGCGCCGTCCAGCTCGTACCACAGGATCGTCTCGCCGTGCTCGTGCTGGTACCAGCTGAGGTGGCGCCGAACCTGGCTCAGCTCGATGCGTGGGCTGACCATCAGGGGTTCGGTTCGGTGGGCAGCGTGCCGCCCTCGGCCTCGATCAGCTCACGCCCGGCATGGAACCCCTGAGGCGGATTGAACTGGCCCTGGGTGTCGGGCTCGGTGAACAGACGACGTGGCCGGGAGATGTCGTCGTACTCACGCACCACGTACACCGGCACGAGCCGGTTGGTCGTCTTGCTCACACGACGGAGCGTGCCGACTTCGGCGGCACCCAGGCCGACGCCGAGCATGTTCTCCTTCTCCTTCAACTTCTCGTTGAGACCACCGGGCCCAAACAGCAGCTGGTTGACCTGATGGAACCTCTGCGTCGCCGGGATGTGCATCGCCTGCGGCGTCGACACGTCGATGTCCCGTGAGTACTCCACGAGCAGCGAGAAGAGCACGTCGTACGCAGTGCGCAGAGCGACGAGGTCAGCCTCGACGTCACCGATCGACTCCAGCGTCCACGCCGGGTTGCCGTAGCCGTACTCGGCGATCGTGTTGACGGTGTGGAACTTCAAGTCGGGGTCAGAGACCCACTCGACGTAGTAGCCCTCGACGTTGAGGTGAGCGGAGGAGGTGAACGCTGGGGTCGTCGGCTGCGTGGTGATGCGCAGCAGGCCGTTGCGCTCATCGAGCGTGTAGCCGAACTCGGTGCCCGCCACGGTCACCTCGTGGTCATCGAGCACGCCCTTCCACGTCGTCGTACCGTCGGTAGCCCACACGCTCATCCCGGCGAGCATGACGTTCTTGTGCGGCAGCTCGATCGTGCGCTGGGTCGAGCTGGTGGCCGGGGAGGTGGCGGTGAAGTAGACCGGGAAGTCACGTAGCCACGAGCGGGCATCGAGCATCAGCGACTCGATGGTACGACCCATGAGGCCAGGCTAGATCAGTCCCGGTCGAGCGTGTCGTCCGACTGGGCGACGTCGACCATGCGTACCAAGCCGGGCTCGAAGTTGTCGACGGCATCGTCGTCGGGGTCGTCGCTCTTGCCGGTGTAGAGCACACCGTCGACCGCATCACGGTGGCTACCGAAGCGCTGCAGGCTCATCAGTAATCGAAGTCCCCGTTCGGGTTGCGGACCAGGCCACCGACCACTCGTAGCGAGGAGCGGAATCGCAGTGACACCGGGCTGCCGTTCTCGGCGTAGTCGAGAGCATCACGCTTGTTGGCGGGGCCGTCGTTGAAGCCGTTGGGTCCGCTATCGGGGTCCGGTCCCCACGTCTCACTGCGCCGCTTCGGCTGGACCTGGAACACCCGTGGATGGTGCTCGATGCCGGTGCGCTGTGTGTCGCTGCGTGCTGCGTCGTCGGCGTACTGCCACGCCTCGTGCCTGCTGGTGGTGGCGTAGTTCCAACCGAACGACTTCTGCATGGCGCTGTAGCGATGCCCGCCGACATGCTGGGCCAACTCCTCAGCAGCATCGGCCGCCGAGGAGGTGCCGTGGAAGAGGTCTCCGAACTGGTCGACGGAGATCTTCTGCCGAGCAGCCATGGCTAGGTCTTGATCAGCCAGTTGACGGACTGCGACGGCTGGAAGAGTGAGAACGGCAGACCGAGGCCGGTCGGGTCGGCCTTCATCTGCGTCGTCGTCGCATGGTTGAAACCGGTCGGTTCGAGGTCCATGCCCGCCCCGGTGCCGTTGTTCTTCGGCAGGTTGTAGGGCGGCAGCATCGCCTGCGGCACCGAGTAGGCGTAGGGACCAGCTCGGGCGTGATCGTGACCGACCACACCGGCTGCGTAGTTCTCCCGCAGGATGTGATCGTGGGTCGGCAGCTCGTTGGTCGTCAGCGTCATGGCGGCGGCGCCGATGTTCTGGCCGACCGCCGTGGCCAGCGTGCCGTCCATGCCGAACAGCGTCTTGCCCCGGTAGTCGGGGAGCCGGAAGTTGCCTCCCGCCGCTGAGCCGAACTTGGTCCCACAGAACGCCGAGAGGTTGGCGTAGCCCGCCGACGACTGCTCGGTACCGTCACACACGAGGTAGCCGACGGGTACGGCGTTGGTACCGATGGTGCCCGGCCACGGGAGGATGGCGCCGACGGGGATCGCCTGTGACGACGGTACGTACTGCGCCATCGCCACCCACCCGGTGGCCAGACCGTCGGTGGTCTTGACGTACAGCACGGTGTCGCCGTTGGCCGCTGTCTCGTTGAGGTACAGCGTTGGTCGATCGGCGGTGACCACTCCCTCCGGCGAGCCGCTGCCGGTGCGGAAGTTGAGCCCGGAGAGGCGCCCCTGGTCATCGATCCCGGCGATGGCAGCAGTCGAGCCCGACGCCTGCACCTCCAAGATGTTGTTGCCCTTGACCGGGTTGGCCGCCGCTTTGAGGATCAGCGCCTCGGTGGCGGCGTCGTTCTGCAGGATGGTCAACGACGTGGCCCACGACAGCGCTGCGTCGGCGGTGCGGGTGAGCAAGCTGCTGGCCCACGACATCGTGCCGTTGGCCAACGCCTTGAACGCCGACGTCTTCGTCGGTACGGACCAGTCGAGTACGACGTCGGTGTCGCCCGTGTAGTTGCGTCGCAGGCTGCGCATCAGCGTCAGCTGCTTCTGCACGATGTACGGGCTGGTGACCGAGCTGACCCCGGCACCGACATAGACGACCGCTGACATGCAGAACGTCGTCTGGTCGTACATGGGGAGCGTCGGGTTGTTGCTCAGCGTCCCCTTGATCGCCACCGGCCCACCGATCACGTTCCAACCGATGATGTCGAAGCGTGGGTTGGATCCACCACCGTCGAGGGTCACCGGCCCAGCGGTCTTGGTGATCGGCGCACCATCGATGACGATCTCGGCCGCCGCCACCTGGACGGTCATCGATGGACCGCCGGGTTGCGTCACCGTGCCGCCAGAGACCACACCGGTACGGAGATCGCCGAGGGCGTAGTAGTCGACGTTGTCGGGCTCGGTCAGATCGATGTTCGGGGCATCGGGCCCATTGGGGACGTTGTAGGGCATCAGGTGATCTTGTACTGATCGAGCATCACTGCGACGCCCTGATCGACCAAGGTCTTTGCGTCATCTGCCGACAGCAGGAGAGGCTGCCCAGGCGAGAGCTGGTACGAGCCGTTGGACACGGTGTACAGCCCGGAGACCAGACCGACGACGCCGACACCACCGGCCTCGGCCAACGTCGGCGGCAACGTGTAGGTCGGTGCCTCATCTTCCTGTGCTGGCTCAGGCGGCTGCTCCGGCGTCGGGACTTCGGTCGGCTGCTGCTCAGGCTCAGCCTCCTGGCTGTCGACTTCGGGGTTCTCTTCGTTGCTGGATGACTTGGAGGCCATTGGTCACTTTCCTTGGATCAGTCCCTTGGGGAGGAAGTACTGGTACACACGCTCGTTCACCTCATAGAGAACGTCCTTGCGCATCGCCGGGAGGAGGTAGTCGATGCCGATGTAGATCGGCTCGACGTCCTGAGTCAGGCGGATCCGGTACGTCGGCTCGTCGCCCTCCACGATCTCGGGCTCGACCTCCACGATCTCGCTGACACCGCTGGCCCCGCCGAAGAAGGTCTGCGTGGTCGACAGCTGCGGAGGCGCCTGCTCGATCTCATCGACGCCCTCCTGCACGGGCTCCTCGGGGATGACCTCCAGTGGGCGCACCCCCGTGACGGAGAGATCATCCGTGGGCGTCTCTTCGATGACTTCGGTGCTGGTGGTTCTACGAGTCGGCATCAGACCAAGCCTAATGTCAGCCCCGTGAGCGGCGGGGAAGCCGTCCGCCAACGGCCTTGGCCCAGGCGTCACCCATCGCCGTGCGATCGGGGGAGTGCTTGGGTGCGGGGATGCGAGCGTTCTGCTCGGCGAGACGATGCCCCTCGTCCCACATCGCCGTCGCTATCCCTCGGCGGGCCTGCTCCGGGTTGACACCGATGTTGAGGATGCTGCGGCTGTTCCACAGCATGGTGCCGAGCGAGTTGGCTCCAGCTCGTGCGGTTACCCGATGGACGACCTTCGCTGTGCCCAGCTCGGGGTTGTCGTAGTCGAACTGCAGCCCGAGGTGTTCATCGGCCGCCACGGTGGTGCACCTCCGCCTTGTCGATCGAGGGGCCGCTGTAGCCCCACTCGATGATGTCGTTGCCACCGGTACGGACGTGCTTGGCGGGCACCGTTGCTTTGAGCACCGGCCAGTCCTGCGACTCGTCGCTCTCGTGGTAGCCGTGCTGGCGTGCGTAGCTCGGCGAGGTAGTCACCCAGTCGCCCGTGTTGATTGACGTCACCCCGTGAGGTACTGCCCGGAAGATGTCCACGTTCGACTCGGGCGAGTTATGCGCACGACGAAGTGCCACTGCAGCTTCTCGGTCATGTACTCGGTCCCCGTGACCGAAGAAGTGAGGATTCTTGTAGACGTCGGGTCCGAACAATTCATCGAGGTTGTGTATTGCTGGTGATTCATCGTCAGCCTGTGGTTGGTGGATGCCCCGGTACTGATCCGGCGAGAGGTGGTCGGAGGCAGGCATCGTTCAACGATATCTCACGTCGTGGTGCTCGACAGGAAGGTACCGCTCGGGGTCTTCTTCGTAGGTCGCCTGCACACGATGGTGCCCGTCCCACAGCTCCGACCTGGCGTACCCGTGGAGCACGTCCACCGGCCGCTGCACACCGTGGCGCTTGATGTCCTCGGGGAGGGTCACGTCGTGCTGGTCGTCGCCCCACTGCAGCTCGGTGACGTTCTCACGGTGCTTCTCCCGCCACATGTGCGCCTTGCTGTCGTATCCGGCGTCGTCGCCAGCGATGTCGTCGTGCAGCTGGCGTGCCGTCATGAACATCTGCAGCTGAGGACCGAGGTGGTCACTGGCGGGCAAGGCGGTCACTCTTCGCTGGCGTGCGACCCGGCGGTATGAGCGACGGGTACTCGAACTGGTTGTGGGCCGTCGGGAAGTAGATCGTGCGCTTGCCCCTGGCCTCCATGTCGGCGGCCGCAGCGATGCGATGGTGGGCGCCCGTGACGCTGGTCTCGGTGCGATCGAACGCCGGTATGGCGCCGATCTTGCGGACGTGGTTGATCTCGAAGCCAGAGGCGTCGTGCCCGGGCGCCTCGTCGCCCCACACCTCGGCGGGCGGATCCCAGCCGTGCTCCTGCAGCGACTTGTAGGTGCCACCGCCGTGCTCCATGCCGGAGCGCTTGGACTGGCGCAGCTTGCTCGCCCACATCTTGTCCATCGTCCCGCCGAAGCCGCCGAGCGGGTTGCGGTCGATCGAGTCGGTGATCATGCCCTTCAACTCGGTCCCCGTCATGAAGAGCTGGAGCTGCTCGGGGTTGACGTGATCGCTGGCGGCCACACCTCGATCGTATGCGAATCGGGCCTGGTAGGGGGAGGATGACAATCTCACCAGACAAGTTGATTACTGAATAGCGGTAGCGTATCATCCGCCCAACTATCAACATGCCTCACTGGTTGCGAAAGACCAATGAGGCTGAACGACCTATCAGGAGGTCATCCAGATGCCGAGCCTAGTTCCAAAGAAGATCACCATCCCTTCCACTGTCGAAGAGGCAGCGACGGCGCTGGGTGGTCTCGAAGCTCTGCTCACCGCCAAGGAGTGGCAGCGAGCGGCGATCGTCGCTGCGTTCGTCAAGATCGGCGAAGGCCGAGGCAAGTCGATCGGAAATAGCAGTTCTGCGATTTCACCGGTTCGATTCGCCAAGCTCAAAATCAACGGGCTGCAGTCCGAGAACACCGTGCGCATGTATGTCCAGCGCTGGCTCGACGCTCACGACGGAGTCCACCCTGAGCCTGGTGCCCAGGTGTTGCTGCCCGAGACCCCGTGGCCTGTCACCCGCACCGGCACCGACGGCTACGACTCCGAAGAGGGCGCCGTCGAGACGATCAAGAAGCTCACCCGCAAGCACCCCACCGCCATCACCAAGGCGGCGGAGGAGAGCGACGAGGTGGCCGAGGCCACCGCCGACGCCGTCGAGCAGTCCTCCCCGGTGCGCACCAAGGTGGTCAAGCGGGCGACCAAGCGCAACGCCGAGCACAAGGCGAAGATCAAGGAGAAGATCAAGCCGCTGCAGGAGACCGCCGACAAGATCAAGGAGGAGTACGAACAGACCGACACCGGCTATGCCGATCCGACGCTGCAGACGCTCATCCGCCTGATCCGTGGGGTCCACGAGGCCGAAGTCGTGTGGGCGCTGGCCGGTGGCAACCGTGACGCCGATCTGATCGGCGCACTGTCCGAGCTGCAGTCCGCCATCGATGACTGGCGCAAGCGGGTCACCGGTACGGGCACGGTGGAGATCTCGGAGAACGACCGTGTGTGGGCCGACGAACTCGGCATCGACCTGGGAGTGATCTGACCAAGTAGGAGGGGCCAGTGCTGAGAACACTGGCCCCTCTGAGTTATCCAACATCCATGAATAACCGACCATAGGAGAGTATCACGATGAGTCAAGGAATCGACCTCGTGAACGCCGGGCTGGATTACTACTTCCAGCACCAGCGCACCAACCTCGGCAAGCGCCGAATCAAGATCGTCCGCACGATCAGCCGCACCACTTTGGGGCGATGCATCGCCTTCGCTGTCGGAGAGGAGTACAGCGACGGCCAGGTCAGCAACTGGCTGCAGGAGTACCGCTACGCACAGAAGGACAAGACGATGCTCTACCGCATCGCCGCCCGTGGGTACGGACGCAACGCCCGCTGGTACGTCCTCGCCGGGCCGAAGCTGGACAACCTCGACGGAGAGGGTGTCGTCATGGCTCACGCCGAGTGGATCATCTCGGACGCCTCGAACCGGGTCGTCAGTGACGTCCTCCACGAGATCCTCCCCGCCACCGATCGGTACTCGGGCCTGCAGGACCGCATCGATGCAACGGTCAAGAAGATCAACCACGCCCTCGACGGCATGCTCGCCGACGTCCGTGCGGACAAGAAGTGGTGGGAGAAGATGAACAAGCGGACCATCGACCTCATCGCCGCTCTCACACCCGAGCAGGAGGCGCTCGTCGCCGACCTCGTCACCGACGAGGAGTAGAGGCCCGTACGAAGCAGAGCGCCCCCGAAGGGGCGCTCTGCCATCGACCCCCGAGGGAGGAGGGGTTCAGTTGGTGAGGACTCGGACCACGGCCTGCGGCGTGATGGAGCCCCAGCCCCAAATGGCGTACCAGGCGAGGGCGTGCTCACGGCCGAAGTCGAGAACGCCGCCGTCACGCAGCTCGACGGGGAGCGACACGGCGTGCCCGAAGGCGTTGTCGCCGATCATCAGACCCTCGTAGTAGTTGTTCCCTGCCCCAGCGGGGAGGTACTTGACCTGCGTGGTCTCGATGAACACAACGTCGTTGATGCGCCCGATCTCGCCGAGCATGAAGTTGCCCGGTGCGGCGTACTTCGTGACCTCGATCCACTCGGGAGAGTCACGCAACCGGCGGGCCTGAGCCGGGTGCACGAAGAGCACGTACGTCTCGCCGAGCCGGGGGATGTTGAGGCTGGCGAGCGCCTGCACAGCGTCCTTCACGGTATGAGGCGTGAGGTAGTACTTGTTGGTGGCAGCGACGGCGCCGGTCACGGCGGCGGCGTTGGCCGCCTTGGTGCCGGGCTCGTAGATGTTGGTCGAGGCGCCCTGCCACGGGGCGGCGTCGTCGTAGCCGTAGACCTCGGACCCCGGCGACGCCATCAGCTGGTTGCGGGCCTGGTAGTCCATGCTCTGCGCCATGTGGCGCCCGAGCAGACGAGAGGCCGACGCCATCACGTCATCGAAGCTGGCGTGGAGCAGCAGCTCCGAGACCGCCACGGCCGTGCCCTGCTCGGCAACGATGATGCGGAACTGGAACGCCGACAGCGCACGGGTCGACATGCGCACGCCTTCGGTGAGGGTTGCGCCCTGGTTCTCATCGACGTCGAGATTGTTGTATTTGAGAAAGTTCACCGTGAGGCCGGGAGTGACGCCCAGCTCGGTCTTCTTCACGGCGAACTGCTCGAACCGCAGGATGGGCATCGCCT
>Ga0184628_10000474_pt1 | contig 21854 bp, 20 predicted proteins | sample PLM4_5_b1_FD_133149 | JGI IMG/M metagenome (GOLD analysis project Ga0184628, IMG submission 133149) | Groundwater sediment microbial communities from an aquifer in East River, Colorado, USA - PLM4_5_b1 | ecosystem: Environmental > Terrestrial > Soil > Riparian zone | place: USA: East River... | reverse complement strand
GCTGCTGGTGGAGCAGAACGCGCGCGCCGCGCTGCAGGTCGCGGACTACGGCTACGTGCTGGAGACCGGCGAGATCGCGCTCGAAGGCGCGGCCGCGGAGCTGGCCGGCAACCCGCGCGTGGTGGAGACCTATCTCGGGCTGAGCTCGGCCGCGCGGTAGCGGTTCGGCGACTCACTCATCGAACAGGAAGGTGGACTCATGGTAGTAACGCACGGTCTTGGAGCCCACCTTTTGCTTCAACCAGTCCGCCAGCCACGCGCTCTTCTCAGCCAGGCTTGAATCACCGCTCAGCACCGTCAGGGGCAAGTTGATGCGCAGCGCGCGCCTTGGAATCAGGTGGCGCGTGATGCCGGCAGGCAGGCATGCGCCCACACGCGCCAGGTCGATGATCTCCGCCGGCGCAAAGCGGGGAAACACAACCAGTGCGGCAACATCGTCGTAAGACGGCAGCAGTGACGGCAGGTGGTCGGTGTTGGCGCGAAAGATCCGGCCCCGCACTTTGTAGATATCCACGATCTCGTTGAGGCGCTGGGTGCGCTGATGCAGATCACCCGAGGCTTGCAGCGACCAGACATCACCGGTCGGGTACTCCACGAAGGCCAGGATCTCGCGGCGGGCAAGCTGTGCGCGTGCATGCGCCGCGTCCGCCAGTTCGATGGTGACGCCTTGCACCGCTCGGAGCATGCCTTTGAAGTGTTCGACGCCGACACCCTTGACCAGGTGATGCCAGGTATCCAGGATCAGCTCCGCGTCTTCATAGTCCACGACCTGCACCGCGATGTGGGCGATTCCCAGCGCGCGCAAGGCGGTCACGCGGTTGGCGCCATCCAGCACCACGTAGCGCTGCTCGCCGCGCATCGGGGCGACGATGGGCGGGTTCTTCAGCACCCCGTCGGTTTGCAACCGCCGCAACAGCGGCTCGCTGCGCTGCGCGTCATGCTGCTCGTGCAGCAACAACTCGGCCGCAGGCACCACACGCAGGTCGGGCATTTCGGGTTGGCGCTGATGGGTGACCATGCGAACCACTACGCATCCTGATCCGGACCGGCCTTGGCAACGCGGTAGCTGCCCTCGATCCGTGTCCACTCGTCGAACCCGACCACCGAGAGGTACTCCTGCAGCGTGGCGCCGGTTCCCGGCAGCGCGAATCTTCCCGATCGCATGTCCTCGAGCGCGTCCTGCATGGCACGCGTGACGCGCAGAATCAGGTCGATACCGTAGGGCAGGATCTTGAAGCCCAGCCGGAAATACTCCTCGGGGCGCAGGATCGGCGAGACGCCCCCGGCGAGCGGGTTGGCTACCTGCAGGTCGAACGCCTTGCCGACGCGCTCCAGCTCCTCCACCGTGCGCAGCGCTTCGATGAAGATGCAGTCCGCGCCCGCCTTCAGATACCGCTCGGCGCGCCGCATGGCATCGTCCAGACCATTGACCGCACGCGCATCGGTGCGCGCGATAAGGAAGGTGTCCGGCACCATGCGCTCCTGCGCCGCGGCGCGGATCTTCGCCGCGTGCTCCTCGATCGGCACCACCGCCTTGCCCTCGAGGTGCCCGCAGCGCTTGGGCCAGCGCTGGTCTTCCAGGAACAGCGCACCGACGCCCATCTTCTCGTAAGTGTGGAGGGTATGGACCACGTTCTTCACGTCGCCGTAGCCGTCGTCCGCGTCCACCAGCACCGGCAGGTCGCAGGCGGCGAGGATGTCGCGCACTGCCTGCGAGAGGTCGCCAAGGCTCTTCAGGCCGATGTCGGGCACGCCGAAGCGCGCGCCCACCGCGCCGAAGCCGCCGATGAAGAAGCCGCCGAACCCGGCGCGCTGGATCAGCCGCGCGGCGAGCGCGTCGTGGGCGCCGGGCAGGATCAGCGGGCCGTCGGCGGCAAGCAGGCTGCGGAAGGTTCTTCGCGTCATGGCTTGGTCCTCAGGCGGGCTTCGAAGCGGCAGCTCGCAGCGCCGCGCGCGCAACACTCGATCTCGCGCGCCTCGCAGGCGCCGCCGAACGCGAGGCTTGCCGCCGCCTGCAGCATGCCGGTGATCGGCGCGCACACCGCGGTATCTGCCGCCCCGTAGCCGGCGGCGAACGGGCTGTCGGTCACTTCGAGTACGAGGCGCGCCGCGCCGCGCTCGCCGAAGCGCCAGCTTCCCCAGCCGAGCTCGCCTGCGGTCTTCTCGAGCGTACCGAGCAGCGCCGCGGTGTCGCCCGAGCCGCTGTCCAGATAGCGCCGTGCGGAATCGCCGCCATGCTCGGCCGCGGAGCGCACCAGCGCCGCAAGCGCCTGCGCGCGCGCCGGCGCCGGCAGGTGGCGGAACATTCCCATCAGCGTGTCGGCTCGAAGGCGCAAGTAGCGGATCTCGCCGTGGCGCTCGCTCATCCTGCCTCCGCCTGCGCCGCGCAGCGCCCGAGCCAGGCCTGGTGGCTTTCGATCTCGGCAAGCACCGCGGCCACGCCTTCCCCGGTGGTCGCGACCGTGCGCAGGACCGGCGCCCTCCAGGCGGCGGGCCGGCGCAGCGCGAGCATGCCGAGCAGCTCCTGTTCCGCCCGCACGGCCGATCGCGTGTCCGCCTTGTTGACCACGAAGATGTCGGCGATCTCGAATACTCCCGCCTTGATCGCCTGCACCTCGTCGCCCAGGTCCGGCGGGCAAACGACCAGCCGCGTCTGCGCAACGCCGGCGATCTCGACCTCCGACTGCCCGGTGCCCACGGTTTCCACCAGCACCACGTCGTAGCGCGCCGCGTCGAGCACGTCGATGACCGCACGTGTCGTGCGCGTCAGGCCGCCGAGATGCCCGCGCGCCGCGAGCGAACGGATGAAGACACGCTCGTCGGCCTGGTGCTCGGTCATCCGGACGCGGTCGCCCAGCAGGGCGCCGCCGCTCACCGGACTGGAGGGGTCCACCGCCACCACCGCCACCGTCCTGCCGCGCGCCAGAAACCCGCCGATCAGCGCGTTGACGAGCGTGGACTTGCCCGCGCCCGGCGGTCCGGTCACGCCGATGACGCGCGCATGGCCGCGGCAGCTCGCGAGCGCGGCGCGAATACCGGGCGCATCGGCGGTCTCGTTCTCGACTGCCGAAATGGCGCGCGCGATGGCGCGCCGGTCGCCAGCGGCGATGCGCTCCGCCCAGCTTGCCGGTTGCGCGCGCTGGTTCATCGGCGCGGCAGGCTCGGGCGCAGGAGCATCGGGCCGTGCACGACCAGGTACAGCACGAACGCCGCCGCCCACAGCAGCGCCGAAGCGGCGAGCACCCATTCGCCCAGATCGCGCATCGAGTAGGCAAGCCGCAGCAGCGACGCCGCAAGCACCATGACGAAAGCGGCCTGCATCGCGGGGGAAGCGTGCAGCGGCCGCCCGGTGTGGCGCAGCGCGACGCGCGTCATGAGGCCGATCTTGAGCATGCCATAGGCGCCGATCGTGAAAGCGTGGATCCAGACCTCGCGCGGCACCGTGGAGACGAGCTCTGCGAGCGCGCGCAAAACGAGCGCCACGATCAGCCAGGCGTAGCCCAAATGGATGCACCACAGGAGCGGCTCGCCTGCCGTGCGCCAACCGCGCCAGCGCGCAAATCTCCACGCGTGCACCGCGGCCGCCGCGAGCGCCGCTGCAATCATCCAGGCAGCGGGCGCGCCGAGCAGGTCGGCGCAGGCGAAGGCGACCATCGCCAGCGCCGTGGCGTACTCCAGCGGCATGAGGATGGCTGCCGAGCGCTCGCCGCGCGCGTGCAGCCAACGGCGCGTGAACGCCGGGATGAAAAGGCCGCCGTAGAGCGTGAATAGGAACGCCAGCGCGTGCACCCCGAGCATCAGCGCCCAGCGCGCGCCGGCCTCGGAGCCGTGCGCGAGCTCCAGATGGAACAGGAGGTTCGCGCCAGCGAGCGCCGCCAGCGGCGGCAGCGTCCACCAGAAGAGCCTGCGTCGCGCCGACCCGATGGTCGAGAAGAGCAGCACCGCCAGCGCCGGCAACAACGCGCAATCCACCACGAGGGCGACCGGCTGGCTGAGCCACTGCGCGCCGTGCAGCGCAACGCGTCCCGCGAACCACAGCACCGCGAGCGCCGCCAGTCGCGGGCCGCGCAGCTCGGCCGCGCCGGACCAGCTCGGCAGCGCCGTGAGCAGCACACCGCACACCAGCGCCGCGGCGAAGCCGAACAGCAATTCGTGCGCATGCAGCAGCGGCAACGCGAGCCCCGCGCCCGGCGCCCCCCACCATCCGGCGCGCGCCCCGTACCAGAGCGCGAGCAGCAGCGGGCCATAGGCGGCCGCCGCGAGGAAGAACGGCCGGAAGCCGCTCGACCATAACGCACGGCCGCTCAATGCGGGATCGCCCCGGCCGCCGCCAGCGCGCGGCATTCATCATCGGAAAAGCCCGCATCGCGCAGCACCGGTCGCGTGTGTTCGCCGTACTTCGGCGGAAACGGGAATTCGCGCGCCGCGCCGGGCAGATCCACCGCCATCGGCTGCATGCGGACACGTTTTCCGTCCGGCATCACGGTGGCGGTCAGGCGCTCGCGCAGCGCCTGGAGCTCGCGCACCGCGGCGACGCCGTTGATGCGCGCATGCGGGATCGTCGCGGCGCGCAGGTCCGCCATCACCTCCTCGCCGCTCGCCGTCGCCGTCAGCGCGGCGATGTCGCGCTGCAGGTTCCTGCGGTCGTGGATGCGGCCCTCGTTGGTCGAGCGCTCTTCGGTGGCGAGGGAGGAGAAGCGCGCCAGTGCGGTGAGGCGCCGCCACATCACATCGCTGCCGATCGCCATGTAGAAAAAGCCGTCGCTCGCCGGATAGACGTTGGTCGGCACGAACTTGCGATGCTCGTTGCCGGCGCGCGTGACCTCCCAGGGCTGGCAGTCGAAATCCAGGAGCGGCAGGGTCGTGATCAGCCAGGAGGCAGCGGCCTGCAGCATCGACACGTGGATTTCCCGCCCGCGCCCGGTCTCGGCGCGCTCGGCGAGCGCCAGCATCACGTTGGCGTAGACCTCGTCGCCCGCCTTGAGGTCGATCACCGGCACGCCGCACAGGACCGGGGTGCCGTTCGGATCGCCGGTCAGCTCGACGTAACCGGCCATTGCCTGGATCACCGGGTCGTAGCCGGGTACCTCCGGATACTCCGGCCCCAGCGCCGAGATTCCCGCCCAGATCAGGTCCGGCTTCGCGCTGGAGAGCGTCGCGTAGTCGATGCCGAGCGGGCGGTAGCGCTCGGGCACGGTGTTGCAGCAGAACACGTCCGCCTTCAGCCCGACCACCAGGCGCTTCAGGGCCACGCGGCCTTCGGCGCTCTTCAGGTTCAGCGCGATGGCTTCCTTGCCGACGTTGGGCGCGATGTAGTAGCTGCGCCGGTCCTCATCGGCAACGCGGCTGCCGATGTAGCGGTTCGGGTCGCCGGGCAGGCCGCGGCCGGCGCCGAGGGCCTCGATCCGGATCACGCGCCAGCCGAGTTGCACGAAGCGCAGCGTGGCGTACGGCATCGAGAGCGCCTGCTCGAGGCTGAGCACCGTGCGCTTTCTCACGCAGCGGCGCTCCATGCGGGCGGCTCGGACGCTCCATGCAGCGCGCGATACACGTTCTCGGGCGTGAACGGCAGTGCGGTGATGCGCACTCCTGTCGCGTTGTGAATGGCGTTCGCCACCGCCGCCGCAATGCAGATCGCCGGCGCTTCGCCCACGCCTTTCGCGCCCTGCGGCCCCTCGCCGTCCATGGTCTCGATGAAGCTGATGTCCATCTCCGGAATCTCCGGCGCCGTGACCAGCTTGTAGTCGCGGAAATTCGGGTTGCGCATCACGCCGTTTTCCACCATCAGGTTCTCGGTGATGGCGTAGCCCTGCCCCATGACGATGCCGCCTTCGATCTGGCCCTCGATGCCCAGGCGATTGAGCACGCGCCCGACGTCGTGCGCGCCGGTCACCTTGAGCAGGCGCACGATGCCGGTCTGCGTGTCCACCTCGACTTCGCACACCTGGGTCGCCCAGGCATAGGCCGCCGATACATCGCCCTTGAACTGCTTGTCCTGGTGGCGGCTTGGCGGCTCATAGTAGAAGGAGGTCATCACGAGGTCGGCCTTGTCGGAGAAATGCAGCGAGCGGAGGAATTTCGCGAGCTCGAGCAGCTTCTCGCCGCTGTCGGAGGTGATGAATCCTCCGGCAAGGCCCAACTCATCCGTTTTCCTTCCGGTCTTTGCCGAAGCGGCATCAAGAATCTTCTTCTTCGCTTTGCGCGCCGCGCCGATCGCCGAGTTGCCGGCGATGAACGTGGTGCGCGAAGCGTGCACGCCCACGTCCCAGGGCGTGATGTCGGTGTCGTTGTTGACCACGGTGACCGCCGACATCGGCAGGCCCAGCTCCTCGCACACCAGTTGCGCGAGCACCGTCTCCGAGCCCTGTCCGATCTCGGAGGCGCCGGTGATCAGCGTGACGTGCGCGAAATCGTCGATCTTGAGGATGGTGCCGCAGCCGTCGGAGGGGTAGATCTTGGCGCCGCCGCCGACGTGCAGCATCGAAGCCATGCCGATGCCGCGTTTGACCGGGCCCGCATCGTTCCAGCGGCTGCGATTGTCCGCCTGCTTGCGCAGGAAATCGCTGCGCCCGGCTGCGGTCGTCAGACACTGCTTGAAGCCGCAGCTCTTGAAGTGCATGCCCTGCGGGGTGATCTCGCCCGGGTCCTGCGCATTCTTCAGGCGGAAGGCGAGCCCGTCCATGCCGACCGCCGCGGCGAGTTTGTCCATGTGGGCTTCCACCGCGAAGGTCGCCTGCAGGTTGCCATAGCCGCGGAACGACCCGGCGTAGGGGTTGTTCGTGTAGACGGCCATGGTGTGGTACTTGCAGTGCGGCACGCGGTACAGCGACGAGATCGTCTGCATCATCACGAACGGCGTGGTCGCGCCCCAGGAGGTGTAGGCGCCGTTGTCGTGCACCGTTTCGACTGCGCGGAAAGTCAGCGTGCCGTCCTTGCGGCAGCCCGAGCGCAGCTTGAGCAGCACCGGCTGGCGCGTGGGCGAGGCGACGAATTCTTCCTCGCGCGTGAACACCAGCTTCACCGGGCGCTTGGTGATCTTGGCGAGGAAGATGGCGATCGGCTCGAACGGATAGATGTCGAGCTTCGAGCCGAAGCCCCCGCCGATCGGGGGCTGGATGATGCGGATGCGCCCGGGGTCGATGCCGAGGAGCTCGGCGAACTCGCGCTTGTGCAGGAACGGCACCTGCGTGTTGGAGTAGAGCAGCAGGTTGCCGCCCGGGTCGAACTCGGCGATCACCCCCGAAACACCCATGCAGCAGTGCGTCACGTAGTGCAGCCGGAACACGTCTTCGATCACGACGTCGGACTCGGCTTCGCCCTGCACCACGTCGCCCTGCGCGTAGTCGAAGGTCATGGCGATGTTGTCGGGCTTGCCGGCGAACGCCACCGGCGTCCCGGCCGTCTTGAGGTGCTCGCCCGAGTCCGCGCCGCGCGCTTCGGGGTGGATCAGCGGCGCGCCGGGCGCGAGCGCCGCCAGCGTGGTGGCGACCACCGGCAGCGGTTCGTACTCGACCTTGATCAGCTTGAGCGCCGCCTCGGCGATCGCCTCGCTGTCGGCGGCCACCGCGGCGATCTCGTCGCGCAGGCTGCGCACGCGGTCGGTCTTGAGCGGCAGGTGGTCCTTGCCCACCCCGATCGGCCGCTGCCACGGCACGTCCGCGGCCGTGATCACGGCGTGCACGCCGGCCAGCGCCTTCGCTGCGCGCGTGTCTATGGAGAGGATGCGCGCGTGTACCTGGGTGGAGCGCAGGATCTTCGCGTGCAGCGCGCCCGGCATTTCGAGGTCCTGGATGTAGCGCGTCTTGCCGCTCGCCTTGTCCGGCGCATCCATCTTCGGAATGCGTTTGCCGATAAGGGTTTCATTCATGGTGACCCCAAAGTTTCGTGGGCGGCCGTTGAGATCGCATCGATGATCTTGCGGTAGCCCGTGCAGCGGCACAGGTTGCCCTCGATGCCGCGGCGGATCGCCGTTTCATCGGCGCCGGGGTGGCGCTCGATGAGGTGGCTCGCCTGCACCATGAGCCCGGGGGTGCAGAAACCGCACTGCACGGCGCCGCTCGCGACGAAGGCGCTGCGCAGGCGTTCGCCCGCCTCGCTCTGCACCACGCCTTCGATCGTCACCAGCTCGCGCCCGTCGCAATCGGCCGCGAACACCAGGCAGGAATTCACGCTCATCCCGTCGACGAGGATCGTGCAGGCACCGCACTCGCCCTCGCCGCAGCCGTACTTGGTGCCCGTGAGCCCGAGCCGCTCGCGCAGCATCGCGAGCGCGCTCATGCCCGCCGGTACGCTCAATTCCCTTTTCACCCCGTTCAGGGTGAAGGCGATGTCACAGGTGGCAGACATGGGTCAGGACCCTCATGAGCATGTTGCGGATAAGCTCGCGCCGGTACCAGTCGCTGGCGCGCAGGTCCGAGATTGGATGGACTTCCTCGAGCGCGGCCTGCACCGCCGCCTCGAGCGTTGCGGCGTCGGGCGGATGACCCTCGAGCGCGGCTTCCGTGCGCGGCGCGCGGATCACGGTCGGCGCCACCGCGCCGAACGCAATGCGCACATCGCGCAGCACCGCGCCGTCCCTGCGCGCGCCGGCAGCGATCGAGATCGCGGCGATGTCCAGGCCGGGGCGCGTGCCGTGCTTGTAGAACTCGCCGGCGAACCCCGCGGGCGGCAGCGGCACTTCCACCGCGGCAAGCAGCTCGGCCGGTCCGCGGCAGGTGCGCCCCGGGCCGAGCAGAAATTCAGCGAGCGGCACGCGGCGGGTCTGCAGCGTCCCGTTCGGCTTGGCCGCGAGCACGACAACTGCATTCAGCGCGAGCAGCGGCACCAGCGTGTCTCCCGCCGGTGAAGCGTTGCACAGATTTCCGCCGACGGTCGCGACGTTGCGGATCTGGTCGCTCGCGAAGTGGTCGCAAGACTGCCAGAGCATGCCGAGCCGCTCGCGCACCAGGGCGCTTTCCAGCAACTCGGTGATCGTGACCAGGGCGCCGATGCGCACCGCGCCGCGCTCTTCGGCAATGCCCCTCAGCTCGGGCACGCGCCGCACATTCATCAGCACCCGCTGGAAATGCATGCGCCCGGCCTGCGCCTGCGGCATCAGGTCGGTGCCGCCGGCCAGCACCGTGACCTTGCCCGCGCGCAGGATATCGGCGGCCTCCTCCAGCGAGGTCGGCGCCCGGTAGTACTCGATGAGGTCCATCTAGAACCTCACCGGTTCGCGGAAGCGGCCGAACACGCCGACCAGCACGCCGGTGATCTCGCCGACGCTGGCATAGGCCTTGATCGCTTCCATGATCGCGGGCATCAGGTTGGCTCCCGAACGCGCGTCCGCCTGCACGCGCGCCAGCGCCGCACGCACGCGCACCGCGTCGCGCTCGGCGCGCTCCCGCTCGAGCGCCCGGACCTGCGCGCGCGCATCCTCTTCCCGGTAGGGATGGAATTCCATCTCGGGGGTCTTGTCCTCGGTGCGATAGCAGTTCACGCCCACCTTGCGGAAGCTCCCGGCGTCGATGTCGCGCTGGTGCCGGTAGGCCTGGGCCGAGACCACGGCCTGGATGGCACCTTCGGCGATGAGCTTGACGATGCCCCCCTGCGCGTCGACCTCGGCCATGATGGCCTCCATCCGGGCGCGCATCTGGCTGGTGAGCGTCTCGACATAATAGGAGCCGCCCAGCGGATCCACGGTGTCGGTGAGGCCCATCTCCTCGATCAGCAGCTGCATGGTGCGCAGCGAAATGCGCTGCGCGTACTCCGAGGGGATGGTATAGGCCTCATCGTAGCAGCACAGCGCCATGGTCTGCGTGCCGGAGAGCGCGCAGATGAGCGCGTAGTACGCGCCGCGCACGATGTTCAGCTCCGGCTGCTCGAACGTCAGCCCGCCGCCGCCGCCGCCCGCGATCATGCGCAGCCACATCGAGCCGGGTTTGCTCGCGTGGTATTGCTCCTTCATGATCTTCGCCCACAGGCTGCGGCCGGCGCGGAATTTCGCCACCTGCTCGAACAGGTTGCCGAAGCAGTTGAAGTTGAACGACAGGCGCCCCGCGAACTCGTCCACCGGCAGCCCGCGCCGGATCACGTCATCGGCATAGGCCTTGGCGATGCAGAACGCGTAGGCCATCTCCTGCGCCGGATCGGCGCCGGATTCGCGGATGTGGTAGCCGCAGACCGAGACCGGGCTGTACTTCGGCGCGTGCTTCGCGCAGTACTCGATGGTGTCGCCCACCAGCCGGATCGAGGGCTCGACCGGATAGACCCAGGTGCCGCGGCCGACGAATTCCTTGAGGATGTCGTTCTGCGCGGTGCCGCGCAGCTTCGCCAGGTCGTAGCCGCGCTTCTCGGCCATCGCCAGGTACATCGCGATCAGGATCGCGGCGGCGCCGTTGATGGTGAGGGAGACCGTGATGCGCTCCAGGTCCACGCCCTCGAAGGCGATCTCGAAGTCGCGCAGCGTATCCACCGCCATGCCGACGCGCCCGACCTCGCCCTCGGCCTGCGGGTCGTCGGAATCCATGCCGCACTGCGTAGGCAGATCGAAGGCCACGTTGAGCCCGGTCTGGCCGTTGGCGATCAGGTAGTGGAAGCGCTGGTTGGTGTCGGCCGCGTTGCCGAAACCGGTGTACTGGCGCATCGTCCAGGGCTGCTTGCGGTACATGAGCGAATGGATGCCGCGCGTGAACGGGTACTCTCCCGGCAGCCCGATCATGCCGGCGCCGCCGCTCGCCTCGACGTCGGCCGCGGTGTAGAGCGGCTTGACCTCGATGCCCGATTCGTTGACCACGGGGCGCAGTGCCTTTGCCGGCAGGTCTTTGGGTTTCATGGCGCGTGGGTCCGGATGAAGTTGACGATGTCCTCGAGCCGGGAGCTCGACGGGAAGATGCCTTTGAAGCCGAGGGCGCGCAGCGCGTCGTGGTCCTGCGCCGGGAGGTTGCCGCCGATCACCCAGAGCTTGTCGGCGAGGCCCGCTTGCTCGAGCAGCGGCTTCAGTTTCCTGCACACCGGCAGATGCGAGCCGGCCATGGAGGAGAGCGCGATCACGTCGGCGTCCTCGTCCAGCGCGATGCGCGCGATCGCCTCAGGCGTCTGGCGCAGCCCGGTGTAGATCACCTCGAAACCCGCGTCCATCAGCGCGCGCGCCACCACTTTCGCCCCCTGGTCGTGGCCATCCAGGCCTGGCTTGGCGAGTACGATCTTGACACGCTTGCCCTGGCTCATGAGGCTGAAACCTCCTTCGCGATGATCAGCTTCAGGATTTCGCTGGTGCCGCCGCCGATCAGGGTGAAGCGCACGTCGCGCAGGTACCTTTGCACCGGGTACTCCATCGCGTAGCCATAGGAGGCGTACACCCGCGCCGCCTGGTCGGCGACGCGCGCGGCGCACTCGCTGGCAAACAGCTTCGCCATCGCCGCCTCCTTGTGGTGCGGCTTGCCCGCGTCGCGCAGCCAGGCCGCGCGATACACCAGGTGCGTGGCGGCCTCGAGCTCGGTGGCCATCTCGGCGAGCTTCATCTGGATCGCCTGGTAGCGATTGATCGGCTTGCCGAACTGCTTGCGCTCGCCGGCGTAGCGCACCGCCGCCGCGAGCGCGGCGCGCGCCAGGCCCACGGCCATCGCCCCGGTGATGATGCGGATTTCGGCGAGCGTCTTGCGCAGGTGGCCCTCGCCGTCGCCTTCTTCCTTCGATAGGCGGTGGCTGTCGGGCACGAAGCACTCGTCGAACGCAAGCTCCGAGGTGGGCAGCGCCCACACGCCCATCTTCGCGATCGCGCGGCCGAGCTGCACGCCCTTGAAGCCGCGCTCGACGAGGAAGATGGTGAGCTTCTTCGCCTCGCCCGCCTTGGCGAACACGGTGAAGAAATCCGCCACCGGGGCCGAGGTGACCCAGGTCTTCTGCCCGCTGAGCAGGTAACCGCCGTCGACCTTGCGCGCGTGAGTTGCGATGCCCTCCAGGTCGCTGCCGGCGTTGGGTTCGGTCATGCAGATGGCGCCGATCTTGTCGCCGCGCAACGCCGGCTTGAACAGGCGCTCGAGGATGTCCGCGTTGCCGAGCATGTGCAGGAACTTGGTGCCCATCAGCGACTGCATCGCCGCGCATCCCGCGAGCGACATCGAGCCGCGCGCGATCTCCTCGAGCGCGAGGCAGAATTCCATGAGCTGCATGCCGCTGCCGCCGACCTCCTCGGGATAGCGCATGCCGAACAGCCCCATCCCGGCGAGCTGGCCGAAGAGCTCGCGCGGAAAAGCATGCGATTCGTCCATCGCCGCGGCCTGCGGCGCGATGCGCTCGTCGCAGAAGCGCGCGAACGTGTCGCGCACCTGCCGCTGCTCGGCGCTCAGATCGAAGTCCATGTCAGGCACGTCCCTCCGCAATGGCGGCGCGCACCGCGTCCTTTTGCACCTTGCCGAGCGCGCTGCGCGGCAGCCGCTCGAGGAAGCGCACTTCGCGCGGGTGCTTGTAGCGGGCGATGCGCCCCTCGAACAGCGCCAGCGCCTCGGCCTCGGTCATATGGCGGCCGGGCTTGAGCACCACCGCGGCAACCACCGCCTCGCCCCAGCGCGCCTCGGGCCGGCCGACCACGCAGGCTTCCTCGATCGCGGGACACTCGAGCAGCACGGTCTCCACCTCCGCCGGGTAGATGTTCTCACCGCCCGAGATGATCATGTCCTTCTTGCGCGCAACGACGTAGAGATGCCCCTCCGCGTCGAAATGCCCCAGGTCGCCCGAGCGATACCAGCCCTTCGCGAAAGCCTGCGCGGTCTCCCCAGGCGCATTCCAGTATTCCGTCGCCACGTTCGGCCCGCGCACCAGAATTTCGCCGTCGCGCCCCGCCGGCAGCTCGGCGCCGTCGTCGTCCGCCACTTTCACCTCGCAGTGCAACGCCGGCGCCCCGGCCGAGCCGGCCTTGCGCAGCGCGTCCGCCGCGCGCACGTAGGCCGCGACCGGGCAGGTCTCGGTAGAGCCGTAGACCTGGACCACCGGAATGCCGCGCTCGCTCGCCTTGCGCACGAAGGCCTCGGAGACGATGGTCGAGCCGGTGGTGATCATGCGCAGGCTGGACAGATCCGCGCTCCGCCAGCGCGGCAGCTCCATCAGCGCGCTCAACTGCGCCGGGACCAGCACCGCGAGCGTGATCCGCTCGCGCTCGATCGCCTCCAGCGCCGCCGCCGGATCGAACTTCGCGTGCAGCGTGACGCTCGCGCCGGCGTGCAGCGCGGGCGTGGTCTGGATATTCATCCCACCCACATGGAACATCGGCAGCGTGGTCAGCACCCGGTCCGCGCTGGTGAGGTCGTGCATGTGGGTGCTGTTGACCGCGTTCCACAGGATCGCGCGCTGCGTCAGCACCACGCCTTTCGGCGCGCCGGTCGAGCCCGAGGTGTAACACAGGAGCAGCGGCGAATCTTCGTCGCCGCTTTCCTCTACCGGCCCCCCCGCGGCGCTTTCCAATACGGAAATTTCCGTGGCGGCAAGCGCGCCCTCGATGCGCCGGGCATGGTCGGCGAACGCCGGCTCTGCAAACAGCACGCGCGGCGGGCAATCGGCCAGCACCCGCGCATGCTCGGGCGGCGCGAGGCGCCAGTTGAGCGGCACCAGCATCGCGCCCAGGCGCGCGCACGCGAACAGCAGCACCAGCACCGCGGGGTGGTTCAGCCCGAGCCAGGCGACCGCATCGTCCCGCTTCACCCCGAGGCCCGCCAGCACCGCCGCGACCCGCGCGACGCGGCGCGCGAGCTCGGCATAGCTGATTGCCGCGCCTTCGAACCGGATCGCCACGGCGCCCGGCGCAAAGCGCGCGTGCCGCTCGATCCAGTGCGACAGGTCCACGCTAGCCGCCCGTGACCTCGAGCACCACGGCCATCGCGGTATCGCCCGCCGCGCAGCCGCTGAACAGGCCGAAGCCGCCGCCGCGCAGCACCAGCTCCTCGATCAGTTCGATGATCGCGCGGGTGCCCATCGGCGCCTGGGGATGGCCCCAGACGAGCGAGCAGCCATAGTTGTTCATGCGCGCGATGTCCACGCCGGTGCTGCGCGAAAACAGGATGTCGTTCAGGGCGAAGGGGTTGTGCGTCTTGATCGCATCCATCTTGCCGATCGCGAGTCCGGCCTGCGCCAGCGCGCGTTGCGCCGCCGGGATCGGCGCCTCTGGCATGTAGGCGAGCGCGGCGCGCGACTGGCCGAAGCCGCGCAGCCGGATGCGGATCTTCGGGTCGCGCGACAGTTCCTTCGCGCGTTCCGCGCTCGCGAGCACGATCGCGGCGTTGCCGTCGGCCGGGTGCGTCTGGGCGCCGTAGGTGACCGTGCCCCCCTGCACCACCGGCTTGAGCTTCGCCAGCCCCTCGGCGGTCGAATAGTTGATGCCCTCGTCGCCCGCGATCGTCACCGCCGTCTTGCGGTAGGCGGGGTCGGGCACCTCGAACGGCAGCGTCATGAACCGCTTGTGGAATGCGGAGTCATTGGCAATCGCTTCGCGGTACTGCGCTTCGCGGCGCAGCACGACCTCGTGCTGCTCGGCGGTGCCGATGCCGTGCTTCTTGGCGACGTTCTCCGCGGTGGTCACCATCGCGTGGCCCCCCAGCGGATCGCAGCCGAAGTTGTCCATCACCCAATCCTCGTGCGCGCCGGTGCCGCCGGGGCCGCGCGGGTTGGGGTAATACAGGTGCGGCCCGTTCGAGGTGCGGTCGCAGGTCACCGACAGCGCGACGCTGGCGAGGCCGCACTCGATCTCCTGCGTGCCGGCCAGCAGCACGCGCACGCCCGTGGCGCAGGCCTGCATCAGCGTCGGGCCGCCGGCCTGCCCGACGCCGGCCATGCCGGTCAGCCAGGGCAGCCCGTAGAACGAATGCTTCTGCGGCACGCTGATGCCGAGCACGCCGTGGTCGAACGCCTTTACCGGGATGCTGCGCTTCGCCAGTTCCTTTTTCACCACGTGCGCCGCGAACTCGACCGAGTTCAGGTTGGCAAACGCGCCCTGCCAGCGTGCGAACGGCGTGCTCCAGTAGCAGCCGTAGGGGATTTCCGCCTTGTAGTCCATCGATCAGCTCTCCCGTATCTTGTCGAGCAGTATCTGCTTGGCATTGCCGAGGTGTGCGCGCATCGCTTGCGCCGCGGCCTCGCCGCTGCCCGCCGCGAGCGCCGCCGCGAGCTGCTTCAAGCCTTTCAGCACCACCGCGCGCACCGCGGCATCGTCGAGCGTGAAGGCGCGCAGGTAGCGCACGTGCTCGGCGTAGAGCTGGATGCCGCGCACCAGGCGCTTGTTCGGCACCAGCGCGGTCCAGGCGTCGCGGTAGCGGTAGTTGGCGTCCATGAAAGCTGCGCCGTTGCCCGCCTCGTGGGCCGCCGCCATGTCCTCCAGCGCCTTGCGCAGCGGCGCCAGTTGCTTGCGATCGGGCCTGGCCGCAGCGACCAGGCGCAGGGCCTCGGGCTCGAGCAGGAACCTGAGCGCATAGATGTCCTCGATGTCGCTCACCACCAGCGCGGGCACCGTGAAGCTGCGGCCCTCTGCGACCACCAGCCCTTCGCTCGCCAGCCGCGCCAGCGCCTCGCGCACCGGCGTGCGCGACACGCCCAGCTGCGCGGCGAGCACCGCCTCCTGCAGCGGCTGCCCGGTGGGGATGCGGCCCGCGCGCAGGTAGCCGCGCAGCGTCGCATAGACGCGGTCGCCGAGCGGCTCGTGCCGCTCGAGCACTTGCAGCCTGGCGATCATGTGCGGTCTCTGGACGCGCCCGGGTTCTTGGTGTACGGTATACCGTATACCTCGCTTTCGGGAGTGTCAAGCACGCCATGCGCATCGGCGTCGACGTCGGCGGCACCTTCACCGATTTCGTCCTACTGGACGATGCGAGCGGGCGCGCCAGCACCTACAAGTGCCTCACCACGCCGCGCGACCCGTCGGATGCCATCGAGCAGGGCCTGCGCGCCCTCGCCGGCCGGATCCCGGGCTGCATCGAGGGGCTGCAGGAGGTGATCCACGGCACCACCCTGGTGATCAACGCGATCATCGAGCGCAAGGGCGCGCGCACCGGCCTCATCACCACGCGCGGCTTTCGCGACGTGCTGGAACTCGGGCGCGAGATCCGCTACGCCGCCTACGACGCCTTCGCCCAGATGCCCGAGCCGCTGGTGCCGCGCGAACGGCGCCTCGAGGTGGACGAACGCCTGCGCGCCGACGGCAGCGTGCTCACGCCGCTGGACGAGGCGCAGGCGCGCCAGACGGTGCGCGAGATGGCCCGCCTCGGCGTCGAGTCGGTCGCCGTGTGCCTGCTCAATTCGTTCGAGAACCCGGCGCACGAGCTGGCGTTGAAGCGGCTGCTGGCCGAGGAGCTGCCGCAGGCCTCGCTCTCGATCTCCTACGAGGTGCTGCCGCAGATCCGCGAGTACGAGCGCACCAGCACCACGGTGACCAACGCCTACGTCAAGCCGCTCACCGAGACCTACCTGCGGCGCATGCGCGAGCGCCTGGCCGGGCTGGGCTTCCGCGGCCGGCTGTTCATCATGCTCTCCTCGGGGGGCGTCACCTCGGCCGAGACTGCGGCAGAGTTCCCGGTGCGCATCATCGAATCGGGCCCGACCGCGGCGGTGATCGCCGCGCAGTACTACAGCCGCCTGTTCGACTGCCCCGAGATGTTCTGCTTCGACATGGGCGGCACGACCGCGAAATCCTGCCTCATCCAGGGCGGCGTCGCGTCGGTGGTGCAGAGTTTCGAAGTCGGGCGCGTGCAGCGCTTCCAGAAAGGCAGCGGCCTTGCCATCCAGGTGCCGGTGGTGGATCTCATGGAAATCGGCGCCGGCGGCGGCAGCATCGCGCGCGCAAGCCGGCTGGGCACGCTCCAGGTCGGCCCGCAGAGCGCCGGCGCCGAGCCTGGCCCGATCTGCTACGGGCGCGGCGGCACCGAGCCTACGGTGACCGATGCGGACCTGCTGCTCGGCTATCTCGACGCGGACTACTTCCTCGGGGGCACGATGAAGCTCGATGCCACCGCCGCGCGGCGCGGCATCGAGGAGCGCGTGGCGAAACCGCTCGGCGTGTCGTACCTCGAGGCGCTGTGGGGCATTCACGATCTCATCAACGAAACCATGGCGGCGGCGGCGAAGACCCACATTGCCGAGCGCGGCGGCAACCCGCAACTGGTCACCGTGGCCGCTTTCGGCGGCGCCGGGCCGGTGCACGCCTACGGGCTGGCGCGCAAGCTCGGCGCCCCGCGGCTGCTGGTGCCGCCCAACGCCGGGGTCGGGTCCGCGCTCGGATTTTTCACCGCGCCGCGCGCGTTCGATCTGGTGCGCAGCCACAAAGTGCCGTTCGCGACCGCGGATTTCGGCAAGCTGGAAGCGCTGTTCCGCGAACTCGAAGCCGACGGCGAGCGCACCCTGCGCCGGGCCGGCGCCGAAGGGCCGATCGGCTTTGCGCGCTCGGTGGAGGCGCGCTTCATCGGCCAGGGATCGGAAACCAGCCTGCCGGTCCCGGAGCGCGATTTCGCAGCGCTCGATGCGCGCGAGCTGCGCCGCCGCTTCGACCTCGCCTACGAGCGGCTCTACGGCCGCACCTATCCCGAGTCGCCGGTCGAGTTCGTCAATTTCTGCGTGCGCGCGAGCCTGCCGGTCAAGCAATTCGAGCTGCCCCGGCTCAGCGCCAAGGGACGCACGCGCGACGCCGTGAAGGGCGAGCGCAAGGCCTACTCGGGCGTGGCGCGGGATTTCATCGCGCACGCGGTCTACGACCGCTATCAGCTCGCCCCCGGGGCCGAAATCGCCGGGCCGGCGATCTTCGAGGAGCGCGAGTCCACCGTCATCGTCGGCGAAGGCGCGCGCTCGCGGGTGGACGAGTTCGGCTTCCTGTGGATCGATCTGCCAAAGGAGCAGCCATGAGCACTCGCTTCGACCCGATCACGCTGGAGATCCTGTGGCGGCGGCTGATCTCGATCGTGGACGAATCCGATGCTACGGTCGCGCGCACCGCGTTCTCCAGCCTGTTGCGCGACGCGCACGACTACACCTGCATGTTCACCGACTCGCGCGGGCGCGAGCTCGCGCAGGGCTCGCTCGCCACGCCGGGACAGTCCGGGGCGATGGCGCTCGGCATCAAGAAGCTGGTGCAGGGCCTGCCGCCGGGCTCGTTCCGGCCGGGCGACGTCTACATCACCAACGACCCCTGGGCACTCGCCGGGCACCTGAACGACGTCTGCGTGCTGAGCCCGATCTTCCATCGCGGGCGCCTCGCCGCCTTCACCGCCTGCATCCTGCACCATTCGGACATCGGCGGGCGCGTCGCCTCGGACAACCGCGAGGTGTTCGAGGAGGGACTGTTCATCCCGCTGGTCAAGCTCTACGACGCCGGGCAGCTGAACCAGGGCGTGCTCGACATGATCCGCGCCAACGTGCGCACGCCCGAGCAGGTGAACGGGGACATCCGCTCGCAGATCGCCGCCAACCACGTCTGCGCCGCGCAGATCGTGCGCATGCTGGAGGACTGCGGGCTCGAGGGCCTGGAAGATCTCGCCGACGAAATCATCGCGCGCAGCGAGCGCAGCATCCGCGCCTCCATCGCCCAGGCGCCCGCCGGCATCTACCGCGCCGAGAGCGCGATCGAGCAGCAGGCCGGGCACGCGGAAGTCCTCATCCGCTGCGCGGTCACCATCGCGGGCAGCGACATCACGGTGGACCTGTCGGGCTCTTCGCCGCAGGTGGACTGGGGCGGCAACGTCGTCTACAACTTCACCTACGCGTACGTACACATGGCGGTGAAGAGCATTTTCGATCCGGAGATCCCGAACAACGACGGCATCGCGGCGCCGATCCGCCTCATCGCCCCCGAGGGCACGGTGGTCAACTGCCGCCATCCCGCGGCAGTGGCGGCGCGCATGCAGATCGGACACTTCGTCACCGAGGTGATCTACCGGGCGCTCGCCGGCGCGCTGCCCGATCGCGTGGTCGCGGCGGGCGGCGGCACCCCGGCGACGATGCAGATGTTCTACGGCAGATACGGCGACGGGCGGCCCTTCCACACCGTGCTGATCCGCGGCGGCGGGCTGGGCGCGGGTGCGGCGCGCGACGGCGAAGGCTGCTTCATCTTCCCGGCCAACGGCGCCAACACGCCGGTCGAGATCCTGGAGAGCGACTCGCCGCTCATCGTCGAGCGGCGCGAGCTGCTGCCGGATTCCGGCGGACCCGGCAGGCAGCGCGGCGCGCTCGGACGGCGCGAAGTGTTCCGCATCCCCGATGACGCCTACGCGCCGCAGCCGCCGGTCTCCATGGCGCTGCAGTCGGGCCGCTTCCATCTGCCGCCCGAGGGGCTGTTCGGCGGCAAGCCGGGCGCGCGCGCGCGCTTTGCCGTCAACGGCAAGCCGGGCGATCCGTACGGGCTGACACAGCTCAAGCCCGGCGACACCGTCGTCATGGACGCGGCGGGCGGCGGCGGCTACGGCGAGCCGCGCGGGCGCGACAGCGAAGCCCTGGCGCGCGACGTCAGGGAGGGCAAGGTGAGCCCCGAATGCGCGCTCCGCGACTACGGCGGCGGCTCGGCTGGTCCGCGGCCTTGACCGCGCTCAATTCGGGGGCGCCAGGCGGCATTTTTTTGGGCTAGGATGATTTCCCCGACAGCAGGAGGGTTTCCCCATGGCCGATTCCGTGAAGTACGTCCTCGACGAAACGCGCATGCCGAAGCGCTGGTACAACATCGTGGCCGACCTGCCCTCGCCGCCGCCTCCCGTGCTGCATCCCGGCACGAAGCAGCCGGTGGGGCCGGACGACCTGGCGCCGCTGTTCCCTATGGCGCTGATCGGCCAGGAAGTCTCGACCGACCGCGAGATCGACATCCCGGAGCCGGTGCGCGAGATCTACAAGCAGTGGCGCCCGACGCCGCTGTATCGCGCGCGGCGGCTGGAAAAAGTACTGCAGACGCCGGCGAAGATCTACTACAAGTACGAGGGCGTCTCGCCCGCGGGCAGCCACAAGCCGAACACCGCCGTGGCGCAGGCGTTCTACAACAAGGAAGCCGGGGTGAAGAAGATCGCCACCGAGACCGGGGCCGGCCAGTGGGGCTCCTCGCTCGCCTTTGCCGGCGCGCTGTTCGGCATCGAGATCAAGGTCTTCATGGTGCGCATTTCGTACAACCAGAAACCCTACCGCCGCGCCATGATGGAGACCTACGGCGCGAAATGCATCGCCTCGCCTTCGCCCGAAACCAATTCCGGGCGCGCCATCCTGGAGAAGAACAAGGACCACCCGGGCAGCCTCGGCATCGCGATCTCCGAGGCGGTCGAGGTTGCCGCCACCCACGACGACACCAAGTACGCGCTGGGCTCGGTGCTCAACCACGTGCTCATGCACCAGACCGTGGTCGGGCAGGAGGCGATGGCGCAGATGGAGATGGCGGGCGACTACCCGGAAATCCTGATCGGCTGCACCGGAGGCGGATCGAATTTCGCGGGCCTGGTGTTCCCCTTCATCGGCGCGCAGCTGCGCGGCGGGAAGAAGGTGCGCGTCATCGCGGTCGAGCCCTCGGCCTGCCCCAGCCTGACGCGCGGCAAGTACGCCTACGATTTCGGCGACACCAGCCACCTCACGCCGCTCGTGAAGATGCACACGCTTGGCTCGACCTTCACGCCGCCGCCGTTCCACGCCGGCGGGCTGCGCTACCACGGCATGTCGCCGCTGGTGTCGCATTGCCAGCAGCTTGGCCTGCTGGAATCGCGCGCCTACGCACAGATCGAGGTGTTCTCCGCGGGCGTGCAGTTCGCGCGTGCGGAAGGGATCATTCCCGCGCCCGAGGCGAACCACGCGGTCAAGGCGGCGATCGACGAGGCGCTGCGCTGCAAGACCGAGGGCAAGTCGCGCGTGATCCTGTTCAATCTCTGCGGCCACGGCCACTTCGACATGCAGGCCTACACGGACTACTTCTCGGGCAAGCTCACCGACCAGAAATACGACGAGCAGGACCTGGCGATGGCGCTTGCCGGGCTGCCCTCGGTCGCGGCCTGAGCCTGGAGGTGTGGAAGATTTGGCAGAACCGGACCCCCTTCCGCGCCTCCCTGCGCAAGCGCACAATAGCGCCGCAGTTCGACCTAACCCGGGAGAAAACAGATGGTCAAGACCGCATTCGCCCTGCTGCTCGCCCTCGCCGTCACCCCAGCCCTCGCCCAGCGCAAGGACTGCAACGACCTCAAGGGCGAGATCGAGACCAAGATCAAGAACAACGGCGTGAAGGAATTTACGCTCACCGTCGTCGATGCCGATGCCAAGGAAGACGGCAAGGTCGTCGGCACCTGCGACGGCGGCACCAAGAAGATCGTCTACAAGCGCGGCGGCTGAGCCGCGCTTTCCCGCAGGGGTGATCGCGGCTACTTTGCCGCGATCACCATGATCTCGACCAGCGCGTTGGGATCGGCCAGTTTTGCTTCCACGCAGGCGCGCACCGGGAGGTTCTTCGGGTCCACCCAGCGCGTCCACACCTCGTTCATCGGCGCTCGATTGCGGATGTCGGTGACCCAGATGGTCGCCGACAGGACCTTCGACTTGTTCGATCCGCATTTGGCAAGCAGCCGGTCGATGGCCGCGAGGATCTCCTCGGTCTGCCCCTTCACGTCCTGCTTCAGGTCCTTGGCGACGACGCCGGCGAGGTAAACGGTGTCGCCGTGCTCGGCCGCCTGGGACAGGATCGGGCCGGGCTCGTGGCGCGTGATCGGCATCTTTCCTCCTAGGCCTTGTCCAGGCTCAGGCGCCCGGGCCCCACCATCGCGACATAGAGCATGCCGCCCATGATCGCGAGGTTCTTGTTGAACTGGATGGCCTCGCCCGGCGACGACCAGACGGGGTGAAAGATGATCGTGGTCGGAATGATGAACAGGAAGATCGCCCAGGCCGCCCAG
>Ga0184628_10000469_pt1 | contig 22059 bp, 23 predicted proteins | sample PLM4_5_b1_FD_133149 | JGI IMG/M metagenome (GOLD analysis project Ga0184628, IMG submission 133149) | Groundwater sediment microbial communities from an aquifer in East River, Colorado, USA - PLM4_5_b1 | ecosystem: Environmental > Terrestrial > Soil > Riparian zone | place: USA: East River... | reverse complement strand
GGCGCGCCAGATTGCGCGTGGTATGCACCATGCCCGCGATCCCGATGCCGGCGAGCACGAAGGTCAGCACGAAGCCCAACTGCAGCGCATAGTTGATCGAGCCCACGAGCAGAATGGCGAGCGTCGCGGCGTAGATCCAGCCCAGGCGCGTGGGCACGATGTACACGCGCCGGTGGCCGAGGAGGATGGTGCCGCGCTCAGGCGGCGAGGTGCCGTAGAACCATCTGCGCAGGCGCAGGTCGGTGAGCAGCGCGCGCATCATCTCAGCTGGTGGCCCCCTGGTAACCCCAGCGCACTTTCCACGCGGCGAGGACCGCGCGCGGGTATTCCGGCCGTCCGAGGCTGCCGTTGTAGCGCCCGAGGGCGCGGAAGTAATCGCCCTTCTCCCTGTCAAGGTAGTACCTGAGGATCACGCAGCCGTAGCGCAGATTGATGCGCAGGTGGAACAGGTTCTGCCCCTGGCGGCCGATCAGCTTCACCCAGAAAGGCATCACCTGCATATAGCCGCGCGCGCCGGCCCTGGACACGGCGTACTTGCGGAAGCGACTTTCCACCTCGATGATGCCGAGCACCAGCTGCGGGTCCAGCCCCGCGCGCTGCGCCTCGAAGTGCACGGTGCGCAGCAGTTCCAAGCGTTCCTTGCGGTCGGCGATGTGCTTTTCCAGGCGCCGGGACATCTCCATGATCCACTTGTGCCCGTCCTCGCGGTCGCGGAACGCAAGTTCGGGCGCAGACCTGTCGGCGATGGCGGCCGACAGCCGGTCACGCACGCTCGCGGCAAGTTCCTCATAGACCTGTGCGCCCGCTAGGGCCGCCGCCGGGCACAGCAGCGCGGCGCTCAGCGCTGCGCCGAGGGCTCGGGCGAGCATCATGCCGCCGCGAGGCACTCCTTGAGGAAGCCGACCACCCCGGCGAGCGGCACGCCCTGCGGCTGTGCGGCGAGGCGCGACTTGTACTCCGCCTCGCCGGAGGCGAGGCCGCGTTCCGACAGCACGAGGCGATGCGGAATGCCGATCAGGTCCATGTCCGCGAACAGCACCCCGGGGCGCTCGTCGCGGTCGTCCATCAGCACGTCGATGCCCGCAGCGAGCAGCTCCCCGTACAGGTGGTCAGTGGCGGCGCGCACCTTTTCGTTCTTGCCGTACGCGATCGGCACCAGGCACGCGGCGAAGGGCGCCATCGGCGTGGGCAAGACGATGCCGCGCGCGTCGTGGTTCTGCTCGATCGCCGCCGCCACCACGCGCGTCACGCCGATGCCGTAGCAACCCATCTCCAGCGGCAGCGCCGCGCCCTTGTCGTCGAGCACCGTCGCCTTCATCGCCGCGGAATACTTGGTGCGCAGCTGGAAGATGTGCCCCACCTCGATGCCGCGCTGGAGCGTGAGACTGCCCTGGCCGTCCGGGCTGGGATCGCCGTCCATGACGTTTCTGATATCGGCGACGAGCGAAGGTTCCGGCTGGTCGCGCACCCAGTTGACGCCGCAGAGGTGGAAGCCCGCCTCGTTGGCGCCGCAGACGAAGTCGCTCATCGCGGCTACGGTACGGTCGGCGACGATACGCGCGCCATTGGCGCCGACCGGCCCGATGTAGCCAGGCGGGCAACCGAGCGCGCGCTGGATCTCCGCCTCGCTGGCGAAACGGAACTGGCCGATGGCCTTCTGCGCCTTGACCTCGTTCAAGTCGTGGTCGCCGCGCAGCAGCAGCAGATGGAACTCCTCGCCGTGCATCAGGGCGATCGCCTTGACCGTGCGCGCGAGTGGCAGCTTGAGCAATGCGGCGACTTCCTCGCAGCGCGTCTTGCCCGGCGTCGGCACTTTGCCCATCGCCTGCGCGGGCGGGCGGCGCGGCTCGCGCGGCGCGAGCGCCTCGGCCAGCTCGACGTTGGCGGCATAGTCCGAGCCGGCGCAGTACGCGATCGCGTCCTCGCCGGAATCGGCCAGCACCTGGAACTCGTGCGAGCCGGTGCCGCCGATGGCGCCGGTGTCCGCCGCCACCGCGCGGAAGCGCAGCCCGAGGCGGGTGAAGATGCGCGTGTAGGTCGCGTACATGCTGCGGTATTCGCGTTCCAGGTCCGCGTAGTCGGCGTGGAACGAGTAGCCGTCCTTCATGATGAACTCGCGGCCGCGCATCACGCCAAAGCGCGGCCGGCGCTCGTCGCGGAACTTTGTCTGGATCTGGTAGAAGTGCACCGGCAGCTGGCGGTAGCTCTTTAGCTCGGTGCGCGCCAGGTCGGTGATCACTTCCTCGGAGGTCGGCTGGATGACGAAATCGCGCTCGTGGCGGTCCTTGAAGCGCAGCAGCTCGGGCCCGTACGCCTGCCAGCGGCCCGACTCCTGCCACAACTCGGCGGGCTGGACCGCCGGCATCACCAGCTCGATAGCCCCGGCGCGGTTCATCTCCTCGCGCACGATGGCCTCGACCTTGCGCAGCACGCGCACGCCGAGAGGCAGCCAGGTGTAGATCCCGGCCGCCACGCGCCGGATGAAGCCCGCGCGGATCATCAGCTGGTGGCTGGCGAGCTCCGCATCGGCGGGCGCCTCCTTGATCGTGCCGAGGTGGAATCGGGATGTGCGCATCGGTCGGGCGCCGCGTTGTATTTGCGCATCGCCTGTGAAAAAATGCGAGGGAATTCTAACTTAGGTGGTGTGGCCATGCTCGACCGCGACGGCTACCGTCCGAATGTCGGCATCATCCTCGCCAACGGCCGCGACAAGGTGTTCTGGGGCAAGCGCGTCAATCAGCACGCTTGGCAGTTTCCCCAGGGCGGCTTCAAGCACGGCGAGGCGCCGGAGCAGGCGATGTATCGCGAGCTGGAGGAGGAAACCGGCCTCACGCCCGATCACGTCCGCATCCTGGGGCGCACGCGCCAATGGTTGCGTTACGAAGTGCCCGACAAATGGGTGCGGCGCGATTGGCGCGGCACCTACCGCGGCCAGAAGCAAATTTGGTTCCTGCTGCGCATGCTGGGTCGCGATTGCGACGTGAGGCTGCGCACCAGCGACAAGCCCGAGTTCGACGCCTGGCGCTGGCACGACTACTGGGTGCCGCTCGAGGCGGTGATCGAGTTCAAGCGCGAGGTGTACCAGCAGGCGCTCACCGAGCTGCACCGCTACCTCGGCGCCGACCGGCCCGGGCGCGCGCGGCGCGCGCAGGCGACGACGCGCTGAGCGCGCCCGGCCACGCATAGCGTGCGTCAATTGTAGGTATTGCAAAAATCGATTTGATCTATCACAGCGGCGGGCGTAACTTGGCTGCGCCAGCCGACGCAAGGTCCGGCCAGTCAACGCAAAGCACTAGGAGGCAGTCATGAAGGCGCTCAAAGGCACGAAGACCCACGACAACCTGAAAGCCGCGTTCGCCGGCGAATCGCAGGCCAACCGCAGATACCTGTACTTCGCGGCGAAAGCCGACGTGGAGGGCCAGAACGACGTCTCGGCGCTGTTTCGCTCGACCGCAGAGGGCGAAACTGGGCATGCCCACGGGCACCTGGAATACCTGGAGCAGGTGGGCGATCCGGCGACCGATCTGCCGATCGGGCGCACGCGCGACAACCTGAAGGCGGCAGTGGCCGGCGAGACCCACGAGTACACGGACATGTACCCCGGCATGGCGAAGCAGGCGCGCTCCGAGGGCTTCACGGAGATCGCGGACTGGTTCGAGACGCTGGCCAAGGCCGAGCGCAGCCACGCCAACCGCTTCCAGAAGGCGCTCGACGCCCTGGCGGACTGAGGATGCCCAGAGTCGAGCGCGGCAGCCTGCTGTCGCTCGAAGCCTACGCGCGCGAACGCAATGCGTTTCGCGCGCGGGTCATCGAGCACAAGAAGTGCCGCACGGTCCACCTCGGCGAGCACGTGACGCTGATTTTCGAGGACGAGCTGACGGTCCGCTACCAGATCCAGGAGATGTTGCGCATAGAGCGCATCTTCGAGGAGGCCGGCATCGAGGACGAACTCGAGGTCTACAACCCGCTGGTACCCGACGGCGGCAACCTGAAGGCCACCATGATGATCGAGTACCCCGACGTCGCGGAACGCCAACGCAGCCTGGCGCGTCTCACGGGCATCGCGGACCGCGTGTGGGTGCAGGTGGAAGGGTGCTCGCGCGTCTACGCCATGGCTGACGAGGACCTCGGGCGCGAGAACGACGAGAAGACCTCGGCGGTGCATTTCCTGCGCTTCGAGCTCGACGAAGGGGTGCGCGAGGCGCTGCGTAGCGGCGCCCAGCTGCGGGTCGGCGTGGACCATCCGCAGTACCAGGCGCAGGTCCTCACGCCGCTCGCCGTGCGCGACGCGCTCGCCGCGGACCTCGCCTGAGGCGCGCGGCGCGCCGCCTCGCCTGGCTGGCGCTGCTCGCCGCGGCGGCCGCCGCCTGGGCCCAACCGAAATCGGATTGGGAAACGGAGCAGCAAAAGCGCGACTGGGGCGAGATCGACGCAGCCTTGCCGGCCGCGCCCAGGCAGGCCAACCTTCTGCCCTTTTTTGTCAGCTCGGCGAGCGAGTTCCGCTTCTTCGTCGACGGCGCGTCGATCTCCCCCGGCAAGGACGGCGTGGTGCGCTATACCCTGATCGTGCGCAGCCCGCCAGGCGCCGAGACTGTCAGCTACGAAGGCATCCGCTGTGCGACCGGCGAAGTGAAGAGCTATGCCTACGGCCGCGCGGATGGCAGCTGGACGGTGCGCCCCGGCGCCTGGCGTCGCTTCGAGGCGCGCGGAGTGCAGCGCTGGCACGATGCGCTGTGGCGCGAGTATTTCTGTCCGCGGGAGCTACCGATCCGCACCGCGGCGGAGGGCGTCTACGCACTCAAGCGTGGTGGCCACCCGGACAGCGGCCCCACGCCCCCGCGCGGATACTAGAGAAGCACCAGGTTGTCGCGGTGGATGAGCTCGGGCTCGTCCACGTAGCCCAGCGCCGCCTCGATCTCGTTCGAGGCTTTGCGCATGATGAGCAGCGCTTCCGCGGCCGAATAATTCACCAGCCCGCGCGCGATTTCGCGCCCGCCAGGCTCCAGGCAGGCGACCACCGCGCCGCGCTCGAACTCCCCGCTCACCGCGGTGACCCCGACCGGCAGCAAGCTCTTGCCGTCGCGCTGCAGCGCGCGCGCCGCACCGGCATCGAGCGTGAGGCGGCCGGCAACCGACACGTGATCGGCCAGCCACTGCTTGCGCGCCGCAAGCGGCGTGGTCTGCGCCCGCAGCAGCGTGCCGATGCGCTCGCCGCGCGCCAGGCGCAGCAGCACATCAGGCTCACGCCCGTCGGCGATTACCGTATGCGCGCCGCTGCGCGCCGCGCGCTTGGCGGCCAGCACCTTGGTGATCATGCCGCCTCGCGCCAGGCTCGAGCCGACGCCGCCCGCGATCGCCTCCAGGCGCTCCTCGCCCGCGCTCGCTTCCTCGATCAGGCGTGCGCCGGGCGTGCGGCGCGGGTCGGCGTCGTACAAGCCTTGCTGGTCGGTGAGAATCACCAGCGCGTCCGCCTCCACCAGGTTGGTCACCAGTGCCGCCAGGGTGTCGTTGTCACCGACCTTGATCTCGTCGGTGACCACCGTGTCGTTCTCGTTGATCACCGGGATCACCCCCAGTGCAAGCAGGGTGAGCAGCGTAGAGCGCGCGTTCAGGTAGCGCTGCCGGTCGGCCATGTCGGCGTGGGTGAGCAGGACCTGGGCGGTGGCGATGCCATGCTCGCGAAAGCAGGTCTCGTAGCACTGCACCAGGCCCATCTGTCCGACCGCCGCCGCCGCCTGCAGCTCGTGCAGCGCGCGCGGTCGCCGGCTCCAGCCTAGCCTTTGCAGGCCCTCGGCGATGGCGCCGGAGGACACCAGGACGCAGCGCCGGCCGAGGGCGCGCAGCTGCGCGATTTGCGCCGCCCAGCGTGCGATCGCGGCCACGTCCAGGCCGCGGCCCTCGTTGGTGACGAGCGAGCTGCCGACCTTGACGATCAGCGTCCTTGCGGCGGCGAGTTGCGCGGACATCAGCGTCAGGCTGCGTGCCGCGCGCGCGAGCGCTTGGCCGGCTGCGCGAGCAAACCGTAGGCTGCCTTGCACAACTCGCGGCAACCGGCACCGCTCAGCGCGCTGATGGCGAACCATGGCCCGCGCCAGCGCAGCGCGCGCAGCAGGCGCGCGATGCGGGCGTCCGCGTCCGCCACGGCATCGATCTTGTTGAACACGAGCCAGCGCGGCTTGCGGTACAGCACCTCGTCGTATTTCTTCAGCTCCTGCACCAGCGCGCGTGCGTCCCTCGCCGGATCAGCCTCCGGGTCGGGCGGCGCTATGTCCACCACGTGCAGCAGCAGGCGCGTGCGTGCGAGGTGGCGCAGGAACTGGTGCCCGAGCCCGGCGCCCTCTGCGGCGCCCTCGATCAGCCCGGGGATATCGGCAATGACAAAGCTTGCCTCTGGCGCGATGCGCACTACGCCGAGCGAGGGGTTGAGGGTGGTGAACGGGTAGTCCGCCACTTTCGGCCGGGCGCTGGAAACGGCGCGCACCAGGGTCGACTTGCCCGCATTGGGCAGGCCAAGCAGGCCAACGTCCGCGAGCACCCGAAGTTCGAGCGCCAGCGCGCGGCTTTCTCCGGGCAGGCCGCGCGTGAACTGGCGCGGCGCGCGGTTGATGCTGGACTTGAAATGGAGATTGCCGAGGCCACCCTGCCCGCCCTTGGCGAGCAACGCGCGCTCGCCATCGCGCGCCAGGTCGGCGATCAGGTCGCCGCTCGCCGCTTCGCGCACCATGGTGCCCACGGGCACGCGCAGCTCGATGTCGCGGCCGCCGCGGCCATACTTGTCCGAGCCGCGCCCGCCATCGCCGTCGTCTGCGCGATGGATGCGCGCATAGCGGTAATCGATCAGCGTATTGAGGTTGCGATCGGCCACCGCCCACACGCTGCCGCCGCGTCCGCCGTCGCCGCCGCTCGGTCCGCCGCGTGGCACGGACCTCTCGCGCCGGAACGCAGCGCTGCCGTCGCCGCCCTTGCCGGCATGCACCTCGATTTTCGCCTCGTCGATGAATTTCATGGCCTGGAAATGAAAAAGCCCTACCGCGAGCGATAGGGCCTTCGCGGGAGCGGGCTCGCCTACGCCGGAACGATACTCACGGTCTGCCTGCTTGCCGCGCCCTTTATTGCGAACTGCACCTTGCCTGCCACCCTGGCGAACAGGGTGTGGTCGCGCCCCATGCCGACATTGCTGCCGGGATGCACCTGGGTGCCGCGCTGCCGCACCAGAATCTGTCCGGCATTGACCTGCTCGCCGCCGTAGGTCTTCACGCCGAGCCGCTTGGCCTGCGAATCGCGTCCGTTGCGCGAGCTGCCGCCCGCCTTCTTGTGTGCCATGTGCCCCGCTCCCCGCTCAGGCCCCGCCGACGATGTCGTCGATGCGGACCTCGGTGTAGTTCTGACGATGCCCCTGCGTCTTCTGGAAATGCTTGCGCCGGCGCAGCTTGAAGATCCTGACCTTGTCGCCGCGACCGTGCGCCAGCACCGTGGCCTTGACCTCGGCGCCGGGCACGAGGGGCGCGCCGACGCGCACGGCGTCGCCTTCGCCGACCGCCAGGACCTGGTCGAAGGAAATCCCCGCGCCGACCTCGGCGGGCAGCGATTCGACGCGCACCTGCTCGCCCGATTTGACCCGGTACTGCTTGCCGCCGGTCTTGATGATTGCGTACATTGGAAACCCGCTGCCGATGTGAACTCTAAAGACTTGGAATTATAGGAGATTCCGGCTGCGCCCGTCAAAGGCTTGTATGCTTCGCGTCGCGCGCCCGCCGCGCCCGCCCGTCATGTCCCAGACCATCGCCAGCGCGTCCCCGTCCCCCGCCAACGCCATCCTGGCCCCTGTCGCGGACGATATGCAGCAGGTGGACGCGCTGATCCGGCTGCGCCTCGCGTCCGACGTAGCCCTCGTGCGCCAGGTTGCCGAATACATCGTGGCCGGGGGCGGCAAGCGCCTGCGGCCGGCGCTGGTGCTCCTGTCCGCAGGCGCGGTCGGTTTCCGCGGCCAGGCGCGCCTGGAGCTCGCCGCGGTTGTCGAGTTCATCCATACCGCCACGCTGCTGCACGACGACGTTGTTGATGAATCGCAGCTGCGGCGCGGGCGCCGCACTGCCAACGCCGCCTTCGGCAACGCGGCCTCGGTGCTGGTCGGCGACTTCCTCTATTCGCGCGCGTTCCAGATGATGGTGGGCCTGGACAGCATGCGCGTGATGCGCGTGCTGGCCGACGCCACCAACACAATCGCCGAGGGCGAGGTGCTGCAGTTGATGAACTGCCACGACCCGGACGTGGACGAGGCGCGCTACCTCGACGTGGTGCGCAGGAAGACCGCCAAACTGTTCGAGGCGGCGGGGCGCCTCGGCGCAGTGCTGGGGGCCGCCGCGCCCGCCGTGGAGGAGGGCTTGGCCACCTACGGCATGCACCTGGGCACCGCATTCCAGGTGATCGATGACGTGCTTGACTACTCCGGGGACGCAGAGGAGACCGGCAAGAGCCTCGGTGACGACCTCGCCGAAGGCAAGCCGACCCTGCCATTGATCCGCGCGATGCAGGCGGCGGGGCCGCGGGAGCGCGGGCTGGTGCGCCGCGCGATCGAGGACGGCGGGCACGAGGGCTTCGCGCCGGTGCTGGCAGTGATCAGGGCCAGCGGGGCGCTCGACTACGCGCGGGAGGTGGCGCGCCGCGAAGCCGAACTGGCGACACGCGCCATGCATGGGCTGGCGCCGTCTGCCTACCGGGATTCTTTGCTAGAATTGGCGTCCTTCTCGGTGACGCGCCGCAGCTAGTCTTCCTGCACGTCGGGGTGTAGCTCAGCCTGGTAGAGTACTGCGTTCGGGACGCAGGTGTCGCTGGTTCGAATCCAGTCACCCCGACCAAATTTCCTTCGCCCCAGTCATCGTTCTATCCCCCATTTCGCGTAACGCACGGCGATGACCGAGGCAACTCCATAGGCCGCCATCCCGAGCGCAATAAGCGCGAATATCGTCCATGAGGGCGCATTCGTGGCGGCGAGTGCCCAACCTCCCAGTGCAATCACGACAAGCCTCAGGGTACCGGCGAGGACCGGGCCGCCGACCTTGCCGGCGCCGAGCGCCGAGAAGTACAGGCAAAGCCCCAGACCAAACAGTCCATAGCAAGGTCCCGCCCAGTGGAAGTAGACGGCGGCCGAAGCGAGCACCTCCGGGTCTTGCGTGAACTGGCGGGTCCACAGGTCGGGCGCGATGGCCACCGCAAGCCCCAGCGCGCCGAGTAGCGCGCTTGCGAGTGCCGCCGCGACCCAGGTCGCGCGCCGGGCGCGCGCGATCTTGCCGGCGCCCATTGCCATGCCCACGAGCGGCACCGATGCCACTCCAATGGCGAATCCGATGGGGATCAGCAGGAATTCGAGCCGGGTGCCGATACCGTAGCCGGCGAGCGCAGTGGTGCCGAATTGCGCGACAAGCCAGGTGAGGATCAGGATCGTCAGCACAGTCTGCAACGGCGAGATGCAGGCGAGCGCACCCACTTTCAGGATGTCGCGCAGCAGCTCCCAACGCAGCGGCGTCGCGCGCACCGACAGCCCCACCCGCGAGCGGCTCGATCTCAGGTAGGCGTACAAGTACATGGTGCCCATTGCGTATGCGATCACCTGTCCGGCCGCGACGCCAGCCATGCCCAGCCGGGGAAACGGTCCCCAGCCAAGCCCGAGCGCGCCGCCAACCAGGACCTGCAGCACGGAAACCGCAAGGAAGGTCGCCGAGGGCACGGGCATGTTCCCTGAGCCGCGGACCACCGATGCGAAAGTGTTCATGAGCCAGACCCCGATCGACCCGGCGAACGCGACGTTCGAATATGCGATTGCCTGCGCCAGCGCCTCGTCGCGGCCGCCAAGCGCCGCATACACGGCGGGGCCGAAGGCGAGCATCAGCGTGGTGTACAGCGCTCCCGCCGACAACCCTATCCACATCGCGTGCACGGCAAGCGCGTTCGCGCGCGCTCCATCCCCGGCGCCGAGCGCGCGGCTCACGGCGGACGACACGCCGCCGCCCATCGCGCCGCCCGACAGCATCAACTGCAGCATTACCATCGGAAATACGAGCGCCATCCCGGCCAGCGAGGCCACGCCAAGCTGGCCGACATAGGTCGTCTCGGCGATTGCCGCCAGCGCCGTCGCCAGCATCGCGCCCATGTTTGGCAGCGCAAATCGCACGAGCGTCGGCAGGATCGGCACCGTGAGCAGTGGGTCGACGACGCGGTCCGCTTCGAGCTGTGCCATTTGACCTCGGAAGCGAGGCGACTTCATCTTACTTTGACGACGACCTTGCCCTTCGCGTGGCCTGCTTCGACATAGGCCATGGCCTCGTTGGTCGACTCGAACGGGAAGACCTTGTCGATCACGGGGCGGATCGCGCCTCCCTCGATCAGACGGGTGATCAGCCGTAGTTGGGCGCCGTTCGCTTTCATGAAGAGGAAGGAGTAGCCAATGCCAAGGCCTTGCGCCTTGCGCCTTACGCCTGAGCTCAGCAGCCGCATGACCAGTCTTACGAAGCCAGGGGCGGCGATCTCCTTGCCGAATTCGGGGTCCGGCGGTCCGGAGATGGAAATCAGCTTTCCTCCACCCTTGAGTACGCGGAGGGACTTTTCGAGCGCCTTGCCATCCTGGCTGTTCAGGACCACGTCGTAATCCCGCAACACTTTCTCGAAGTCCTGCGTCTTGTAGTCGATGACCACCTCCGCACCCAGGTTCTTCACGAGCACGACATTGGCCGTGCTCGTCGTCGTGGCGACGGTGGCGCCCAGATGTTTGGCCAGCTGGATGGCGAAAGTGCCGACGCCGCCGGAGCCGGCCTGAATGAAGACTTTCTGCCCTTTCTTCAGTTTGGCCTTCTCGACCAGCGCCTGCCACGCGGTCAGGGCCACCAGGGGAATGGAAGCGGCTTCTGCCATCGTGAGGCCCTTGGGCTTGAGCGCCAGCGATGCCTCTTTGACCGGGACGAATTCGGCGAACGTGCCGATCCGGAAGTCATCTGGCCGCGCATAGACCTCATCGCCTGGTTTGAACTGCTGCACCCGTGGGCCGATCTTGACCACCACCCCGGCTACATCGTGACCCAGGATGAGAGGCAGGCGATAGGGCAGGATGAGCTTGAACTCTCCGTCCCTGATCTTGGAGTCCAGCAGGTTCACACCGGCCGCATGGACCTGGACCAGGACCTCGTCATCGCGCGGTTCCGGAGTCCGCATTTCCGCCAACCGCAACGCGCGCTTTTTCCCATAGCGATCGGCGATGAAGGCCTTCACAATGCTTTCGCCAGCGCGTCGAGTCGCAGGTCCTTCCGGATACCGGCGTCCAGCACGCCAGCGGGCGCAAATCTGCGCAGCAACCGCAGACGCCCCGCGACGGCTCCGGCCGTGTAGCGAAGCTTTGGGCGGGCCGCACTCGCGGCTTTCAGCACCACGTCGGCCACGACGCCCGGCGCGTCGGCGTCGGCCATCACCTTCTTCAGCGTTTTGCCCAAGGACGTACGAATCTCGAGATACTCATCGAGTCGGGAGTCGGGCTCCAGGAAGTTCGCGTCGAACTGCGTCTTCGTGTATGCGGGCTCGATGACCAGGACGCGGATGCCTCTTGTGCGCAGTTCATGGTCGAGCGATTCCGAATAGCCTTCGACCGCATGCTTGGTTGCCGCATATAGCGCGCCGTATGGCATCGGTAGGAAGCCGAGCACGGAGCCGATGTTGATAATGCGACCACTTCCCTGGCGCCGCATGTGGGGGACGACGGCACGCGTCATCCGGATGATGCCGAAGAAGTTCGTGTCGAAGATGGATCGGGCCTGGGCCATCGAGCTCTCCTCCGCTGCGGCAGGGGCGATACCGAAGCCGGCGTTGTTCACGAGTAGATCGATGCGGCCATGCAACCGCATGACTTCCCTGACGGCGGCCTCGACCGATTCGTCGCTTGTCACGTCGAGGGGCAGCATTGCGAAGGAGCGCCGCTCTGCCTGGGCTCCGCGTCTGCTGGTGCCGTAGACCTGGTAGCCGGACTTCGCGAGCCGCTCCGCCGTTGCTTCGCCGATGCCTGTCGAGGCGCCCGTGACAAGCGCAATCGAATCTCTGTTCTTCATGGGAATGCCTTTCAGTTGGGAACGTTAATTATGATGCTCATCATATTCCGGTTCGAGCTTGAAACCGACGCGCCAGCAAAGGACGTCAGCCCTCGGTGCGGGAGAGGTGGTTCAGCGCGGCCTCGCGCAGCGCGTCGGAAAGTCGATCGTCGTCAACGGCACGGGCCAGCACGAGTGCGCCGACCATTGTTGCCACAGTCATGAGGGCGTGCTCGTGCGCGCCCGACCGCCCCCAGTCGGGCAACTGACGCGCGACAAGATCAATCATCTCCTTAATGCGGCGGGTGGCCGCACGCCGCACCTCAGGCGCCTGGCGCGGCATCTCCGAGCCGAGCGCGGCCGTCGCGCAGCCAGTCTCCACGCCGACTACATGAGCCTTTGAGAAATAGGTCCGCAGCATCGCCTGCAGCGCCTTCTTCGGCGGTGCAGTGGCGGCGACGCGCTCCATTGCTGCCACGCTTTCGCTGCCCGCGCGGTCAGCCGCCTCAGCGAGCATCGCGTCACGCGAGACGAAGTGGGCATAGAAGCCGCCGTGCGTCAGGCCGGCGTCCTTCATGATGTCCGCGACCCCGGTGCCGTCATAGCCACTGCGCCGGATGGCGCGCGCAGCAGCCTCGACGATGCAGTCATGCGTGGCTTCCTTGGAGCGGGGGGGTGCTTTTCGCATATGATGAGCATCATATCCGAATCGGGCATGAGACGCAAGCCGGTGTCCCCCCGTTGCTTCTTCGCGAGAGCGCAGACGGGGGCAAGAAGGGGTTCCACCGACTTGCGCATGATGTTGCGGGGAAATCCGAGGACGCGTGCCGCGGCCCTCTTCTTTCCATGCTTCCAGCGACCTATAACGTTTGGCGACCTACAACGCCCAAGGAATGCCCCTGTCCGAGGTACGGTAAAATCGCGCGCATTGCGCGCGCCATTTGCAAGAGGATTGAAATGAAGTTGTTTTACGGTCCCGTAGCTATTTCGTAGCCGGGCCGAGCCGGGACGTGTCCCTTTCTGTCCATTCCAGTCACCCCGACAATCCTTGTCTCCTGAATTTCCTAGAATAGCGCCATGGGACGACTGATCCTGCTCGCGCTTGCCGTGCTGGTCCTGGTGTGGCTGGTGCGCCGTGCGCTGCGCTCGCGCGGCCGGCCGCCGCCGCCGGCAACGGACCTGGTCGGCTGCGCGCATTGCGGCGTGCTGCTGCCGCGCGCCGAGGCGCGCTCTGCGCCGGGTGATGGGGACGCGCAGTACTGCAGCGAGGAGCACGCGCGGCTCGGCCCGCGGCAGCCGTGATGGCGACCCCGGCCTACTCCCCGCTGTTCGCGCGCGAGGACCGCCCGCCCGAATCCTTCTGGATCTCGCTGCAGTACTTCAACCTGTACCGCATCGTGATCGCGCTGGTGTTCCTCGTCGCCAGCTACTTCGAGTACGAGCCGGTCAATTTCGGCGCGCATGACCTGCGCCTGTTCCGCGCCGTGTGCGTCGGCTACCTGGTGCTCGGCATCGCGCTGCAGTTTGTCATGCGCTCGGTGCGCGAGCGCTTCAACCTGCAGCTCTCGGTGCACGCGCTGCTCGACGTGATCACCATCCCGCTGCTCATGTACGCCAGCGGCGGCATGCGCAGCGGCCTGGGCGTGATGCTGCTCATCTCGCTCACCGGCGCGGGGCTGGTGGCGCCGCTGCGCCTGAACTTCCTGTACGCCGCGCTGGCGGTGATCGCGGTACTGCTGGAGGAGAGCTACTGGGTGCTGGCGCTCGACCTTCCGTTGGCGAGTGTGGTGCCGGCGGGACTCCTGTCGATGGGCTACTTCGCCACTGCGGGCGCCACCAGCTGGCTGGCGCAGCGCCTCGCCGCGAACGAGCGCCTGGCGCGCGAGCGCGGGCGCGCGCTCGCCATCCAGATGCGGGTCAACCAGCTGGTAATCGCCGACATGCAGGACGGCGTGCTGGTGCTGGATCGCCAGGGCCGCGTCGTCGAGCACAACCCACAGGCAATGCGGCTGCTCGGCATGGACGCGCTGAGCGGCCTGGCGCTCGCCGCCGTGCTGCCGGGGCTGGCGGAGCGCTGGCGCGCGTGGCGTGCCGCGGGCGGGCGGCCCGCGGTTTCGGTCGACCTGGAGGCGCGCGGCAAGGAAGTGCGCGCGCGCCTCCTCGACACCGGCACCGAGGACCGCTTCACCGTGGTGTTCGTCGAGGACATGACGCGCTCGCGCGAGCAGGCGCAGCAGCTCAAGCTTGCCGCTCTCGGCAGGCTCACCGCCAACATCGCCCACGAAATCCGCAATCCGCTGTCGGCGATCGGCCACGCCTCCGAGCTGCTCGCCGAGGAGCGCCGCGACCAGGACCGCAGCCGCCTGACGCGCATCATCCATGACAACACACTGCGCCTGGAGCGCCTGGTGGCGGACGTGCTGCAGCTCAACCGGCGCGACCGCGTCGCCGCCGAGCGCATTTCGCTCAACGCCTGGCTGCGCGCTTTCGTCGAGGAGTTCGACGCCAATGAAGCGGTGGCCGCCGGGCGCATCGTGTTCGAGCCGTCGCGCGACGCCTGGGTCGAGTTCGACCGCGAGCATTTGCGCCAGGTGCTGTGGAACCTGCTGCGCAACGCCGTGCGCCACGCGCGCGCCGAGTCCGGCAGCGTGCGCCTCGCGCTGAGGGCGTTCGGCGATCAAGTAGAATTGAACGTCTTCGACAACGGTCCCGGTGTGCCCGCGTCCGTCCAGGGCCAGTTGTTCGAGCCGTTCTTCACCACCGACAGCAAGGGGACCGGACTGGGTCTTTACCTCGCGCGCGAACTGTGCGCCGCCAACCGTGCGCTGCTCGAGTACGTCGCCGACCTGCCGGGCGCGCATTTCCGCATTGTCTGTCGCGGCGGGGCGGTGGCGTGAGGCGCGCCGAACGCCGCCCTGCGCAACGCGAGCGCCAGGTGCTGGTGGTCGACGACGAGCCCGACATCCGTGAATTGCTGGAGCTGACGCTTGCCAAGATGGGTCTGGGCGTGGTGGCGGTCGGCTCGATTGCCGATGCGCGCGAGCAGCTCGGTCACGTGCGCTTCGAACTGTGCCTTACCGACATGCGACTGCCCGACGGCGAGGGGCTCGACCTGGTGCGCTACATCGGCGAGCTGCAGAACGACCTGCCGGTGGCGGTGATCACCGCGTACGGCAGCGCCGAGAACGCGGTGGCGGCGCTCAAGGCGGGCGCCTTCGACTATGTCTCCAAGCCGGTGGGCCTCGAGCAGCTGCGCGCGCTGGTCAAGTCGGCGCTGTCCTTGCCCGACCAGGCCGGCGCGCCGGCGCGCGACCTGCCGCTGCTCGGCGTCAGCGCACCGCTGGTTGAGGTGCGCGGGCTGATCGCCAAGCTCGCGCGCACCCAGGCGCCCGTCTACATCACCGGCGAGTCGGGCAGCGGCAAGGAGCTGGCGGCGCGCCTGATCCACGGCGAGGGCGCGCGCCGCGAGCGGCTGTTCGTGCCCGTGAATTGCGGCGCGATCCCGGAAACGCTGATGGAGAGCGAGTTCTTCGGCTACAAGAAGGGCGCGTTCACGGGTGCGGAGCAGGACCGGGACGGCTTTTTCCAGGCCGCGACCGGCGGCACGCTGTTCCTCGACGAGGTGGCGGACCTGCCGCTGGCGATGCAGGTGAAGCTGCTGCGGGCGATCCAGGAGAAGCGCGTGCGCAAGGTCGGCGCCACGCAGGAGGACCCGGTCGACGTGCGCGTGATCAGCGCCACGCACCAGGACCTGGCGCGGCTGGTCGAGGCCGGCCGCTTTCGCCAGGACCTGTTCTACCGCCTGAACGTCATCGAACTCAAGATGCCGCCGCTGCGCGATTGTCGCGATGACATCCCGCTCATCGCGGCGAGCATGCTGGAGCGCATCGCCCGCCAATCCGGCGCACCCGCGGGGCGGCTGTCCGCCGCGGCGCTCGAGGAATTGATGCACTACGACTTCCCGGGCAACATCCGCGAGCTGGAAAACATCCTGGAGCGCGCCACTGCGCTCTCCGGGGACACCGAAATCGGACCCGATGACCTGCGGCTCAAGCCGGCCTCCGCGGATGAACCGGGAGCGCGGCCCGCGGAGGGCGCGCTCGGCGTGCCCTTGCCCGAGTACCTCGACCGCATCGAGCGCGAGGCCATCCTGGAGGCGCTCTCGCGCACCCATTTCAACCGCACCGCCGCCGCCAAGCTGCTCGGCATCACCTTTCGCACGCTGCGCTACCGCATGCAGCGGCTCGGTATCAAGGATGAGACTGGGCCCTGACGGGCGGGCCGCGGGCGCGCGCCAAGTCGCCTCGCCGAACTGCGATGCGCGCCCGGCCGGCGCGCGCATCTCGCTGCTGGTGCTGCACTCGATCAGCCTGCCGCCGGGCAAGTTCGGCGGCGACGCGGTCGAGCGGCTGTTCACCAACCGGCTCGACGCCGGGGCGCACCCCTATTTCCGCGACCTCGTGCACCTGCGGGTCTCGGCGCATTTCTTCGTGCGGCGCGACGGCAGCCTGGTGCAGTTCGTGCCGGTGCACCTGCGCGCCTGGCATGCGGGAATGTCCCGCTGGCGCGGGGCCGATCGCTGCAATGATTTCTCCGTCGGCGTGGAGCTGGAAGGGTGCGACGACTCGGCTTTTGCCGGTGCGCAATACCGGCGCGTGATCGCGCTGGCGCGAGCGCTCACTCGCCGGCTGCGCCTGCGCGCGTGCGCCGCGCACAGCGACGTGGCGCCGGAACGCAAGACCGATCCCGGCGCGCGCTTCGACTGGGTGCGATTCCACGCCGGACTGGCGGCCCGCTAAATCTTGTGGTTCCGGGGCGGCTACGCCCCACCCCTAGTAGTTTCGCTGCACTGCGCAATAAGTCCCGCCGGCGCCGCGATGCGGCAATGCGCTTGCAAAATAGAACGGCCGTGGTACATTGCGGCCACTAGAAGTAGTGAGCAATCAGTGATTCAGCACTAGATATTGTGGTTTTAGTGCAGGTCGTCACAGAACCGTCATCACACGGCGGGACGGCCGGGCCAAGACAGGTTGCCGCAGGGCAGCCGCGCCAGGGGGGCAGACATGCAGATCGCGCAAGAGAGTTCCGCAAGCAGCCCGGTGGTGGGCGTGAGCGTTGCCGACTCGGGTGCCGCGCTGCGATCTGCCTGGAGCGACTACAAGATCATCCGGCGCAACGGCGCGGTGGTCGGTTTCGAACCGGCGAAGATTTCGGTGGCGATGACCAAGGCCTACCTGGCGGTCAACGGCAGCCAGGGCGCGGCTTCGGCGCGCATCCGCGAACTGGTGGCGCGCCTCACCGAACAGGTGGTCGGCGCGCTGCAGCGCCGCCAGCCGCAGGGCGGCACCTTCCACATCGAGGACATCCAGGACCAGGTCGAACTGGCGCTGATGCGCTCGGGCGAGCATGACGTCGCCCGCGCCTATGTCCTGTACCGCGAGGAACGCTCGCGGGCCCGTGCGGCGGAGAAGACGGCGCGTGACCGGCAGACGGCGGAGGCGGTGCTGTACGTCGTGGACAACGGGGCGCGCCGGCCGCTCGACCGGGAAGCGCTCAGGCGCCTGCTGGAGTCCGCCTGCTTCGGGCTGGAAGGCGCTGCCGAGCCGGCCGCGATCCTGGAGGCGACGCTGCGCGACTTGTACGACGGCGTGCCGATGGAGGAAGTGCGCAAGTCCGCGATCCTCGCGGCGCGCGCGCAGATCGAAAAGGACCCCGCTTACAGCTATGTCACGGCCCGGCTGCTGCTCAACACCATCCGCCTGGAGGTGCTGGGCGAGGAGGTCAGCCAGGCGGCGATGGCGACGCGCTACGCCACCTATTTTCCCGAATTCATCGGCCGCGGCGTCGAGGCCGAGCTGCTTGACCCGCGGCTGGCGAAGTTCGACCTGGCGCGCATCGGCCGCGCGCTCAAGGCGGAGCGCGACCTGAAGTTCGGCTACCTGGGCCTGCAGACCCTGTACGACCGCTACTTCCTCCATGTGCGCGGCACCAGGATCGAGCTGCCGCAGGCCTTCTTCATGCGCGTGGCGATGGGCCTCGCGCTGAACGAGAAGGACCGCGAGGCGCGCGCCATCGAGTTCTACGACATATTGTCGACTTTCGAATTCATGAGCTCGACGCCGACCCTGTTCAATTCCGGCACGCAGCGCTCGCAGCTCTCCTCGTGCTACCTGACGACGGTGGCCGACGACCTTACCGGCATCTACGACGCGATCAAGGAGAACGCGCTGCTCGCCAAGTACGCCGGCGGCCTGGGCAACGACTGGACACCGGTGCGCGCCCTGGGCTCGCACATCAAGGGCACCAACGGCAAGTCGCAGGGCGTGGTACCGTTCCTGAAAGTGGTCAACGACACCGCGGTGGCGGTGAACCAGGGCGGCAAGAGGAAGGGCGCGGTGTGCTCGTACCTCGAGACCTGGCACCTGGACATCGAGGAGTTCCTCGAGCTGCGCAAGAACACCGGCGACGACCGCCGCCGCACGCACGACATGAACACGGCGAACTGGATCCCGGACCTGTTCATGAAGCGCGTGATGGAGAACGCCGACTGGACGCTGTTCAGCCCCTCGGATGCGCCCGAACTGCACGACCGCACCGGCAAGGCCTTCGAGGAGGCCTACCTGCGCTGCGAGGACAAGGCGGCGCGCGGCGTACTCAAGCTGCACAAGAAGCTTCCCGCAGTACAGCTGTGGCGCAAGATGCTCAGCATGCTGTTCGAGACCGGGCATCCATGGATCACCTTCAAGGATCCCTGCAACCTGCGCAGTCCGCAGCAGCATGTCGGCGTGGTGCACAGTTCCAACCTGTGCACCGAGATCACGCTCAACACCTCCGCCGACGAGATCGCGGTGTGCAACCTGGGCTCGGTGAACCTGGTCGCCCACATGACCGGTGAGGGCGTCGACTTTGACAAGCTCATGCGCACCGTGCGCACCGCGATGCGCATGCTGGACAACGTCATCGACATCAACTACTACGCGGTGGACAAGGCGCGCAATGCCAACCTGCGCCACCGTCCCGTGGGTCTGGGCATCATGGGTTTCCAGGACTGCTTGCACCTGCTGCGCGTGCCCTACGCCTCGGCCGAGGCCCTGCAGTTCGCCGACCGCTCGATGGAGATGGTGGCCTACTGCGCCTACTGGGCTTCCACCGAGCTGGCCGAGGAGCGCGGACGCTACTCGTCCTTCAAGGGTTCGCTCTGGGACCGGGGCATCCTGCCGCAGGATTCCCTCGACCTGCTGGCCGCCGAGCGCGGCGGCTACGTCGAGGTGGACCGCTCCAGCAACCTCGACTGGGACCCGCTGCGCGAGCGCATCCAGCATCACGGCATGCGCAATTCGAACTGCATCGCGATTGCGCCGACCGCCACCATCGCCAACATCGTCGGCGTATCCGCTTCGATCGAGCCGACTTACCAGAACCTGTACGTGAAGTCGAACCTGTCGGGCGAATTCACGGTGACCAACGAGTACCTGGTGTCGGACCTGAAGCGCGCCGGTCTGTGGGACGAGGTGATGATCGCCGACCTCAAGTACTTCGACGGCAACCTGGCGCGCGTCGACCGGGCGCCCGCCGAGATGCGCCGGCTCTACGCCACCGCGTTCGAAGTCGAGCCGAAATGGCTGGTGGAGGCGGGCGCGCGCCGGCAGAAGTGGATCGACCAGTCGCAGTCGCTCAACATCTACATGGCCGGCGCCTCGGGCAAGAAGCTCGACGAGACCTACAAGCTGGCCTGGTTACGCGGCCTGAAGACCACTTACTACCTGCGCTCGCTCGGGGCCACGCACGCCGAAAAATCCACCTCCAAGGCCGGGCAGCTGAACGCCGTGCCCGCGGACGGCGGCATGGCGGAGGCGGCGGAAACCGGGGAAGCGCAGCTCTGCGCCATCGACAACCCCGAATGCGAGGCCTGCCAGTAATGCTCAGCCTCGAGGAAGAGGGCAAGCTGAACGTCATCGCCGGCCTGGCGCTGCAGCCGAAAAGCGCCTTCGTCCCGGCGGGCGGCGCGACGCAGGAGCGCTTCGCCGCCGGCAACGCCTTCCGCCGCATCACGGTCGAGGACAAGCGCATCATCAATTCCAAGGCCGACGTCAACCAGCTGGTGCCGTTCAAGTACAAGTGGGCCTGGGAAAAGTACCTCGCCGCCTGCGCCAACCACTGGATGCCGCAGGAAATCAACATGAGCCGCGACATCGCGCTGTGGAAGGATCCGCACGGCCTCACCGCCGACGAGCGGCGCATCGTCACGCGCAACCTCGGCTTCTTCGTCACCGCCGACTCGCTGGCGGCGAACAACATCGTGCTCGGCACCTACCGCCACATCACCGCGCCGGAGTGCCGCCAGTACCTGCTGCGCCAGGCGTTCGAGGAGGCGATCCACACCCATGCCTACCAGTACATCGTCGAGAGCCTGAATCTCGACGAGGGCGAGGTGTTCAATGCCTACAACGAGATCGCCTCGATCCGCGCCAAGGATGAGTTCCTCGTGCCGTTCATCGACACGCTTACCGACCCGGCGTTCAAGACCGGCACCCCGGACAGCGACCAGGCGCTGCTCAGGAGCCTGATCGTGTTCTCCTGCCTGATGGAAGGCTTGTTCTTCTACGTCGGTTTCGCCCAGATCCTGTCGCTCGGCCGCCAGAACAAGATGACGGGGGCGGCGGAGCAGTACATGTACATCCTGCGCGACGAGTCCATGCACTGCAACTTCGGCATCGACCTCGTCAACCAGATCAAGCTGGAGAACCCGCATCTGTGGACGCCGCAGTTCCGCGAGGAGCTGCAGGAGCTGTTCCGCACGGGCGTCGAGCTGGAGTACCGCTACGCGGAGGACACCATGCCGCGCGGCGTGCTGGGGCTCAACGCGCCGATGTTCAAGGAGTACCTGCGCTTCATCGCCAACCGCCGCTGCCAGCAGATCGGCCTGGACGCGCTTTACCCGGGGGCCAGCAACCCGTTCCCCTGGATGAGCGAAATGATCGACCTGAAGAAGGAACGCAACTTCTTCGAGACCCGCGTCATCGAATACCAGACCGGCGGCGCGCTGAACTGGGAATGAGAGGAAACCCATGCACCGAGTGACCGCCTGCAAGGTGGAAGAGGACTACAAGCTGTGGCTGCGATTCGACGACGGGCTGGAGGGCAGCGTGTTTCTCGGCAACCTGCTCGAGATCGGCGCTTTCAAGCTGTGGCGCGATGTGCGAGAGTTCGAAAAGGTGAGCGTCGATCCCGAGACCGCGACGGTGACCTGGGAAGGTGGCATCCGGCTCGATCCGGACATCCTCTACCAGGACTTGGCGGCGAGGGGCGCGCGCTGATGGGCTGCAGCAAGGCATTCAGTCCGCTGCCGGGGAGCGATTCCCGGCAGCGGTTGAATAGTCCGGCCAGAGATGACCGGGCTTCTTTTGTTCAACTACCTGTAAGGAGCTAGTCATGGCGAAGAAAAAAGCGAAAAAAGGCGGAAAGAAAAAGAAGAAGAAGAAATCATCAAAGAAAAAGAAGAAAGCAGTTAAGAAATCGTCCAAGAAGAAGGCAGCGGGCCGCAAGAATAAAGCCGCGAAGAAAAAGGCAAAGCCCGTTAAACCTAAGGCCAGCTCTGCGGGAGCGATGACGACGGATCGAGCTGCACCGCCGTCTACCGCCGCGATTCCAAGCGCGAGAACCGCGCTGAATCCGGCGGCCGCGTGGCCGTTTCCAACCGGATCCCGGCCGTAACCGGGGTTTGAGCGGGAATGTGGCGGGGGGCGCAAGCCCCCCGCCAGGCCCTCGAAGCACTGCGGACCGCCTCCGTCATTGGGGCGTCACTCAAAGGCTGAGGCCGGTCCGCGCGCTTCCCTTGATCCCGGCCAAGAGGATGGGCCAGGGTCAACCTCCAGCCCGCATTTTACCGGGCGGATCCAATCACCGCAGGACACGTTCGCTCCCTGCGACGTTGGATAATGCATTGCAACATCAAAGAGTTAAGAATTAACGGAACACATTGACATTATTG
>Ga0184628_10000468_pt1 | contig 22069 bp, 20 predicted proteins | sample PLM4_5_b1_FD_133149 | JGI IMG/M metagenome (GOLD analysis project Ga0184628, IMG submission 133149) | Groundwater sediment microbial communities from an aquifer in East River, Colorado, USA - PLM4_5_b1 | ecosystem: Environmental > Terrestrial > Soil > Riparian zone | place: USA: East River... | reverse complement strand
CTTCGCGGTCAAGTGCGAGCAGATGCAGCCGGCCGGCGCGTTCAAGATTCGCGGCGCCTTCAACATGTTGTCGCAGCTCGGGCCCGATGTGAGGGCTCGCGGCGTCATCACCTACTCATCGGGTAACCACGGGCAGGCGATGGCGCTTGCCGCGCGTCTGCTGGGCGTGCGCGCGGTCGTGGTCATGCCCGAGACCGCGTCTCGTGTGAAGGTGGAGGGTGCCGAGCGGTTCGGCGCCGAGGTGCTATTTGCCGGCACCACGGTGCTCGATCGACGCGCGCGCGCCGAGTCCGAGGCGACGGCCCGTGGTCTCACGATGGTGCCGCCGTTCGATGACCCGTGGATCATCGCCGGCCAGGGCACGTGCGGCCTCGAGATCGTCGATCAGGCCGTCGCGTTGTCTCGGGTCTACGTCCCCGTGGGTGGTGGCGGGCTGATTTCCGGCGTCGCGGCGGCGATCAAGGCTCTCAGTCCAGAGGTGCGGGTCATCGGCGTCGAGCCGGCGGGGGCGCCGAAGATGAGCGCCTCGCGTGCGGCCGGACAGCCGGTCACGCTTCCGTCGACCGCCAGCATCGCCGACGGCCTGCTCTCGGTGCGTCCCGGCGATCTCACCTTCGCGCACGTCCAGGCCTTCGTGGACGACATCATCACGGTGGACGAAGGCGAGATCGCAAGCGCGGTGAAGTGGCTCTTCGACAACGCGAATCTCGTCGCCGAGCCGAGCGGCGCGGCCAGCGTGGCCGCGGTACTTCGCCAGAAGGATCGACGGGCTCGAGGCACCGTCGCCGTGATCTCCGGAGGGAACGTCGCGCCGGAGGATTACGCGAGGTACATCGCGGGAGGTTGATAGTTGGTTGGTGGTTCGTGGTTGGTGGTTCGTGGTTGGTGGTAAAGGTGCATGTCCACCAACCAACCACGAACCACCAACCACCAACCTCCGACGGACCCTACGCAATCGTTTCCGCCCTTGGGCAGGGTGGGATGGGTGAGATCAGTGAATTTTCTGGCGCACCTGTATCTGTCGGGACCCGAGCCCGATGTGATGGTCGGCAACTTCATCGGCGACTTCGTCCGCGGACGTGATGTCGAGAAGCGACTGGGACCGGGTGTCGCGAGAGGCGTCGCCTTGCACCGCGCCATCGACGCGTTTACCGATAGTCATGAAGTCGTCAAGCAGAGCAAGTCGCGGTTGTGGCCGAAGTACCGCCACTACTCGGCAGTGATCGTGGACGTCTACTACGATCACTACCTGGCGGCCCTGTGGGACGACTACTCGCCGGAATCGCTGACGGGGTTCGCGGCTCGCTCGTACCAGGTGCTGCTGGAACGCGAGCCCGTGCTGCCCGAACCCGTACGGCGAATGCTGCCGCACGTGATGGGCGGAAACTGGCTCGTCAACTACAGGCACGTCGATGGCATTCGGCGGGCGCTCAGCGGGATGTCACGTCGGACGACGTTCAGGTCGAATATGGAACACTCTGCGGATGACCTGACCGCGCACTATGCGAGCTTCAGGTCAGACTTCCAACTGTTCTTTCCGGCGCTCGAGACATTCGCGAAAAGCTGGCTGGCGGTCTCAACGGATCCCGGATCCCGGCTATGATTCCCTCCGTTGGAGGCACCGATGAAAAGACGTCTCGTCCTGGGCGGCCTGCTGCTGGTGGGCGCGCTCTCAATCGCAGTCGCGGCACAACAGGCACCGCCCACACCGTCGGCCGCAGCCATCAAGGTCGAAAAACTGGCCGACAACCTCTTCGTCCTCAACGCCCTTCAGGCCGGAGGCGGCGGCAACACCTCGGTCCTCGTCACGGCCACGGGCGTGGTGGTCGTCGACACCAAGAACCCGGGCTGGGGCCAGCCGCTGCTCGACAAGATCAAGACGCTCACGCCCAAGCCGGTGACGATGATCGTCAACACGCACACGCACGGTGACCACGTGAGCGGCAACGTCGAGTTCCCAGCGTCGATCGACATCGTCGTCCAGGAGAACACCAAGGCGAACATGGCGGCCATGCGCCCGGCGTCGTTCGTCGCGCAGCCCGCCGGCGGCCCGCCGCCCAACATCTTCACGCAGCGCAACGGGGCGGGCCTGGCCAAGCGGACGTTCAAGGACACGATGACGATCGGCATGGGCGCCGATCGGATCGAGCTGCACTACTTCGGACGGGCCCACACGAACGGCGACGCCATGGTCTTCTTCCCGGCCGCGCGCGTGCTGCATATGGCCGACGTGTTCGCCAACAAGGGCCTGCCGGGCATGGACTCCAACAATGGCGGCTCCGGCGTCGCCTATGCCGACACGCTGACGAAGGCGGCGGATTTCGCCGACCGGAACAACGTCGAGAAGATCGTCAACGGGCACAGCGAAACAACGACGACGCGCCCCGACCTGCGCGAGTTCATTTCGTACGTGACGGACTTCGTGAAGGCGGCGCAAGACGGCAAGCGCGCCGGCAAGACCGTGGACCAGGTGGCCGCCGCGTGGAAGACGCCGGCAAAGTATGCCGGCTACGAGGCCATGCCCGCGCCGGTGCGCGTGAAAGCCGACGTCGAGCTGATCTACAAGGAAACGAACTAACCACCACCCACGATCCTCCGGGCCTGCTCGATGGCGTCGTCCATGGACGCGACGTCGCCATCGAGCTGCCGCTCGTAGATCTGCTTCAGGATCTCCCCGACCTGCGGTCCCGGCGCCACACCTAGCGCCAGCACGTGGCGGCCGAGCAGCAGCGGGGCGGGCGGCCGGTGCTCGACGCCGAGCGCGCGCGCACGTTCGAGAAACCAGTCCATCGCCGAGCAGTCGAACGTCCCCGTTCGCCCCAGACAATCCGCGCGTGCCAGTCGGGCCAGCAGTTCGAGATCAACCTTCTGCGCCAGCCGGCGGAAGGCGCCGTCGCCGACGTTGCCGGCCTTACGGAAGGCGCCGGGCTTGAGGTGATGGGCCACGAGGCCCACGACCTGGCCTCGAACGTCAAATCCCTCGATCGAGTGTACGTTCAGGCGGTCGAGCAGCGTCAACGTTGGCGCGACGCCAGCCTGTTCGTGGTCGAGCGAGCGGATGCGTCCGTCGACGAACGCGGTCGTGGTGGGCTTACCCAGATCGTGGCAGACGGCGCCCAGCATCACCGTCGCGAGCCTCGCGCGATCGAGGTCGCCGTTCAGCTCACGCGCCTTGTCCACGACCATCAGCGTGTGGACCCAGACATCGCCCTCGGGATGCCACTCCGGCTCCTGCTTGCAGCCGACGAGCGGCGACATCTCCGGAAGGACGCGTTGGACGACCCCGAGATCCATCGCGAGCTGAAATCCCAGCGAGGGGCGCATCGCCTGGAGCAGCAGTTTCTCGATCTCTCCCCAGACGCGTTCCGCCGCCAGGTCGTCGAGCGGCAGTGCCCGGCACAGCGCGGCCGTGGACTCGTCGAGCGCGAACTCGAACCGCGCCGCGAACTGCACGGCACGCAACACGCGCAGGCTGTCGTCCGCGAACGTCGTGCGATCGACGGCCCGCAGGAGGCGTCGCTCGAGATCGGCTCGGCCATCGTACGGGTCCTCGTAGTCGCCGGTCAGCGGATCCCACGCGATGGCGTTGATCGTGAAGTCGCGGCGGCGCGCCGCGTCGGCGATGGTCATATGCGGATCGCCGTGCACCTCGAAGCCGGTATGGCCGTGTCCCTGCTTGGATTCGCGTCTGGGCAGCGCGACATCGACCTCGCCCTGTCCTGGTGTGGCGGGAATGAGCTTGAACACCGGGAAGCTGCGGCCGACGGCCTCGACGCGCCCTAGTGGCGCGAGCAGACCGGGGAGTCGATCCTGCGCGACGCCGAAGACCTCGACGTCGATGTCCTTGCCCGGCTGGCCGCGCAAGTGGTCGCGCACCCAGCCCCCGACGACGAGCGCGCGCCCCCCGGCCGCGCGCGCGGCGAGTGCGACGCGGCGGGCGAGGTCGACGATCGGGCCGCTCTCGTCCACGGCGGGCCTAACCGGTTCCGAGCTCGCGCTCGCTCAACATGCTTCGAATCACGAACGCCAGGTTGGCCGGGCGCTCGCCGAGCCGTCGCATGAAATAGGGGAACCACTCTCGCCCGAACGGCACGTAGACGCGCATCCGATAGTCGCGCGAGACGAGCGATGCCTGGAGATCCCTCCGGATGCCGTAGAGCATCTCGAACTCGAAGCGCTCCTTCGCGATGTCCTGCTGTCCCGCGTAGTCCTTGGTCGCATCGACCATCGCCGGGTCGTGGGTGGCGATGGCGGGATGCGTGCCGAAGTCGAGCAGCCGCTGCATCAGCCTCACGAACGCCGCGTCCACGTCGGCCTTGCGCTGATGGGCCACCGACGCCGGCTCCTTGTACGCGCCCTTCACCAGGCGGACGGGCGCGCCCAGCTCGTTCATCCGCGTCACGTCGCCGTCGGTGCGGTGGAGCGCCGCCTGCAGCGCGATACCGATGTTGCGGTACTCCTGTTGCCACATCGTCTCGAAGACGTCGAGCGTGAGGTCGGTCCACTCGGAGCTCTCCATGTCGATGCGCACGAAGAATCCCTGCGACCCGGCGGGCTCGAGGATGCGCCGCAGGTTGTCCACGCACGTCGCGCGGTCAACGGCCGCGCCGAGCTGGGTCAGCTTGAGCGAGATGTTCCGTTCGATGCCGGCCGCGACGATCTCGTGGAGCAGGCGAACGTATTCGCGCGTGACGGCAGCCGCGCCGTCGATGGACGTCACGCTCTCACCGAGGTAGTCGAGCGTGAGGAGCCGGCCCTGCGTATCCAGCCGGCGCGCCACCTCGATGGCCTCCTCGAGGGTGTCGCCCGCGATGAACCGCCGCGCGAACCCGCCCGGCGACCGCATGCCGTACGTCGTGGCGAGCCGCTTCAACCAGGCGCTGCGCGACAGCGCGTGAAACAGGGCCTTCAGAGTTGGGCCCATCGATGACGCCTGTCACGCAGCCACAGAGGCGCTCTTCGTGTGTTTGTGGCCCGTGCCTGTGCACGCGGCATGCGGCACCCGCGGGACAGGGGCACCTCAGTGCGTTCGGCGCGAGGGCGACACGAGCAGGTGCGCAAGCGTGCGGGCGTAGTAGCGGAGGACATTGCGTTCACGGACCCGGATGCAGCCGCGCTCGCCGACGATGATGCCGCGGTATTCGAGCGGGGGAATGGCCAGGTCCATCGCTTCCTCACCGCTCTGCACGCCGAGATTGGCCCCGGCTGATCGCAGCGTGTCGATCACCGCATCGGCGCGCGCCTGAAGCTCGCGTCGCTTGATCGACGGGCGCATGGCGTTAGCGATGACGGCCGTCGGCAGCACTTTGTACTGCCGGCCGATGGCCGCCATGATCGTGTTCGAGAGGTCGAGCACGTCGCGGCGCGAATTCGGATCCACGCCGTCCACCGACAGCGGTTTCCCGAACGTGACGATGGCCCTGGAACGATAGCCGACCGCATAGCGCACCATCTCGGCCAGCTCGCGGCTGAAGGGCCGTTGCGATCGCTTCACGCCCTGGCGCGCCAGCACGTGATCCTCGAGCACCAGGTCGTAGGCCACCGAGGTCGGTATGATCGTGAAGCTCGAGAGGTCGGCATGCAGGGCCGCCTGCAGCAGCCCGGTCTTGGCGGGCTTCAGCTCGCCGCTGTAGCTGCGGCCGCCTTCGGGGTAGTAGAACAGATCGTGGCGGCCAAGCAGCTCCGCCACGTAGGCCTTCAGCGTGATCAGGTACGCGGGGTCCTTGGTGTTGCGCCGCACGGGCATCGCGCCGGTGACATGGCGATGCAGCAGGCCCAGCGGTCCGCCAAACAGGTTGATGCCCGCCGCGATGATCGGCGGCCGGATGCCGTGGTCGTCGAGCACCAGCGGCTCGGCGAGATAGTCGGTGTGGCTTTTGTGATTGGACGCGTACACGACGCGCCCGACGCGCCCGGCGGCCCGCACATTCTCGACGTTCTCGCCGATTCGCTCGATCTTGCGGAGGATGGGGTAGAGCGGGTGCTTGAGCGCGCGATAGATCGAATATCTCTGCGTCGTTCGCAGCTCGTCCAGATAACCGTTGATGCGCTCCCGGGCATCGCGCCCGCCGTGGGTGCTCTTCAGGTAACGGGCAATCTCGTCGCGCTCCAGGACCGCCTGGGTGATCTCGTCGAGCATCGGCAGGGCGACTATACCACCGGCTGGTTGGTGGTTGGTGGTTGGTGGTTCGTGGTTAGTGGTTCAGGCCCTGGGTGAGGCGACGACAGATTGCGGTAGCGAACTCGGTGGTGCTCGCGGTGCCGCCGAGGTCGCGCGTGCGCACGCCGTCGGTGGCCAGCACCGCCCCAAGGGCCGCCATGATGCGATCGGCCATCGCATCTTCGCCGATGTGGCGCAGCATGAGGAGCGCCGAGAGCAGCAGAGCCGTCGGATTGGCGATGTCGTGCCCTGCAATGTCGGGCGCGCTGCCGTGCACGGCTTCGAAGACGCCGATCTCGACCCCGAGATTGGCCGCCGGGACGACGCCGAGACCCCCGACGAGGCCCGCGCACAGGTCGGACACGATGTCGCCGTAGAGGTTCGGCAGCAGCAGCACATCGAACTGTTCGGGCTTCATCACGAGGTGCATGCACGCCGCGTCGACGATCCGATCGTCCTGCGTGATCTCGGGATACCGCGTCGCCACGTCGCGAACGCTCCTCAGGAAGAGCCCGTCGCTCATCTTCATGATGTTCGCCTTGTGGATGGCGGTCACGCGCGTCCGCGCGTGACGGCGGGCGTACTCGAACGCAAACACCGCGATGCGGACCGAGGCCTCGCTCGTGATGATCTTCAGGCTCTCGACGACGCCGGGCACCACTTCGTGCTCGAGGCCCGAATAGAGGTCCTCCGTGTTCTCGCGAACGATGACCAGGTCCACACCGCTGTAGCGAGACGGCACCGACGGGATGTTCCACACTGGGCGCAGATTGGCGAAGAGCCCCAGCTCTTTTCGAAGGGCGACGTTGACGCTCGTGAAGCCGCCGCCGACCGGCGTCGTGATGGGCCCCTTGAGCGCCACTTTTGTCTGTCGAATCGACGCGAGCAGGCCCGCGGGCAGCGTGGACCCGAGCGTTTCGATCGCCGACGCCCCGGCCAGGTGGCTGTCCCATTCGACGTCGAGGCCCGCGGTTTCGAGGATGGTGACGACGGCGCGAGTGATTTCCGGACCGATTCCGTCGCCCGGAATCAGCGTGATGCGGTGGTGCACGGCTATTCCCGCGCTTCCCAGTAGAGCAGCGCCATGGCCGCAGCCATGTTGAAGAACATCAGCCTGGTCGAGAGCAGGTGAAGCGCGTCGAAGCGCACACGGCGGTCGTCGCCGTCGGGAAGCCGCGAAGGCAGTCCGCCCGCCTCGATCTGCACCGCGTCGATGCGGCGCAGCACCACCATGCCCGAATACAGGGCGACGCCCAGCATCACGGCCGCAATCACGGCGCGCACGCCGACATGTACGGGTCGCGGCCCGAGCACGCGCATCGCACCGAGGGTGACGAGCAGCACCACCCCGGCGCCGTAGGCGACGTAGTGGAAGCGCGCCAGCGCGGCGCCGAACACCAACCCCGCCAGTTCGCGGCCGTTGACCGGCGCGTTCGCTTGCAGTACGTCGAACGTGGTCGGCGCCACGATGGCGCCGAGAATCACCATGCCGCCGAGCCAGATGACCAACGCCAAAACGTACGCGTACCGCAGGGCCACCATCTTGGTGATTATAATCATCCCTTTCGGAGGGCCTCTGCTTGCCTGTACAGTCATCGTCCAGCGTGTCGGCGCTGAAGAACATCGCCACGCGGCTCCGCATCGACTCGGTTCGCTCGACGAGCGAGGCGGGCAGCGGCCATCCGACGACGTGTGCGTCGGCGGCGGAAGTCATGGCCGCGCTCTTCTTCGCGGAAATGCGCTACGACCCGCGTGATCCCCAGCACGCCGACAACGATCGCCTGGTGCTCTCGAAAGGTCATGCGGCGCCCATCCTCTACGCCGCCTGGGCCGAGGCCGGCTTTCTCACCCTCGAGCAGACCCTGACGCTGCGCCGGCTCGATTCCGATCTCGAAGGGCACCCGACGCCCCGTCTGCCGTTCGTCGATGTCGCCACCGGATCCCTCGGACAGGGCGTGGCGGCGGCGGTCGGCATCGCGCTCAACGCGCGACGCATCCGTTCCGAATACCGCACCTACGTGCTGCTCGGCGACGGCGAGTCGGCAGAGGGGTCGGTGTGGGAGGCGGCGGCGACTGGCGCCAGCGCCCGCCTCGATTCGTTGTGCGGGATTACCGACGTCAACGGGTTCGGCCAGAGCGGCCCGTCCGTGTGGGGGCACGACGTGGACGCGTACGCCGCGCGGTGGCACGCGTTCGGGTGGCATACGGTGCGTGTGGACGGCCACGATGTGCAGGCGATCCTTGACGCGTTCGATGAGGCCCGGAGCACCAAAGGCCGGCCCACGATGATTCTGGCGAAGACGCTCAAGGGCAAGGGCATCGCAATGGCCGAAGACCGTCCGGGGTGGCACGGCAAGGCGTTCAAGAAGGGCCCCGAACTCGACGGCGTCATCAAGGGACTCGAAGCACAACTGGTTCCCGAGGACGAGCCGGCCCACGTGCCCGGGCCGCGAGCGGCGTCAGGCCCGCCGCGTCCCGCTCCCAGGCGCGGCACGGTATCCCCGGCCTACGCCCTCAACGATCAGGTCGCCACCCGCGAGGCGTACGGCACGGCGCTCGCTGCCCTCGGTCGAGACGACGACCGTATCGTGGCGCTCGACGGCGACGTCAAGAACTCGACCTTCAGCGAGCGGTTCGAAGAGAAGCACCCGGATCGCTTCTACCAGGAATACATCGCCGAGCAGGTGATGATCGGCGCCGCGATGGGGCTGGCCAGCCGGGGTGCCATCCCGTTTCCGTCCACCTTCGCCGCCTTTCTCACGCGCGCGGCCGATTTCATCCGGATGGCGGCGATCAGTGGTCTGAACGTCAAGATGGCCGGTTCGCACGCCGGCGTCTCGATCGGCGAGGATGGTCCCTCGCAGATGGCCCTCGAAGACCTCGCGATGATGCGCGCCCAGCCCAACATCACGGTGCTCTACCCGTGCGATGCCACCAGCACCGAGCGGCTGCTCGAACTGATGGCCTACCATCCCGGCCCGGCGTATATGCGGACGTCGCGTCCGAAGACGCCGGTGATCTACGGTCCCGACGAGACCTTCCGCATCGGCGGTCTGAAAGTGCTGCGGCAGAGCCCCACGGACGTCGCGACCGTCGTCGGCGGCGGCGTCACGGTGTTCGAGGCGCTGAAAGCGCACGACCTCCTCCGGGCGCGCGGCATCGGTATCCGCGTGATCGACCTCTACTCGGTGCAGCCGATCGACACCGACGCGCTGTTGCAGAGTGCGGCGGCGACGCAGGGTCGCCTGATCGCGGTGGAAGATCACTACGCGGCGGGCGGAATCGGTGACGCCGTGGCGGCCGCCGTCGCCGGCCGCGGGTACACCGTGGAGCACCTCTGCGTCCGCGAGATTCCCCGCAGCGGAACCCCGGAACAGCTGCTCGATCGCTACGGCATCTCCGCGAGCCATATCATCGCCGCCGTCACCCGCACGCCGTAAGCCGCAGGAACGTCAGCGCGGAAAGCCCGGCGCATCGACGATGCGCTGGGCCTGCCAGAGATGTCGGCGTTCGTGGGCGGTCATGGCCGCGAACCCCGTTCCGAGCGGCATGACGATCCACTTCGACACCGGCGAGCGGACCCTCGCGCGCGCGAGGTCGAGGCCGTTGGCCTGCCGCAGCCGATCCACGTACTGCACCTGATAGGCACGAAACGCGGCCATGATGTCGTGCCGCTTGCGCGCAGGCGGCGGCCGGAGGGACGCGGGCGTCTTCACGCGCGGGCGGGGAGGCGGCTCGAGGTTCCTCACGAACAGCCGCGCGATCCACCAGTACTTGAACGGTCCTTCGCCGTAGAGACCCTGGCGGATCGCATTGGAGATGCCGTCATCGAGACGAGGCAGGTACAGCCGCGCCGTCGTGTTGAGGTGGTCGATGCAGTGCGCAATCGACCAGGCGCCCGGGGCCGGCGGCCACGAGAACTGCTCGTCGGTGAGCGGCGCAACCAGCGCGTCTGCCGCGTCGGCCAGCGATTCGAACTGGCGCCGGAAGTCGTTGATCTCCGGCGTGAGCACCAGGTGCGCGGGCGGCGGCATCTGCTGCGATCTTAGCCCGACCGATGCCTCCCAATCGCCGTGAGGTACGATCGAACGTGATGATGCCTGCACCTTTTCGCCATCTCCTGGTCGTGTTACTCGCGAGCGGAGCCGTGGCCGCTCCCGCCGCCGCACAGCTTCGGACGGCTGCCACGCAACTTCCCCGCGACAGCCCGTTTCGGGGCGGCGTGCCGACGGGCGTGGCCACGCCCGGGCCGGTGGCGCTGACGATTGGCGACGTCCTCGAGCGCGCGCTCGTCAGCAACCTGGGCATCGTGACCTCCGAGGCCGACATCGATCACGCTCGCGGCACCGCGCGCGTCGAAAAGAGCGACCTCCTGCCCCACATCGCCGGCCGGATGAGCGAAGTCCGGCAGAAGACGAACCTCGAAGCGTTCGGGCTGCCGATCGCCGAAACCGGGCTGCCTCGAGTGGTCGGCCCCTATAACGTGTTCGACGCCCGGCTGTACGCGTCGCAGACGATCGTCGATCTCCAGGCGCTCAATGAATCCCGTTCGGAGGGCCACAACGAACGTGCCGCGCGTTTCACGAATCGAAGCCGGCGCGACCAGGTGGCGTTGCTGGCGGCCGAGATGTACCTGCAGGTGCTGGCTGCCGATGCGCGCGCCGTGTCGGCACGGGCGCAACGCGAGACGTCACAGACGCTGTTCGTCCAGGCCCAGGACCTGAAGGAGAGCGGGATCGTGGCGGGCATCGACGTGCTGCGAGCCCAGGTGCGGCTCGCCGGCGATACTCAACGGGTGACGGTCGCCGAACACGATGCGCAGAAGACGCGGCTCGACCTGGCCCGCATGATCGGGCTTCCGCTCGGGCAGGAGTTCACGCTGAGCGAGCGGCTGCCCGACTTGGTCATGCCAGACGTGTCGCTCGAACGCGCCCTCGAACGTGCGTACATGCAACGGCCCGACTACCTGGCCGCGATGGCACGGGTGCAGGCGGCCGAATCCAGTCGAAGCGCCGCCCGCGGCGAGTCGCTCCCCATCGTGCGCGCGACGGCCGACTATGGCGCGATCGGTCTGTCGCCGTCGACGTCCCTCGCGACCTTCAGCGTCGCCGGCAGCGTCACCGTTCCGATCTTCCAGGGTGGCCACGACCAGGGACGGGTGATCGAGGCTGATGCGGAACTGCGCAGCCGCAAGGCCGAGGCCGAGAACCTGCGCGCCAGCATCTACTACGACATCCGCAACGCGTTTCTCGACCTGCAGGCCACCGAGGAGGAGCTGCGGACGGCGACCGGGGCGCGCGATCTCGCGGCGCAGACGCTGACGCAGGCCCGCGACAGGTTCCAGGCGGGCGTCGCGAGCAACATCGAGGTGGTGCAGGCCCAGCAGGCCGTCGCCCTGGCGGACGAGGAGGTCATCGACGCCACCTTCGGCTTTCTCATCGCCAAGGCGACGCTCGCCGGTTCCCAGGGTATCGCCGAGGAAGAAATCAGGCGCTTCGTCGGAGGAGTCAACTGATGAACACCCGGATTCGAATCGCCATCGGCATTGTCGTCGTCGCGGTCATCGCGACGACGGCCTGGCTCCTGGCGACGGCCGGCCGTGAGACGACAGACGATGCGCAGGTCGACGCGCACGTGACGCCGATCGCCGTGCGCGTGGGTGGTCACGTGATCGAGGTGCGCGTGAAGGAGAACCAGGAGGTCGAGGCGGGCGCCGTGCTGGCCGTTATCGATCCACGCGGCTACCAGGTGGCGCTCGACAAGGCGAAAGCCGAGCTGGCGACGGCAGAAGCCGACGCGGTCGGCGCAAAGGTGGAGGTGCCGATCACGTCGACGACCGCGACGAGTAGTGTGTCGACGGCGAGCGGTGGTGTCGAGCAGGCGAGGGCCGCCGTGGAGCTGGCCCGGCAGAACATCGAGGGCGCGAACGCCCGGCTCGTGACCGCCGAGGCGCGACGGCGCGAGGCCGAAGCCAACGCGACCAGGGCGTCGAAGGACCTGGATCGCCTGAAGATGCTGCTGGCCAAGGACGAGATCTCGCAGCAGCAGTACGACGCGACGGCCAGCGCTGCCGACGCCGCGCGCGCGGCGCTCGATTCGGCACAGTCGCAGGTGGTGGAGGCACGGACCTCGATTCAGGCGGCGCAGAGTCAGTTGGTGCACGCGCGAGCGGCCGAGTCGCAGGCGGCCGCCCAGCTGCAGGTCGCGCAGACGGCGCCGCAGCAGATCGAATCTGTGCGCGCGCGCGCGGCGTCGGCGGACGCGAAGGTGCTTCAGCAGCGCGCGGCGGTGCAGCAGGCCGAGTTGAACCTGCAGTACGCGACGGTGACGGCTCCGGTGAACGGGATCGTCAGCAAGAAGGCCGTCGAGGTGGGGCAGATCGTACAGCCTGGTCAGGCACTGATGGCGGTCATTCCACTCGAGGAGGTGTGGGTGACGGCGAACTTCAAGGAAACCCAGCTCGGCAGCATGAGAGCCGGTCAGCCGGCCGTCGTCGAGGTGGACGCGTACGGCGGGCGTGAGTATCGCGGACATGTCGAGAGCCTGGCGGCGGCGACCGGATCGCGCTTCAGCCTGTTGCCGCCCGAGAACGCCACCGGCAACTTCGTCAAAGTCGTGCAGCGCGTGCCCGTGCGGATCGCCATCGACGAGAAGCAGGATCCGCAGCAGTTGCTGCGGCCCGGCATGTCGGTCACTGCGAAGGTGTACACGCGATGATCAGCTACAGAGAACTGATCACAAGCCACAGAGACGCAGACGCACAAAGATGAAATATTCCTCTGCGTCTCCGTGTCTGTGTGACCAATTTCAGTGAATGAGTTCAGAACACCGGCACGTCAATCCGTGGATCGTCGCCATCGCGGTGATGTTCGGCACCTTCATGGAGGTGCTCGACACCACGGTCGTCAACGTGTCGCTGCCGCACATCGCCGCGACGATGTCGGCCACGATCGACGAAGCGACGTGGGTGCTGACGTCGTACCTCGTCGCCAATGCGATCATCCTGCCGATGACCGGCTGGCTTGCCGCCACCTTCGGCCGCAAGCGGCTCCTGATGATGTCGGTGACCGGCTTCACCCTCTCGTCGTTTCTCTGCGGCATCGCGCCCAATTTGGGGTCGCTCATCGCGTTTCGCATCTTGCAGGGAGCCACCGGTGGGGCCCTGCAGCCGCTCTCGCAGGCGGTGCTGCTCGAGTCGTTCGAGCCGCACGAACGTGGCAAGGCGATGGGCTTCTGGGGCCTCGGCATCGTCGTGGCGCCGATTCTGGGACCGGTGGTCGGCGGGTGGCTCACCGAGACGTATAGCTGGCGGTGGGTATTCTTCATCAACCTTCCCGTCGGCATCGCGTCGATCGTCATGACGCGCCTGTTCATCTTCGACCCGCCGTACCTGCGGCGGCTGTCCGAGCGGATCGACTACTGGGGCATCGGGATGCTCGTCGTCGGCATCGGCGCGCTGCAGTACGTGCTCGACAAGGGACAGGAAGACGACTGGTTTGCGTCGACCTCGATCCTGATCCTGTCGATCGTCGCGGGCGTGACGCTGGTCGTGCTGCTCGTGCACGAGTGGACGACCGAGCACCCGATCATCGACCTCCGCGTCTTCAAGGAGCGGAGCTACGCCACGGGCGTCTTACTGATGACGATGCTCGGCTTCGTGCTGTACAGCAGCATGGTGCTGCTGCCGATCATGCTGCAGACGATCTTCGCGTATCCCGCCATGCAGGCCGGCATCTCCATGGCGCCGCGCGGCATGGGCTCGCTCGTGATGATGCCGATCGTCGGCAACCTCACCGGCCGCGTGGACGTGCGAAAGCTGCTGGCGTGCGGTTTCGCCATCGTCGGCGGCACGATGCTCTGGCTCGGGCAGCTGAACCTCAACGCCGGCTACTGGGAGATCTTCTGGCCGCAGGTCCTGCAGGGCACCGGGCTCGCGATGACGTTCGTTCCACTGACCACGGTGACGATGCAGTCGATTGCGCCGCAGCGGATGGGCAACGCGACGAGCCTCTTCAACCTGATGCGCAACATCGGCGGCAGCGTCGGGATCGCGGTGACCGGCACGATGCTCGTGCGGCACCGCCAGACCGTGGGCGCGCAGCTCGGTGAGCAGATCACTCTCTATGACGCCGGGACGCAGTCGATGCTGGCGCAGTTGAAGGCCGGGTTCGTCGCGGGCGGCGCCGACGCCGCGACTGCCACCCAGCGCGCCTATGCGGCGATGCACGGCATGCTCTACCAGCAGGCCTCAATCGTGTCGTTCGTCTGGCTGTTCCGGCTGCTCGGAGGCCTGTTTATCGCGCTGATCCCGCTGATTCTGATCATGCGGCGACCCAAGGGGCGGGCGCCCGCGAAGATCGACTAGACTGCCGCCCATGCCACTTGTTGCGATTCTTCTGAGCGCCCTCCTGCTGCAGGCGCAGCCCTCGAGTCTGGCGCCAACCGGGGTGCTGCGCGCGTCGTTCATCGCGACCAATCCCGTGCAGGGGCGTGTCGATGCGCGGACCGGCGAGGTCACCGGCCCCGCCGCCGATCTCACCCGAGAGCTGGCCCGCCGGACGGGCGTGCGCTTCATCGTCACGGCGCTGCCCGATGTGAATGCGGTGCTCGAGAGCGTGAAGACCGGCGCCGTCGACATCGGCTTTCTCGCCCAGGATCCCGCGCGCGCCTCGCAGGTGGATTTCTCGGACCCGTACTCGAGCTCAGGCGCGGCTTATGCCGTGCTCGTGAGCTCGGCGTTTCAGCATTCGGCCGACGTCGATCGCGCGGGCGTGACGATCGGCGCGATCAGTGGACAGGCGCCCGAGATCTACGTGCGCGAGCACGTGAAGAACGCGAAGGTGGAGTCGCTGCCCTCGGTGCCGCCGAACGCCGCGATGGGAAAGATGCTGCTCGACGGCCGGTTCCAGGCCTTCGCCGCCAACCGCACGCGGATGGAAGAGATGGTTCGCGAGGTTCCAGGCCTGCGCGTGCTTCCGGACGACTACATGGTGACGAGCCAGGCGATCGTGGTGCGGAAGGGGAACGCGTCGCAGCTCGCCGAGGTCAACCGCTTCCTCACAGACGCCCGCACGTCGGGCTTCGTGCAGGCGTCGCTCGATCGCGCGAACGTGGCGGGAGTCAAAGTGGCCCCCGAGCCGAACCGCCGGTAGGCGACATCATGTCTACGATTGGCGCGTCGGCACGCGCCACAGCCGGCGCCGCCGCGTAGCCGGTGTGCGCGAGCGAGCGCTGGAAGAGCGCGGTCGCCGACGCTGCGAACAATAGCCTCACGATCAGTCGCGCCAGCACGTAGCACTGTGTCGCGGCCACACCTATCCAGAGCGACATCCCGGTCCCGCCCGCCCCGGGGGCAACAGTCGCCCACGCCGCGAGGACCAGCAGAAAGATGACGCCGTTGGCCGCGTAGAGAGCGACCACGCGACCCGGGTGGCGAATCATGAAGCGCAGGGCCGCGACGAGACTCCCCACCATGCTCCGCCTGTCTTCCATCACTGCCCGCACCTTGGCGTAGTCGAACACGGTGGAGACGAGCGCGAGAAGACCCGCGAAGACGAGATACATGAGCAGCCGCCACATGAACACCCGCGGCTCCACCGACAGGTCGCGCGTGGCGTTGACGTACCACTTTGTGAAAAGCCACCCGTGCACGCGGACGAACAGGAACCAGTAAACGACGCCCGCGACGATGCCGAGCCGCAGGAACCGGAAGAAGAACGTCCCCGAAGCAGCGAAGAAACCGTACGGACCGACGCGTCGACCTCGCGCATAGCGATCGAGGATGCCGCCCCACAAAAACACCCACGCCGCCAGGTACACGCCGACGGCCCACGCGATCGGCGTGATCAGGACGCGGGTGTCGAGCAGGCCGCTGACGCTGTCGAGCGTCGTCGCGAACCCGATGATCGACGGTGTGAACGTCGAGCCGAGCCCGGGTGACTGCGCGGTGAACTCCTGCCACCAGTCGTAGTTGACCGCGTCGGCCGCCTCGTCGGCCATCAGGCTCGATCCGAGATGGGCCTGCATCGCGCCGCGCAGGGTCATGGTGAGTGGCAGCGCCGCAATCAGCGTCACGACAAACACTCCCGCGACGATCGCGGGGGCGCTCAGCAGCCGTCCCAACCCGTCACGCCATGCGGCGAGCACCATCACTTCACACCAACGAAACGTAGGTAAGCAGCACGTCCTGGAGCCAGCCCATCCACGTGAGGCTCCATTTCGTCGCCGCCGTCGCCGCCCGCGGTTGCAGCGTCCGGCTGTTGTTCGTGTAGTTGACGTCGAGCATGAGCAGTCGCTCCGGATCCACCTGGGCCGCTCGCGCCCGCGACGCGCCTTCGTACACGTAGATGCGCCGCCGATCGACGCCATCCCAGCGCTCGGTCTTGCGCGATCCATCTTCGAACGTCGTGACGATGTCGATGGGAAACACGGCCTCACCATACCGCCGCACGACAACGGTGGTGCGGAAGCGGCCGGTGCCGATCCCGCTGGTGATCAACTCCTGCACGCCGTAGTCGAACGCATTCGATCCGCGATAGACCTGATCGAAGAAGGGCGTCATGTCGCGGCCCGCTCCATCGCTCACGGCCTGGAAGAAGTCGGCGGGCGCGGGATGCCGGAACTTCCATCGTTCGAAATACGCCGCCATCGCCTTCTGCAGCGTCGGCCATCCGAGTGTCTTCTCGAGGGTGTGCAGCCAGAGCGCGGTCTTGTAATAGGTGATGCTTGCGCCCGTCGACGGCCAGTACCTGAAGGAGGCGGTGGCCTGCGCGTCCGCCTCGGCATCGATCCGGTAGTTGGCCAGCCCCTCGTTCATCTGCCGGCTCACGCGGATGTCGCGAAAGACCCAGGGAATGAAGCCGCCGAAATACCGGCGCACCAGGAAGTTCGGTGCCAGCGCCACCTCGTCGGCGCGCGCCTCGGAGAACTCGTTGATGCCCTCATCCATCCACGCGTGCTCGAACTCGTTGCTGCCGACGACGCCGTACCAGAACTGGTGACCGGCTTCGTGGATGGTGACGGCCTCGGGGGTGGCCACGTCGGTCGGCGCCAGCCATCGCGTGCCCGCCGTGAACAGCGTCGGATACTCCATGCCGCCGCTCGCGCTCTGGAATGCGGGATCGACGATCGTGACCGCGTCGTACGGGTAGGGGCCATACCATTCGCCGTAATACCGCAGCGCGGCCGCCGTGGCGGCGAAGTGGCGTGCCTCCTGTCCGGCGTGTTCGGGCTGCAGCAGCAGTCGCATCTGGACGCGCGGCAGCGTGGGATGCTCGAACATCCGCGTTCGTTCGACGAACCGCGGGCTCGTCGTCCAAGCGAAGTCGTGGATGTCTTCGCCCCGGTAGTGGTGAACGGTCGCGCCGTCGGCGCCGTCGCCGACGTCAATGGCCTTGCCCGACGCGCCGACCACGAATCCGCGGGGCACCGTTATGCGCACGTCGTAGACGCCGTAGTCCGAGAAGAACTCCGTGCCCGAGTGAAACTGGTGGGTGTTCCAGCCCGCGTCTTCCAGCACGCCCACCTTGGGGAACCACTGCCCAAAGAAGTAGTAGTCGCCAATGTAGCCGGTGCGGGCGAACGGTCTCGGGATCGTCGCGGTCCATTCGACATCGATCTCGATCGTCTCTTCCGGCGCAACGGGCGAGGGGAGGGGCACGGCCATCACGGTGCGATCCGCGGCGTTACCGTCGTCGGGCGCAATGAAGTGGACGAGCGATGTCAGGTCGTCGTGAGGCGGAGCCGGAAGTCCGCCTCTGCGGACATGAATCGACGTCACGTTGGTCGAACCCCAGGCGTCGGCTCGAGGCGTCGTCGTGTTGCCGCCGAGGCGCCGTTCGCGCAGCCACGTCGAATCGGCGTTGCGCCACGCATTCCAGTACAGATGGAACTGAAGTTCGCTGGTCGGGCGCGCGCTGATGTTGCGCCAGCGGATGCGTTCGCGCCCCGTGAGCGTGCGTCGCGCGTGGTCGAGCCGCACGTCGATGTCGTAGCTGGCGTTACGCGGTGAGCGCCCGGCGGCCGAAGGCTGGTCGTGCAGCTGCGAGGCCGCCGCCGTGCCGCCACACGCCCAGGTCGTCACGATTGCGAGGACGAGCATCGCGAGCCGGTTGCGCACGTGCGAATGTTAACCTCGATACCTGTTCAGGGATTCGGAGTTCGGGATTCACTGAGGACGGTACGAGTTCTCCACGTCGGATCGGGATCGATCGGCGCGAGGACGCGTACAGAGCCGTTTCGACTCGGTGCAGGGCGAGGGCTCGCCCCGCATCTACTCAGAAGTGCACAACGGCATCCACGGGGAGGCGCCACGCGTCGATGGTCGTCAACGACGGGAGGGACGTGAGCCTGTGCGCCGCCGCACAGAAACGTGCTTCGGCGCACACCATCGGACAGCTCCTCTCCAGAGCTGCCGGAAACTTCGCGCCTTGGCCGCGCCGCTTTCCGGCACGGTCCCTGCTCTTTGACGAGCAGGAGCCCAGGTGCAAATCCTCATCGCAGACGACGACCCGATTGGCCGGACGCTGGCGCTGCGTGCCCTGGCGGGCTGCGGCGTTGATGTCCTCCTCGCGGAGGATGGCCACGTCGCGTGGCGCTTCGTTCGCGAGCGAACCGAGCCGACCGTTCTGGTGCTCGATCGCCTGATGCCGGGCATCGACGGCCTCGACCTATGCCGGCGCGCGCGGCTGTTGCCAGCCTCTCCGCCCCTCTATATCGTGATGGTGACCGGCGCTTCGGAGACGGCCGACGTCACCGCCGGTCTCGAGGCGGGCGCCGACGACTACGTCGTCAAGCCGTTCGATTCGGCCGAACTGAAGGCGCGTGCCCAGGTGGGGATGCGGGTCGTGGCGCTGCAGGAAAGCGTTGCCAGGCGGCTCGCCGAGCTGGAGCAGGCGCTCGCCAGCGTCAAGCAGCTGCGAGGCCTGCTGCCGATGTGCGCCTACTGCAAGAAGATTCGCGTGGACGACAAGTACTGGCAGCAGCTCGAAGGCTATCTGTCAGATCACTCGGAGGCCGAATTTACGCACGGCGTCTGTCCCGAATGCTTTCCCTCCGCCCTCAGAGGAATCTGAAGGCTACCGGCCGTACGCCACTCGCCAAATCTTGTTCGCGCCATCGTCGGACACGAGCAGGCTGCCGTCGCTGAGCATCAGCACCGCGACCGGACGCCCCCACACATCACGACTGGCGGGCGCCACCATCCAGCCGGTCAGGAAGTCTCGCGGCGGTCCCGATGGGCGCCCATTCGCGAATGGCACATACACCACCTTGTAGCCGACGCGTTGCGAGCGGTTCCACGACCCGTGGAGCGCGATGAACGCACCGCCACGATACTCGGCGGGAAACTGCGTCCCCGTGTAGAACGTGAAGTCGATCGGCGCCACGTGCGGGCCAAGCGCCACGTCTGGTGTGATCGTCTTCTGCACCAGCTCGGGATGCTGTCCTTTGTGCCGCGGCTCCGCGTGCGGCCCGAAGTAGGCCCACGGCCATCCGTAGAATCCACCCTGTTGTATGTGCGTGAAGTAGTCGGGCGGCAGGTCGTCGCCCAGCCCGTCGCGCTCGATGACGAGCGCCCACAGCGTGTCGGAGTTGGGATACCAGTGCAGGCCGACGGGATTGCGCGTGCCGGCGGCGAAGATCTCATGGCCAGTACCGTCGGGGTTGTAGCGGTTGATGGCCGCGCGCCGCTCTTCGTCGGGGTCGATGTTCGACGACGAGCCAACGCCGACGTACAGCTTCTGCCCCGCCCCATCGAAGAGAAGGCTGCGCGTCCAGTGATTGCCGCCGCCTGGCACCTGGATGATCGCCTCGCCCTTGCCGACCGTGAGCGCCTTCGAATCGTAGACGTAGCGCTTCACCGAGTCGGTCTCTGCAACGTAGAGGTAGTTGCGCCAGAGCGCCAACCCGTACGGGCGGTTCAGGCCGGCGATGAGCGTCTTCTTGCCAGAGGCCTGTCCGCCCGCGAAGGCGTAGACGGTGCCGGAACCGCTATCCGAGAGAAGGACTTCACCGCTCGCGCCCTGCAGCATGAAGCGCGGCATCGCGAACCCGGTGGCCCAGGTCTCGACGGTGAATCCGGTTGGCACCTGCAGGCGCGCGTTCGCTGGCGCGTCGCTCACGACAGGCCGATTGGTGACAGACGGCGTCGCAAAGGGCGCGGGCAGCTGCGGTGCTCCCTGTGCCGCCACGAGCCCTCCGCCAACGAGTACGAAGATCGCTGCGCAGACACGCATAGTCGCGCCTCCTGAACGTCCTAGGATACCGAGAAGCGGACGAGGAGCATACCGCCCACCACCCCCGTCACCGACAGCAGCACGGACGAGCCGACGTAGAGCGCGGCGGCCGCCCAGTCGTGCCGTTCCCACAGCAGCGCCGTGTCGAGCGCGAAGGCCGAAAATGTGGTGAACCCGCCGAGAATGCCAGTCGTGAGGAAGAGCCGCACGGCCGGTGTCGTCATCTCGCCGCGAAACGCAAACCAGCCGGCGAGCAGACCCATCACCAACGACCCGACCACGTTGACGACGAGTGTTCCGGCCGGGTAGTTGGGACCGACGAGGCCGAGGGCCGTGCGGTTGACAGCGTGTCGCGCCGCCGCGCCGAGCCCGCCGCCCACGAACACGAGCGCGTAGCCGATGACTGTATTCATCCGCGTCTACCTGGAGAGGCGTCATTGTCTCTCGAACGAGTCCAGTCTGCTATTGCTCGGTCCGGAGCGCCCGATGCTCTTTCACCTCGGCACTGACAACACGCTCGCCGAGACGATGCGGTCCGCCGGCTTCACAGGCGTCGAAGTGTCGCGCCTGACGACCACGCTCCACTACGCCTCGCCCGATGAGGCGTGCGGCGCCGCGTTCGAGCCGTGGCGCTCGGGCCGCGCGTTCGCCGTTCCTGGAGAGTTCGTGGTCGCGTGCGGTTTCGCGTAAAAGCTTTCCACGCGCGAAATTTCTTGCGTCTCTGACGGGGACAGCGACTGTCTCGCGTGCCGGACATCTTACGGACCCGCCGAGTCGAATCGCTCGTGCGCTCGCGGGCACATGTCTTGCTACCTCCCTCGCGCCAGCGCTCGTCAAATGCTCACACATGTCCACTCATCAACCCATCGAAGAAGGTCTGGCGACCTCGTCCAGACGAACGTTTTGCCTTCAAGCCTGCCAGGCCGTCTCGTGCCTGGCGCTCGGGTCGCTCGCGCAAGCATGCGGCGGCGGCGGCGAATCGTCACCGAGCAACGTGCCGCAGCTGTCGACGGTCAACGGCAGCGTGAGCGGCGCGACGGTCGTCGTACAGGTCGATGCCGCCTCGCCCCTGGCAACGGTGGGCGGCGCCGCGCAGGTGCGGAGCACGAACGGCGTGTTTCTCGTGTCGCGCACGGGACAAGATGCGTTCACGGCGTTGACCGCGACGTGTACCCACGAGGCGTGCGTCATCACGGGATTCGACAGTTCCGCCTACGTCTGTCCGTGCCATGGGTCTCGGTTCAACACATCGGGACGCGTGCTCAACGGGCCCGCCAGCGTGGCGCTCCGTTCGTTCGCCACGCAGTTTGCCAATAACATCCTGACGATCAGCCTATGACCCATCTGGATCGGAACACGCCGTCAATCGGCGCGTGCCTTCGTTCGCGATCACGCGCCGTCGGCACGCTCGCTCTCGCCGTCCTCGTCGCGGGCACAGGGCTCGCGGCCGCAGGCGGGCCCTGGCGCGTCACGCAGCCCGACGTACGGGTGCTGTGTCCGCTCACGATCGGCGGAAGCTTTCAGGCCAAGACGACCGCGCTCAGCGGTTCGCTGACGGCTCCCGCAGGCGGCTCGGCGTTCGACGGGATGCTCGCTGTCGATCTGCGAACGATCGACACGGGGATCTCGCTTCGAAACGATCATCTTCGAGAGAAGTACCTCGAGGTCGACAAGG
>Ga0184628_10000466_pt1 | contig 22129 bp, 17 predicted proteins | sample PLM4_5_b1_FD_133149 | JGI IMG/M metagenome (GOLD analysis project Ga0184628, IMG submission 133149) | Groundwater sediment microbial communities from an aquifer in East River, Colorado, USA - PLM4_5_b1 | ecosystem: Environmental > Terrestrial > Soil > Riparian zone | place: USA: East River... | reverse complement strand
TGTTGGTGACGTTGCCTGCCGCCGATCCCATCACCACAAGATCGACGAATTCCTTCTCGGCAAGAGCCACAATTTCCTCAGCGGTCCTTCCCTTTGAAATGACCGATCGTACGGTCACGTCTCTCGGAATGGAGCGAAGCATCTTCTCCATTTCCAAGCCGGCGAACGAATCGAGCTGCAACTGCAGCTCGCGAACATCAAACAGCGTAATCCAATGAGGCGTTCGTTCGAAGTAATCGCTTACGACATGCTGGATGATCAATTCTCCCTGTTCGAATTTTGTCAGCTGCAGCGCATGTGCGAAGGCATGCTTGCTGTTCGCGGAATAGTCAGTCGGAAATAATACTTTTCGATATGGACCCATCTCTTGCCTCCAGATTCTGTATCGTTCCATCTCAAAGCAATCCGGAGCCCAATCTCGAAATTCACACAAGCCTCTGATACATCGAGGTTGCGAATGGATCGCACGACCAAGACCTCGGATCAACCAGGACACATTGGCAATCGGGAGCTCCAAAAGCAAATGAGCTGTGACTCCATGTCGCAGATGAAAGTGTTCACGATCTGCATCCGATGGCGTAAACCTGCAATCCTGAGGCAGTCTGATCAGCCCATGACAGAATACAAACTTCCGCTTCAACGAACTGGTCTCTCGCCAGGGGCGAATGAAATGACGATTGGCCCTCCATATGCAGTAAGCCTTGCGTGAGTTCGAGAAGAACAAGTCGCGCAAAAATCAGACCGGAAGTCGCCCTCGTCCATAAACGGGAATTTCGCTTCGGATATGCGTTTGGTGGAAAGAACGGCTGAGCATGCGACTGGGAATAACCGCCCGATTTTGTGTTCCCAATGCTCCATTGCGAGTGATCGTGTCCGGAGTGCTGATCGGCATCCTCGCTTTCTGTCGTCCGGTTCAAGCGCTCGAGACGGATCAGTTCACATTGCCGCCGCGTCCGCTCGTGGATTCGGGGCCGCTCCTGAGCCGCCGCATCTACTACCTGCTTCAATACATCGTCAGGCAAGGTAACAATGAGTTCGGCAGGATTGCCGATTCTGAAAGGCTCGACGAGTCCTTTCCTGCCGACCGATTGTTTCAGGTTCTCGGTAAGGGCCTGCCGGAGTCTTCCGTGGAACGGTGGCTGCGCACAGGGGACTTTCCCGGAAAACCGAGGCGTTATACCGTTCCCGTTTGGAATTCAATATTCAGCGGCGTCGTATCTCCACTTCCGTTTTCGTTCGTCCATCTTGCCCCGACGATAAACCTCTACGGTGTGTTGATGGGAAACGACAAGACCGGCCACTTGATCCAGCATGGCCACGAGTACTACCGGATCAAGCTTGCAGGCGAGCGAACTGGAAAGTCCGATGAACAGATACGCTCGGAAGCCGTGTCCTATGGCCTTAACCAGGAACGCGGCGTTTACGGCACGGCGCTTGACGGCGTTTTCTCGAACGCGGACCTGGCCGCCAACTACGCGGGCATGAAATTCTACGAGAGCCTGACGCGGATCGTGATGATAGGCGCGTATTCCGTTGGCCCGATGCTGTCGTTGCACGACAGCCGATGGCAGATCGCCTCCAATCTCAACCCGGACCGCCTTCTGGAACCTTTCATCTCCGAACACATGAACGAAGCGCTTAATCCGAGCCGATACGCGTTCAATCGTGAGCGGATCCGCAAAGCCGTGCGCAACCGATGCCCGCAGTGGCGCAAGCAGTTTCCCGAATTGACGCGCGAAGTTCTCAATGAAAAGCTTGCGGAACTCCGCACATGGCATGGCGAAGACTACGGCCACTGGCTTCCAGCGGAAGAGGCAATAACCTTATCCGGTGAGTGTCCCTGAGCTGACGCTTGAACATGCTGTGGTGCCCGAAATGCTATTGATGGAACGCTAATCTGGAGTCCTTGAGATTCTGCAGTCGAGTGGGCACCTGAAGAGAGAATTATGAATGTTCGGATTGCAGTTCTGTAAAGATCATCAGAAGATTGTTCGGCGAACGTTTGGAAACGACACAACGTTCGGTACGGCGCGACATTTAAAGAGAAAGCAGAGGATTATTTGTTTGGCGCACCAGGCGTCGGAACGCTGAGATTTGTCGCACCTGCGTCCGAAGCTGCCGACTGCGCCGCAGCGGGCTGAATGCGGAAATCCGTACAGAGACTATCGGCATCGCGGCCATCCGGAAAGCGGCTGAAGCTTCTGTTGATTGCTCCACCCGCAGCGGCAGCAGGTCCAGCCCCACGGCCAGCGGCAGGCATCACGACGATGCAACCACCTTTACCCTGGTCCGCTTCGAGTGTCGCGATCTCGGGACTAGTTATGGTGCCGTTCGCGCTCGAACTACTCTGCTGCGATCCGTAAACCATCGCATCGACGACCGCAATGCCACCGGCGTCCAGAAGCGCGATCGAGCCGGCTCTCGCGGAGAGAGTGCCGCCGAACCACTGATTTGGCGCCGGCGGTCCCTGGTAACCTTCGGTCGTGTTCAGGAAGTTTGCGACCGGTGCGCCGTAAGCGTGGCTCTTGACTAAAGGTCTATCGAACGTGATGCCGCTGCCGAGCGCCTGAACCGCGTCGCCGCTGGTATGCGGAAACCTTGTGGCCGGCGAAAAGCGAATTCCCGTACCCACGTCCGACACGTCAATGCCCGCGGTATGGTCGAAGCGAAGCGCTGCAGCCAGATTTACGCCGGTGCCGGTCGCGCCCGTGGTACCCACACTCGTGATCACGGCGAGTTCCCTGCGTTCGCCTGTGCCTATCGTGACTGTGTCGCCAATCGTCATGTTCGCATTGGCCGCAACCTTGATGTTCGTGGCGCCGTTGACTGCCGCAGCGGACAGTGTCGTCTGCGTGCTCGCCTTGCCAACGGCGGTGACCGTCAACAACTCGAAATTACCGCCGATGTCGATGCCGATCTTTTCACCGACAGCAAAGCCGGACGCGTTGGCCACGGGCAGATTGGTTGAGCCGGCGGGAATAGTGATCCACGGCCCTGTGGATACTGGTGCAAATACCGTCGTCATTGCGGTGGCAGCACTTCCGACGCTGACGATTTTGCGAGTCTCGCCATCGACATCGATCTGCTGTCCGGCTTCGAAGCCAGTTGTGCTCCTGACGTTGATGGTGGTCGCACCCTGGCTCGAAGGAGCCGCCAGTCCCGAGGTGGAGAGTCCGAGCAAGTACCAGGCGCCGCTTGCGAGTTTCGTGCCCGCCGGGATCGTTGCCAGCTTGACCGAAGCCCACTGGCTCGGAGTGTGGATGAGTGTCCAGTTGGATATGTCGACGCTGCCGGCGCCCGCGTTGTAGAGTTCGATGAACTGGTTCGTCGCGTTGGTGCTGGTATTGAAGCGAACCTCATTGATCTTGATCGGAAGAACGTTTCGCACCCTCGCGGTTGTTGTCTCAAGTTGTTTCCCGCCAGATGCCGGACTCGTCCATTCTGCTTTACCAATGAGGAAGCCGGCGCCGGTCGTGCCCGGCGAGGTGAGCTTGAACGTCGCGCTGACCGTCGCACCTGGCGCGACCGGTTCGTTGAACGTTGCAGGATTACCGACGCTCCACCCCGCTGGCGCGGTGATGCTCAACTTCACGCCCGTCGCAGGCGCTGCCGTGGTGTTCGTGAAAGTTTGAATGACGTCCTGCGTGGATCTCGGCGTGAACGTTGTAACACGAGAGAGACTCAGCCGCTGCACATCGTAGCGGGCCGCAACGATGTTCGCCTGCACCGCGTCGGTGGTGGCCTCGGCTGGATATCCGGTCGTCATCACACCTTCATAGAAAGTGCCGGACGAACCATTGCCGTTGTCGCCGCCCGTGCCCAACAGGATCGCCCCCTGCTTGCGCATCGGATAATAGCTGCTGCCGGTCAACGAGCCAGGGCGAACCCCGGAATAGAAAGTGGTAAGGCCGCCCTTCTGCGCATTGCCACCGCGGAGATCCCATTTGTTACCGCCACCGCCATCCACGATGGCCGTCACGAAACGCCACGCGTCAATACTCGGGTCCGCGGTGTTTTGCTTTGCGTTGTAACCGGAAAACAGCCCGGCCTCCATATCGGCCATGGTCCACGGGCCGGGACCGTTGCCGCTGCCCCAGGCGGTGGCGGTGCCGAAGTAGGTGGTCTCCATCGTGCCGGTGCCCACGGCGCGGCCGTTCGTGGAAGAGTTGCCGTAATCAAAGCAACAGCCGCTGTCGTAGTGTGTACCGTCGATGACGTAGTAGATTCCTTCAGGTTCGTCGCCGATCGCGAGGCCGGTTGCATTGTTGTTGCGGAACCCCATACCCGGCATGATGTACACGCCGTATGCCTTGTGACCGCCGATTGAAATCGGCGCCATGTCCGCGATCGGCTGGGTATCGAATGCACCCTTTGCCGGACCCGGAAATTGCGGACCGGGCGGCGCCTGGTAAAGGTGGTTGCCTTTACCGGACTGGTCGTAAATAAGATTGATGACGCAAATCGTATTGGCGCAGAACGCATCCTGCCGGGCTGCGTCGGCGTATCCACCCACATCTGGAACTGGCGACGCAACCGACTGGACGATGCCAATATCCATGACCTTGCCATCGGACTGACGCTTCACCTGATAGAGGCGGTTATTGTAGGAAGCGTACAGCGCACGTGTGGTGCTGTGGGCCGCCACACAGGGAGTACCCGCACTCCCATAGATGTCACACGGTCCCTGCGGCCGGCTCGGATTCGTCCCGCCTTGCCTGCCCGACGTCAACGTGGCACACACCAGCGCGAACGCCAACGCGACGATACAAACAATTCTGATTCTCGTTTTCATTCTGGTCGTATTGTCAACGGAACAACAACGGTGCGAATCCGTAAAGGCTGCGGCGCCAGGTTTGCCACTCGTGTGCAGTTCCCGGCGACTCGAAGTAAACGTGTTTGATGCCATGCTGATCGAGTTTCTGATGGAATGTGCGAGCCCCCTGCACGTTTTCTTCTGTGCCGATGCTGATGTAGAGCACCTTCACGCGATTATTGAATGTCTTCGCGTTGGCCATGACGCCGTTATATGCGGTCTCCGGCTCCCCGGTCGCACCTCCGCTGAATCCACCGATATAGGCGAACTTGTCCAGGTTGGCCGTGCCGATCTGCCAGGCCTGTCCTGCTCCCATGGACAAGCCGGCGATAGCGCGGTTCGCACGATCATTCAATGCGCGATAGTTCGACTCGACCATCGGAATGATTTCACGAATAAGAATGTCGGCGAACTGCGAGTTCGCCGCGTTCCCGCGTGCGGCTCCAGGCGCGCCGGCTGCAAGCCCGCCACGATTGGCAAAGAGTGCAGAGCCGCCGCCGTTGTCCATGACGACGATCATCGGCTTCGCCCTGCCTGCCGCGATCAGATTATCGAGAATGAAGTTCGCCCGGCCCTGCATCGTCCAGCCTCGCTCATCTTCGCCGGCGCCATGTTGCAGATAGAGCACCGGATAACGCGTGTTCGAGTTGTCATAACCGGGCGGTGTGTAGATATACGCTTGACGCCACGCATTACCGATCTTCGAGAAGTAAGGACGTACACGCACTTCGCCGTGCGGAACATTCTTCGCATCGTAGAAATCGACGCCAGGCTCAGGCACTTCGATGCCGCTCGACATCCAGCTGCTTCCAAAGTAGGCCTCGCTTCCCGGATCTGCGACGTTCACGCCGTCGATGACGAAGGAATAGTAGTGAAAACCGACAACGAGCGGATCCGTCGTGATGGTCCACATTCCGTTTTGATCTTTCGTCATGGGATGACGGCCACCAAGATTGAGTTCGACCTTCTCCGCCTGAGGCGCCGAAACGCGAAAACGCGCGCGGCGATCCGTATCGATCCGGGGATATTCAGCGCCCGGGACGTTCGAGCTCGCCGTTTTGAATGTCGCGTCACCGGCAGCCTGAGAGAACGTCATGCCCGGCGCCGCAAGAAGAGAAAGTGCCAAAGCCATCGCTGCAGGTTTCATAGGCCGACCTCCTTCACTTAGTCTTCACTTATTTGAAGAGCTGCTGCGCGAACCCGTGCAAGCTTCTCCGCCAGGTTTGGAACTCGTGCGCTGTGCCGGGAGACTCGTAGTACACGTTCTTGATTCCGGCCTTATCCAGATCTTCATGGATGCTGCGTCCCGTTGAAGCAGCTTCCTTCGAACCCATGCTCACGTAAAACAGGTGCACTTGCTTGTTGAACTCGGCGGGCTTTTTCAACAAACCGTCGTATCCCGTTTCAACACCGGGAAACCCAAATGGGGCGCTGAAGATTCCGATGTAGGCGAACTTGTCGAGATTTGTCTGAGTGATTTGATACGTCTGAGTACCGCCGAGAGAGAGGCCCGCCATGGCGCGGTGATCTCGGTCTGGAATCGTGCGATACGTTTTGTCGATCATCGGCACAACGTCATTGACGACTGCGGTGACGAATGGCATAGGCGCCAGTCCTCGCCCGCCGCCCCCTCCACCCCTGGCTGCTCCCGCAGGAGCAGCTTGCGCTCCGCCCATGCCGGGTGTAATTCCGCCGTCTTCCATGACAACGATCATGGGGACGGCTTTCTTTTCGGCGATCAGATTGTCGAGTATCAGGTTTGTCCGTCCCTGGTTTGGCCACGCGCGCCGGTCCTCACCCATGCCGTGTTGAAGGTATAGAACGGGGTAGCGCGTCTTTGTGTTCTGGTCGTAACCGGGTGGTGTATAGACGAAGGCCTGCCGCGTTTCCCCGCTCGCAGTCGTGTACCAGCGCAACCGGATCTCGCCGTGCGGCACATTCTTCGCGTCGTAAAAGTCGACGCCGGGATCGGGAATTTCGATGCCGCTGCGAACGTTCCCGGATCCGAAGAATCCCTGGCTATTCGGGTCCGCGACGTTCACGCCGTCAATGGTGATCGTGTAGTAATGAAAGCCCGGGTCGAGCGGCTGCGTCGTGCCGGTCCAGTAGCCGTCTGGTCCTTTTGCGAGGTTCGTGTTCAACACTCGAACAGTTTTGGCGTCCGGCGCGAGAATGCGGAAAATCGCGCGGCCTTGCGAATCCACTTTGGGGTATTCCTGGCCAGGAGCATTGGTAGCTGCCGGTTTGGCAGCGCTCGGTTCCGGAGACACCGGACTCTGGGACCAGCTAAAAGCAGCAGCTATCAACATCGCTGCGGTAATCAGAATCATGCGCTTCATTGAAACCTCCATGCACGATCGGCGCCGCAAACATAAGCGTGGGAATCGTAACTCTGTCTCGACATGAATTGAAGATCATTATGTGCAAGCCGAGTCCCCTCCTGGCACAGGAGGGGTGGCCGAAGGCCGGGGTGGTAGGTCAAGTCCCATACTAATTCTCTGTTTGAACTTGTCTACCTCCCCGGCTCGCCGAGCTCGCCGTCCCCTCCTGTTCCAGGAGGGGAGTCGTGACACGATCAGATTTCAAACTGAGACGCTACCGCCGAGCTGTGATATAGGTCAGCAGCATCATGGACACGCGAGGAAATCGAAGATCTCTGTCACCGGCAGGCGTTCTGCTCTTCATACCTCTGTTCGTCGCGGTGGCTCTGCTGGCACAAACTCCAACTCCGACTTCGGCGAAGAAGAAGATCGTTTTCCTGGCCGGTCCGAAGGATCACGGCGCCGTCGGACGTCACGAATACGAGAAGGACCTGAAGGAACTGGCATGGTCCCTGGAGAACGCAAAGAAGCTTTCCGGGATTGAAGCCAGGGTGCTTGTCGGCAAAGCGCCACGCGATTTGAGTGTGCTTGAGGACGCCGCCGCCATCGTGATCGATGGCAGCGGTGACTGGCAAAGGAACGAAACGAACGTTCTGTTCCAGCAATTCCAGGCCACCGACGGCCGGACCTACGACGCGGAGACGACCGCCTATCTTCAGAAGCTCGATCAACTCATCCGACAGAAGCAAATCGGAATCTCGATCTTCCACTACACCATGTGGGTCGATAACTGGGTGGGCCGGAATTACTATTTGAAATGGCTTGGCGGGCTTTGGATTCCGTATTCCTCACACAACCCGGTGGACACCTGGAAGATGAGCCCCTTCAAGGTCGAGCATCCTGCCCTGCGCGGCGTGAAGCCGTGGTCTTTCCGCGACGAAGTGTTTTCCCGATACTTTCTTTTCGACAATCCGAAGCGGATGGAGTTGATGGAAGGTACCCCTTCGAACGCAAACAACGGAGCGCCACGACCTGTCTCCTGGGTCTATGACCGGCCGGATGGCGGCAGGTCCTTCGTCTGGGGCGGCTCGGACTTTCACGACAACATGCACAACGTGGAGGACTATCGTCGATACCTGCTGAATGCGATCGTCTGGACCGCAAAGATCGAAGTACCTTCCGAAGGCGTGATCGCGCCTCCTCCGCCGGAGTTCTGAGTTTCAAACTTCTGAGTATGCCTTCAGAAACTCCGCGCTGCGTTTGTACAGCTCCAGGACGCTGTAATCCGGCGGCGCAAGCGGTTGGCCTTGCAGCGTGCTCACGGCATAGGCGCCGACTTCAGCGACGATGTTGCGGATGCCGGCAGCCTTCACAAGTGTGAAGATCCTTTTCCAGTCAAAGTCACCCGCACCAACGGGAACTGCCGCCTTCCCAGGCTTCAGGTCCTTGACATGGACGCCGTAGTAGCGGGTTGGATACTTCGCCAGGTACTCATACGGACTGCCGCCGCCGAATGCGCAATTGCCCACATCCAGTTGGAAGCGCACCAGCGAGGGATCCGTGGCTTTCATCACGATATCCCACGGCACATCGCCCTGCGGTGTTTTCACAAACTCAATTTCGTGGTTGTGATAGCCGAGCTGGAGCTTCGCTGCTTTTGTGCGTTCCCCGTATTTATTGAGCTCTTCGGCAAAGCTCTTCCAGTCATCACTGGTTCGCAACCGAGGCCGCGGAGAACAAACGATTGTCGACAATCCCAACGTGAGCGAATCGGCAACTGTCTTATCGAAGGTGTTCGCAAATGCCTGATACGACCAAAGCGCATTCGAAAAAGTAAAACCGTGCGATGCGAACGAGGCTTTGAGATCGGCCGCAGACCGATCGGTATACGGACTCACCTGGTTCAGGTCGATGTAAGAGTAGCCGTAGTCCTTCATCGCTTTGAGCGTACCGTCCCAGTCCTTCATCATGTCGGGAGCGAGCTCCCAGGCCTGGTAACCGAACGGCAACCCCAGCGGGGTGGCCGATACTTTACCGCCGGGCATCGTCGCAGCCGCAGCCGCGGCGCCTGCCATCGCCAAAAACATTCGACGTTTCATGTTTCCTCCAACGCGCCGGCTTCGGCTTACTTTGTTCCCGAGGACTCCGGTTCGTAGATCTCCGTGACGCCTGTAAACAATGCCTTGCCGTTGCCATCCTTGACTGAATTCGCGATGCCGATATCCGGAAAGTTGCGAGCGGGAGAGCCGGTCACTTTGATACGGTCGCCGATCTTCAGAGATTCCCGCGTCCATCCCCGGCGCATCAGCGTATTGGGGCTCGGCAGTTCAAAATGCCAGTTCACCTTTTCGCCTTTGTCGTTGGTCACATCCACATGAATCCATGCGTGCGGACTTTTCCATTCGACTTTGCTCACCGTGCCCTCCACTTCCACTTTCTTGCGACTGTCGTACTCCGACTGGGAATGATGTGCCCAGGCGGCAGGAACCAGCGCAAGGCAGAGGGCGACCAGGGCTGAGAAGTTTTTGATGTTGTTCATTTTTTGTAGAGCTTGACGTCCTGTTCGTTGTCGTTGCAAATCTCGCCGAGCATCTGAGTGTCCACCTGCACGGCCATTTCAACGGTGACCGACCAGGGCTTGGTGTAGGCCTTGGGATCATCGACGGCAATCTCGATCTGCATGACACCGAAACTGATGCGCTTCAGACGCTCCGTGATGCGGGCCGATTCCGTCACCGGACTGCCCTGGATATCGAGCCACATGTCGTCGCGAATGCCGTTGGTTTCGATGACGAGCGTATCGCCTTCCCAATGCCCGGTGGAGTAGCCGTTCCAGGTCGGATTCGGATTCTTGGGCAGTGGACGGCCGTCCAGATAAATTTCGCGGTAGGCTTCGTTGAATTCATGCAGGACCACCATCATGGCGGGCGTCTGCACAATCCTCATGTATTGCGGCAATGTCCAGGCGCGCGGAAAGTTCGGTGGCATACAGTAGGTATGCGGGTCTTCACGTCCGCCATTGGCGCGCCGCGCCTTCATCTGCTCCTTCGACCAATCGGTATAGGGCAGACCGCCCGGCAGTTTGATTCCCAGATTGATCTGCTCGCGCGCCATGCGCTCTTCCTGGATGCAATCCCCTGTCCGGCAGTTATCCCTCGATGGGACATTGGCGAACCACATGCCGGAAAGATCAGGCTTTTCATCGGAAGTGCGTGGGGCCGGTGCTTTCAGGTCTGGAGCGCCGCTGGCCAGACGTGGAATCCCCGGCGTGGGATAATTCAACCACTGAGCCAGACCTGCCGCGGGTGTGGCCAACACGAACAGCAGCACTGCCGATAGCACTCTCATTGCCGAGGATTCTAGGCGAGGCGGGAAGAAAAAGAACAGAAAATTGCGCCGGGATTCCGAAGTACTATCTTGCGACCGACGGTTCAGGAAGGTGCGTGATGAGAAACGGGACACGACATTTGTGGTGCGCCGTCATGATTGTTTTCACAACAATAATCTGGCACACGGCAACTCGCGCTCAATCCGAGAGCGCCGGCGTCAATCAATACTTCAATAATTGTGCGTCGTGCCACGAAAGCACGGATCCCGGGCACCAGGCCCCGAAGACGGGTGTGCTGAAGCAGATGACGCCGGAGCATGTGCTCGACGTTCTGACCACCGGATCCATGCGCTCCAATGCGGCAGCGCTGAACGACCAGGACAAACGACTCATCGCCGAATGGGTCGGTGGGCGAAAGATCGACACCGACGCTGTGGGCTCGATCGAAAAGATGACGAACGTCTGCTCCGCTCATCCTCCGGTACGCGAATCGAATGCACCCGCGTGGAACGGCTGGGGCGCGGATCTCCGCAACACCCGATCCCAGACTGCGGCTGCTGCCGGCCTGACGCCCGCTCAGGTTTCCAGGCTGCAGTTGAAATGGGCCTTTGGATTCCCCGGCGCGACAGCGCTCTACTCGCAAACCGTATTCGACGGCCGGTTGTATGTGACTTCGAATGCCGGCTATGTTTATTCGCTCGACGCCGAGTCCGGTTGCGTGCACTGGGCTTTCCGTTCACAAGCTGCAGTACGGAGCGGCTTCACGATCGGCCGGCTCAGTCGAACCAACGCGCGGCTCGCCGTCTTCTTCGGAGATATTCGCGGCACGGCTTACGCGCTCGATGCAAGCACGGGCGCTGTGATCTGGAAAACGCTGACGGATCCGCATCCGCTGGCGCGAATCACAGGCACGCCCGCGTTATATGAAGGACGCGTGTACGTGCCCGTCACATCCCTCGAAGAACCCGAGGCCGGACAGGCGAATTATGCCTGCTGCACATTCCGAGGATTTGTCACCGCACTCGACGCCGCCACGGGCCGCGAAGTCTGGAAAACTTACACCATTCCGGAAGCCGCGAAAGTCGTCGGCAAGAACTCGCTGGGCAAAGACATGCTCGCGCCCGCCGGCGCCGGCGTGTGGGTGACGCCGACACTTGATTTGAAACGGCGCGCGCTTTATGTTGCGACGGGGAATGCATTCTCCGGCACGCCGGCGGGTGCGAATGCGGTTATGGCTTTTAATATGGATACCGGGAAGGTGCTGTGGAACATGCAGGCACTGGCCCTCGATGTATGGCACAACGGCTGTGTTCAGAATGTTCCCGGCAGAGGCGGTGGTCGAGGCCGCGGTGCTGCTCCGCAAGTCACTCCGGCTGCAGGGGCATCTACCACCCCGGCCCTTCGGGCCACCCCTCCTGTTCCAGGAGGGCAGCGCGCGGGCCGGGGAGGAACACCGTATCCTCCGGAGAACTGTCCACCTCAGGAGATTCTCGGTCCTGATTGGGATTTTGGTGCGCCTCCGATCCTCGCACGGGCAACGGATGGGCGCGAAATTCTCATCGCGCCGGAGAAGCAGGGATTGGTTTGGGCAATCAATCCGGATAATGGGCAGGTGGTGTGGAAGCAGGACGTGGCGCGAGAAATTGATGGAGGCCGCGGAGAGACTCTCTTTGGCGGCGCGGTCGACAGCGAACGTGTGTACTTCGGCCTGGTCAGTAGTGGTCACGTCGCGCTCGATTTGCGAACCGGTGAAGAAATGTGGTGGACGCCCGCCGTTCCCCCCATGGGACGCCAAAACCAGCGTGGGATCGTCGGCGCCGTCACATTGATTCCCGGAGCTCTCTTGTCCGGCGCGAGAGACGGCATGGTTCGCGCCGTGTCGTCTCGAACAGGTCAACTGCTCTGGGAGTTCGATTCATTGCGCGAGTTCACCACAGTCAACGGCGTCGCCGCGCGTGGTGGTTCAGCCGCATCGGGCGGGCCAGTTGTCGCAAATGGAATGGTGTTCATCGGGTCGGGCTATCCCGGATTTCAAGGCGGGCAACCCGGCAACGTCCTGCTCGCGTTTGCGCCGGCCGTACGGCTCGATGTTCATGCGGACGAAATGAAAAAAAAGGCGGACGGTAAGAAATGAGCGCAAAAACACAAATGTCCCGTTCGATACGTCGTCGTGATTTTCTGATCGCAGCTGCTGCCGCCTCTGGCACCGCATGCCTGGGTATGTCATCGGCAAGCGCATTTGGCGGCGGGCAGGCCGCCAGCCGCGATCCGAACTTCCATGTCTTCCTCGCATTCGGGCAGTCCAACATGGAAGGCTTTCCAGGTATCGAAGCCCAGGACAAAACCGGTGTGGACCCTCGATTCCGGATGCTGGCAGCCGTGGACTTTCGAGACCTCGGCCGGCAAAAAGGCGAGTGGTACCCGGCGAGTCCCCCTCTCTGTCGGAGTTCGACTGGCCTCTGCCCCGCCGATTACTTTGGCCGCACCATGGTGGCGCGAATGCCGCAGGCCATCACGGTGGGCGTGATCAACGTTGCAGTCGCGGGTTGCAAGATCGAACTGTTCGACAAGGATACCTACCAGTCGTACGCGTCTACCGCGGCGTCGTGGATGAAAGACATCATCACGCAGTACGGCGGGAATCCCTATCAACGCCTGGTCGACATGGCAAAGCTGGCTCAGCAGAAGGGCGTCATCAAGGGGATACTGCTGCACCAGGGGGAATCCAACACGAATGACACGAATTGGCCGGCCAAGGTTGGGAAGATCTATCGCGATCTCATCACGGATCTGAACCTCGATGCCGCGAAGGTGCCGCTCCTCGCGGGTGAAACCGTCAATGCCGATCAACAGGGAGCCACGGCAAGCATGAATACGATCATCGCGGAACTGCCGAAGGTCGTCCCCAACTCTTACGTGATTTCGTCGAAGGGCTGCGAGTGCCGCAGCGACCACCTGCACTTCACGCCGGCGGGCTACCGCGAGTTTGGCAAACGCTACGCCGAAACGATGCTCCGACTCGTTTAGGAATCTGGAAAGGGAGGAATGATGCGAAACAAACCGAAGAACTGGATGTACCGGATAGGCGTTGTATTCAGCATCTCGGCGCTTGGAATGACTGCTCCCGGGCAGCAAGTCGCCACAGCGCAAAGCGACAAAACGATATCGGAGAGCGACTGCACCGCCATAAGAGTTGAAACTGCAATTCCTGTTTCAGCAATTGGCGAGCCGGTTTCTGCAGTCACGCTCAATCCTCCTCGCTGGATCGCCGCGACGGGCAATGCGCCTGCTTATTGCAGCGTGGACGGTTCAATGGCGCCAGTCGATCGGAGTCCGACGGCAAAACCCATCCTGTTTCGCGTTGCTCTTCCCGCCACGTGGACACGGCGCGCGGCGCAACTCGGGGGCGGCGGAACCAACGGGGTGATTCCGAATCTCACCGGCGCTCCGTTGCAGCGCGGATTCGCGACCTATGGAAGCGACTCCGGCCACCAGAATCCGCCCGCAGCGCGCGGCGGGGCGCCGGATCCAGCCGCATCGGATTGGTGGTCCAATGATGAGGCGGTTCGCAACTTTGGCTACATGCAAATGAAAAAGACGCATGACGCGGCCATGGTCATCATCGAACGGATGTATAGCGAGCGACCGAGATTCAACTACTACATCGGCAATTCCCAGGGCGGACGCGAAGCACTGACTGTTGCGCAACGTTATCCCGCCGACTATGACGGCATCGGCGCAACGGTACCGGTCGTTTCCCTTTCGTCTCTGCAAGTGGCGCCTGTCCTGATTCGGATTCAGGAGAAGACAGCGGCCAATTGGGTCACTCCGGCCAAAGTGAATGCGATTCGCGGCGAATTCATGCGGCAGTGCGACAAGCTCGACGGATTGGCCGACGGCATCATGAATAACTACATGGGATGCCGGTCGATATTCGACGTCCGCCGGGGCGCGCCAAACCGGCAGCCGTGGTCCGCAAAGCGATGTCCGGGCAACGTCGATCCGAATCCTGCCGACACGAGCGCCAATGCCTGCCTCACGGACGGCCAGATTTCGACGCTGCAGTTTGTCTATAGTCGATATCCCTTCAGTTCCCCGTTGGCGAATGGTGTTCAGTCCTTCGGGATGTGGCTTCCCAATACGGATCCGTCGGGCTCCAGTCTGATGGCCGCGGCCAGGGCTCGGGGACAGGAAGGTGCCGCAGCCGGCGCTCCGCTGTATTCGTTTATCGGCGCGCCCGGTATCACCGCAGGCCTGATGCGCGATGTGAGCGCCAATCCACTCGACTACACCGAAAACGACGTGACCTTGCGACGGCGGCGAGAACTATCGGAAATACTCGATTCCGCCAATCCGGACTTCACTGCGTTCCAACGTCGCGGAGGCAAGATGATGGTCACCATCGGCACGAACGACACGTTGGCTTCCCCCGGCGCACAACTGGATTATTACCAGTCCGTGATCGACAAAATGGGCCAGGCCACCGTCGATCAGTTTGCGCGGTTCTTCGTCGTTCCCCAGACAGGCCATGGCTTGACCGGTGTGAACTACGCTGTCGACGGCGATGGCAAGACGATTCCATCACGCCAGATTCCCAACACAATCGACCGGCTCAGCGTGCTTATGGATTGGGTGGAGCGGAAGGTTGCACCGGGAAAGTCCCTGATTGTGACTGCGGGCGAAAACAGCCTACCGCTATGTTCCTATCCCATGTATCCGAAATACATCAGTGGACCGGCAAGTTCGTCGAGTTCTTATGCCTGTTCGGCGGACTGAATTCCGGTGACGTTCAATACGCGCTGTATAAGACTGCACAGCTTTCCCCCACGCACGACGCTACATTGATACTCACGTGAGGTAATCCGGTGGTGAAATGCGTCGAAGAGCATCAGTCATCCAGTCATGTCCATTGCACACAATCTAGCGCCCCGGTTCGGCGAGCGATAGCCTCCAGCGGGCTGCCTCTGCAGAATCACCGGACGTCCTTCCTCTTATAACTTCGGATCCACTCTTAACAAGTCCCACACCTGTTCATGAGTGCGCCCACAACGAGACTCATTTCATATCGAGCGTCCTGATCCCTCGAGACAGCCTGACGCAGCGACATGCGAGATTCTCACAAACAGCGTTTCCAAACCTTACTCACAACCGTTCAAAGACCGGGAGGTCCAAATTGACGAAACATAGAATGATAATGACAACGGCGCTCGCGCTGGCCATGGCGGCGCCAGCGGGCGCGGCGCAGGTTCAACAGAAGGCTATTCAGCCGGTTTCCGCCATCAACATCAATGTCGTGGATCGAACGACAAAGGCGATCAACTATCAGCATCGCGATGGCGCAACGAAGATCGATTTTCGCGGAACTGCGTTGCTTCCTGAATCGCATGGCGAAGCCAAAGTGGAAAGCAAGCAGGGCTATATCGAGATCGACGTCGAGTTCGACAATCTGCAGTCTGCAACCCGCTTCGGTCCGGAGTACCTGACCTACGTGATGTGGGCCATTACGCCAGAAGGCCGTGCCACCAATTTGGGAGAAGTGATTCTCAACAGCTCCAAAAGCAAGCTGGATGTCACGACCGAACTGCAGGCATTCGGTCTGGTTGTCACAGCGGAGCCGTACTTCGGCGTGACGCAGCCCAGTGATGTCGTCGTCATGGAGAATTTTGTCCGTACAGATACGCAGGGCAAAGTCGAAGTCATTGAAGCGAAGTACGAACTGCTCCCACGCGGCCAGTACACCGTCAATGTATTACCGGTCGACCTGAAGCCGATGACGCTCGACAATAAGACGCCGTTGGATCTTTATCAGGCCCGTAATGCCGTGCGCATCGCCCGTTGGGCCGGTGCCGATGTTGCAGCGAAGGAAAGCTTTGATAGAGCGAGCAACCTACTTGCAAAGGCCGAGGGCGCAATGACAAGCAAAGCCGGATCAAAAGTCATCGCGGAGAACGCCCGTCAGGCGGTTCAAACTGCGGAAGATTCCCGTCTCATTACATTGAAGGTTCAGGCGGAGAGCCGCCTCGCGAAGGAACGCGGTGACTCCGCCAACCGGGAAGCCGTTGCAAACACAGCTGCGGCCAACGCACGAACGGATGCCGGCATTGCCCAGGCGCAAACCGATCGAGTCCGGTCGGAAGCGGCCGACGCGGCGCGCCGCGCCGATGACGCTGCACGGCGAGCGGCCGATGTATCCACCGCGCAAGCCAATAAAGCACGGGTGGATGTGGAACAGACAGCACAGCTTGCTGCCCGCGACAAACAGGCATTGGAAACAGCCACTTTGCTCGCGGCAGGTACAGCAACTGCGAAAGCCGAGCGAGAAAAGCAGGAGCTTCGCAGCAAACTGATCATTCAGCTCAACGCCGTCCTGCATACTCAGGATAGCGCTCGGGGAATGATTGTGAACATGTCCGACGAACTGTTCGAAACCGGACAGTATTCGCTGACGGCTGGAGCGCGGGAAAAGCTTTCGAAGATTTCCGGCATCGTCCTGGCGTATCCGACATTGAAACTTGAAGTGGCAGGCTATACCGATAGCTCCGGAACAGAAGAGTCCAACATGCAGCTTTCTGGAAACCGGGCGAACTCCGTTCGCGATTTCCTGGTGAAGCAGGGGTTTGCCATGACTTCCATTTCGTCGAGTGGATTTGGTGAAAGTCAGCCCGTGGCGACCAACGAAACGGCAGCAGGCCGCCTGCAGAATCGCCGAGTGGAAGTGGTCGTTTCCGGTGACGTCATCGGAAGCCGTTCTACGGATCAGGCGAAAGTACAGTAGATAAGGAGCGGGTGAGGGGGAATTGCCCCCTCACCAGTGACCGAAAGACGTGTCACGTCTAACAGAACGATCGAGAAAGTCTTAGCTCCCCGTGCTGGCGGTTGTTAGACTCCGCGCCAGAAACATAATCGGCGAACAACAACAAGTGGTCAGAAAGGAAGCTTCTTATGGTGAGTGCAAGAATGGTTGCATTGGGAATTACGGCCGGCGTGCTGGGAATTTTCGTGGCAGGCACGGCGGCATTGGGTGGCGCCCAGGCCGGCAGTTCTGCAGCGGTAGGGACGGAGTCCGGCGAACGAACGATCGAGGACGGCGGCACCGGTCCGTACAAGGCCATCGCCGTGAGCAACAGCAGCATTTTGACACATACGATTTACCGCCCGAAGGACCTTTCCGCATTTGGCGATCGGGAAAAACTTCCGATACTAGCGTGGGGCAATGGTGGATGTGCGAATTCAAATTCGGGACACCAGAACTACCTTTCTGAAATCGCATCGCATGGCTATCTCATCGTGGCGATCGGGCCGAATCAGGCGCCCGGCGCACGCGGCGCACGCGGCGGACCCGGCGCGGGTGGCGCTGCTCCTGCCGCACCCGCTCCTGCCGCGGCTGCTCCTGCCGCGCCCGTTCCGAGCGGTGGAACACTCCTCGAAGCCATCAACTGGGCGACCGCACAAAATGCGAATCCCCAGAGCCCGTACTACCGCAAAATCGACACATCGAAAGTTGCGGCGTTCGGCCATTCCTGCGGCGGATTGCAGGCAATGGAAATTTCTGCGGACCCGCGCGTCAAGACCACACTCGTGGTGGACAGCGGTATTTTGAATTCTCCTGGCGCGGCGCCTGGTGGAGCGCCTGCTGCACCGGCAGCCCCGCGAGGTGCAGCCCCCGCTGGCGCAGCTCCTGGCGGAGCACCCGGTGGCGCAGCGCGCGGCGGCGCAGGTGGCGGCGCTTTGCCGGGTATGCCTCCGCTCACGAAAGATCATCTTGCGAAGCTTCACTCTCCCGTCTTTTTCCTCCTGGGCGGAGAAGCCGACATTGCATACGCGAATGGCATGGATGATTTCAAGCGCATCGAAAAACTTCCTGTCTTCGTTGCCAACAAAGGCGTCGGCCACGGCGGAACATTCACCCAGCCCCACGGCGGCGACTGGGCAATGGCTTCGGTAGCGTGGCTCGATTGGCAATTCAAGGCCAATGCGGAAGCCGGCAAACTGTTCACGGGTAATCCTCCGGGGCTGGCAAAGAAGGATGGCTGGACGGTGGACAAGAAAAACATCCCGTGAAGCGGACAGTTGTTTGGGCTGCCGCAGTCGCCGCACTGGCGGCTTCTGCGGCCCTGACGCTGGCCCAGCAAACAGCGGCGACGGCCTGGATTTCTGCTGGGATGACGGGGAATCTGCCGGCACAGTCGGAATTCCCGACACCCACGGGTCGCGTGGGACTCCTTCTTTCCGGAGGGCCTGTCGAAATGACGGGCCATCCGTTCTTCACCCCTTTGGGCAGCAACGGCCGCGCCTGCGTGACGTGCCATCAGCCCGCTTACGGCATGAGTTTTTCTGCCGAAGCCGCGCGTGATCTGTGGAAGCGGACGCGCGGCAAAGACCCGCTCTTCGCCGCAGTCGATGGCGCCAACTGCCCGAATCTTCCGCAGGAACAGGAGAAATCACACTCCCTGTTGCTGGAGCGCGGACTGATTCGGGTTTTTCTTCCCGTTCCGAAAAATGCCGAGTTCACGATCAATGTAGTGAGCGATCCCACCGGATGCAACACCAGTCCGATTTACGGACTGAACAGTCCGACACCTACCGTATCGGTTTATCGACGGCCACGCATGGCTGCGAATCTCAAGTACGTGACGAACCCGGCGCCACGTATCGTCTTGAAGCTGGGCGCGCTGGCAGATGTGGATCCGGCGAACGGCAGGCCGGTGGGCATGAATTTCATGGCGGACGCCCGGGAAGCGACGCTGATGACTCAGGCACGAAATGCAACGATTGGACACGAGGAGGCCCAGTCCGTAACCGACGATCAACTTCGGAAGATCGTCGAATTCGAAAACCAGGTGTATGTTGCCCAGATTTCCGACCGATCTGCAGGCAGTCTTGCGGAGCCTGGCGCGCCACAGGCGCTCGGGCCGGCGGCCATGGCCTCGCATCGCCCGGGCGTCCTTGGAGACAACGATTACGATTCCGTGTTCCTCAGCTTCGAGTCGTGGAAGAAAGGAGGCGACAGCGCTCAGGAACAGTTCCGCGCCTCCGTGGCTCGTGGGGCAGAGCTCTTCATGTTTCGGCAGTTCTGGCTGCGCGACGTGACCCACATCAATTCCATCGGCCTCGGCAATCCGCTCAAACGGACCTGCGCGACCTGCCACAACCACCAGATGACGGGACAGGACCTGTCTGCCGGCTTCGTGGATCTGGGAACGACGAACTATCCCCGGTGGACGGAGCCCCCGCTGTACAGCGATGCCCGCGACCTTCCCGTTTTTAAGATCACGTGCAAGCCGGAAGCGCAGCCTCATCCGTATCTCGGCCGCGTGATTTACACGAGCGATCCGGGCCGGGCGCTGATTTCGGGGCGGTGCGCCGATGTGGGCTCCATTGTCATGCAGCAGTTCCGTGGCCTGTCCGCACGTGCACCGTATTTTTCAAATGGCTCGGCGAAGAACCTGCGGGAGCTCGTGGACTACTACGACCGCCGATTCGACATGAAACTCTCGGAAGCCGAGAAACAGGACCTGATCAATTTCCTGGGGGTGCTATGAAGCTCAAGTTTCTGACTGTGCCGCTCGCCGTGCTGATCGTCGTGCAGACTGCGGCCGCGCAGCAACGAAACTTCGTGGCATGCCCGATCGTGAGAGACACGCGGACAGTTCCCTGCTTTCTTGCCGAGTACGAAGGCGAGACATACTTTCTCGCCGTTCAACAGGACATCTCGGCAGACCAGTATCCGCCGCAGTTGCTGCACGACGTGCTGGTCGAAGGCACGATCGTGCAAGGCCCCCGTGTATGCGGAGGAATTCCCCTCAAACCCATAAAGCTTTCCGTATTGCCGGAGGTCAACCCGGCCTGCAACACGATACTGCCGGCGGAGCCTGGAATCGAAGCTCCCCCCACGCGACGGCCTGCAGGACCGTCGACGCGCCAGGCGCCTGCGGCTGCGCCACCCGCGGCTCCGCAGCGACCGGCGCCGCCGTTTGTCGAGCGGGATTGGAAGATCCTGTACGACTTTGACAGTGCGTTTCTATTCTCACGGGATACGCGAATCGTCAGTCAGGCTGCGGAGTATGCGGTTGCGGCCAAAGCGAAACGCATCGAAGTTGTAGCGAGTCGCGGTGCAACGTTGCTTTCCAGCGGCAAGGTCCTCGTTGAAAGCGAGGCCGTCGCCAGCCAGCGCGCGGAGCGTGTCGTGACATTGCTCAAGGGACTGGGTGCGGACCCGGCTTCGGTGAATATTCGAGTGGTCTCCGCCCCGCCGCAACCCGACGGAAAGACCGATCCCGATAATCGTGTCGTGTCGATCCGCGTGTCGCCTTAATGGTTAATGTCAGCGTCGGGGCCACGTCCGATGTACCCCACGATTGGCATCAACATACTTGAGGAATCACATCAGCAATCAGCCATCGCCAATCGCCAATCGCCAATTTGCGGACATCCTTTTGCACTATTCCTTATAGTTCCTGGCCACTTTCGGCAAATTCGTAAGGATGTTGCAAAAGGATGTCTGCAAATCGGCGATTGGCGATGGCTAAGTGCGCATTGAGGACTTGATTCGTCAAGTACGTTATTGCCGGGTGCAACGCAGGCTCGTGTCTATTTCGTTTGTTTGCTAAAGAACGCAAATACATCCGGCATCGCGCCCGCGATGATCGAGCCATGATCCAGTCCAGGCATTATTTTGATCTCGCACTTGAAATTCAGCGCCTGGAGTTGATCGGCCAGGGCCTGCGAACTGGCTGGCCGAACGGTCGTGTCGGCTTCGCCCTGCATGATGAGCAATGGAACATTCCGGAGCTTCGACTGCGCGGTCCATTCGAAGCCGAATGCTGCCGGCGCCAGCGGAGCAACTGCGGCCCACTTGTCGGCGTACTTTTCACCCATGTGCAGTGCACCGCCACCGCCCAGCGAGTGGCCCATCAGGTAAATTCGGCGATCATCCACGTTGAATTCCTTGCGCACCATCTCCAGGACGTACATCGCATCTTTTTCACTGAGTTCAGCGACCATTGCCGCGTCGGTTACCGCTGTTCCGCCGATCGGAACGCCGCCTCTGCCTCCGCGTCCCGCGGCAGGCGCTGCCGCCGGACCTGCGGCTGGCGCTGGTGCGGGCCCCCGGCCGGCGCCGCGTGCGCCGAACGGCATGCCGAAGGAACCGCTGGGGCTGTAGCCCATCGCCCCAACGAGGATGTACCCACCCGCTTCGGCCGCATCGACTGCAGCGGTGCGCATGAAAGTACCGTGGTTGCCGCTGAACCCGTGCAGTGCAAGAACGAGCGGCGCCTTCTTATCCCTGGTGACCTTTGATGAAACGAACACCGCATAAGGAAGGTTTTCGCCGGTATCTTTGAATCCATATTCGCGCAACTCCACGCGATCATCGACCGGATCGCCTCCGGTGCGCCGGCTCTGTCCCGCCGTTTTGCTTAAAGGTGCACTCGTGACCCTGGAAGCTCCAGGAGCCAGTGGCTGGTCCGGCGCAGTCTGGGCTGCCAGGAGTCCCGCCTGCAGGCAGCAGAACAATAAAAGAGCAATCGTCCTTCGTTCAAATCGCATCGTGAATCTCCTTAATTTGCAGAATCCCGAATTTTCAACAGAGCCCATCGTCATCGAATGCCGGACTCGGGAATCCAATGATGTCGAGCCATGAAGCGCAGCGCCTGTTCAGGCCAC
>Ga0184628_10000465_pt1 | contig 22151 bp, 32 predicted proteins | sample PLM4_5_b1_FD_133149 | JGI IMG/M metagenome (GOLD analysis project Ga0184628, IMG submission 133149) | Groundwater sediment microbial communities from an aquifer in East River, Colorado, USA - PLM4_5_b1 | ecosystem: Environmental > Terrestrial > Soil > Riparian zone | place: USA: East River... | reverse complement strand
CAAGGCGGCGCCGATCTGCCGCGTTCTTTTTTGATGGGTTATCGCGCTACAGCTGGATCACTGGTGTGGGCTAATACATGGGGTCCTGAAGATGTTGTTGATAATAAATTCATCACTCAGGTTATTGCGCTGGCAGATTACCCTTTACCCGCAACTGGTCTGGTTGGTATGTGGGTTAATGGCGAGAAAGTAACGATTGAGGGTACAGCCGAAGGGAACAAAGGTTTTCCGATCACAGAGTATCGCTTTGGCAAGGACGACAATCCTAATCTGTGGGTGAAGTTTTATGACGGTACCCAGACCACGGTTGATACGCTTTGCAACGGAAACGCTTCTACAGGCGATCGGGATTATGAATCTACGCGAGTTGGCAGAGGTGTTGCTTATGTAGTCGTCACCGCTAAATTAAAGGGTTCTCTTTGGTCGGGTCTGCCAACGTTCAAGTTTGAACTCAACGGTGCCAAGCTTTATGACATCTCGAAGGATTCAACCGCTGGCGGTTCTGGGTCGCATCTGTGGAGCAATCCAGCGACATGGGGCGGCGATGGTGATCACCTTCCAGTAGTTCAGATTTACAATCTGCTGCGCGGGTTTGAATACAACGGTGAATGGCTTTATGGTCTGCAAGGAATGGCTGCGGCTCGGTTGCCTGCAGCCAACTGGATCGCCCAGATCAACAAGTGCCGCGCATCAGTAACCGGTCCCGGCGGAACAGAACCAAAATATAGATCATCACTGGAAATCCCGGTGGATTCCCGGATGGCCGATGCCATCGAACAATTGCTGACGGCTTGCCAAGGAAAACTTTCCGAAATTGGCGGCTTCTACAAGATCCAATGCGGCGCTCCGGATGCTGCTTCTTTCACGTTGACGGATTTGCAAATTCTTTCGACGGAAGAACAGAGCTTCACACCGTTCTTCGGATTGTCGGACACCATCAACGGCATCACGGCAAATTATCCGGAGCCGGAAGAAGCTTGGAATTCGAAGCCAGCACCGCCGCTCTATAGGACCGATCTGGAAGTGCTGGCTGGCAACCGCCGTCTCCTTGCTGACGTGGCATTGGATGCGGTGCCTTATGCCAATCAAGTGCAGCGGCTCATGCTGGAGTCGTTGCAGGAAGCACAGCGAGCGCGGCGGCATACTATCGTGGTTGGTCCGGAATTCTGGCCAGCAGAGCCGGGCGATTTTCTGTCGTGGACTTCAACTAGAAACGGTTATATAGACAAGCTGTTCCGGATCGATGGTGTAGCAGACAAGGGCAATCTCGATGTCATGCTGGACATGACCGAGGTCGATCCTGCCGATTATGATTATGACTATTCGACTGACTATGTGCCGCCAGTCATTGGCCCCAATACTCCGGTCAGACCGGCGCCGCAGCCGATTGTTGGCTTTGCGGTTTCTGCTGTTGAAATTTTAGGCGATGTTCCGGACACACAACGACCGGGCATCTTGGTTGAATGGTCAGTTGATGCTGTTGAAGACTTGGATGATGTTGAAGCCATTGCTTATGAGGTTCGTCTCGCATCCGATAGTTCTGTTGTTCTTCGCGGCAGGACGGATGAACAGGAAGTTGGGTCGGTTGTTGTAGAAGGCAACACTATTCTTCCCGCAACGCTTTATGGCGTTCGTGGTCGGTATGTCCCATCCAGTGCTCGTGAGGTTGAGTGGTCGAGCTGGCTTCCGGTTACGACGACTGATTCATTCATCGGCGCTTCTGATTTAACGATTGAGCTTCGGACTTATCTGGAAACTGAGCTGCCCGGTGAAATTGATGGTGTTACTGCTGATCTTGCCTTACTTCAGTCTGATCTGGATGCACTGGAAGTTATTGTCACTGACAACACAGCTGACATAACAACTAACGCATCGGCCATTTCTACTCTTAGCGGTTCGGTAGCCACATTATCGACAACGGTTTCGGCTCATACTACCAGTATTTCGACCTTAACCGGTGACGTAGCCACCAATACTGCAAATATAACAGCAAACGCATCGGCTATCACCACTCTCAGCGGTTCAGTATCGTCTCTATCGACAACGGTTTCATCTCACACCACCAGCATTTCAACTCTATCCGGCGCGGTTTCTACTAACACCGCGAATATCACAGCTAACGCCACCGCCATCACTACGCTTAACGGATATGCGGCTGCCAAGTATTCGGTGACGCTTGATGTTAATGGTTACGCAACCGGGTTTTCTCTTTTCAATGGTGGCACTTCTTATTCAACCGCAACTTTTGTAGTTGATTATTTTCAGGTAGCAAAACCCGGCACTGGCGGCGGTTCGCCTATTCCGGTTTTTGAAATTGCTACGGTTAACGGTGTCGCTGCGATCGCGATTAAGGGAAACTTGATCGCTGACGGTTCTATCATAGCGCGGGACATTGCGGCTCGCGTTATTACCGCTGGCAAGATTGTCGTTGGAACGCTCACTACGGAAGAAGCTACCGGCGCTGCTTTTACATCTATGTCGGACACGACCGGGGCGACTGTAAACAATGTCAGCAATAACGATATCATCGTGAGCATGGCCTATACGCCATCGGCATTGGCCAGTGGCAATATCGCGATGATATTTGACGGAGATATTCAAGCTGAAGCGGCTGATGGCGATCCAGCAGCATCGACTTGGCTTGAAATGTTTATTGATGGCGTTGTCACTCTTTCGCAGTTGTCTCCCGGTCAAGTTGTTTACAATTCGCACGGTCTTGTTGCGAATCAAAAACTTAGATTCACGACAACGGGTGCGCTGCCAACCGGCCTTGCAATCAATACCAATTATTGGGTCAAGACTGTTCTTGATGCTAACCACTTCACTGTATCGGGAACCTCTGGCGGCACCGCGATCAACTTCACCAGCGCGGGGTCAGGGGTTCATACGCTGGCTGCAAGGTATGGAAAACGTCGTGTGTTGACGGATTGGATTTCTGGCGGTGCGCCCGGTCAAAATAAAATAAAATCGTCGGAAAATTGGATACGCAGATATACAGTTTCTCCCGGTGTCGTTCACAACTTTAGCGTTCGCAGCGGGAATAACGATGGTGATGCTAACTACACAGATTTCGGTGCGGATGAATATACAATAGCTCTGCCATGTCTCATTCTTTTGGAGTCGAAACGATGAAACATTACGTGGTGCATGATCCGGTTAAAGTTATTCGCACCGGCTCGTGCGATGATGATCAAGATATCGCACAGCAGGCTGGACCGGATCAAACTGTTGTTGAAACTGATCAGCGATATGATCCGGATAGCCTTTCAGTCGTGGATGGTGTGTTAGTTTTGCCATCGTAACCTTAACACCAGAAGGAAACAAAGGAATGACAATCTCAGACGTAACCAGTCAGGCAATCCTGAACTTGGTCTATTCGGCCACGCTTTGGTCCAACTATGCTCAGAATGCTTCGTCATCGCCGGAGACAAACATTGTGGTCCAGCTTCACACCGCCGATCCGGGTGACGCTGGCGTGGGCAACACCAGTGAAGTCGCCTATACTTCCTATGCTCGCGTCAACGTCGCAAGATCGACAGGCTGGGCAGCGTCCACGACTACAACCGGCGCAGCTACCGTCTCGCCTGCGGCAACGATCAGCTTCCCGGCTGGCACTGGCGGCTCTGGTACTGCGACGCATTTCTCTACCGGCAAATCCGGTGGCACTACTTCGCCGCTGCTTTGGTCCGGTACCGTCACTCCGAACATCGTCACCGGCAACGGTGTCACGCCGCAGTTGACGACTGCGACGACTATCGGCCTGACCTAATTGGCCACTTACGATCCGGCTGCCATCGAACAGGCGATGGCAGACGCGGTGGTGTTGGCTAATGCGCAAGGCATTACCGATCCAGAACAAGTGAAGGCGCGGATGATAGCCGCGCAAAAGGAGTACATGCGTGAGTGTGATGAACGGGAAATTATTGACAAAGCTAACGCCGCACAAGCATCAAGGTGAGATGATCCGCGTCCTTGTGGACATGGATCATGAGCAATATCGGAAATTATGGAAGCACCTGTTTCCGCATCTGCCGTCCTTTGATGATCAGATGAACTATTATGTGCTGGCGTCGATGCACATGGCGCGAACGCAGATGGACGTGCTCGCGGACAAGCTGCGGTTCTATTCGCATCGCTGGTTGCTAGATAATGGTTTCCCGTCGCAGCTTCCAGATCGCCTGAAGCCAAGCGCTGAAAAAATGTATCCTGTTGTGGATGGCTCGGTGGGCATCGCACTACAAACGCAAAACCCGGTCATGGCTCCGATCATCGATCAGATCGTTGGCGCGATGGGAGACGCGGTTCTCGATTGCTACGCCAACAATGATAAGGAGCCGGTGATTGTAAAGAAGCAGATGGAGGCGGCTCGCGTAAAGACGACCAAGAAGCTGGTCGGAATCATTCTGGACCGGCCAATCAGAAAAAGGACTTAAGGTCATGGGCATCACAGATGAAGTTGGCAAGGTTGCCGGTGGCGCTGTCGATGCTATGCGAGGCACGCCAATCCTGCTGGCGATCCTTTTGGTTATCATCGGCTTTCTGGGATTCAATGTTTATCTCATGGGTGAGGTGTCGTCTAATTCACGCGAACGCAACAAGGCGCAGCTTGAACTGATCAATTCATTAGTGAAGGATATTCGCGATTGTCGGCAGCCAGTGCAGCGCCAAGGTTATGATCCAATCACTAAGTCTCTCATGAGGGTTGATTGATGACCATGAATTTGAAAGGCAAGGTGTCGTGGTTCGGCGGACCGAATGACACCACTGGCGTCACTTCGGATGAAGGTCTGGCTTTCATCTATGAATATGAAACCGCGCCGCATCTGTTTCTGGATAAGCAGCCAGCAGGCACCACCGGTCTGGCGCGTCGGCTCAATCCGGACGTTCCATATATTGCTTGCCGTTGGGACTATGACGTTTATCCGAAGCCATCGTTGCTGGAGCACATGGCGCTGGTCCGTTCGACCAAGACCGGCAAGGAGGTTTTGTGCTACCCGGCAGACTGGGGACCAAACCAGTCAACCGATCGGGTGGCGGACATTTCCGAAGGCGCGATGCAGGCGCTTGGCATCCAGACCGACGATGAAGTGGAAGTGATTTATCCATACGCAGATCAGGAGGTAGTCGTGCCACCAGCCCCGGTTTTCAATTCTGTTGTTATTTCATCCGGCCACGGAAAATATGTCAGCGGTGCCGTTGGCATCCTGAATGAAGTCAACGAGGCAAGGCGCGTCGTCGAAAAGGTTGCGGAGTTTCTTTCTGCTCGCGGCGTCGATGTTACTACCTTCCACGACGATGCCTCGAAGGATCAGAACACAAATCTCAACACCATCGTGAATTTCCACAACAAACAAGAACGCGAGCTAGATGTCAGCGTTCACTTCAATGCCTATCAGACCACTGACAAGCCGATGGGCACCGAATGCCTGTATCTGACGCAGCCTGAACTCGCCAGCGCTATGGCTGACGCGATTGCCGAGAATGGTTTTGTTGATCGCGGCGGCAAGAAGCGTACTGACCTATTCTTTTTGAACAGCACCGATGCGCCAGCGATCCTGATTGAAGTCTGCTTTGTTGATTCAAAGGCGGATGCTGAAATCTATAACCGGGAATTTGAAAACATCTGCGAAGCAATCGCGGAAGTTCTTGGCGGACCGGGTGAGGAAGTCATCGAGGAAGTGCCGCCACCGGAAGTGATACCGCCACAGCCTACAGTCCCTCCGGGGCTTGATACGGAAAATCTGATGTTTGTCTATGTAGCCGGTCACGGCTGGCGCTGGGTCTATGTTTTCCCGAAGGGCTGAATAGATGACATTGGAAGTCAAGCATCCGTTTACTGATCTGAAGCCGGATGGCGGCGACACTACGGTTGTGCGTCCAAGCGACTGGAATGCCAATCACCCTATCAGAATGAGTCCCGGCGTTGTTGGTCGGACAGATAGCGGTGATGGCCTTGCAACGGTTCTGCCAGCCTCCGGGGCTGGCAACGTAGTTCTGGAAAGCGCCAAGCGCATCTATCCATTTGGCACCGAGATTACAGCAAACCTCGCTGGCTCGATAACAGTCACCGGTCCGCATCATACTGTTGATACCTATAACGATGGCGCTAACAGCATAATCTACAGCATCCTTGGCGGCACTGATGGGATGGTGGTCACGTTTCGCCCTGCGAGCGGAAATCGGTCAATCACCTTCCATCACGAATATCCGAGTGCCAACCAATTAAGCCTTGCCAACGGTGACTGCACACTGAGTCAGATGTTTCACAGCCTGACTCTGATGTATGTGGCAAGCCTGTCTCATTGGATAGAGATAGCGCGGAGTGTGCAGCCGAGAGAATTTCTTTCGGCTGGCCGATTCTTACGGGTTCGATGGGGTCTTGGCATCGCCACGATCACCATAGGCACACCAACGCTTGTGACGTTAACGGCACCGCATAATCTGGTCGCTGGCGATCCGGTTGTCTTCCATTTGCCGTATGATGCTTCAGACAATGGTTACGGTCTTGCGCCGACAATCTCGATAGACTCGCCCGGTGTGCTGAATTTTGGCGAGCTGCATGGCTATGCCGACAACGACCCGATCCGATTGTATTTCACAAGAACGCCTCCCGGTGGGCTGGCTGCTGACACTCTTTATTTTGTCCGCAATTCCACCAGCACGACTTTCGAGCTATCGCTGACTTCTGGTGGCGCGTCGATTAACACAACCGGCGCATTTACAGGTTACATGAAGGTCGAACGCTGGTCGCTGCTGCCGACTGGAAACGAAATCATAGAAGGCAAGCCATATTTCGTCATCGCGGCAGGATTGACTTCTACCGCGTTCCGGTTCAGCGAGACGCTTGGCGGGGCAGCGGTCAACACTACTGGCACGCAGCGCGGCAAGGTCACGGTGCAGACCGGCAACGACAACAACGCCGGTTATCCAACTGATTCGCAGGCGGACGCCTTGCTGACTCCACAGCGGGCTTTTGAGATTGCTTGCGATCTTGATAACAATGATTTCGGCGTTGGTATCTCGTTGGCAGAAAGTAAGTATCGCACTGTGGACGCTGCCGTTCTTGGTTGCTATCGCGCCTATCCTGCGTATGTCCCTGAATCGCCGGGTGAGGCGAACACGCCGATAGGCGGCGGCAGGATATATATCGAAGGCAGTCCGTATCACCGCAGCAATGTAGTCTTTCAGGCCATCAATTATCATTGCATCGAAACTATAGGAGACTTTGACAACTTTATTCACTGGCGTGAGATAACCTTCCAAGGCGATCCAGATTCAGGATATTGGGACGCTGTTCACCTCACGAGCGGAGAAACACCGTACTATGTAGATCACGTGGCATATCGACCGCCATTTGGTTCAATGGTCGGGTGTTATGGCGCTCATACTTATTTGCACGGCATGCACGAGATTATCGGCAACGCTGAAGGTGCATATGGTCCTGATTATAATTGGTCAGCCTTTCACTGTTCTAACGGTTCTTTAACCTACATCACGCCGGGTGGAAATTATTGGCCCGGTTGCATTGCATTTGGGACACAGAACATTCCACAGCTTCTCGGGTGCGAGGGTGACGGAAAACTAAACATTAACGGTCTTAACCAGTTTGAAGGCGACTTCGATTGCCCGTGGGCTCGTGTTTGGGAAGGCGGAATTGTTGCTGTTGAAGCCACCACGGACTATGTCACTTCCTTACCTTCTCCCGCGACCAGCGTCACAGCGATGGGGACCGAAGCTGTCAATGAAGGCGGCACGATCCGCATCCAGAATTATGACGACAATCACTATGTGGGGCGGTCTGCATCGGACTACTGGGAGACTATTCCGCGACTAGTTGCCGATCTTTTACCGGCTGGACAGGTTGGTCGGCGCGCACTCGTCACAGATGCGGTGGTGCCGTTTGGTACGTTAGCTGGCGGTGGCTCGTATCCAGCAGCTTTGATCGATGATGGTGACGCATGGCGGTTTGAGAATCAGTCACGAGAAAGATTGTCAGCGGCTACCGGGCGATACCTGCGGTACAATCTTGGCCGCTGCGCCATGACGATTGGCGCGAACGCCACCGTCACGATGTATGACTCCAGCGCGCACGGATTGCAGATTGGCGATCCGGTGGTGTTCTCACTGCCGTATGACATGCCGACAATCGAAGTGCTTGAGGTTTCAATCACTATTGATTCACCCGGCGTTGTAACTGTTAACCCTTGGGGTGACTATACAGAACATGGCCTTAATAATGATGATCCTATCGCGCTGCGCACCACAGGTGAATTGCCGACTGGTCTGACGGCAAGCACGAGTGCAGCACTTCAACGATACTATGTGCGCAACAAAACCAGTTTGTCATTCGAGCTATCGGAAACACCGGGTGGCGCTTCAATTGACACATCCGACACGCAAAGCGGAAAGCATACCTTCGAGCGCGCTAGCTGGCTGCCTACTGGAGTTGTGGACGGTCAGGTTTTCTATGTCATTGCATCCGGGTTCACATCGACCAGCTTCCGCTTCAGCACTACGCCCGGAGGCGCGGCTGTCACCACGTCAGGAACGCAGGCTGGAAAAATCACACTCCAGACCGGCAACGATGCCAACGATGGATTGACCACCGGTCGCGCCGGGGCCTTGCTTCATGTGAGCGAGGTTTTGCGTCATGTTGAGAAGCTTGATCTTAACGGTCGCATTTTTTCTGTCATAGTTGCAGAAGGCACATACCTTCCAAATCCAAGCGACAGCTCTCAGAACGACAGAAACAAATCAATCTTCACATATTTCCATCCAAGAACTGAGTCTGGTGGCGATGGTCGCATTGCGGGAGAAGGCACTTCGGTTGGTGGCGGTTATCTTCAGTTCTTGGGCGCTGGTTTCAACCGGTTGTCGCAGGTCGTGTTTCGCACCATTGACTCCTACTGTCTGAATTTGAATGGGCCGTTGCCGTGGGAACTTCAAATCCGTTACGTCACTTGGGACACTCAACACACCAGTCATTGGAACCTTTTCAACGTCGCGTTTCCGCTTCACTTTCGCGGTGACTATGCTTTCTATAGAGGCACGCCATCTCTCTATAGCGTAGCCTACGGCATCAATGCTTTTGTAAAGTATCACGGCTTTCATGCGCTGTTCTGTGCGCCAACAAGTACATTTGCAGAGTTCTATAATTATGAAGCCACCAATGACGCCGGGTTCAATTACTCGGAGGCTGGCGAGTCAGGACGCAATGAAGGGATCATGGCTTTCGAGCCGCAGACTTATTTTTCATTCTGGTATCTGGAAGGTCGTGCGAGGGGCCAGCAACTGGCTCAAGGTAATCTTATCGACGCAGGGTTTGACAACCCACCCGGACCTTGGGTGTGGGCTGAAGAACAATCTGATTTTACTACCACGCTCACTAATTTTGGAGTTTTTCGTCAAACTGAATTGCCGGGTGGCGTTCAGATCAATTCCGGCAGTACGCTGAAGGCTGGCGATTGGGGTTTTCCTGATGGCCTGTCACGCCTGATGTACGTAATCACGCCGGACCATTATACGATCCGGTTGGCTGCTGATTTTGATAAAGTAGACAGCACGCTTGCTAACGTTACCGGGTTTGAAATACCGCTTGTGCAATCCGGCATCAAATACGCAATCGATGCTACGCTCTATACAACCAGCGATGTTGCCGCTGGCATCAAGTTCGCCTTGAATGGTGGGGCGACGGTTTCGGGATTGATCCTTGAAGCGGTAGTCACGCAAGGCACGTCTATCGTAGTGAACGAGCGCGGCTCGGCATTGGCTGCTGCGTTCGGGGATATAACCGCCGTTACCACGGCAACGGTCAAGCTGACTGGTTCGTTCATATCAACATCTACACACGGAATGATAAGGCTTCAATTCGCGCAGAATGTAACGAATGCCACAGCGTCCAAAATTCTGGCTGGATCAACCTTCTCCATCAGGCCGATTACATAAACATGGTTGAATATCTGCGACCAGATGCGGATTCATCGGACGGCGGCTGGACCGATGCCGGTGGTGGCACCACGCTGTTTTCATCGGTGGATGAATCGTCATTCAATGATTCAGACTACATCAAATCAGGCGCGTCTCCGGTCAATGATGCGGTCAAGCTAAGGTTCAGCGATGCGGCTTCGGTTCTGATCGGCGGCATCGTCCGCTATCGGCTCTGGAAGACCGGCGCGGAAGTCATGAATGCAGCCGTCAAATTACTTCAGGGTGCTGTCGAGATTGCGCGATGGGATCACAGCGGTGTAACCGGGACAGCTACAACGTTCTCGCAAACACTGACCGGTCCACAGTTTGCGGCGATCACTGATCTTGACGATCTGTTTATCGAGATTGTTGCAAACCCGATCCTCACGCCGTCCGAAATCTTCGGTGCCAATCTGGTGTGGCATGTTGATGCCGCGCTTGACGCGTTTACTGATTTTCTTGGAACGACACCTGCCGGGAATACTGATCGCGTTGGAAATTGGGGCGATCAAAGTGCGAGCGGCGCTCCTGCCACATCAGTGAACCCTAGTAACCGGCCATATTATGAGACGGCAGGGTTCAACGGCTTGCCAACGATATTCTTCGATCAAAGTGGTGGGCCTACAGCTCTTGGCGAATTGAATACCGGCGCACATGCCGTGCCGCTTCTATCAACGTCAATGTCTATCTTTGTTGTCGTTAAAGTGGACCCGGCGGCACCCGATAGTTCTCGCATTTGTAGTTTTATTGATGGTGGCAGCACCTACGAATTAGACGCTGCCAGTTGTATTATCCTGACCCATGCCGCTGGCTTTTATGGCTACAGCGCCGGAACCACGCTCGGTAATGGCGGCGCTATTGTTCCGTATACGTATAACGTCCCGGCGGTCGTCGGGCTCGTGCTCGATGGCGCGAATGCTAACATTTACTTAAATGGCGTCGTGCAGGGAGCCGGGGTCGCTAAGACCACCACGATGGGTCATTCGAGCGGCAACCAGATGTTTCTTTCAACAAATGCGTCGCGCACACAAGCGAGGATGCCGGAAGTCATTCTGGTCAACCGCGCCGCTACCGCGCCGGAGATCGCTTCGCTGCAAGCTTACTTCGCGTCCAAGTGGGGACTTTGATGCGATGGAAAGTCTATTACACTGGCGGCAAGACCTACAGCGATACTGACGGCCCAGTTGAGCTGGCTCCCTATCATGGCGTGCTGGTGGTAGCGTTTGAAGACCTAGCTTCTGGCCCATACAATACTGGCAGACGCTACCGGACCAACTTTGATTATTATTGTTATCATCCGACATTCTGGAGCGGCACCAACATTCTTGATTCCTATCTAGCGCAGCCGGGATGGAAGAAGGTGGTTCAAGGTCTGTGGGTGCCGGATGATGAATGGCACGCTCTGGAAGCTTCGTTGAACGCGGACGATTATTTGCCGGTGAGGTCAGCAGGAGCAATGCTGGAACGCAATGAATGACAAACGTCTTTGCCCTAACTCAGAGAGCGTTCCGGTTCTATAACGATGATGGCGATGAAGCCAATTCAACGCCTATCGCTGCGCAAGATACTAACATCACCCGATCCTATGGCCAGAAGTGTCATCTCCGGATTGGCTTTGCGGAGACTGGCGCTGGCTCTATCGCTGGCGCAACTACAGACGATTATCAGCTTCAGTATTCGCTGAACGGCGGCACCTATACCAACATCACTACATCATCCGCTGTCGTCAAAGGTTTCAATTCTGCCAATCTAACAGACGCTGGAACCACAACCGATAGAGCGACCAACGGGCTGACCAATCCCGGCTCTGGATCGTTTGTCGCTGGCGAGATTTCAGAAAGTGGATTGATCACAGACCGCCAAGTCACGGCGGATAATTTTACTGAATTCCTTTACGCGTTGGAAATTTCCACTGGCATCACCAACGGCCAGACCATTGATTTTCGCGTTCTGAAGAACGGCGCCACTACCAACATGACCTATACGGTCACGCCTCGCATCACGTTTGCGGGTGCGGTAGGAGCGGCCACCGGGACCGGTGCCGCCACCGGCGTTGGTGCGTACAGCATGGCAAGCCCCGGTGCCGCGACCGGCACCGGTGCCGCCGCTGGCATCGGCTATGTGGTCCCGTATCTGTTCGTTTCGTGGATTGAGTTTGAAGGTGATGATGGCATTTTCTCTGCGGATGGCACGGCCACCGGTACAGGGGCGGCCACCGGCATAGGGAATGCCAATCTCCCGGCGCAGGGCGTGGCCACCGGAACCGGGGCGGCCACAGGGGCAGGGGCGGCCACAGGGGCGGCCCCTGGCGCGAGTTCCGGCACCGGGGCGGCCATAGGGGCCGGGGCATCCTCCGCAGCAAGCCCTGGCGCGGCTGTGGGCACCGGTGCAGCCACCGGTATAGGGCTGGCCCAATTTGGCGCCCAGGGCGTGGCTACCGGCACCGGGGCGGCCACCGGGGCAGGGAATGCCAATTTCCTGGCCCAGGGCGTGGCCACCGGCACTGGCGATGCGAGCGCAACCGCCGCTTCCACCGGATCAACCGGGCTTGCTACCGGATCCGGGACGGCCACCGGCATCAGCGATTATGTTGCCTCGCGGCTTATTGTTTCTTGGGTTGAATTTGAAGGCGATGACGGCCTCACGACTTCGGTCGGTCTAGCCGCAGGCACCGGAACCGCCACCGGCATAGGCACCGGACTTAAACCGGCACAAGGCGTAGCAACCGGGACCGGAGCGGCCACCGGCATAGGCACCGGACTTAAACCGGCGCAAGGCGTAGCGACTGGCACAGGTGCTGCTACCGGAATTAGCAACGCTAACTTCCAATCGCAAGGCGTAGCGACCGGCACAGGTGTTGCTACAGGTATTGGCACCGGACTTAAACCGGCACAAGGCGTAGCGACTGGCACCGGAGCCGCCACCGGCATAGGCAAGGCAAACTTTGCCGGGCTGGGAGCCGCCACCGGGTCAGGTGCGGCGATCGGTGTTGGCAATGCTGCCTTCAATGGTGTTGGTGTTGCGTCCGGATCAGGTGCTGCCACCGGCATAGGCCGGGCCACTGCAGCCAGCCAAGGCGTGGCTGCAGGCACCGGCACCGCTTCCGGTATTGCGGATGTCGGAACGGCTGTAGGAACGGCCACAGGATCGGGTGCTGCCACTGGCATTGGCAGGGCGCTGTTCAATGGCATCGGCACAGCGTCCGGATCAGGCGCTGCCATCGGCATAGGTGACGTCGGTGCCGCGTCGTATGGCACTTCGGCTGGCGCTGGCACGGCCACCGGCATTGGCGCATCCGCCGCAGCTTCGATAGGAGCGGCTACTGGCACCGGCGCGGCCACAGCAGTTTCACTCGTTGCGGGAGCTTCGACTGGTACTGCGACTGGAACGGGAGCGGCTACCGGTATTGGCAATGCCAATAAACCCGCGCAGGGCGTAGCGACTGGCGCAGGTGCTGCGACCGCCATCGTCTCGAATATCGGCAAGGGTGAAGCGTTCGGGTCTGGCACTGCTGTTGCCACTGGCTATGTTTCGGTTCTTACTCCGGCTGTTGGCACCGCCTCGTGTGGCCGCATCGCGTTCCAGCTGGACGCGTTCCAGAACGATGCGTTCCAGTGCACTGATGAAATCTCTGGCGTTGCGATTGGCGTTGGCAGGGCGGCATTCAATAGTGTTGGCCTTGCCACCGGCACTGGTGCAGCGATCGGTGTTGGCAAGGCTCTGGCCAACAGCATCGGTGTTGCGACTGGTAGCGGCGCAGCCATTGGCGTTGGACGATCCACTACGGCCAGCGCGGGTCTGGCGACCGGCAGTGGCACGGCCATTGGTGTCGGGCTCGTTTCTGGCGCCTCCAATGGCGCGGCTGTAGGCTCCGGCGCTGCGATTGGCATCGGGCGATCCAATGCTGCTTCGGTAGGTCAGGCTACCGGCACTGGTGCCGCTATTGGCTTAACCACCGGCGCTGCTGCTACCGGCACGGCCACCGGATCAGGTACCGCCATCGCGATTGGCACCGCTGGCAAGCTGGCGGTCGGCGCTGCTGTTGGCACTGGATCTGCTACCGGCATCGGTCGAGCGAGTATCGCTGCTGTCGGCCTAGCCACCGGCACTGGCACGGCCAATGGCGCGGCGCGATACAATGTCATCGGCATTGGTCTGGCGGCTGGTGTTGGCACCGCCACTGCGATTGCAGGCGGCATTGCTTCTGCTGTTGGCACTGCTGAAGGCTTTGGCACGGCACAGGCTACTGGCCGGTCCGGCATCGTCAAGCGGGTCGTTCTGGCAATCGATGCCTATGAGGCTCATTTGTGGATTGAAGAATACGGCGCTAGCGTTGAGGCAGAATCCTATAGGGCCACGCTGCTGATCGAGGAATATGGTGCCAGCGTCGAAGCAGAAAGTTTGGATGGCTTGATGATAATTGATGCGTCGAATTAAGGGAGCGGAAAATGACGGAGCAGATTGGACCATTCACTCGCGGCGCGACAGTTCGGATTCGTGTCCAGTTTCTGGATGCAGACGATGGGCTGGTCAATCCGGGTGGTGCGGAAGTTCACATCAACTATCCGATGGCTGACATGGCTCGTGGCAATCGAGAAGCGGCGATGACACTGGTGAACACCTATTGGACCTATGAGTGGGACTCGGAGGAATCAGAGCCGGGAATTGTTCAAGGCTATGCACACACACCGGAAGGATCGCCACCAGTCAGCGCGATCAATTTCAGATTTCAACTCTTGTCCAACGCGGCCAATGCCACCGCCAAGCTAGTGGATGCAGCGTGATGGAATTCCTTGGTGTCGTTTCGATCACTGCGCAGATCGCAATCGCAACCATCATTCTGTATTACGTGGTCGAGCTGTTGCCGATGCCCGGACAAATGAAGCTGGTGGTGCAGGCGCTGATCATTCTGGTCGCGGTGCTGGCAGTTATGTCATCGTTTGCAACCGAGTTTGGCGCCACCAACCCGGTCACGCCCCCGCGTCCAAATTCACCGGCCAATCCGTCAATCATCAGATAGGAGGACGTCACATGCCTGATACCATCACTGCGTATCTCATTGGAGTGTGGCTCTGTGTTGGGTTCTTCACAGGATTTTCGTGGGGCGTTGGCACTTGGCTCGCCGCACGATTGCTGGCAAGGATTTGAACTAGTAAGCGTTGCGTTAAGGAGTAAGGGTGAGCGGCCAAGCGATGGTGCCCTGTCCTTGGTCGTTCACCCCTCAGTTTCCCTGCACGATGTAGATGCAATAGCTGAAACCCAGCGAACGCACGGCGGTTGATCCTATACAGACGTGAAAGTTTTTATCCTTTGAAGGACGGATGCGCTTTATCAGCGGCGGTTCATCCCGGAATATATTTCCAGTCGGCAGATATTTCCAGACGCCTTCCGCGATTTCCACCACATCGCTTTCCGGGACTGGCTTGCAATGGCTGTTGTCGCAACACCATTCTTCATACCATCCGTGGCCGGAAGCGATCGCGGCAACCAGCAGCAATGCCAGCGACCGGATCACGTTGGCCAGTTCATGTCCAGCGGACGATAGCTGCCTGCTGCTTCGCGAAGCTGCTTCCGCAGCAGGTCGATTTCATCTGCCGCACCGCGCAGCATGGCGGCAACCTCTGCCGCTGGTTCCGGTGCGCCGTCCAGAAAGATCACGCAGTTGGCCGCCTTGCGAAGCTGGTCGGTGTCCATCATCCCTTTGTGAATCCGCGTCTTAAGTTTGATACAGCCGTTCTTAACTGTTCCCGCAGCTTCATATTTTCTTCATGCAGCTTCCGGTTCTGTTCCGTCAGAACTTTATTGCGCTCTACAAGATCATCTTCAGTCATTTTGTGTCCTTTCTTTCCCTTGCGGCAATCAACCACTTATACATATCGTTGGTGCTTTCACGGCCAGCGCGAAGGTCTGCAATCCATTCCAGCGCGCAAGTAAATCCGTCCCGTTCTTCAAACCAGCCGTCTCCTTCGCACCATTCCTCCATGCGCTTTTTCAGTTCATCGATGACTTCGGTGTCGGTCATTGGGTCAATTTTCCTCCGATCAAATACGTGCCAAGCCATGCCACACCACCATTCCTCACCTTTGGTGTTGCGCATCCATTCCTTGGCCTTCGCCTCCGTGGTCGGCGCCGGTACGACAAAGCCGCAGGCCATGCAGATGTTTTCTACTTTGCCAAACCCTCGGAAACTGTGGTTCCAGAACCGCATCATTTGCTGTGTCGCGACCGGCGCCACAGTCTCCCGACCATGTACCAAGTTGAACCATCGGTGTCGGTCCATCGATGATGCGCCATCATGATGAACAGCCACATCGGCATTCGCTTCAGAAACATTTTATATCTTTGCCGGAACGTGGTCATTGATCGCCTGTTCAAACCGGTCCAGTAATTCTTCCCATCGCTTCATCTGGTTCTTGCCAGCACCATTCGCCATGGCGATGCCCAGCGCCAGCTTTAAGTCTTGCAGCTCCAGATCAGTAAATTTCGCCAGCTGCATCTTCTTTCGCCTTCTCCTTGGCGCGATATTCTCGCATAAAGTCCTGCATCGCCAGCGCCTCGAAATAGCGTTTCAAGGTTAAGCCTTGACGCTTCAGGCGATCATCAAAGACTTCATTGCGAAGTAGCGTTCTCATTAGTGCGACGTTGTGTTGGCGTTGATCTTTATAGCTTTCTTTGCAGTCTTCATTGCCGAGTCGTTTACCTTCGTCACCACTGTTTCAAAAATACCTAGATAGTATTCTGCTCCACCTTTCACTAAGGTCGCGGCTAGGATGCTGCCAAGCAGGTTGGCGACAGCCGCTGCTGCTCGTGCGCTGGCTTCTAGATCAGACACCAGCAATTCAGGTTCTTCCTCGAAGAGAACCTTGCTCAATCTCATTCCCAGTTGATCACTCATGAAAACAATATCCTGTCACCGGGTCGGAAGCTGCCGCAGTCATTTATATTTATGACGGTTGAATTTGTAACATCGATTGAAAACTGATTTTCGTTGCTTATTGACTTGACGTAGTAAACCGCGCCTTTCTGTATCCCGTAAGGCATCGATTCGGTCATGACATAACCGCGCAACGGCATCAGGCTCTTGAACGGCACGATGGCCGGTGCCGTTACCGCGATCAGTCCGGACAGTAGTTGGCGTCTGTTCATCGCGTGATGACCCATGTCCAAAACGTATTTGATACCATCATCCCGAATGTGAACCAGATCATTGCCGTTCCTGCGTAGGACATTCTATTGCTCCGGGACCACAACGGCATGATCAAACTTTCCATCGACAGTGCCGACTGATACTTGAGTTGTGGTGTCAGAATAAATCCAACCGGCCTGTGGATCTTGTGGACTGTTATCAACTAAATAATTCAACAAGGTGCGCAGTTGCTCTGGCGTGTTGATCTTGACGCTTACGGTGTATGTGCCTGCGCCGGTTTGCTCGACATTAAAATTGGCTAGCATTTAGATCGCTCCTCATGCGCGGGCCATAGCGCGTGTTGCGCATTCACGATGGAATGATTGAGTGCTGCGATGCCGCCACCGTGCGGCAGCGTCACTTCATAGACGCCATCCGCAACGGATTGAACATGACAATTGCTAACCGCTAGACCGTAAAAATCTGGCGGCAGCACCATCCGGCCACGTCTCCGCAACCACCATTCCGCAAGCTGGTCTAGAAGGTTCATTTTATCGCTCCATTAAACGGCGGTTAGTTGGGCTGACTTTCGCATTCACCCTGCGGCGGTTTAGCTTGCAGCCCGCCACGGCGGCTTACGAAGAGCCTAGAAGAGATTATAGCCGCGAACGTGGACGGCACCGGGCTCTTGCTGCAATTTCTCTATGTTGGAGCCACCAAGGCTTTGTGTTCGCCGCACCAATCCCCGCCTCCAAGGATCGGGAATTGAGTTTCATAAACCGATCTCTTTGGTTCGGTGATATCGTTGCCAGTTGTGCCGGTGATGAACAATTCTGGTGGAAGCCGGTGGCAGAAATAGACGTTCTTTTCATCCTCCTTGATTATGCTGAAAGTACAGTTTGAACATTCTTGATCGGCTGGCTTAGGCATTTAACTTCTCCATTTCTGCTTTGATGGCCAGAAGGATAGGAACAGAGTCACGCTCATCATTGATGCCGGGAATATACTCCAGAATTTTGGCGATGCGTTCAACAACGATCCTGTATTGGCAGTTTTCACATCTTATCGCGGACATATCGTTGCATCCCGATGGATCATCATGGCGCAGATCGTTTCCAACGACCATTCCGGTTCATCCATAGTGTAAAGCAACTCCGCCTCCTCCCACCGGCAGGAAAAATCGCATTCAAACATCTGCGATACCTTGACGGTCCGGATCAGGATCGGAAATTCATTGTGCGGGTTCGGCGGCTGCCATGCTGGCCGGGGCTCTGCCGGATGCAGCGCGGCCACCTGCTGTTCCGGCACTTCCCTCTTGCGCTTCGATCGGCGGCTGTAGCGGCGCTCGGCCCGTGAATATCGCTTGACGGCCCGGCGCTCGGCTACCGGCGCAGCCTTGGGTGCAGCAGAGATTTCATCGGCCATCGCCAGCACCTTGGCCTGCAGGTTGCTGTGGTAGACCATGGTGGTGTGCATCGCGAATACCGGAATGTTTTCCGCGTGCGCTACGTTGGGATAACCGGCAGTGCGGAAATTAACGCAGCGCTTGGCGCGGCATGGCGGCATCCGCACCGCGTCAAACGTCACCACCGTTGATTCTGGATAACGCTGTGCCAGCTCCAAGGCGGACTTACCGCCTTGGGAATGACCCACGATTAGATCAGGTTTGACACCGGGGCATCGCGTCAGCAAATGGGTGTCAATGCAGACTTCCCAGCCAGCCGCCTCCAATCGATTGGCCAGCGGTGCCAGCGGGCTCACACTGCCCGGCTGGTACATGAATAGGCCGTTGATCAGGACGACGACTGACTTGGTGATCATGTCGTAAACTCCTCCTTGTGCGCCAGTAGTATGTTGCGTGCCTGATCTTGCAGCGTCGAAGCCTTATCGCAAGCCTCTATCCCGGCGTCGGAAAAACCGTTGATTAAAACCGCCAACAATTCTTTTTCCTTTTCACTGCAACTACAAGTCTCATAGGCTTCCTTTAGGGTCGGCAAAACAAACTCGGCCATCAGGTCAGCAAAATAAGTAAATCGCAGTGTGTTCAGGTATCGCGCAATCAGATCGCTTCGCACACCGGCAGGTACCGTTGTCTTTTCGTGGCATAGCCGGATCGCCATGACCAAAGCGTGCTCTATATTTTGTACATTCATGTTCACTAGCTGGCCTTTATGATTCGGGTGGCGATGTAGTGATGTTCGCAGTAGGACATCTTGTAGATTTTCTCTCCGCAATACAGACCATCGCCGGTCATGAAGCGGCAGGATAAATCCGTCAGTTCCCTGATCCGCACGCCTTCCAGTGGCGGTGGTGAGAATTCTTCCGGCTCTGGTACATATTTTGAAGGCGGGTGAACGAATCGCTTCGGTTCCTTTGGCGGTGCAACTCGCTTTACCTTGGTCTTGTTATTAGTCGGAATTATTGTAGCGGCATTGCTAGAATGTATCTCCCAAGCCTTCTTAAACTCCGGCCATCGCAGCATCAGACGATGAGCCTTGCCGATCAGACCGTTTTTGGTCCGTTGCATGATGCGTGCAATGTCCATTGTTGGTCGTCCTTCTTTGACCAGCTCAAAGAACAGTTGGATTTGAATTTCATCCCAGTCCTTTTTCATGGCACGCTCCTAAAAACAGTGGGCACTCGCAGCAAGGCTTCTAGGTGAAGTCCGAGGGAGACGCGATATGCCACCAACTCTCCATAGGCCACAGACTTAGTACCTGCTATCGCAGGTAAATATCCGTGCTTATTACCGTTCTAACTGTGACGCCAGATCACGCAAGCGGTTGGCTTCCATTTCCTGCAGAATTTCTGCCGGGTCCTGCGGCGGCATTGGAGCTACAGGCGGCGGCGCATCCGGCACCGGTGTTGCTGCCGTAGGTGCCGATTCATTGTAGCCATCAGCCAGTGCTTTTTTCAGGCATTCGTTCATGATCAGCACGCAAGTGCCGATCTCGGATCGTATGCTGAAAGAAAACCTTTCATAGTGTTCTGATTTGTTGCGGAAATAGTCGTGATAATATTCCGAGTTGGCTAGCTTGGCTTCCAACTCTGCTATGCGGTGGCGCTGGAATTCGTTTTCATCCCGCATCCGGTTTCGCTCATTGACCAGAATGTTGATCGCTTCCAGTCCCTGTGACGCTTGTTCTACCATCGGGTCTGCTGCCATTGCTGGTGGATGATTGCCGTTGCCGTTTTGTATTTGTCGGATATCAGCAGCAATAGCGACAGCTTTGCCAATACCGGACGCGGCTGGTTGTTGCTTGCTTAGGAAACCGGGCATCGGGTTTTCTTTTGGCATTTCAATTTTCCTTCCTTGGTTAAAGTAAAAAGATCAAAACGATACAAACGATAGTCGCGACCATTGTGATTAAATAAGACACCTCCATCACTAGTATTCGGAATTCATGGCGATCCATCATGAGCATTCACATTTCTGTTTAGCAAAACGCTCTTGCGCGTCGGAAATTGCAATCACCAACTCTTTTCGCAATTGTGGATCACGCATGATCGCAGATGTGACCAGTCGGGCGATCCAGAAAGCGAACCGCTCGTGCAGACTTCCAGCATGGCCAATGCGTCCCTTGCACATGACCACATCAGAAAAAGTAGCATAAGGCTGAAACTCTGCACCGCATCGGATGCAAAACCGTCTCATAACTCAAGCCCGAATTTCTTCGCCGCTTTGGCAGCGACATCCCCATACTCCGGATGATTGCGCTTTTGCATATTGATATGATCGGCTGCCTCTTGCCAATCGGTTTGACGAACCGGAGCCCATGAGCAGCCGCAAGCGGACGAATAATAAATATTGTCCCCGTTGATGATGTAGCCAACTCCCTCAAAACAAATCGAGCAATCGTGGATCCTAACAAAAAGCATTCCAGCCTTTTGCACTGCTGCCTTAACTTGATCGGCGGTGACGTTTTTTGTCATTGCTGTCTTTTGCCCCAACCAGTCATGGCAGTCAGGGCAGTCTGGGATTGAAATTCCCCGCACCAGCCGGTCATCATCATCTGTGGAAATTCAGTTCCAAGAGTGCCGTCAGTTCGCGGAATGACATAAGGCGGATAGCGGCGACAAAACACTTGATTCGGATTGCCAGTCGCTAGGGAGTATCTACAGCTACCGCATTCAAACTTATCCATATTCATGATCCTTGCGTACGGACATATTTCAGTCCCTCTTTGGTTGCTGCATAACCGCTTCCGGCCACTTCGCCTTCATCCGTCCACAACCCGCGAGCAAATTCTGCGTAGCCTCTGCGCGCCAGAAACCGGCAGGCTCGCCTTACCACTTTTCGATCCAACCCGGTCTCTTTCATCAGAGTGGCAAATGATTGGAAACAAAAGTCACCACTCGAATCATTCAGGGCTTTTAACACTTTCAAGTTAACAGGACTTAAAGTGTTGGCGTGGCTTGACATCCATGTCCCCTGCAATGTTGCCTTCCCATCGATGTAGGGTGGACGTCTTTCTGGGAGCAACCGACAGCCACGCCGCTTTGCCGACTGAGGTGATGCACCGATGGGTAGTCATATATCATTGGCAACTCCAGTAACCTCGATCTGCTTCTTGCGAAGCATCTTGGCGGCATAGAGATTGAAGTTGGCATACACGGTCATATCTAAATAGACCGTTTGGTCAGTGCCGCTCCAGCCCGGCGCTCGGAGCCGAAACATCTCGCCATCAAACGAGGCGTAGAGTCCGTCACCAATATATTCTTCATCCGGCTTAATGGTCATGACACCCTCCGTGGCAGCCGCTTCCAGCGCACGCCGCAAGCCTTCATGTGCTGTTCAATCTTGGTCTTGACCTCGTCCAGCGTTTCGCAGGTATGCGACATGCTGGTTTCAACAACCTCCCAGCCTTGGCCTTTGGCAAAGTTCAAAGCCTGCTGCATCGCGCCCAGCGAGGTGATGTTGATGACGGTGGTGGTCGTCAGTGGGCTGTCCGGTAGCGGCACCGCTAGCTTGATCGTATAGATGGCACTCATTTCCAGTCCCTGATGCTTGGATAAACATAAGTGGTTTCGACATAGCTTTCCGGCAGCGATCCATATT